>Ga0265297_10001422_pt1 | contig 56415 bp, 40 predicted proteins | sample Munlanlwell13791_FD_192502 | JGI IMG/M metagenome (GOLD analysis project Ga0265297, IMG submission 192502) | Leachate microbial communities from a municipal landfill in Southern Ontario, Canada - Leachate well 137-91 | ecosystem: Engineered > Solid waste > Landfill > Unclassified | place...
AAGATGTTGGTAATGCCAATCCAGAAGCTTTGCATTTGGCGTTGGATGCTTGGGAAACCTATAGAAGGCTTGGATCTCCCGAAGGCGAGTTGGCATTAGCTCAGACCGTAGTTTATTTGGCCTGCACATCTAAAAGCAATGCAGTTTATGTGGCTTTTGATGCTGCGAAAGAAGATGTGGAAAAATATGGATCTTTAGAAGTGCCGCTGCGCTTTCGCAATGCTCCGACTAAACTCATGAAGAACTTAAATTACGGCAAAAATTATCGCTATGCACACGATGAGGAAAATGCTTATGCCGCAGGCGAGTGCTATTTTCCCGATGCTATGGGAAAGAAAATTTATTACAAGCCAGTGCAACAAGGTTTAGAAATTAAAATTGCAGAGAAACTCGCGCGTCTAGCGGCACTTGATGCAAAACAAAAAGAAGAGGGCTCTAAATGATCGGACGTATTCACGGTATTTTATTAGAAAAACTTCCGCCAGTGATTTTGGTTGATGTTGCTGGTGTAGGCTATGAAATCAACGTTTCCATGTATAGTTTTTATCGTCTGCCTAGTGTAGGCGAGAAAGTTACGCTGCATACACATTTAGTGACAAGAGAAGATGCGGAAATTTTGTATGGATTTGCTGAAAAAGCAGAGCGCGCTCTGTTTCGTTCTCTTATTAAAGTTTCGGGTATTGGGCCAAAATCTGCACTCGGGATTTTGTCAGCCATAGAGGCCAATGAATTTGTACGTTGTGTCGTAGAAGATAATGTACATGGGCTGTTGCGCTTACCAGGGGTGGGCCAAAAGACCGCACAACGTATGATTATGGAAATGCGCGATAAGCTAATCAACTGGGAGATTGAAGGCATGATGCCAAGTTTGCCGAGTCAAAATGTCAGTGCAGAAGAAGCAGCTTTATTTAGCAAGCCATCTGCTGTGACTGATGCTATAAGTGCTCTCATTGCGCTTGGTTATAAACAACAAGATGCGCGCCATATTATTTTAAAATTACGCCAAGATGATATGAGTAGTGAAGATCTAATTCGCTTAGCCCTGAAGGAATTAGGTTCTAAAATATAACCTGTTGATTTTTTTGTGTGCCAACCGCGATTTTTGCTAGCAAAATATGCCATAAAAATGAGGCCAAATCATAATTTATAATTTGGCATTTCTGTGCTACATTAAAGCCTAATATGATTACTAATGAAGAAAGAACTTTATTAAACACAGAAATCCTGCCAGAAGAAGAGCGGCTGGAGCGTGCGATTCGGCCGAAACTTTTGGCGGATTACATCGGGCAGAAAGCTGTTTCTGAGCAGATGAATATTTTTATTTCTGCGGCGAAGAAACGTCAGGAAGCTTTGGATCATGTTTTGATTTTTGGACCGCCAGGTTTAGGTAAGACTACGCTTGCGCACATCATCGCCAACGAAATGCAAGTTGGATTAAAACAAACTTCTGGGCCAGTTTTAGAAAAAGCTGGTGATTTAGCTGCGCTTCTTACTAATCTTGAAGCAAATGATGTTCTTTTTATAGATGAAATTCATCGCTTAAGCCCAGTTATTGAAGAGATTTTGTATCCGGCTATGGAAGATTATCAGTTGGATATTATTATAGGTGAAGGTCCTGCTGCTCGCTCCATCAAACTTGATTTACCACCGTTTACATTAGTTGGAGCAACGACAAGAGCAGGGCTTTTAACATCCCCATTACGAGATCGTTTCGGTATCGTGCAGCGTTTAGAGTTTTATAATTTTGTTGATTTGGCAAAAATAGTCAGAAGATCCTCCACAATTCTGAATATTCCTGTTGACGAATATGGCGCACAAGAGATTGCTAAAAGATCGCGTGGTACGCCGCGTATTGCTAACCGCTTGCTTCGTCGAGTGCGTGATTTTGCAGAAGTAAAAGCAGAAGGCATAGTTGATCAAAAAATTGCGGACGCAGCTCTTAATTTACTCGGTGTTGATCATCAAGGCTTTGATCTTTTGGATAGACGCCTTTTAAAAGCTGTTTTAGATAGATTTTCTGGTGGTCCCGTTGGAGTAGATAGCATAGCAGCTGCTATTGGTGAAGAGCGTGGCACAATTGAAGATGTGATTGAACCTTATTTAATACAGCAAGGATTTTTACAACGTACATCGCGTGGGCGTATTGCCACTAAGCAAACGTATTTACATTTTGGGCTTGATATGCCAGAGGATTTTTTACATTCGCAACTTAGGTTGAATCTGGAGATTGAAGACTAGTTATTAAGTTAGTTGTTCTATTTTGTCATCTAACGTTGTGGATATTTGCTGGATTAGTGTGTCAATGCGCGATGAGGTGTTGTCGGTGGTTTTTTTCTCTAGATTTATAACTTCGTGCGCTAAGTTAAGAGCGGTGATAACGGCAACATTCTCGATGCTTGCGAGAGAAGCTTTGCTAGATAGAGAATGCATTTTGTCATTCAAATAAGTCGCCGCTTTTTGTAGAGAAGATTTTTCATCAGGGGAACATTTCACTTTTAAATCGCGGCCAAAGATGTTGATAATTGCGAAATTATTGCTCTGCATATCTTCTAGTTTCATGCTGACAACTCCTTGCGTGTTTGGGTGACGATTTGTTTGATTTTGCTGGCTATCTTGCGTTTGTGTTCGAGGAGGGAGTGTTTTTCTTGAGTGGTTTGAGCTAATTTTTGGCGCAAAGAGAGGTTTTCGGAATGTAGTTCCGCGTAGCGCTTAATTAGCATTGCAACTTGTTTCTCTAAATCACTTAATTCCATAAAATCCTTCCTTTTCCAAGGGGATAGCTGCACTATCTTAATATAATACTTGAAAGAGGTTAGGTCAATATTTAAATGTTTTTTAAGGTTTAAAAATTTTTTAGGAGAAAATATGCGTTCTAATTCAAGGTCTTTACATGAACTTCGTCCAATAGTCTTAACGCGGCAGTATACAAAATATGCAGAAGGTTCTGTTTTAGTTGAGTTTGGTGATACAAAAGTCTTGTGTACCGCTAGTGTTGTTGAAGGCGTGCCGCGTTTTTTGCGTGACAGCAAACGAGGTTGGCTAACTGCTGAATACGGTATGTTGCCGCGTGCTACTCACACTCGTGGTGATCGTGAAGCTGCGCGTGGCAAGCAAGGTGGACGTACTATGGAAATTCAGCGCCTGATTGGTCGCGCTCTACGTTCTGCTATCGATCTGTCTATCATTGGAGAAAACACTATTGCTATAGACTGCGATGTTATACAAGCCGATGGTGGAACTCGTACGGCTGCAATCACAGGAAGCTCAGTGGCTTTAGCCGATGCTGCTTTGCATTTACAAAAAAAGATGAAACTTAACGTAAATCCATTTCGATGTTTAGTTGCAGCAGTTTCAGTTGGCATTTATAACAAAGAAATTATTTTAGATTTAGATTATGAAGAAGATTCCAAAGCCGAAACTGATATGAACGTTGTTATGACAGAAGAGGGTAAATTTATTGAAGTGCAAGGTACAGCCGAAAAAGGAACTTTTGATCAACTCGAAATGAACGCCATGCTCGATTTAGCCAAAAGCGGTATTCAAGAAATTTTTCAAATGCAGCGCCGCGTACTAGAGCGTTAAAGACGCGCGATTAATCGCGTCTTTACTTTAATTTTTTTTTGTGCTAACGTGCAATCTTAGAATTGTTCCAAACAAGGTTTTATCAGGTTGTTCTTTGTTTTCTTCTAATCACGATCCCCATAAACTTTTAGGCGAAACTTCGTCTATTTTTAATTTTAAATTGGTCAACATTTATGCCAGAAAAATATAATTCTCCAGAAAATTCTCCCAAATCCGATTCTAGTCCTGAACAAAATAAAGCCAATCCGCCAACTTCAAATGGCTATCAACAAGATGTTGGTTTTGTCATGCCACCACCGCCAGATATGCACTCGCAATATTTGGGAAATGGTGACGAGCTCGGTGGTAAACCGGTGCAGCCAAATTATAAAAGAACACGCACTATAACGCGTCGCAAAAGAGGTATGCATGACAGAAGTGCGCCTATGCGTGGAGAAATGGAAGGAGAACATAGTGGTCCAATTGAACCAATTTTGCCGCGTGTCAGCGATGAAAAAATTGCTGAATTTAAGATCACTAATTTAACTGATCTTAAAAGGAAAACGCCAGCAGAGCTCATGGATATTGCTTATGCGCTTGGTATTGAAAATATCACACGTATGCGCAAGCAAGATATGATTTTTGCTATTTTGAAAACATTATCGCGTAGCAACAACGATATTTATGGTGACGGAGTATTAGAAATTTTGCAAGATGGATTTGGATTTTTGCGTTCTGCAGATAGTTCTTATTTGGCCGGTCCAGATGATATTTACGTTTCGCCCAGTCAAATTCGTCGTTTTAATTTGCGCACTGGCGACACAATTTGCGGCAAAATTCGTCCCCCAAAAGAGGGCGAACGTTATTTTGCTTTATTGCAAGTTGAGTCTATCAATTTTGATAATCCAGAAGATACAAAACATAAAGTTTTATTTGAAAACTTAACGCCTCTATTCCCAAATAAACGTTTAGTAATGGAACGTGGAAATGGCAGTACAGAAGACATTACAGGCCGAGTGATAGATTTAGTTGCGCCTATCGGTAAAGGTCAGCGCGGTCTTATAGTTTCGCCACCGAAAGCTGGTAAAACTATTATGTTGCAGCATATTGCTCACGCTATAACATCGAATCAACCAGACTGTGTTTTGATTGTATTGTTAATTGATGAACGTCCAGAGGAAGTTACCGATATGACGCGCTCGGTGCGAGGTGAGGTGGTTGCTAGTACGTTCGATGAGCCAGCAACTCGTCATGTTCGGTTGCGGAAATGGTAATTGAAAAAGCCAAAAGATTAGTTGAGCATAAACGTGATGTGGTGATTTTACTAGATTCTATCACACGTTTAGCCAGGGCTTATAACACTGTAATTCCCGCTTCGGGTAAAGTTTTAACTGGTGGTGTGGATGCAAATGCTCTGCAACGTCCAAAGCGCTTTTTCGGTGCGGCACGTAATGTTGAAGAAGGTGGTAGCTTAACAATTATCGCTACAGCACTCGTAGATACTGGTTCTAAGATGGATGAAGTTATCTTTGAAGAATTTAAAGGAACAGGTAATCTGGAAATTCATCTTTCACGTCCAATTTACGAAAAACGCGTTTTCCCAGCTATTAATATCAATCGCTCAGGTACTCGTCGTGAAGAGTTGATTACTTCGCAAGAAGAGCTGCAAAAGATGTGGATTTTGCGTAAAATACTGCATCCAATGGATGAGGTACAAGCGATTGAATTTTTGTTGGATCGCTTGAAAGCTAGTAAAACCAATGAAGATTTCTTTGAATCTATGAAGCGTCAGTAATCTTCAGAGAGAATGGATCTTTCTTCCTATGCGATTAAAAAGAATTAAACTTTCCGGTTTTAAATCTTTTGTCGATCCGACTGTAATCCCGTTTTCCAGTAATTTGACCGCCATAGTTGGCCCCAATGGTTGTGGTAAATCTAATGTTATAGATGCTGTACGTTGGGTTTTGGGTGAGATTTCAGCCAAAGAATTGCGCGGCGAAGCGATGAGTGACGTTATTTTTAACGGTTCAGGAAATCGTAAGCCTCTTGGTCAAGCTAGTATTGAAATCGTTTTTGATAATAGCGCGGGAAAATGCGGTGGTGAGTACGCAAAGTATAATGAAATTGCAATTCGCCGCGAAGTAACGCGCGATGGCGGTTCTAACTACTATCTCAATGGTACGCGCTGTCGACGTAAAGATATCCTCGATATTTTCTTAGGTACTGGTTTGGGTTTAAATACTTATGCGATTATAGGTCAAGGGACGATAGCGCAAATGGTTGAAGCCAAGCCAGAAGATTTGCGCTTGCATTTAGAAGAGGCGGCGGGGGTTTCTAAATACAAGGAACGGCGTCGCGAAACAGAAAGCCGCATTGAACAAACTAAAGAAAATCTTGCCCGTCTAAATGACATTCGCACGGAAATTGAAAGTCAGCTTAAAACTTTAAAGAGGCAAGCTAATATTGCTTCTTTTTACAGAAAATTACGTGAAGAGGAACGTCTGTGCAAAGCTCGCATAGAAGCTTGCCACCTAGATGAATTAGGCCGAGAGAAACAAGAATTAGGCAGTAATATTCTAACGTCCGAAGTGGCTTTAGAAGCAAAAATTTCTGAGCAGACTAAAGTAGAAAGTGCCATGGAAGTCTTGCACCAAGAACAGGTTATGCGCAATGATACTTTCCAGGCTGTACAACAGAAATATTACGACTTTGGCAGTGAAATTTCTACGCTAGAGCAGCGTATTCATTACGATCAAAAACGTAAAGAAGAGTTTTTACAAAACATCGAACATTTGCAGAAAGATTTGGCGGGAGCGTCCGAGCATAAAGACAATGATGCTCAGCAACTCGCAATGTTAGAAGCTGAGTTAGCTAAAGAAATAGAGTTAGAACCTACTTTAATCATAGATCAAGAATCTTCTTGGCAATCTTTTTTAAACACAGAAGAAGAGAATAGAATTGCTCAAAAGCATTGGGATGATTTTAATGCACAAAGTTCGGAGCTAAAAGCTGGGATTGTTCGTGAACAAGCTAATCTTGAAAATTGGCAAAACACAGTACAGCGTGAAATGGAACTTATAGAAAAACTACGCAGAGAAGCTGAAGGTTTAGAATATTCTGCACTTCTCCAAGAAATTACTCTTTTACAAGGAAGCAGTTCTGAACTTTTGCCCAAAGAAAAAGAATTACAAGATCGGTTGCAGATTTTTCAAAGTAGCATTGTTGAGCTACGAACTTCTATCCAGAGCGAATCGCGCGAATTAGATAATGCTAGACGTGCTCTACAGGAGTTAACTGGGAAAAAATCTGCTTTAGAAGCGCTACAAAAAGAATCCTTGGCTGGTAAAGACGAAAAAGCTAAAAAATGGTTGGAAGATGGTAATGTAGTAGTTAAATCGCGTTTAGCGAAAGAATTGGATGTTGTAAGTGGTTGGGAAAAAGCTGTTGAAACCGTTCTGGCTGATTACCTAGATGCTATTTGCGTTCCTGATTGGCAAAAGTTGGAGACGCTTTTGCCAACTTTAGAAAAGCGTTTTAGTGAGGATCTGACATTTTTAACCAAAACAGAAGCTACAGAATCTATTACTAAAAAATCTTTGCCTCTTCTAGCTTCCAAAGTTAAGTCGCTTTATGTGCTAGATATTTTAAAAAATGTTTATGCAGCTGAAGATCTGAAAAAAGCTTTAGATCTACGTCCTAACTTAGAGTTACATGAATCAATTGTAACTCAAGATGGGATTTGGATTGGGAGCAATTGGCTACGCATAGCGGCTGAAGGTGGGACAAGAAATAGCGTTTTAGAAAGAGAAAAAGAGCTGCGTACGCTTGCCGATAAAATCCAAGAAACAGAAAATGCGGTTTCGAAATTAGAAGTTACTGTTGAAACTGCGACAAATAAGTTGCATGAAATAGAAGGTGAACAAGAGAAAGTCCGTCAAGTTTGGCATGGACTGAATGAAGAAAAAACACAGCTCTTAAGTGCTATTAGTGCTAAAGAAGCCAGATTTGAACACTTGAAAGAGCGGTCTGTTGTTATTGAAGAAGAAATTGCTAAACATAATTTATCTTTGATAGAAGCTAAACAAAGTCTGCAAAGTTTAGAAAATTCCTGGCAAACCATTTTAAGTTCTGAAGAAGGTCATGAAGTTAAGCGTAAGGAGCTTTTAGAAGAGCGCGACACTAAACTTTTAGCTGTTACTACAGCGCGTCAAATGGCGCAAAATAGCAAAGACAAGCTAGATAATTGGTATAGACGCAAAGAAGTTTTTGAAAATCAAATAAGTAATTTAAAGCAAAACTTAGATCGCTTTACAAAGCAGTTTGAAGCTTTTAACCAACGTCAAAACGATATTCAGGAAAAAATTTCCGAAATAGCAGCAGCAGAAACGCTTTTGCAATCTGATTTAGAAGAAAAACTAGAAAAAAGAATTGGTGTAGAAAACGAGCTTCTAGTTGCTAAAGAAGCAGTTTCGGTTGTGGAAAATTCTTTGCGCTCATATGAAAAGGAGAGAGCTTTGCTACAAGAAAGCTTAGAGAATATGCGCTCAGGACTGGAAAAATTGCGCCTTTCGAAACAATCTATTGATTTAACCATTGCTAATCATGTAAACAACATCACGGAACTTGGTTTTGTCTTAGAAGAATTTTTGCCACAAGTGATTTTGGAAAGAGAGCAGGGTAATGTAGTTATAGAAACTTTGCATGCTCAACTCGAGCGAATTGCCAAGAGGTTAGAGCGCTTAGGTCCAATCAACTTGGCTGCTATTGATGAATACAATAAACAAAAAGAGCGTAAAGATTATTTGGATCGCCAAAACGATGATTTGCTCGCTGCTTTAACTACTTTGCAGGATGCAATCCACAAAATAGATGCGGAGAGTAAGCAAAAATTCAAGAACACTTTTGATATTATCAACGAAAATTTGCAAAAATTATTTCCTAAGATTTTTAATGGGGGCAAGGCAACATTAGAGATGATAGGAGATGATGTTTTAAATTCTGGAGTTGCTATCTACGCGCAACCTCCAGGAAAACGTAACTCCAGTATTCATCTCTTGTCTGGTGGTGAAAAAGCTCTAACCGCTATAGCTTTTATCTTTTCAATTTTTCAAGTCAACCCGGCTCCATTTTGCCTGCTTGATGAGGTTGATGCTCCTTTCGATGATGAAAACGTTGGTCGTTTTTGTCGCTTAGTAAAAGAAATGGCTGAAAGCATTCAGTTCATCTATATAACTCACAACAAAGTTAGCATGGAAATATCTGATCAACTCTTAGGAGTTACTATGCAAGAAGCTGGAGTTTCCCGCATCGTTTCCGTCGATGTTGCCGAAGCACTGAAGATGGTGGAAGTTTGAGATTTACAACTTAGCAATACGTTTCACATAAGGCCCAATAGCAAAAGCCAGGGCAGTTACCACTAGAGCCGCTACGCCAATTTCTAAGAAAGCGTGATTGTATATGGCTAAGATTGCAGCTGGATCGTGCAGAGTATCCGGGATACTAGCTCGGCTGGCAAATACCCCAGAAAGCGCAGCAGACAGCGCCATACCAACTACAAACCAAGTTCCCATCATTATTCCATACATACGTTTTGGTGCAATATGAGTTACCATGGCAACGCCTAGGGCGCTCACCAACATTTCTCCCAAAGTATAGAAAAAGTAAGCTAAAACTGCCCAAAGGGGAGATACCTGGTAATTTGCATTGGCAAAATAACTACTAGCGACTAATGCAAAAAAAGTTAGAGATGTGACTAAAAGTCCAATCGGAAATTTAGTAGTTACAGCCAGATCTTTGTTCTTTTTGCCAAATCGAGTATAAGTCCAGGCTAATATTGGTCCAAGAATAATAACCCAGGCTGAGTTTAGAGCGAAAAACGCTACTGCTGGAATTTCAAAGCCCATTATTGTACGCACTACGCAGCGATTAATGAAGAGCAGAACTGATGTATAGGCTTGTTGATAGAGAACAAAGAAAACGAAGCCCATTAAAATCAAGATCAGGCAGGCAATGATTTTTGGTTTATCTTCCTTCGAGCTTCTGAGTATTTCAAAAATAAAGTATACGAGAAGCAAGGCTGTAGCAATACCAAATACCCAATAAGCGACAATTTCGTGAGATACTAAGAACATGGCGGCCAAGCCAACTAGAACTAAGCCCAAGGTGACCCAGCCAATAGTTTTCCAAGGTAAGGGTTTCTTGCCAGCAGCAGAATCTGGTTCGTAAGCAGATTTACGAAAAACGAAATACCATACTAATCCCAATAGAATTGTGACGCCGCCTACTAAAAATGCTACGCGCCAACCAAAATATTTTTGTACTTCTCCTATACACATAGCGCTGGTAAAAGATCCTATGTTCATGCCCATGTAGTAAAGAGTAAATCCGCTATCTATGCGAGGATCTTTATCGCCATAACTGCGGCCCAAAAGATGCGTAGGTCCGGTTTTGAACATGCCAACGCCAAGAATTATGCAGGCTAGAGCAATGGGAAAAACTACCTTGCTTGGAATATATAGCATGCAAAGTCCAATGCCTTCCAACAGCAAGCCCAGAATGATACAGCGCCTAATTCCTAAAACGTTATCGGCTAAGTAGCCGCCAGCAGCTGTCATTAGGTATGCTAAAGCGCTAAATACGGCGAATAGAGTAAAGGCTATAGTGTCGCTTACCTGATAAACTTCTTTGGCGTAAAGAACGATGAGGAAGGAAAGAACGTAAAATCCAGCTCGCTCGAACATGGCTGTCAGAAAAGACAATTTAAAAACAGGTGGCTGTTGTAATTTTTTGGTTTCAGTAATTGCAGTCATAGCAACCTCTTATAAATTTTACAATTTTCGTTTCACTAGGACAGTCTTATAGACTTCAATCTGGTCACCAGTTTTAATGTCATTGTAATTTTTAATACCTATGCCGCATTCCATACCGACTCGAACGTCATTGGCATCTTCTTTGAAGCGGCGCAGAGAATCTAACTCGCCAGTATAAATAACCACGTTATCGCGAAGAACTCTAGCTTTATTGTTGCGTTTGATAGATCCTTCCATAACCATACAACCGGCAATAGAACCAAATTTGGAAGATCTAAATACTTCTCGTACAGCTGCGATGCCCAAGATTTGATCTTCTTCTGTTGGTGCAAGCATACCACTCATGGCTGCTTTAACATCGTCCACTAGTTGGTAAATAACACTATAATAGCGAAGTTCGACACCTTCATTTTCAGCAATACGCTTAGCCGTAGCATCAGCTCGTACATTAAATCCTACAACAATCCCCGAAGAGGCTAGGGCAAGATTTACGTCGGATTCTGTGATACCACCGACTCCGCTAGCGATAATTTTCATCTTAACTTCAGTAGTGGAAAGTTTGTTTAAAGTATCGCTAATGGCTCCTACAGAACCCTGGACATCGCCTTTTAGCACCACGTTTAGTGTTTTAATGCCATCTTCTTGCATGCGCGTAAAGATATTTTCTAGTTTACCGGCTTGTTGTTTAGCTAATTTTACTTCACGGTATTTGCCTTGGCGGAAGAGGGCAACTTCACGAGCTTTTCTTTCGTCAGGTATTACCATAGCTGTTTCACCAGCAGCTGGTGCGCCCGATAAACCGTGAACTTCTACTGGAATTGATGGTCCAGCTGTTTCTTGTTTTGAACCATCATCACCAAGCATGCTGCGAATGCGACCATAATGCAATCCTGCCAATAGAATGTCTCCAACGTGTAAAGTTCCACTTTGAACTAATACAGTTGCTACAGGTCCAAAACCTTTGTCTAGACGAGATTCGATGACTAAACCACGAGCTGGAGTAGCGACAGGCGCTTTTAGTGCTAATACTTCGGCTAAAACTAAAATTGAATCTAGAAGCTCGTCAATGCCAGTACCTTTTTTGGCTGAAATGGGCTGAAACATCGTATCTCCGCCCCATTCTTCAGGAATGACTTCATGTTTAGCTAGTTCATTTTTGATGCGATCAATATCTATGTCTGGCTTATCAATTTTGTTGATTGCAACGATAAGTGGTACATTGGCTGCTTTGGCATGTTGAATTGCTTCGACAGTTTGTGGCATAACGCCATCGTCAGCGGCGACAACTAGAACTATGATATCAGTAGCTTTTGCACCTCTTGCACGCATAGCTGTAAAGGCTTCGTGACCAGGTGTATCCAAAAAAGTGATCATGCCGCGCTGAGTATTAACGTGATAGGCGCCGATGTGTTGTGTGATTCCACCAGCTTCGGATGCCGTAACTTTAGTACGACGGATATAATCTAAAAGTGAAGTTTTACCATGATCAACATGTCCCATGATAGTGACGACGGGAGCACGATGTACTGATTCCGCAACATTGCTGCCATGTTCTAATTCTATGGATTCTTCTAGGGTAATTTCTTTAAGAGCAGTAGCTTTGTGTCCCATTTCTTCAGCAACTAAAATCGCAGTATCTTGGTCGATAACTTGGTTAATAGTGACCATAGCTCCCATTTTCATCAACGCTTTAATTACTTCAGCGGCTTTTACAAACATTTTTTGTGCCAACTCAGCAACAGTGATGGTTTCAGGGATGCTGACTTCGCGAATTATTGGTCCGATTGGTTTTAGCGGTTGAGGAACTTCTTTTATACTCTCTTTTTGTCGATCTTTTTGTTTTGTTTGATGGGAATGGGGGACGTGTTTAACAACTTTCTTGACAACATACTTGCCAACAAATTTTTCTGCTAAAACCTCAGGAATTTCTGGTTTTTCTATTGTATCTTTCTCATCAAAAGATGCAGCTGGTTCTATTTCGTGGCGTGTTGCGTCATGTTTGGGATGAGCTTTTCTTTTGCCCTTCAGCTTAGTTACTTCGGTGATTTTGGGAGCTTCGATTTCTTCTTCTGGATGATTGGAACCCTTTTTCTTAAGTTTAGAAGTTTCTGTTTTTTTCTTTTCCTCTTCTGCACGTTGTTTAGCTTCTTTAGCTGCTAGGGCCTTTTCTTTTGCTTCCTGCTCTAATTTGATTTTTTCTTGTAATATTTTTTCACGACGCAGACGATCTTCTTCGGCTTTACGTAAAGCCAAAGCTTCTTCCTCAATTCGGCGTTTGGCATCAGCTAATTCACTGTCAACATCATAAGTTCGCTTTTTCTTTACAACTACGCTGACTGTACTGCTGGATTTACTAGATGCAGTATCGGCTTGTGTTTTACGGCGTAAAGTGATTTTTTTAGGAAATGATAGATCTGTGGTCGTACTATGACCGCCGGATTTCAAATAATCTAAGAGAATATGTTTTTGCTCTTCTGTTATGCTTTGAGAAGCATCTTTAATAGCAATATTTGCTTCTTGCAATTTAGCAAGTAGTTCAGTTGTTGGAATCCCAACAGCTTTGGCTAATTGTTCTACTGTAATGTCGCTCATAGGAATTTTCCGCCGAAAACATGTCTATACGTTTTCTTTTAAAATCAAAGAGTTATATTTTTATTCTTTATCAAACCAAATTTTACGTGCCGTCATGATTAATTTAGCTGCTTCAGTGCGCGGCAATTCTTCAATGTCACTAAGATCATCCACCGCCTGTTCCGCTAAATCTTCACGCGTTATGATTTTTCGGCTAGCTAAAACATAGGCTAAATGTCTTGTCATACCTTCCAAATCTAATAAATCTTGTGCTGGTTCCACGACGCCAACATCACCCTTGCTAGTTAAAGCTAATTTTAAAAGAGCGTCGCGAGCGCGCGTGTGAAGCTCGTTCACTAAATCTTTGTCAAAACCTTCGATAGCGAGCATTTCTTTTTCAGGCACGTAAGCTATATCTTCCAATGTAGAAAACCCTTCTTGAGCTAATACAGCAGCTAATTCTTCATCAACACCAAGTTGCTCAGCAAATGTGGTTGCAGTTTGTTGTACTTCATTTTTGCTTTTTTGAACCATGTCAGCTTCAGAAAGGACATTTAACTTCCAGCCAACCAATTCGCTAGCCAGACGCACATTTTGTCCATTGCGACCGATGGCAAGCGCTAGCTGGTCTTCTCGTACACCAATATCCATGGACTTTTTCTCTTCATCTACAACTATGGAAGCAATTTCAGCTGGAGCCATAGCATTTACAACTAATTGGGCAGGGTTAGCATCCCAAAGCACAATGTCGATGCGTTCTCCGCCTAGCTCGTTCGAAACTGTTTGAACTCTAGAACCACGTATACCTATACAAGCGCCGATAGGATCAATACGTCCATCATTGGTTTTAACAGCGATTTTGGCTCGTGAACCGGGATCTCTTGCGACTGCTTTAATACTGATTACTTCTTCGCCAATTTCAGGCACTTCAACTTTAAAAAGGTCAGCCAGCATCTCTTTGTGAGTGCGGCTCATCAAAAGCTGCGGACCTTTGGGTTCTTCGCTTACAGCGTATAAAATACCGCGTACACGGTCTCCTGAGCGAATTTCTTCGTGTGGAATCATGTGTTCTTTGCTGATAAAAGCTTCTGTATTATTGCCCATCTCTAGGATAATGCCATCACGCGAAACTTTTTTAGCAATACCCGACAATAACGTACCAATTTTTTCACGATAAGCCTCAGCGATTTTTTTACGTTCGGCATTGCGAAGTTCACGTATGATTACTTGTTTGGCTTGTTGGGCGGCGATACGACCAAATTTAACCGACTCAATAGGCTCTTCAACAACATCGCCAACTTCTAATTCTGGATCAACGCTTTTGGCCTGGGCTAAATACATTTGCTTACTAGGAAACTCAAGAGGCTCGGAAGAATCTTCCATAACGGTCCATTGCCTAAATGTATCATATTCGCCAGTTTGTCTGTCTATGGCTACACGAATATCCACCGGGTCAGTGTATTTGCGCATTGTTGTCGCTTCTAAAGCTTTTTCAATGGCATAGAAAATAATATCTTTCTCCACACCTTTTTCGTTGGCAATAGAATCAACTACTAACAAGATTTCCTTGCTCATGGTTTTACCTCAAATCATAATTTCCGCAAAAAACATGTCTACATAATTTCATTATAAATCAATAAGTAAAGACGCGATTAATCGCGTCTCTCGAAATATTCCGGTATCAAATTAGCTTTTTCGACCTTGTCTAATGCTAATGTAAATGTTTCATCAGTGCATTTTACAACAATTTCCTTCTCAGTTGCGCTTTCCAAAACCCCTGAAAACACGCGTCTAGCTAGGTCAGGGGCGGGAAATAAGCGAATTTTTACTTCAGAGCCAATATAGCGCTTAAAATGCTCAGGTTTGGATAACCTACGCTCTAGGCCAGGGGAAGATACTTCAAGCAAATATTTACCTGAAATTGGATCTTCTACATCTAAAACCCCGCTTATTTGATGGCTAAGTTTGCCACAATCTTCCAAAGTAACCCCACCTTCTTTTTCTATATAAATTCGAAGAAGAGAAGAGCCTTTTTGGCGGCATAAATCCAAACCCCAAAGCTCGTATCCCATAGCAAAGACGAGGGGTTCGATCAATTTCTCTAGTTTTACTTGTAAATTACTAGCCATAAAAAAAGCATATAAAAAATGGGCACTAGGCCCACGTTTTGTATTTTTGGTAGCGGGGGTAGGATTTGAACCTACGGCCTTCGGGTTATGAGCCCGACGAGCTACCAGGCTGCTCCACCCCGCAATAATCTAACTCGTGGGGCGTATCATACTGAAAAATCGAGAAGAATTCAAGGGGAATCTGGAATTAGTCCAATGCTATTGCACAATCGAGCATGAAATTGACTTTGGGTGCAGGATAATAAACAACGGCAGTTAGATCTTCTGCGCCTCTCACAGTAGCATAACTTGGGTATTTTTGTCCGGTAAAGTTGTTAATACGTAAATTTATCGAATAAGCTTTGCTTGAAAAACCAATAACAAAATTTTGTAAAAAGGTGCTATTAACAATTCTGTCTTGATTCTCGAAATCATTTACGGGATAACGCCTTCCTGTAAACAAGCTTTCAATACCTACGTGCCAATGCTCATTCATCTGATATATATTGCTCATAGTGAAAATATTACGGGCTACAAAAGGAATGTCTTTTCCTGAATAAGGTCCGGACCTAAAAGTGGCATTGACGTAACTATATAAAACGGCTAGCTTCCATTTGCTTGTCAAGTTAGTGCTATAGGCTATGTCCATACCATTTCGTACAGTTGGGTCAAGATTAAGAGTATTATGTAGATCTAAGCCAGCATCCAAGGGAAGAACAACAATTTCATTTTTGAGTAATAATTTATATAACGAGAAGTTAAGGCTGTAATTATCAGCTAGCCATTTTACAACACCCTCATAAGACATGCCGGTTTGAGTTTGTAGTGGATTTTGGCCAAAAGTGAAAGCTTCTTCATCTATTTTTGGCAACCGATAAGAACCGGCAGCGCGTAATGAGAAGGCAAGGTTTTGGGTTTTTTTCCAAACCAAGCCGAATTCGCTCACTGTAGCACGATTGCTGATTTTTTGTGGATCAAAGTCAAAATTTACTTGGGCAGTGCGCGCTCCAGCCGTAGCTGTTATGCCGTATTTAATGGGCAAACTTGCTTGAGCATAAAAAGAATTTTCATTTTCAGTAGTTCTCGTGTGGATAGATTCTGAAACCAATACTCCATCTAAATCAAAGCTACTGCCTAGATATTGATAGCCACCTACTACGTTTAATTCATGTTGAAATAAGTTAATGTTCCCCGTTATTTGCGGAATGAATGATCTGATTTTTTTCTTGCCAACGAAATTATAGTTATCTTCTATTAAAACTAGATTGTTATTAGTTTGGGCGTTTTGATCGGATAGGGCGACATCTAATTGCCAATTCGTTGACAACATCCGTTTTAGAAGCAATTGGCCCGTGGTTTCTTTTTGATTGCTGAAAGCGGAGTTATTGTCCGAAAATGTTGGATCTTCTTGCATTTCCTCGAAAAAAATAGGCCCTGGTAAGTCAAGATGTTGGTTGTTGACGTATAAATTGAAAGTAATATTGTCCTTATCATCGTTATAAGCAAAACTACCCGCCACATTGTTGTTTTGCATCTTGTTGTGTTGCCTATAGCCATTAGAATCGCTATGACCACCATTAATTAAATAGCTAAAGCCATTCTTAAGGCCATCTCCTAGGCTTGCTATAAGATTTTTGGAGTTATAGCTTCCGTAGAGCATTTTTGCTCCCTTGGTAATGCGTTCTGGTGCTTTGGTGATAATATTTACGGTGCCTCCCACAGCTTGGTCACCATACAAAACTCCAGCACTTTGCCGGGAAATAATGATTTTTTCTATGGCAGTAAGTGGGATAATATTTAAGTTCAACGAAGTTGTATTGGCAGGGTTTAAAGGAACCCCATCGAGCAATATTAAAGTGTTTCCATATGCACTATCGTCAGTGCTGCGCATGTTGATCACCGAATAAGTGTCATCGCCGTAGAGTGTATTTACTTGTGCAGCACCAGATTGGTTTAGGAATTGACTCAAGGATTGAGCGCCACTGTTCTCAATATCATCGGAATTAAAAACCATAGAAACTGGGTTTTTATTGAAATACTCAGCTTCCTCTTTTTGTATCAGAGTAGTGGGGCCTTGAGCTTTTCCTATCTCGGGGAGCAATAAGCAAAGTAGAGCCAAAGATATAACTAACTTTTTATCCATGTCGTTCCTTTTCGTAAGTATAGCCAACAATCGAGAAACACATGGATTATAAGTTAGATTGTGAAGAGCAGAAAGTAAAATTTAGAAAACAATTTTACCTTTCTGGCAATCAACTTTTATAGTGCTGCCGGGAGAGTAATCGCCTTTGAGAATTTTTTCTGCCAGAGGATTTTCTAAATACTGTTGAATCATGCGCTTTAGAGGACGTGCGCCGTACACTTGATCGTAGCCAATTACAGCCAAATGATCTAAAGCTGCAGTTGTAACTTTTAATTTAATATCGCGTTCTTGCAATCTTTCAGCTAAACGTGTTATTTGAATATCGGCAATGGCTCGAATTTGTTCCGGGCGAAGTGCATGGAAAACAACTAATTCATCAATGCGATTTAAAAATTCTGGGCGAAAATGTTTTTGTGCAATTTCTAAAACTGCATCTTTGATTTTTCCATAACTTTCGTTAGCCATTTCTTGGATTTGTTGCGAACCCAGGTTAGAGGTCATGACTATAACGCAGTTTTTGAAATCTACTGTACGACCTTGGCCATCAGTGAGTCTGCCGTCATCCAAAACTTGTAGTAAGACATTGAAAACATCGTTATGAGCTTTTTCTATTTCGTCCAATAAAATAAGCGAGTAGGGCTTGCGGCGCACGGTTTCTGTTAAATAACCACCTTCTTCATAGCCAACATAACCAGGGGGAGCACCGATTAGGCGTGCCACAGAATGTTTTTCCATAAATTCCGACATATCAATGCGAATCATAGATTCTTCGGTATCGAATAAAAACATGGCTAGAGCTTTACAAAGCTCGGTTTTGCCTACTCCGGTTGGACCTAAAAATAAAAAAGATCCTGTGGGTTTGTTTGGATCAGACAGCCCAGCTCGAGAACGACGAATAGCATTGGAAACCACAGTAGCAGCTTCATCTTGGCCAATGATGCGTTTATGCAAATCTTTTTCCATATGCAAAATTTTATCTCTTTCGCCTTCCAAGAGCTTACTTACTGGAATATGTGTCCATTTGGCGACAACTTCAGCGATTTCTTCTTCGCTAACTTTATTTCGTACTAATTCGAAATTCTGTTTTTCAACTTTTAAAGCAGCAGCGAGTTTCTTTTCTAGTTCTGGAATGCGTCCGTATTGCAATTCCGACATTTTAGCCAAATCCATAGCGCGTTGCGCAACTTCCATTTCAAGACGTGCTTGATCAAGCTTTTCTTTTAAATGTTGTGTGCTTTGTACTTTGGCTTTCTCGGTTTTCCAAACTTCTTCCATTTCAGAATATTCTTTTTCTAGATCGGCCGTTTGCTTGTCGAGATCACTTAAGCGCTTTTTGGAAGATTCATCGGTTTCTTTTTTTAAGGCTTCATGTTCGATTTTCAGTTGAATAATGCGCCGTTGCAGGCGATCCATATCTTCTGGCTTAGAGTCCATTTCAATGCGAATGCGACTTGCTGCTTCGTCGATTAGGTCAATAGCTTTATCGGGAAGATTGCGATCTGTGATATAGCGCTGTGAAAGTGTTGCGGCGGCTATGATAGCAGGATCAGTAATGTCCACCCCGTGATGCAATTCATATTTTTCTTTTAGACCGCGCAAAATAGCAATCGTGTCTTCAATAGAAGGTTCTTCCACTAAAATCTTTTGAAAACGACGTTCAAGAGCTGCATCTTTTTCCACGTATTTACGATATTCATCTAGGGTAGTTGCACCAATACAATGCAATTCGCCACGCGCTAAGGCGGGTTTTAGCATATTGCCAGCATCCATAGAGCCTTCGGCTTTGCCAGCGCCAACCATCATATGGATTTCGTCGATAAATAATATAATACGGCCTTCTTCTTTGCTGATATCTTTTAAAACTGCTTTGAGGCGTTCTTCAAACTCGCCACGAAACTTAGTTCCGGCGATTAAAGCGCCTAAATCGAGCGCTAAGAGGCGTTTATTCTTCAAGCCATCTGGTACTTCGCCGTTGATTAAACGTTGAGCTAGGCCCTCTACAATGGCTGTTTTGCCGACACCAGGTTCGCCAATTAAAACTGGATTGTTTTTGGTGCGACGTTGTAAGACTTGTATGGTACGACGAATTTCTTCATCTCTACCGATAACTGGATCGATTTTGCCTTGTTCAGCTCTTTTAGTTATGTCAATTGTATATTTTTCTAAGGCCCCACGTTGTTCTTCAGCCGCTTGTTCATTAACATTTTGTCCGCCACGCATATCGGCTATAGCCTGATCAAGAGCAGATTTTATAGCTCCAGCATCTTTGAGGATTTTGCTAAGTTGTCCCTTATCTTCCAAAGCCGCCAAGACAAAAAGTTCAGTAGAAATAAACTTATCTTTATGTTGCTGAGATAGCTTGTCGGTTAAGTTCAGTAATCTATTTAAATCGTTAGAAACATGTATTTCACCGGCTGTTGGTCCCGTTACTTGGGGTAGGGCATCGATAGAGCTATTTAAAGCATCACGTAGCTTATTTATATTTACATTAGCTTTAGTGAGTAGATGATACGTTGAGCCTTGTTCTTGATCGAGCAAAGCTTGCATAAGATGCAGTGGCTCGATAAAAGCGTGGTCGCACCCTAAAGCCAATGATTGTGCATCTGCAAGAGCGTTTTGAAAATTACTAGTTAGTTTGTCCATACGCATGGTTGGTACCTCGTTTTCCTGATTTTATTTCATATTTTATTGTTTCCTATGTTATTGTAAATGGTGGCGTTTTGCTATTTTTCAAGTAGAGACGCGATTAATCGCGTCTCTACCAATATTGTGCATTTTGTTTTAAACTTAGCGCATCGAAAATCTCCTGAAAAATATAAAAAAACAATGAAATCAATACGTTATATTATTATAATATTTTTTCTAATGGGCTTTTCTTCAAGCTTATTTGCGGCTAATGCGCCAACCAAACGCTTACCATCTGTGGACGCTGTATTAATTGGCATGAAAATTTGGAAGAATGAGTGTGGTGGCAGTATTTTAGGGCTTACTTCGTGGAATAGTGGAGAAGATTTTGCGTCTCTGGGGATCGGTCATTTTCTTTGGTACCCAAAGCATAGTAGTGGACGCTCCAGCCAAGACAGTTTTCCACAGTTGATTGTTTTTATGCAAGAAAATAACTTTGCAGTTCCTGAGTGGATTAAGAATTCAGCCGCAATTGGCTGTCCGTGGCAAAGTAGACAAGAATTTTTACAAGCTGCCAATGACCCAAAAATGCAAGAGTTACGTTTATTTTTATCGCGAAATATCGTTGCGCAAGTGGATTTTATGGTATATCGTTTCGCGCTAATGTTGCCGAAGATTTTGCAGGCAGCTCCAGCGTCAAAGCGGCCAATCATAGCAAAAAGGCTTTATGAAATTATGCGAAAGCCGCAAGGAGTCTATGCTTTAATAGATTATTTGAATTTTAAGGGAGATGGAATTTTAGCTGAACATAGCAAACAAATGCGACCTAGCTGGGGTCTTTTACAAGTTTTAGAAAATATGGATAAAGCGCCGCCAAATCTAACGCCACAGGAAGCTTATATTTGGTCAGCACGAGCAGTCTTGGAAAGAAGGGTGTTATATGCAGCTTCTTCGCAACACGAAGAAAAATGGTTGGCGGGATGGCTGAAGAGGGTGGATGGGTATAGGGAATAATTTTCCTAAAAACATGTCCACATGAATTACTTATAAATCAACAAGTTACATTTTGAAGTTGGGGTCGGCGAAAAAAATATGATAAATGAAGGTCAAATTCAGGCGATTTTAGAAAAATCTGGAGATTTTGCAGAAGATCCTAATCGCGTACGAGAAATTTTGGTAAAAGCGAAAGCTCTCGAGGGATTAACCCTAGATGAGGTTGCTTGTTTAAGCGCTGTTAATGATAAAAAGTTACTTGCAGAACTTTTTGAGGCCGCTGCTAAAATCAAAGAAGCTATTTATGGCAAAAGAATAGTAATTTTTGCGCCCTTGTATATTTCTAATTTTTGCAGCAATAGCTGCTTGTATTGCGCTTTTCGTGCCACAAATAAAGAACTTACTCGTCGAGCTTTAACCCAGGAAGAAATTGCCAAAGAAACAGAAATGTTGGTTAAAGAAGGCCAAAAGCGAGTTTTGATGGTTGCAGGAGAAACGCACGATGCGCAAAGCTTAGACTATATTTTGGAGTCAATAGCAACGGTTTATGCGACGGGAGAGAATTGCGCTTCTATTCGTCGCATTAATGTCAACATAGCTCCGCAAACCACGACAGATTTTCGTCGTTTGCACGAAGCCAAAATTGGTACTTATCAGCTTTTTCAGGAAACTTATCATCGTAAAACTTATAAAGAAATGCATGTTGCAGGCAAAAAAGCTGATTACGATTGGCGTTTAACTGGCATAGATCGCGCCATGCATGCTGGTATTGAGGATGTTGGTCTTGGTGTGTTATTTGGCTTAGCGGATTGGCGTTTTGAGATTTTAGCTTTGTTGCAGCACGTAGCGCATTTGGAACAAGAATTTGGAGTAGGACCACATACCCTAAGCGTTCCACGCTTGGAGCCGGCTTTAGGATCATCCTTGGCTAGTAATCCACCCTTTCCCGTTTCAGACCAAGATTTTTCTAAAATAATTGCAATTTTGCGTTTAGCTGTTCCATATACTGGAATTATTTTATCGACGCGTGAAACGGCAGAATTACGTAGAGAAGCTCTCACATTGGGCGTTTCACAAATATCAGCTGGAAGTCGCACAGATCCAGGCGGATATGCGGCGGAAAAAGAAAAAAATAGTGCTTTTCAATCTGGCCAATTTTCTTTGGGTGACCATCGCAGCTTAGACGAAGTTGTGCAAGATTTAATTACGTTAGGCTACATTCCAAGCTTTTGTACAGCTTGTTACCGTCAAGGTCGCACTGGTGAAGATTTTATGGCGTTGGCTAAATGCGGTAGAATAAAAAATCTCTGCGATCCGAATGCTTTGTTCACTTTTCAAGAATATCTATTACATTATGCCAAAAAAGAAACGCGTGTATTAGGAGAAAAACTGATCGAGCAAAAAGTGTCAGAGATGCCATATGCGCAAAAAGAGCTCGTTACGAAAGTTCTTAAAGAAATCCAAGCCGGTCGTTTGGATTCTTATTTGTAGGGAGCAGGCCTTCGGCCTGTCCAACTATACATAATTTTTTGTAGGAAAAATAACATGAAATCACTAGCAAAACTTAAAAGAGAACCTGGAATTTGGATGTATGATGCCCCCATGCCAGAAATGGGCAGCAACGATGTTATGATTAAAATTCACAAAACATCGATTTGCGGTACCGATGTACACATTTATAACTGGGATGCATGGGCGCAAAAAACTATTCCAGTGCCGATGGTTGTTGGGCATGAATATTCTGGTGAAATTGCTGCCATTGGTGATGCAGTTCAGGGATTCAAAGTTGGGGACCGGGTTTCAGGTGAAGGTCATATTTCTTGTGGTTTTTGTCGTAATTGTAAAGCTGGTCGAAGACATCTTTGTCGTGCCAATATCGGTGTTGGTGTTACACGTCCAGGTTGTTTTGCAGAATATTTAGTGATTCCTGCTGTCAATGCATATCCATTGCCAGTGCACGTTAGCGATGAAATGGGTTCCATTTTAGATCCACTTGGCAATGCAACGCATGTGGCTCTTTCTTTTGATTTAGTTGGTGAAGATGTTTTAATTACAGGAGCTGGTCCAATTGGAATTATGGCTGGTGTAATTGCGCGTCACGTCGGTGCTCGCCATATCGTAATCACAGATGTAAATGATTACCGCTTAGATTTAGTCAAAAAAATGAATGCTGATCTGATTCCGCTTAATGTTCAAACAGACTCAATAGAAAATGCCATGAAGAAGTTAGGCATGAAAGAAGGTTTTGACGTTGGCTTTGAAATGTCAGGGAATGCAGTAGCTTTTAATGCTTTATTAGAGCACATGAATCATGCAGGCAAGATTGCTCTTCTTGGATTTGTACCTAGAGAAACGACGATCGATTGGAATCAAATCATCATGAAGGGCCTCATTCTCAAGGGAATTTATGGCCGAGAAATGTTTGAGACTTGGTACAAGATGATTAGTATGTTGCAAAATGGTTTAAACATAAATCCAATCATTACGCATCGCTTTCCGATTGATCAATTTGAAGAAGGTTTTAAGATCATGGCTTCGGGCATGAGCGGAAAAGTAGTATTGGACTGGACGAAGTAGGCGTAGCCGATTTTTTTTTTAGTTTTTGTATTACTAATATTTCTTTCACTCTCAAATAGAACAATGGAGGTTTGTTGTGTCATTCACATACTTAGTAGGTTCTTCACTTCGACAACTTGCTGCTAATGGGACAACAGATCAGCCTGGTGGGCTTACCACTGACCAATGGATCGCTATTGGTGGTCCTGGTCCTGTCGTAGGGGCGATAGCATTAGGGATAACTCTTTTTCTATGCATAAAAAAACAATGTTGTTGTTTTCGACCTAAAAACGCAGCAAATGGGGCTAATCTACCCCCTCCAACACCTGCGCCAGCAAGTGGAAGTTCGACGGCTTCGCAATCTCTGAGTGCTAATGGTGGGAATTTGACTGTAGCTCCGAATATAAAAGGCTGTTGTAATTGGCTAAGACTTGAGCCTGTTACAGGTGACACAAGTAGTAAAGGAGGTACATTAACTGTTCGCACACCTTATCCCACATCACAAGCACCATCGCCAGCTCCATCTACACCCATGGTAAGCGGTACTACAAGTTCGTCACACACAGCGCTATCGCCTACAATCCCGGCAAATACCGGATTGCCTCAGCAATCAAGTATGCCACCTCAACCTGTGAGTACAACATTGCCACCTTCGTTAGCATCAGAAGGTATTACCCCATCGCTAGGATCAGCAAACCCATTAGCATCTTCATCAAGTTCTAGTAACAGACCAAGCGTCGCTTCGAGTAGTTTTCCTGCAGTACCTGTAAGCAGTGTTGTACCCCATCTTCCTATAATCGTTAATGGAGATTCTTATACTTTTAGAGGACACGCTGAGCAAAGAATATATGAAAAGAAACAGGGCAAGCAACAGGAAAACACCTTATCCTATGATTTTATGGTGCATATAGAAAGAAATGAAGCTGGTCACATAGTAAACGTTGAGGCTCAAGGTTCATTCGCTGGACAAAAATTATATTTAAAACCGTTTTTTGGTGACGAAAGTATGGAGGAGAGGGCAGTAGCGAATTTAGAGAGGTTTTACTCAAATCCTAGCATATATTTAAAGGTTGGAGGAGGACATGAGCGCAAGGGTGGTGAAATAGAACGAATGCAAGCATTGTGGCAAAAGGCCTCGGAAGCGGGCGCTTTTTCTTTAGCATTTGGAATTTTTGAAGAACACCACCAAGGTGTTGAAGAAGACCCAATAGGTTATGTGGCTATAGATCAGCTAGGTAGGGAAGATCCTAGCAGCAGTTTAACGACAAAAGATAAAATCATTGCGGATGCTACCATTGCCGATCCAGTTCTTATTATAGATCCAAGAAAACAACAACAAGGTTATGGTACCATGGCTGCTGTATTAGCCTTCGGCCCAGTTATGTCATTATTGTATAAGTGTGGTTGTACACATAGCTTATATAGATATAACTCTTCAGTTACTAAAAATACTGAAAAAGGCACGTGCATGGATTTTCAGCCAACTTGTAAAAATGATAATGAATCTTCTCACAAAATAATCGAAAAACTTATGGGAGAAAGACGATTTAAGGAGCGAAAAGAACTTCAAGAAGTAAAGAATAAATTGGTATATTCTTGTTCTTTAGGGGAACTAGTAGATGATTTTTTTAGCAGCTTACGACGTGATCTAATAATGACTAATGAAAGGACTGGAAAAACAAGTCAGATACATCTTTCTTCGGTACCACCTATAGATGTAGTTGCATGTAATGGAATGTCCCTCACCAATAGTGTGTGTTTTACGGCTAGCTCCAGCTCCAGCACTACTGCATCCCTACCTCCTACAACTGCACCGAGTTTGACGACAGAAGAGTTGGGACTATCTAGTGAACAACTAGCAGAAGACCCGTTAAATAGAGTAAGTGTTTTACGTGAGCAACAACGTATACAGAGTACAATAAAAGGAGGTTTTTCGGAAGCGGTACACAGACAAACAGCAGAAGAAATAAGCAAAGCAGAGGAATTACTTCAGCAGCGCAGGAGTAGTAGCTCTGCTCACTCAACAAGCACTACTACAAGCGTGGTTCCATCACTTGCCATAGCCAGCCATTCTACCACTACATCATCTCCAAGCCGTACCCTATTAAAATCACCGTTCCCAGAGAAGATGCAAAAAAACATAAAAGATTTCTTTGCAAATATTTTGACGCGTCTTCTAACTAAAGAAGTTAGTAATCCGCCGCAAATATATAACAGAGTCAAGCTAGTATTAATGGAAGCTGAACGAGCTCTAGGTACTGAGGTCTTGAAGAAGGTTCTTCTCAACAATATAAGAATTCCTGCAGTATCATGTGCGCCAAATCATTCCGGTGGCACGTTGCAAGCATTAGTTCGAGACAGATGTTTTGGAGGTAGCGAAAGAGCAGAAGAACTCTATAGTTGGGTGCAAGGCTTACTTAACAATCAGACTGCCCCAGCAGAATCTTTACAGCAGTTCTCTCCAAGTACAATGGAAAGCTTGACCCAGCAGTTACTGGATAAAAACACAGGATTAGATGAAAGTATAAGCGAAGGAAATTGGGCTCCGGCGATAAGAGCAGCACTTTCCACAATAGCGCCATCATCAACAAATATGGTTGCTGCCCCAAGCTTATCTTCTGCTCCTAGCAATTTTTTTGCAACACCTGGTTCTGGTAGTTCAAGCAGTGCGAGCGTTACTACAGCGGCGAGAAGTTCGGCTCCTTCTTCATCATCTACAATACCAGTAGCTAGTTCGCCGCCTATATTATCTCCAACATTGTGATAGGAAAAGCCAACTATGCAACATCTACCAACAACGACAGCGTCATCAAGCTCTTCCAGTAGTTCAACCACGCGAGAAAATTTACCAATTTTATCGCTCTCTTTTTCAGATATTCCTGCAATTCCTAATGGAAAGTATGCCCAATTTCACGGACAAGTAAAACGTAGTGCAATTGGTGAGTACGAATTTACTGTAGAAATACAAAAAAAACTTACAGGTGGGCTGAGCTATGTTAGCGCTACCTTTGATCAAAGCAATGTACACCTGCGTTTGGAACCTCTATTTGGATCTGAGGAAATACAGATTGATGCTATAGAATATTTAACAGGTCTTTATGAAAATCCTAAAATATACAACTACATAGGCGATGGGCAGCCGAGGCATCGCAGTGACGTATCGCAAATGCAAATGTTCTGGCAAAAAGCTGCGGAAGACGGAGCTTTTTCCTTGGCTTTTAAAATTCTTGCGAAAGAAAATGCTTCTTCGGGTGTTAATTCTGTTGGTTATATAACTATTGATCAACGCGGTGGTGTAGCAAATGCTACAGATCCTGCGTATGCCATAGATCCTGAATATCAAGGCAAAGGATATGCTTCTAAGGCAGCTGTTTTAACTTATGGTCCAGTTATGTCTTTGTTGTTGCAATCTGGATGCAATCGTACTTTGTATGCTCGGAACGGAATGCCACGAGGCATTTGTGATACATTTGAAGCAACATGTTGGAATGAAAATAAGCAATCAAAACAAGTTCTTATGAAAGTTATGGGCAAAGAGCCTGATCAGCTTTTGGCTCGTCAAGGAAGATCTAAATTTTTGTTTTCCTATCCTTTAGAAAGGATGATAAATATTTTTGGAAATCAACTCGGAGGTGGAAAGATTAACTGTATTTTTGGAGAACAAAAACATAGTGGTCTTTCGTCTCTGGGCTTATTTTCATCTTCGGGGCTAACAAAAACTGTAAGTTCAGAAGTTACAAGTACAACAACGACTGCACCAAGCACGTGTAACTAAGAAAGCAATACTCGTAATTTCCTAAATTCTTCCTTATCGACATTATCAGGAAAGATCAACACTGGTCGGGAGACGTGATGAATCGCGTTTGTATGGTTTGCTACGCGAAAACCAAGAATGGCAAAGTAGGGTGTAACGACGCTGTTTGTTTTTATATTCGCTTCCAAAATTTCGCCATTTTTTTGCTGCAAAAGCCATTTTTTTTCTTTCGATTCCCACTTGATTTGGCAAATACTTTTAGCGCTAGTAAGCCAGGCGTAGCGGCGCAGAACGAAGATCAAACTTGTGCAGCATAAGAGCAGAAAGCCGAAGCGTAATAGGTTATTTTGAAAGGTTAGGCAAAAAGATAGAATTGCGCCAAGGTGTAAGGTGCTGAATAAGATGGCTAAAAAATTAGATGGCTTTAAACTTAAGCGTAGCTTTTGTGTCATAAAATAATTATGAATGATGAATGTTAACGGAACTGTTAATTCATAATTTCCGCTTATTTCTTAAACTGCATCTTATAAAGTTTCGCATATTGCCCATTTTGCGCTATCAGTTCATGGTGATTTCCGCTTTCTACAATTTGTCCCTGATCGACAACCATAATTTTATCGGCTCTTTCTACGGTCGATAAACGATGAGCTATTACAAGTGTTGTGCACTTATGCATTAATGCTTCTAAAGCAGATTGAATATAGCGTTCTGATTCAGTATCTAACGATGCAGTAGCTTCGTCTAAAATCAATATAGGCGCATCTTTCAAGATAGCACGGGCGATTGCAATGCGTTGTCTTTGTCCGCCTGAAAGCAATAATCCATTTTCACCGATTAAAGTATCTAAACCATCTGGAAGTTGTTGGATGAAGTCGGTTAAATAGGCTGCTTGTACTGTTTTTTCTATAGTTGATCTGTCTGTCGTACTCATTCGGCCATAAGCAATATTATTGGCAATTGTGTCGTTAAAAAGTACGATATTTTGTGACACAAGAGAAAATTGATTACGCAGTTCTTTTAATTTGTATTCTGTGCTAGCTGCTCCATCAATATAGATAGAGCCAGACGTTGGATCATAAAAACGTGGCAATAAGCTAACTAAAGTCGATTTGCCGCCACCTGAGCGGCCGACCAAAGCAATTGTTTGACCTGCTTTTATAGAAAAATTTATGTCATGCAAAACCTTCTTGTGGCCTTGAGGATACTTAAAAGACACGTTACGGTATTCAATATGTCCAGAAGCACGCTCAATATGTTTTGTTCCTGTATCTTTTTCTGGTGGATGATCTAGTAAATTGAAAATACTATTAGCGGCAGCAATACCTTTTTGCATGTCGGTATTAATTTTGGTTAGGCGTCTGACTGGAGTTAAGAGACGCGCCATAGCTCCGATCATAGCAGCAAAGCTGCCAACGCTGACGTGCAAAGCTGGAATATTTATTATGTATAAAATAAAAGCTATAGGTAAGCAAGCTATGATCTGTACGATCGAAGTGCTGATAGAATTTGTTACGACGACTTTCATTTCGCAATGACGATTATATTCCGAAATTTTTTTGAATTTATCTCTTTCGTAGCCTTCGCCACCAAAAATTCTAATCACGCGATAGCCTTGTATCATTTCTTCAGCAACGTGTGCAATATCGCCAACGCTGCGTTGGACGCGATTATTTAGTGTACGTAAACGCTGTGTAGCATAGCGAATGGTTATATAAATTGGAGGAGTTGTTACCATAAAAATTAAAGTTAATTTCCAACTGATCACAAACATAACAACTACTAAACCTACGAGTTGCAAACCTTCTTGTAAGATAGTCAACACCGCGTCAGTAATGGCGAAAGAGAGCTGATCGGTGTTATATAAAAATAGCGATAGAAGTTGGCCAGAGGTTTCTTTGTCAAAAAAAGTTGCTGGAAGTTTGAGCAAGTGATTAAAAATCTTTTGCCGATAATCCATAATGACATTGCGGCCGACGCGTGTTATGCAATAGTTAGAAAGAAAAAGCATAAGACCGCGAATTACGAAGCCAACAATGATCAAAACTGGCATCCAAACTATGAAAACTTTATTGCGCGCAACTAAGCCTTGATCGACTAATGGTTTCACGAGCCAAGAAAGGCCAGCGTCAGCACCAGATGCTAAAATTGTCCCAATGAATCCAAGAAGAAACATTGGCCAGTAGCAGCTCGCGGATTTAAGTAATCGTTTGTAAACCGGCCAGCTTTTTTTGATAGGTTTAAGGTCGTTGATCATTTTGTGTTAATACCAAAACTTTTTGTGCATTACACGATAAATTTCAGGCGTAAGGATACCTGATTTTGTAGGAAATTTAAATGTAATTGCGCCAGTTTCGGCGCTATTTAAGGTTTTTGTGCCTGTTGCCTCATAACGATTTATGATGATTGGATTTGGAAATTTAAAACGGTTTAGATAGCCAGTCGCAAAAACAACGTATTCCGGTTTTGTAAGTTTTACAAAATTTTCTGAGGAGGAGCTAATACTGCCATGGTGTGGGGCAACAACAATACTACTTTTTAAAATAGATAAGTTATTATTAATTAATTCTTTTTCAGCTGACTTTTCGATATCGCCATTTAATAAAATACTTTGATTACCACTTTGAACTTTTAAAACACATGAAGCATTATTGATAGAATAATTGTGATTTTTTTGCGGATGTAAAAAACTAAACTTCACTCCATCCCATTCCCAGCTGGTTCCAGCGTAGCAATGTTCTGCTTTGAAAGGTGCGAAAAAATCTGGTGTGCTTGTGATTAGTTTATTAACTTTCAAAGTGCTTAATATGGATTTTGCGCCACCACTATGATCTTGGTCAGAGTGACTAACAACCATGAGATCTACTTTTTTCAAATTTTCAGTAAGTAAAAAAGGTAGAATTATGCTATTCCCAGCATCATTTTCGGGTGAAAATTTTGGTCCTGTATCATAAATTATAACATGGTTTTGCGTACGAATTACTGTGGCTAAGCCTTGGCCGACGTCTAGCAAAGTAAACCATACTTCGTTGTAATTGGGTCCCTTAGGAATAAAGAAAAAAAGCGGTGTTAAAAAAGCTAAACTTAAGTAGCGACAGGGTAGAACACGAGGAGATAAGACAAGTAGAATACCAATGCTAGAAGCAAGTAATATCCAAGGACTATAAATAGCATGGATAAAATTGGATAAGGGTAGATTCGCTAGCCAATTTAGAAAAAAATATATAACAGCAAAAACTTTGCTAGCGAGAATTAAGAGAAGCGTTCCAAATTTTTGGTTTATGAGGAGAATAATGCTAGAGCTTAAGCTTAAGGGTATCGCAATAAAACCAAGACAGGGTACTGCTATTAGATTCGCAAAGAAAGAAATTATAGAAGCTTGCTCAAATAAAAGAAGTGATAATGGTATTAAACCTATGGTCAAAGCCCACTGTAAGCGGCTATAGCGGATAAATTTTGTGCCATTATCTAAGCGCGCCTCTAGAAAAAATAAAATCAAAAAAACAGCTACAAAAGAAAGCCAAAATCCAGTACTTAAACTAGCCAGGGGATTTAGTAAAGTTACTATGAAAAGGCCTACGAGAAAGCTTGTCCAAACAGAAAAATTGCGATCTGTTATCTTTCCCAAAAAGAAAAAAATTAGCATAAAAATAGCGCGTTGGGTTGGTGTGGAAAATCCCGCTAATGTACTATAAAAAACAGCTCCTACTAAAGCAAAAATAGCTGCAGCTTTGGGAGCAGGAATAATTAAACATAATCGCGGGAAAAATCGCCAGAGTAGACGAATTATAAAAAATAAAAAAGCTGCTACGAAGCCAATATGCAGGCCAGCTATAATTAAAAAATGAATAGTTCCTGTGCGGCGCAAAACTTGCCAATCGTTTTGTGTTATGCCGCTTTGATCACCAACAGTAAGTGCAGAGATAAATGTATTAAAATGTGAGTTTGGTAGCGAGGTTTTAATGCGCCAAGACAAATATTGGCGAAGTCGATCTATGGGATAGTTATACCAATGTGAACCTAAAAGCTTATTTTGGCTAAATTTATTTGTAACGACATAGCCTGTAGCGCGGATTTTATTTTCTAAAAGATATGCTTCGTGGTCAAAAGCTCCTGGGTTGGCAGTGCTGTGAGGCCGTTTTAGTTTTGCAGTAAATTGCCATCTATCCCCGACACGTAAAGTTGGGTAGCTAGGATAATTTCGATACCAACTAAGAAGTATTTTTGTCTTGTTTTTTTTCTCATTTATTTTTTCTAAAGCACAGGCAAAGCTTAATCTTTCAGTGTCATATTTTGGTAAAGAATTAATGTAACACTCAATTGTAATATTTTGTTTTTCAAGATTTTTAGGTAGATCCTGGGAGAGTAAATTTTTACTATACAAAAGAGCCCAAGTGAAACCTAAAGTTAAAGCTAGTAAAGCTAAAAATACTACTTGAAGTTTTTTATGCTTTCTCCAACAGGGGATGGAGTAGGTAAGTAAAGTTGCTAAAAAAAATATCCCAGAAGAATATAATATTGGGATAATAGGTGGCAAACTAGAACATAGTTGCAAAAATATGGCGCCCAAGCTGAAAAATAAGAAAAATGTATGCATGCAGCAAGGCTACATGGATTTATTTGATTTGAAAATACCGTGTTTTTATTCTTTTTCAGGTCGTTTGAAAAATACAGCAACTTCCAAACCTGGTCCACCTTTAGGTTTGGAAAGAGTAATTGAAGCGTGATGTTGTTTGAGAATCTGCTGTACTATGTTGAGACCCAAACCACTTCCTTGAATGTTTGCACTTTCAGCTCCACGGAAAAAACGTTCAAAAATACGTTTGCGTGTTTCGGGAGGAATTCCTGGACCATTGTCGCGGACTTTTAGAATAATCGATTCTTTATTGCGTTCGATAAGAACCTGAATTAAGCCATGATCGTGATTTATATAGCGTATTGAATTATCGATTAAGTTTTTCAAAAGAACGCCAATTGTTATTTTATCTCCCATAATAAGTTGTTTGGGATGCGAATCGTCAAGTTCGATATCTATTCCTTTCTTTTGCGCAATTGGAAATAGCTCAGAAATAATAGCTACAGCTTCCTGATGCAAAGAAACTAGCTCTAGTTTTGGTTGATCTTTAACTTTTGTAGCTCGTGCTAAAGTAAGCAATTGGTTAACAACATGTGTACTGCGGTCTATTCCTGTAATAATTTTGTTTAATGCGGTTTTGCGTTCTGCACTGGAAGTGGCTTTTAAAGCGACATGCACGTGAGCGCGTAAGGCAGCAAGAGGCGTACGAAGTTCATGCGCTGCATCAGAAGAAAAACGTTCTTCGCGCAAGAAAGCTTCTTCTAGTTTTTTCAGTAAAATATTTAGCTCTTTAACTATGGGTTGAATTTCTTCTGGAACAGCATCACTTTTAACTGGTGATAGATTTCCTGGAGCGCGATTTTTTATTTCATTAACAATATTTTGAATGCTATCTAAACCTCGTCCCACAATGAGCCAGATCAAAAGCGTCAACAATGGCAGTGAAAGAAACATTATCAAAATCGCATGCGTAGATATCTGCCTTTCTGATTCTTGATAAAAATTATAGTCTTCAGCAACAGCTATCCGAGGACCTTGACTACTTTGACTTGTAAAGACACGCCAACTAGCCCCGGCAATTTTTTGTGTAGAAAAACCTGGCAGATAAGCGAAAAGCTGATTTTCTTTGCTTTTTGAAGATGCAGGGAAAATTAAGAATCCATCGGAATCCCAAATCTGTACTCGTATACGACGACACAGATTCATATTACTTAAATTAAGAACATAGCCATTTTCTTCAGCATATTCATTGCTTGTCAAGATTTGGCAATTATTTACGTTGGAATTTTTGGTTATTTGAGCCTTTAGATTATCGATGTTTCCTTCTAAAGAAGTGTGGACTGCAATTGCCATCAGAGCGAGTTGTTTATCGACATATCTGGTGGTGTTTTTACGATTGAGAAAAATATGCGCTACAACCGTTAAAGATGTAATAATAATCACACTGGCAAGTAGATTGATCAGAAGATAAGTGCGCAAAGATAGCTTCATGCTTTTGCCAATATAAAGAAGAATTAAAATTAATCGCTTTCTTTTTCTAGCATGTATCCAACACCACGAATTGTGATAATGAATCTAGTACCAAATTTTTTACGTAAGTTATGGATATGAACTTCTAATGCATTACTATCAACATTATCGCTCCAGCCATAAAGACTTTGCGAAATAGTTTCGCGCGATAGAACTTTTCCTGGGTTTTCCATAAGCATTTGTAAAAGATCAAACTCACGACGCGATAGCTCCATAGATTTGCCATTTTTTTCAACCGTATGTGCAGCAGGATCGAGCTTAATCTTACCTTTCCCATAAGATAAAAGTGGAGTAGCACGTCCACCTGACCTACGAAGTAGGGCACGTAATCTTGCGCAAAGCTCATAAAGATCGAATGGTTTGGTTAAGTAATCGTCAGCACCACTATCTAAACCAGAGATACGATCTTCAACTCGATCGCGTGCAGTTAATATCAAAACTGGCGTAGCAATTTTTTTGTTACGCACAGCTTTCAAAACCTCCAAACCCGACAATCTTGGTAAAGCTAAGTCTAATACAACAGCATCAAATCTTTCGGTAAGAAGAGCCTGCAAGGCAGCTTGGCCATTTTTTACCCAATCGACAGTGTACTTGTCTTGTATCAATCCAGCACGTATGCCTTCGCCTAACAACTCATCGTCTTCAGCTAATAAAATGCGCATATTATTTCCTCATTTGTAAATTAGTTTAATGGAAATTTAAGCTTCTATTTGGTAACATTCTACTAGATTCTTTTCTTTTTTTCAATGATTTTCTAAAACCTATTGCATCTAATAGTTTGAAAAATCTATTTTTTTACGACAAAGCTTAATTAAGGTTTCGTCAATTATTAAATTTTTTTGAGATAAATATGCTTTACCAATTGTTTTTTTATGTTCCGAAATCGCATCTTGAAGTTGTTAAAAATGCTATTTTTAATGCTGGAGCAGGGTGTATGGGCAACTATTCGCATTGTTCTTGGCAAACAAAAGGCGAGGGGCAGTTTATGCCGCTTCCAGGAAGTAACCCATATCTTGGGAAAGAGGCGAAAATATCAAAAATTGAAGAGTATAAAGTTGAAACCATATGTACTGAGGAATGTTTAGAAAAAGTTATTAACGCACTTCTTAAATCGCACCCTTATGAAACGCCGGCGTATGGGGTGGTAAAGATGGAAAATTATGAATGATGAATTATACCAATTCCCAAAGTTTCCCTAACCTGAAAAGTGAATTTTTGGTCCGAATTTTGACTTTTGAGGTGAAAAAATTGCTGTTTAGCCTACGTTCGATAATCTGGTTATACCCCCTTGCTCTGCAGTGGTTGTGCTACTTAGCGCGGGAGTGGTTGAAAATAGCGAAGAAGAAGTAGTTGCGACAGAGGCAGCAGTTGATGTTGTACTTGTCGACGAGCTTGAACTAGCTGATGTAGACGATGTAGCTGAAGTCGAAGATGGTGCAGCTGTGCTTGCTGCAGGAGCCGGCGGTGCTGAGGTAGCCCAGGTTTGCACAGATGTTTTTTTATTAACATTATTGAAATTAGCTTTCGTTAATGCTTTTTGAAGTTCATCCGCCGTTATTCCTAAACTTGCCCAAGATTTTTCATTTATTTCTAAGGGGCAGTCTTTATCTTTGATTGTAGCTTCTATGGTTGCAACCACGGCGCCAATTAATTTACTTTTATCCTTGTTCTCGTTGCCTATATTAAAATTCAGCGCTTTAAGTGCTCCACTGGTCGCATCTATTGTTTGCTCACAAACGAATACTGGTGCGGCTGGAGTTGGTGTTGTAGTTGTGGGTGTTGCAGGTGGCCAAACTTCGAGTTTATCGTTTTCAAACTTTAACGTGCAGCCATTGAAATACTTTTGAAAATTGTTCTTTAAAACCTGCTTTTTTTCTTCCTCAATGTTACTGAATTCCGTAAAGTTTTTTGTTTGTCCGGTGGAAATACTAGCGACTGCTGGAGTTGGTGTCGTAAAAGAGTCTTTTGTAGCAACTGATGTTTCTAAGGGCGCATCTGGCGAGGAAGTTGTCGCGATGGCCGGAATTGTTGTAATTGTTGGTTGGGCGGTATTTTCTGTTGCAGGTTTACTAGCGCTGGCTGCTTTTTTTGTCGCTTTTTGTGTATCTTTTTTCTGTTGTTTTTGTGCTGTGTTTGGATCTATTAGTTGAATTACTTGTTGCGTCGCGCTGCGCAACACACTGTCATTATAAATATTAGGCAATTTTTCTGATTTCTTTGGTAAAATGGCTGGTTTGTAGATATCTAAAAGTGTGTTAACTGCTGCAGTGCGATTTGGAATTTGAGATGCTATATTTTGTAGCATATTTGCGATCACACCGTCTCCGCACACATTACCTCTTCCAACGTACGATATCTCAGGACTCGTAAAGGTTGTCGGCGGGTTACCAGTTTTACCATAAACACGATACACCCAGTGATAATTTCCTTGGTTAATGGGTGAAAAAACTAATTTTTTGCCTTTACTCAATTCAGCTTTAACTTGTGCTTCTAAATCGCTTGGTCTTACGAGTGGATCTATAGGTAATATTGTGATTTCTGGGCAGTTTGCATTTAAATGGTTAAAAACTTTTCCTAAGTGGTCATCAGTTAATTGGTTTCCTATTTGCGGTATAGGATTTTCTTGCTCTGCTATTCTTTGAGAGGTTCTGTTGATATTTGCTTCATCGGCAACGTAAGTAGTAAAAATTGAGTCAAAGTTTTCTATGGCGTGTTCTAAACGTTCTCGACTTAGTAACTTTTGTGCAGGGTTGTTGTCTTCTATTAGCCTATCTTGGAATGCAGATAGAGTCCCGGTGTAAACGTGTTGTATTCTCTTAATGTTCGAGCCGTTATAACCATTTTCTTCGGTAAATTTAGCCAAAAATCTGACTAAAGCTTGTTGGGCATTAGTATCTGGGCTTGTGTAACCAGCAGTTTTTATCATTGTAGCAATGCGGTTTTCAGAGTCTACACGGCTCTGAAGGTCAGTTTCTGAAATAGGTGACGCGGCACGAGCAATTGGTGTAGTCTTTGTCGACGATGCTGTGGTTTTGGTGACTTCTGTAATTGTTACCATATGCTTTTCCTTTAAAACATGTCTACGCGTTTTCTTTATTTTTCAATGAGTTACATTTTGAATGTTGGGTTTTGGACTAAAAAGCTTGTTCTAGACTAAAACCTTTTCAAAACACTTGCCGATATTGTAGCACAGATTTCTATTAATTAACATTAAGTTGAGCTTAACGGCTTTAACAGCTGGGGTCAGGTCTAACATATAACATTTTGTTAGATGTTAGACCTGACCCCACTTGAAATAGAAAAATTCACCCCCATATCGTAGACAGACTAAAAATTAACTATTCACTTTGAGGATAAAAAAATGGCAAAAATTATCGGTATTGACTTAGGAACAACCAACTCTTGCGTCGCGGTTTTGGAAAGCGGCAATAAAGTAAGAGTTATTGAAAATAGCGAAGGCGATCGCACAACTCCGTCCATCGTGGCGTATACTAAAGATGGAGAAGTTCTAGTTGGGCAATCAGCAAAACGCCAAGCGGTCACTAATCCTAAAAACACTATTTATGCAGCTAAGCGCTTAATTGGTCGTAGATATGATGAACAGATGGTGCAGAAAGCCGTTTCCATGGTGCCATATGAAATTATCAAGGCCGACAATGGCGATGCTTGGGTGCGCGCTTCCGACGATAAAAAACTCGCGCCACCGCAAATTTCTGCGCAAGTTTTAATGAAAATGAAAAAAACTGCCGAAGATTTCTTAGGCGAACCTGTCACAGAAGCTGTTATTACAGTTCCAGCTTATTTTAACGATTCACAACGTCAGGCCACCAAAGACGCGGGGCGTATTGCTGGTTTAGAAGTCAAACGTATTATCAATGAACCAACCGCAGCAGCTCTGGCCTATGGTCTAGATAAAAAACAGAAAAATGCCAAAATTGCTGTTTACGACTTAGGTGGCGGAACGTTTGATATTTCTATCATCGAAATTGCATCAGTCGATGGCGAACAGCAATTTGAAGTTTTAGCCACTAACGGCGATACTTTCTTAGGTGGTGAGGATTTTGACTCTCGTATTATTAATTATCTTGTAGATGAATTCAAAAAAGAGCAGGGCGTGGATTTGCGCAAAGATCCGCTAGCACTGCAACGTCTCAAAGAAGGCGCTGAAAAAGCTAAGATCGAACTTTCATCTTCGCAGCAAACTGACGTCAATTTGCCTTACGTTACGGCCGATGCTTCTGGTCCGAAACATCTAAATATTCGTTTGACGCGCGCTAAATTAGAATCTTTAGTGGAAGATTTAATCACTAAAACCTTAGAACCATGCCGTATTGCGCTTAAAGATTCCAAGCTGAAAGTAGCAGATGTTGACGAAGTAATTTTGGTTGGCGGTCAAACGCGTATGCCGAAAGTACAAGAAGCTGTCAAAGAATTATTTGGCAAAGAGCCGCGCCATGACGTCAACCCTGATGAAGCAGTTTCTATGGGTGCTGCTATTCAAGGCGGCGTGCTATCTGGTAGCGTGAAAGATGTTCTTTTACTCGACGTAACTCCGCTTTCTTTAGGAATTGAAACCATGGGCGGTGTAATGACTAAACTTATCGATAAAAACACTACAATTCCAACTAAAGCTTCGCAGACTTTTTCGACTGCAGCTGATTATCAGCCAGCGGTTACAGTCCACGTTTTACAAGGCGAGCGAGAAATGGCATCGGCTAATAAATCTTTGGGTAGATTTGATTTGTCCGATATTCCTCCAGCGCCACGCGGCGTTCCGCAAATTGAAGTTACTTTTGATATTGACGCGAACGGTATTCTAAACGTTTCCGCCAAAGACAAAGCAACAGGCAAGGCTCAATCCATAGTTATTAAAGCTTCCAGTGGTCTTAAAGAAGAAGAAATAGAGCGCATGGTAAAAGATGCGGAAGAAAACAAAGAGGCGGATCGCAAATTCCATGAGTTAGCTGAAGCCAGAAACCATGCAGATACGCTACTTCACGCTACTGGTAAATCCCTTAAAGATCTAGGTTCTGAAGTTGAAGCTGAAGAAAAAACTAAAATAGAAGCTGCCATGGAAGCCTTGAAAGGAGTCTTAAAAACTGGAACCAAAGAAGAACTTGAAGAAAAAACTAAGGAACTTACCGATGTTTCTGGTAAACTCGCCGAAAGAGTTTATGCCAAAAAGGCGCAAGCTGAACAGGCGGGAGCTCAAGGAAGTAATGCTAGTGCAGAAAATGCACAAAGCGCTGCTCCTGGAGGAGAAGCTAAAGGTAAAGTAGTCGATGCGGAATTCGAAGAAGTCAAAGACGACAAGAAATAAAATGTAAGGAATGGGCATGAAATAAAATGTAAGGAACGGGCATGCCCGTTCCTTACGAAAAACCAATTTGATTTTATAACATGTTGTTTTATATTAAAAACACGTAGACATGTTTTCAATAAATTTTGGGGCAGACACGCAATTAAGGTAAAATCGTGGCAAACAAAAAAGATTATTACGAAATTTTAGGTGTAGCTAAAAACGCCAGTCAAGACGAAATCAAAAAAGCTTATCGCAAACTCGCGATGAAGCACCACCCCGATCGCAATCCCGGCGATAAAACTGCAGAAGCCAAATTCAAAGAAATGAAAGAAGCTTACGAAGTTTTATCGGACGAGAAAAAACGTTCCATCTACGATCAAGTTGGCCCTGCTGGTTTTGAGCAATTTGCTTCTGGAGGCGCTGGCCAAGCTGGTCAAGGATTTTCTGGTTTTGGTGGTGGTTTGGGAGATATTTTTGGCAGCATTTTTGGTGAAGCTTTTCATGGCGGCGGCCAGGCTTCGCAAGGCCCGGAACGTGGTTCCGATTTGTTGTATAAAATCACCTTAACGCTAGAAGAGGCGGTTTTCGGCGTCAAGAAACAAATCAAACTTACAACCCTAGCAGCTTGTGATGAATGCAATGGAACAGGAGCTAAAAAAGGCAGTTCCGTAGAGACATGCTCAACTTGCCATGGCCAAGGCGTCGTCTTTATGCAGAAGGGCTTTTTCTCTTTGCAACAGACGTGTCCTGATTGTCATGGAAGAGGTAAAGTAATTAAAGATCCTTGCTCAAAATGTCACGGACAAGGCCGCATCAGGGCAGAAAAAACTTTGTCTGTAACAATTCCGCCAGGTGTTGATAACGGAGATCGTATACGTCTTGCCGGAGAGGGCGAGGCTGGACCTTTTGGCGGGCAGACTGGTGATTTATACGTAGAGGTTCACATAAAAGAACACTCGATTTTTGCAAGACGTGGGCGCGATCTTTATTGCGAATTGCCTATTAGTTTTACAGCTGCTGCTTTAGGTGATGAGATAGAAATTCCTACGCTAGAAGGAAAAGTAATGCTTAAAATCCCCGCAGAAACGCAAGGAGGCAAAATTTTTCGCTTGAGTGGCAGAGGTGTTACACAAGTAAATGGGCGGAGTAAGGGAGATTTATATTGTACCGTATCAGTGGAAACACCGGTGCATCTTAGTTCTGATCAAAAAAATATGCTCAAAAAATTTGCTGAATCTTTAGCGAAAGACAATAAAAATCATAGCCCTCGTGCTAAAACTTGGTTTGACGGGGTGAAGAGTTTTTTTGAAGGACTGAAATAAAAAGTATAAATTACGAATGACGAGAGTTAATTAGGATGATTAATTTCAAACAAACTTCAGACCAAGATACTGATCTCTTTTCATTAATTTTACGTTTCTGGAAAACACTCCGCTTAGACGGACCGCTGGTTGCTGGCCTGTTAAGCTTAGTTACCTTTGGCTTATTCATACTTTACAGTGCTAGTGATTCTAATTTATCTATTCTTTTTCATCAGGTAGTAATTTTGATCATCGGATTGGTATTGATGGCATGTTGTGCGCAAGTTTCTCCTGGTCGTTATCAAAAATTAGCACCCGTGCTTTTCGCAGCTTTTCTGTCATTGCTCATTATTGTTCTTGGGATTGGAGCTATCAGCAAAGGCGGGCAAAGATGGCTAAGTTTGGGGTTTTTCCGCTTTCAGCCGTCTGAAATTATGAAATTACTAGTGCCATTAGTTTTAGCGTGGTATCTACGTGACAAGATTTTACCACCAAAAGGCAAAGATTTGTTTTTATCTCTAGTTATAATTTTTCTGCCAGCATTGATTGTGGCAAAGCAGCCAGATATGGGCACAGGGATTATGATTGCACTTTCTGGAATAGCTATTTTAATATTTGCTGGGATCAATTGGCGTGTATTTTTCGTAAGCGCTCTATCCTTGGCCGTCAGTCTGCCACTAATTTGGCATTTTATGTATGCCTATCAAAAGGCGCGCATTTTAACCCTTTTTGATCCAGAGCGAGACCCCTTAAACAAAGGTTATCATATCATTCAATCCAAGATAGCTATTGGATCTGGTGGATTCTTTGGAAAAGGTTGGTTACACGGTACTCAATCGCATTTACAATTTTTACCGGAACATAAAACAGATTTTATTTTTGCAGTTTTTGGTGAAGAATTTGGCCTAATTGGTGTTTTTGTTCTCTGCGCACTTTTTCTCTACATAGTAGGGCGTGGTTTGTACTTAAGCAGCCATGCGCAAGACACTTTTTCTCGCTTGCTAATAGCGGGCTTAAGTTTGATGTTTTTCTTTTCTTTTTTTGTTAATGTCGGAATGGTATGCGGCATTTTGCCTGTAGTAGGATTGCCTTTGCCATTAATTAGTTACGGCGGAAGTTCAATTCTGACCTTGCTTGCAGGATTTGGTATTATAATGTCCCTACGCGCACATCAAAGACTTTTACCAAGCTAAAAAACCCTTCGCGGAATTTAATACTTACAACGAAGGGTTTAAACATGCAGACGTATTATTCTTCGTCTTTATCTCTGACAACATCAGTAGTGATATTATCTTTTTGTGTTTCTTGTTCTTCAACAATGCGTTGATAAATTTCTTCACGATGCACAGAAACATCGCGTGGAGCATCAATGCCAAGTCTAACTTGTAGACCGCGAACTCCCAATACGTTGATTACTATGTTATCCCCTATGATAATCGATTCACCGATTCTTCTTGTCAAAATAAGCATAACTTATCTCCATAATCCAATGAGTTTAAAGTTAGTTAATAATCCACAGCCAAGCTGTGCTTATTTTAGGTCTGGCCTAAATTTCTCCTGACTCTATGTTTCCTTTAAGAAGCAAATTATCAGTTGCCATCAGTGTACACTAGAAACCTTAACACATTCTTAGCATAACAATAAAAAGATAGGTTTTTACTTAAAATTAACTTAAGGGGTGAAATAAGAGGTTCCTTGTTTTCCCTCTTTTAAACAATGCTAAAAATCCATTAGGCCTTTCAATGCCACTTACCTATGTTACACTATACTTTGTATTAACTGCAAAGAAAAAATAACTTTTATATGCGTATTTTAGACGGATATTTCTAGATATTGAAATTATGAAAAAAATAGACTTGTATTGGATGTCTCTCGCCTTAAAACTCGCGGCAGAAGCTTCTTCTGCTGGTGAAGTTCCAGTGGGAGCAGTTTTGGTATTGGGGGGAGAAGCTATAGGTTTCGGTAAAAACCAAATGATTAGCAATTCCGATCCAACTGCTCATGCTGAAATTATGGCTCTTCGGCAAGCCGCAAAACATCTGAAAAATTATCGTCTTATAGATACAACTCTTTATGTTACTTTAGAACCTTGTTCTATGTGCTTGGGTGCAATGCTACATGCTCGTATCAAAAGATTAGTTTTCGGTGCTTACGATCCTAAAACTGGTGCCGTACAAAGCGTAGACAAGCTTTTAGATGCGAAACATCTTAACCATCGTATTATTTATCAAGGCGGAGTTATGGAGAACGAATGTTCGCGGTTGTTGAAGGATTTTTTTAAGAATAAGCGCTCTGTTGATCAACTAAAACAATTGAGCAAAAAGAATAAACTCAATGGTTTGTCTTGGAAGGAATTGAGAGATGAAGATAGGAGATTTTGATAAATACTTCTGTGACAAACAACAACTTGCATCTACGGCTAAACGTTTAGGTGTAAAAGTTCTCTAAAATTTTCACAAAAATCCAAGAATTTTTTTCTATTTGTGCTACAATTGAAAAGTGTTTTATAAGGCTTTGTTTTTTTGTTTCTAAAATTGTTTTTTAAGGTGTTGATATGCCGAATCCAGCAGCGTTTACTTCAGAATCCACATCAGTTATTTCTGGCGCAGGCATTAGAGCGTCAGAAGAAGCAGCGAAGGTCCAACCTCTTTCTGTCCAGGCAGAACCACAACCTTCTTCACCAAGACCATCAACTCCAAAATCTCAAGACAAAACAAAGCAAAAAGTAATTCAAGCTGCATTTGCGAATCTGGTACGATATTTTACAATTCCGGGTTCTTCAACTGTTTCTTCATCTCCACAATCTTTAATTTCCAAGGGTACATTGGCGAAAATTGTAAAATCTTTGGATCCGCAGGAAGTTGTTATAACAGCTTCCAACCACCTGACCTTGTTAGGAATGATTGAAAAATTAAGATCTGTAGAAGATGCGCTATCGCAGCGACCCAAAACTAAAGAACTTGATCTAAAGTTAGAAGAAGTGCGTTCCTATAGAAATACTCTTCTTAGTTCTGCTATGACTGGTTGTATTAGTCGTGTAAAATCTGCAGCATCAGTTGGGCAGCGAGAACATAACAAAGAAGTCGGACGTAATTTTTTGTATAGTTTGGCTGCTACCGGTGATGTAGCATCAGTGGATCATCTACTTACTAGTCGTCGGAAACAAGAGCAATTGTGTGTTGATTCCGGAATACTGACGGCGCCAGTAATTTCAAACATTTTTCGTAATTTAAACAAAGAAGAAAATAAAAAAGCTGCTGCTATAAGCATTATAAGCAGTGTCTTACCGCAAGCGTCTGTGGAATCATCTAATTTTTTTGTAAGATTCTTAAAGCGTATTTTTAGACCTAAGCCAAATGTATTGTTCAAAACTCTTTACGAAAGTCCGGCCTCTCTGATTGATGCAGTCCAAGATGGTGGAGATCTAGCGGCAAGACTACTTAAATTGCCAAATGTTATTTCAGTTTTGAGGGCTAATAAAGATCTAGCACTTGCAAAGTTTTTGGATAGTCCAAGTAAGGAATTGTCTGAATTTTTGATAAATACTTTGAAATTTAGCGAAGCTGCTATTCGTTCTGCCATTTTGACTAAAGAAACAACACTTTCTCCCTGGCAATTTCAATCACGTTTTGAGGGTTATTTGACCCAAGAAAGATTGGCAAAATTGATTGCTTCAATACCAAATATCCAAGCGCGTGACGTTTTTTTAACTAAGCATAAGCAATTTGTATGTGAGTGTATGAAGTTGAATGACCCGCAACCACAAGATTGTCGCATTGGCACTGTCCCTTCAAGCGCTAGCGCAGCAGTGCCTACTGGTTTTTTTGCAGCCGCAAGTTTAGAGCAGCCAGTGAATAATCTGCTAGCATCAAACAGGCTGTCAGTATTAAGCGGCGAGTATGTTGCTGCCGTAATTGAACGTAACGGACAATACTTTGCGTTAATTAAGAACGATAACCAACCTACAGAACTTGGCCGTTGGCTCTGCATGGAAATACCTACAGCTCAGGTATTGATAAACAATTGGCAAAGTTATGCTCATGATTATGCTGAGGCAAAAATAACAGAAAAGCTGGCCAGTGGTTTGCTTGGACAAGTGGCTAGTTTGCAGCCTGACAAGTTGCAACCGGTTTTAGATACTCTCATGCAGAGTCACGCAAAACTGAAAGCTTTACCTTTGTTTTTTGCGCAGTTGCCAAGCCAAATTACGATAATTACCCGGATAAAAGATGCGTTGCAATCCGGTACTGAAAGATTACAAAAATATCTAGAAGAAGAGTCGAAAAAGCAAGTTGAAGCAGTAAAGCAAGTGTCTGGTGCTACCAATCTAGGAGAAATCGAAGCTAAATTTAGAGAACTGCAAGCTTTGCAAGTTCAATTAAAATCTCTTCGCCAATTAATGGGTAACAGTAAGTTGCCAATACGCCCAGCCGCTGCACTTAGTCTTTCGCGGTCACCATTTGAGCCAAGTCCTATAGCGCAACAACAAAACGGTCCTAACGATCCCATTTCAGCTTTAGAAGAAGTTATTCGAGAACGTAAAATAGACCTGAAGCTAGGCGCTCAATTAGCTACATTTGATCAGCTTTGTAAAGAATTTCATGCTAGCGCTGAAGCAATATTGGGCATTCTTACCCGACCACACAAGTACAAAAATTTGCAAGTGGCTCAAGATGAGCTAAGCAATTTACAAGCGAAGTTGCGAATGCTTGAAACAGAAAGGACTACTCTCGATGAATTAAAAAAATCAATAAAAGACTTATTGGAACAAAAATCCTCGAGCGACACTACTCCTACAATGCAGAAGATTGGTGAAAAACATGGCGAAGCTCTTGCTAAATTTGCTGAAATTGAAAGGCAGGTTGGTCAGCGGGATAAAGAGTCACGCGAAACCCTAAACGCTTCCGCGTCATTCAAGCAAGATATGGCGAAGGCAACACAAGAATATGCTAAGGTTATGAATGAGCTTCTATTGGCACCAGAGAAAGGCTCTTCAGTACCAGTGATAGGGCGCTGTGCAAATTTGCAAAATGATATAGCTGTTGGAAAGTCAGATACTGCAACAATAGAGGCATGTGCAAATTTATTAATACAATTGCACGATTTAAGGGCAAAATTACAAACTGAATTTTTAAAAGTGCAAGAATATCGCTGGAGAGCGCCTCACCCTAGCGTAGTCCCAACGAAGGAAGCCGTTTTATCCACTTCTCCAATTGAATCCCCCAAAGATCCAAAAAAACGTTTGTCTTTCGCCTATGAAGACCACAGCAAAGAAATTGAGGAAGTAATAAAAAAACTCAGAGAAGCTACATCTACTTGCGCACAAGTAGAAGGAAAGTTAAAGTCTTCATTGCATAACAATCCTTCACTAATGGACGAAGTGAATAAAAAAATGATTTCTCAAAAAGGAAGTGTGGCACAAATAAGCCAAAGGCTAGGGGTTGGAACTATGGAAGCTGTTCGAAATGCAGCCAATTCTGTTGTGAGAGGAGTTGAGTCAGCGGCAAGTTCTATGTCGGAAAACCTGCGGAAAGGTCAAGAATTAACAAACGCTGCTGGCGCAAATGATTATTTTTGTCCAATGTAAATCTCTCAATTTAAGGTGTCCTTAATGGAATATCCTAATTTTTCTGATAAAATAGCTCCAAAGGAGCATAATGATAAAAAACATGTCTACGCGATTTCCTTTAAAATCAATGAGTTAGGTTTTAAAGTTTAAGTTTGGAGGGTTTATGGCGACTGCATCAGACAATTTAGTACAAGTGATGAAAGATTTACAGCAACTAATAGTTGGAAACAGGAAAAATGAGGCCTTAAAATTGGCTCAAAACATTCAATCAAGGCTTAACCCATATAGCCTGGAAGCACAGAAAGAAAACGCTATGGTAGCTGCCTATGTTGCAGAAGTGATAAAAGCTTTATCCCCTCAGCCAGTACCTGGCAAAAAACCGATTAATAAAAAATCAGTTCTCAAACCGACATACGATTATATGGCTGCTGATGCTGATTGGACTTTGATGGAGGAAATACGTCAAATTTATGCAAAAATTTCTTCTATTCCGAAAGAAATGCGAAATACAGAGTGGCGCGATACTGTCACCAACACAGCAGAACAAGCTCTTACTAATGCTGATCGCATGCTAACAGAGATGAGCGATCTGGTGATTAAATACACAAAGGCTCCGATCTGCAAAGCTGTTCAGGATGGTTTTAAAGCAATATTGGCTATGATTCCAACGCCAGCAGATGCTAAGAAAGCAGTAGCTAAGCCAACTTATAAACAATATTTAAAAGCGACAGTGGAAGAAGCTGCTGCAAAATGCAATGTGACGTTGACAACTGGCTATGATCGCTTATTTCAAGAAATTAACCAACCTCAGATAGACACTAATCAATTGCGAGGTTTGGTACGTGATAACATTTTGAATATTGCAACTCAACCAGAATGCCAACTCTTAACGAACTTAATACAAAAAGCTGTTTGCATTATTGCCGCCTTAGAATTGCGAGCCAAATGTAACCAATTATCAGGTATACAACAGGATTCTGGGTTAGACCGCGTTACTAGGAATTTAAATACGCAGTTGACCCAGGCTTTCGGTGATAGATTCGGTGCTTATAACGTGGATGCAAACCACCCGGAACCCTCCGCACCTCCGCCCGGATATAACGATCCTTCTTATACTTTACGAAATCCATTCTCGACTACCCCAACACCAGGCAAGTAAAATTCGGGCCTTACATTAGATTCTGAACAAAGTCTTTAGCGCTAGTTTTTACTTAACTGGCGCTTAAGGCTTTTGTTATCTGTTTTTGCTATAATATCCTTAAATTAAAAGTCTTTATTTCTTTTAACTCTTAGCTAATTTGTTGTATAATAAGGACAAAATAGCTTTCTTATGGACTAGTCTGAGGGAATAAGTTATGGCAAAAAAAGATAAATTGGAAACTCCAGCCCTACCAGTTAGAAAAAAACCTGGTTTTTTCCGTCGACTTTTCAATGTCAAAGCTTGGATTTCCTATGAGCAAATTTTAAGTTTTGCGCGATCCATTAAAGAAGTATTTAATACTTTAACAGGGAAAAAGGTAAGCAAACAAAAAGAAACTTTCGACGAAGCTGTGCAACGCTTAAAACTTAGCGAGAAGGACATAACAGAGAAAACTGAGCAATTTTTACTTATGGCAAGGCTTTATTTTTTTTCTTCACTAGCGCTATTTTTCTACGCCCTCTACCTTTTGTTCAATTTACATATTCTTGCAACAATCGTAAGCTTAGTTCTTACCGTATTTTTAGCTGTAAGCGCGTGGCGAGAACATTTTTGGTACATGCAAATGACTAAACGACAGTTAGGGTGCACTCTTAATGATTGGAGGCAATTTGCATATATCACCATTTTAAAAGGGAAGAAATAATATGAAGCACACTATACGCAGTTTTTCTTTACTTTTGGCGACTGTATCCTTGTGTTTAATTTCCGGAACGGTTCTGGCAGCTGATTTTCCCTCATCTGGTACGGCTCTTTCTATGGCACCGCCTCCTGGTGATTTATCAGTGGCTTATTTAGCTAATATCTTTGGTGGTATTGGTTCTATATTGCCTGGACCAGAATTTACAGTAATTAGCAATATTTTTAAATATTTCAACATAGGACTTTTGACTATTGCCGGTGTGATCATTTCCTTTACCACATTTCAAGCCATCATCGGGACTGCGCAAGATGGCGAGCCAATGGGCAAAAAACTAAATGTTTGGGTTGTGTTTCGTACAGTTGGAGGTATTGGTCTTTTAGTTCCTAAGGCTGCCGGTTATTCCATGATGCAAACTTTTATGATTTGGGCGGTTTTACAAGGAGTTGGTTTGGCCGATATTTTATGGACAAATACGCTAGATTTTCTACAAAAAGGTGGGACGATTTACCATATAAGTAGCCGAGATCCAAACAATGAACCTATCGACCCTAACCGAAGAGTTGATGCGTTATACGTTTTAGGCGGTGCCGATGGTACTGATACCTCACAACCCTACCAAACAACCTATGACACCTACGCCGGCGCTCTAGCTGTTCTTCGTGCAGAAGTTTGCATGAATATGCTAGAACGAACGCTCAAAAGGCAGAAAACAAGCACCGGTTCTACATTTAAAGAACTAAAGATAAAATCTGCCAAGGATGCGTCTATTGCAGCGACTTCCGAATACAAAGATGTTCAGTCAGAGTTTGACCTTTTAAGTGCATATTCAGATCTAAAACCGCTCCCCAACGATAAACTTACCTATTTAAGTTTTCCTGGTAATTTACCCAAAAATACTAAATACGGTGCCTTAAACGGTGCTTGTGGAGCTATCGGCTGGACTTGGCTAGATAGTAGAACAGATCAGGGTATTATTACAGGCAATCAAGGTTATCAGCGCATCAAATATACTGCTCTATCAAATATGGCAGCAACTTTGATGCCTTTGGCTAGGCAAATAGTGGATCAATACTATAAAGATGGAAAGAAAGCTTTGCCGCCTGTAATGAGCATGACACAGAAATATGACGAAGAAAATCCTTTTAATACTCAAATCATTCGCACGTTGATTTTGGCTGGTTCTCAATACCAAGGAGCTGTAGCTGCTATGCGTTTATCACAGCCAATCGATTACAAGCCATCTGCAGAAGCTGATGCAGAAAAAGAAACAAAGTTGATGCAATTTTACGAAGATGCTAAGCGCAAGGGTTGGGTATCAGCTGGAAGCTATTATTATAACCTAATTAAAGTGCAACGCACTTCCTCTAAAATCGACGTCAAATACGATAAACTTTGGGGCACACAAAACGATGACGCGCATCTTACGGATATTCCTTATGTCAGTCCGCCTAGAGTTGGTGAAAAAGATGCAGGGACCCCAGATTATTTTAAGTTTCTAGAATTAGCGGGAGCGCGTGGCTGGAATAGTGGTGACACAGCTGACTTTAAAAGCATTTTGTCTTGGACAAACGATTTACACGTAGGAACGCACTTTGTTATTCTTAAATACGTAAATCCAGCTATTCAAACGGCTCCTCCAAGTTCTCAATTAAGTATAACAGTTGATAAAGACTCTAAAAAAGGAGGGTTGGGATCTTTGCAAGCTTACATAGAGGCGGTTAGAACTGGCGGCTATAAGGTTGTATCAGTTCCTAATATAGAATTTGTCAAAGAAGGGGCGAATATAATTTACGACCCGTTGAATGAAGCCATCGCACATGTTTTGGGGGCTTGGTATGACACTATGGTTCAATCTCGGGTCCCTAATAGTGAAGCTGTGATAGAAATTAATTCGCCCGTAGAAAAGCTTTTCTATTACGGCGATGCAATGACCACCGCTTCTTTGAATGCCTGGGGTAAAATTTTGGACAAAATTTCTGCGATTGCTCAAAATGCCTACAACATTCAAACTAATTATGCTATAGCTGTGAGCGCAAGTAGCGCAGCAGCAGCAATTCCTTGGGTGGGCACTATAGGCTTAGCCGCCCAGAAAATTAGCGAAACATGGATGACATGGAATCAATTCATACTTAAGTTACAGGAAATGGGTATTAGCTTTGCTATGCCTCTTGCGACGATAATTTTCACTATGATGTTCACTACGGGTATGACTTTAAGCCTTTATATTCCACTTGTTCCCTATGTTCTCTATACATTAGGCGTTTTAAGCTGGTTAATTTTTGTTATAGAAGCTATGGTTGCAGCGCCTTTAGCTTGTTTAGGGCTTATGGATCCACGCGCTGGACAAGATGAGGTGCTTGGTAAAGCTTCAGAAGCACAAATGTTGCTCTTTGCTGTGTTTTTACGTCCAAGCGCTATGTTTATTGGTCTTATGACTGGTACGATTTTATCTTTTGTGGGACTCACTTTGCTAAACAGTACTTTTAACGCTGCTCTGAATGCAGTTTGGCTTTCCACAGGAACTGCGGATGTAAATAGCATGTATGGATCATTGAAATACATGTCCATCATCTTGGTTTACACCCTAATTATGACCACGGTTTTCACTAAGTGCTACGAATGCATTTACTCAGTACCAGACCAAATTATGCAATGGATCGGCGCCCGTGGCAGACCGTCTGGCGATGAAAGATTACTTGGTGAGTTCAAACAGGGTGTATCAGACGCAAGCGGTCAAATGGCTAGGGGAGCTGGAGATGTTTTAGGTGGTGCTGGCAAGGCTGGAACAAGCACTATACTTGGCGATACGGGTACGGCTGCTGCTAAGTCTACCGGAGAGGGCACGAAGGCAGGTGTAGATACACTTAAAAGTATTGCTGCAAAGAAGAAGCAGAAAGATGATTCCGGAGAAATCACAAAATAAGAATTTAAATTCAAATTAATAAAATAGAGGTATTTATGGTCGATAAAGTTACCCTAGCAAATGATTTTGCAGCGTCTGTTGCATTAATACATCGCCAAAGATGGAACTTAGAGCATGCTATTAATCAAGCTCATAACGATTTTTTAGCTAATACGAATACGCCTGGATTTGAAGAAGAATATAAAGGTTATTTAGCGCTTAGAGAACGAGTGAACAATTTTGAAAAACAAACTTTTGATCGTTTTATCAATACTGATGACTCTAAGGCCTTAGATAAACTTAGACAAACCACAACTCAAGAAGAAATAGCTCTTAAAGCTCGTATTACGGAACTAACAAACCAAGAAAATAGACCCCCGGCAGCTAAAGAATTAAAAGACAAACAAGAAGAATTAAAAATATTGGAAGTCATTCGAGAAGAAATGGCTGCTCAGGTTTCCGCATATCGAGAGTTTGCTGAGCAATCTAACATGAAGACTACTTCCAGTGCTGTACTTGCAGCTCGACAAGCAGTTGAGGCGGCTATAGATGCAACACCACATGATTATAAAACAGGAAATTTTTCTTTCGCTAATGCTGGATTTGCCGCTTTCTCTACTATGAACGCTGAAGAACGCAACCAAGTTGGAACGGATCAATCAAAGAAACAGTTCGTGGACGAGAATCTGGGTATGGTTCGTTCTTATAAAGATGGCAAGGAAAAGATCACAGTTGCGAAACGCAATTTAACACCAAAAGAATGCAGGGCTATTATCGCCAAAGCCAAGCTTGATTTTCCAGACCACATGACTTTCCATCGCTTCTCTCCGGAAACTCGTTTATTGCTAATGAAAGAGGCTATACGCCAAGGTATCCCGGCATCAGTCGATACCTCGTTGGAAGGAAAGGCTATTTCTAACGAAAGGGTTGGTATCCTTAGACCTGATGATCAAAATCCAACTAGACCAGGAGCATATGCCGAAAACATATTTGATGCTCTTAAACATCGTAGGGCTGATGATGCATCAGAAGTTGCTCAACTAACAGAATTGGGGAAGATTGTGGACAGTTTTAAAAACCCTACAACGCATGAACTTAATCAACTTGATCTTATCGATCAGTTATCTCAGCCTCGTAATGAAAAAGCGAAAGCTTTATATTTGGAGACTATTGGCCCTCAAGGTACTAGAGGTCTTTTTGAGCAGTTTATTCTTGCCGGCAGAGACGATTTCTTTGATAAAGTCCCTCTGCAACAATGCCAAACTTGGACAAGTACGAGTTTTAGAGATAAATATATAGCAGCTCATAGCAAAAATAGACAGATGGATGCTGCTATTACTCAAGGGGGCACAGCAGCTACTACAGCTCCTATTTCTCCTTCTACTTCCACCGGAGGAGTGAGCTTAACTGCAACACCACAACCACAACCACAACCACAACCAGCAAGGCCACAATAACAAAACTTGATTATATTTTTTAACTCGTTGATTTGTAATATTTTTATGTAGACATGTTTTAAGAGAGGCGTTTATTATGACAACAGCAACACCACTAACAACAACTACAGCAACATCTCCTCTAACTTCTCCAAATCTAAAAGGAGCAGCGACACGACTATCTGAGCAAATAGATAAAATGGATAGCTTAATAGAGCATCTTCAAGATATAGAGACGCAAATTAAGGAAATGCTTAAATTACCTTCCGATAAGGCAGATCAAAAGAAAGCAAAGGAATCGCTAGAAAAGACATTAAAAGATGCAAAAACAATACGAGAGAACTTAAAGAAGAGAAAAAGTGAGGAAAAAATTTTTGAAAAAACAGCGCTAGAATTGAGTAAAATCGGTCTTGCTGCTCTAACATTTGATGAATTCTATGCTATAGATCATTCCATACAAACAAAAGATCCTCTTAATCCTTTTGTAATAGATCAAAAGGAATATGCTAGAGAGAAAAAACTTTATGAAAGCGCTTTAGTTGATGCGATTACCCAATATCCCGATTCCGAGAACTTATTAGATAACCAACTAGAAGTATTTTTAAGCAACAAAAACGTTGGTTACATTGATTCTGCAAAAAAATCAAAAGCCAAAGAGGAGATAAAAGGAGTTCTTCAATCACTAGAACGTCTTAAAGTCTCACCTCAAGATAGTCCAGTTGTACATAATGAAGATGACAAGACAGTTGTAATAAGAACTCAAGATAGAATTTATCTCAAGAAGAATGATATTTCAGAAGAATGTCGCCAGGTAATATCTGCTTTACACCAAAAAGACTGTATTCCTTTTGATAGGAGTTCTTTTGAGAAGGATAGAAGGGCATTTTATGATGCAATAAATAATGCAGTAAATAAGAAGATACCTGGGGAAACTAACCGTATTGGCTTAATACAGGCAATAAATAAAGCGCTAGCTGACATCGGATCGGCCTTCCGGTTTTATGTGCCAGATATTTGGCCGGGGCCGGAGGTCGGGACACCTATAAAACAAGCATTAGCATACTTGGAAAAAGATGAAAATAGGCTACAAAGTGAATCTGCATCCGCTGCTCAAATGATTGACGCTCAGAAAATCGATTCTTACGTCGTAGGTGCAACAAAAGCAAACGGGGCTCCTAATCAGTTCAATGCGAGTGTTATGCAAAGTTTTGTAGAATCATTGCCCCAAGGTTCTGCCTTAGCCATTATGCTCAAACAAGCAACATTGTCACTAGTTGGTTCAAGCAGCGACTTACCAATGATGACAGGAAACAATGTAGTTATACCTACCCAACAAGTTTCTAGCTTAAATGTGAATATCTCCGAAAATTCTACAGTAAAATTTGATTACAAAAGCAGTAAAATTATTTTAGATCTTAATGCAGGTGCGACTCTTGATTTAGATAAGTTACATGCTTACGCAAGCCTAGTTAAGGTTCAAGGTTATGTGATAAAAGTTACTCCAGATTTTATTGCCGCAATGACTGCTCGAACAAAGAATGTCGAGATAAATGGAAAGGGATACTCTCCACTTACAGCCTGGTATCTATGTTTAAGGGCTGAAGGGGTCAAGGTTCGCGGATTTGATGAAGGGAGATATTTTCCCGATGGGGTTCCTCAAGATGCAGTTGAATTTATTAAAAAACAACCGCTGGCTTCGCCGGAAGAAATGATGGCAGATTTTAAAAGCGAAGCTGCAGCAGCAACAGCTACTACAGCGGGTGGATCGCCCCAAACAAGCCCCCTGCGATCTTTATTACTGCATCATATAGTAAATCGCATATATGAGCTAAGACACCAAAGGGTAGATCCAGATCATGAAGCTGCACGTTGGCAGCTTTTGGATATATACAAACATGAACTTAACTTACTGGATAGCAATTCAACTCGTTTACCAGAAGATTTGACCATGGAGAAAACTGCTGGTTCGGAAGGGGGAATCTCCCAGTTTTTAAAGGGATTCGATTCCAATCTTTACTTGCGATTGCCTATAGAATTACGGAGTGTCGCAAATGCAATTATTACAGCAGGTACTCAACCTGTGTATCCACTATCTCCACCATCTGATGTAGCGCCAGAAAAAGTGCTCTTATACTACCAAGCGTTTTATTGGTTAAAATCGCAGATACGAGCATTGAACACAAAACTTTTATCGCATGGTATGAGCGAAAGGAATACCCCACAATGCCAAGCAGAACAGTTCCTTCTGGATATATACTCGACCAACCTTAAAGAATATAACTATGACACAATAGATCCTTTTGCTAGCTTAGAAGCATATAAAAATAACGTTATTAGCGCTATTTCTAACCATCAAATAAACTCAAGCAACCCACTTTTACGATCTATAAACATCGTTGATATCAGCGCAGCACCTGACCCTTCTGCATCAACATCAGCTCCTGTTAGTGTGACACCTAAGAAGTCCTTTTGGAAGAAAGTGAAGGCTGCTTGGGCAAGTTTCGACCGTATTTTGAAGTCTGGTTTTGGTAAAAAGCCTGAGACAGCGCCTGCTGCTGCACCAACCTCTACATCATCGGCCTCAAGCTCTACGTCAGTAACACCCGCCGGTTCTACATCCGGGTTTCAAAAAGAGTATGAAGACATAAGGAACCGCTATCGTAAAAGGATGACAAGGCTTTTTCGCGTTCATGAATTTATACCTCGTCCTGAAGACAAAAAAAAACATAATGAAGTAATATCACGTGTTATGCAGGAATATAACGCGGCAATTGAAGATTTGAAGGAACGATATAATCTAAAGGCTCCTGGTTCTATCTCACATTCTGGCCCAGATTTACCAAAAGATATACACGATGCCATAACTAATCCCATGTGTCATCGTATGGTACCCGTGGAACCCGCTAAACCTTTGGGACAAGAATTATCTGATATGTCTCATGGCGCTTCTCGGTCACCAACCCCAGCTCCATCACCTGCGTCAGCTATTGCTGATACTGCGGGGGCAACTACTACAACGACCGCAGCAGTAGCATCAGCCAATGCTGAAGACAAATTAATGTCACGATTTCGGAAGTTACAAGTGCCACCTGCTGGCGCGCCAATCGTTCCTGCCTCGCCACTATCACTGGTGGCCACCGCATCTTCTAGTTCACAACCAATTACTCTGCCATCAGGAACCAGTGGATCAGAGATTTCTCTAAGCACCTTATCAAAAGATGGTTCTGGTAAGTCTTCGCAAGAACTATCTCAAGGGATAAAAACTTCGTCACATAATCCAACAAGTCTTCTAGTGGGGAAACCAAAGGAGAAGGTAGTGCAAATGCAGAATTGGCCAGGCACATCACCAGAAAAAATAGAACCGAAACCGTCGCTGTCATCTGGTCCATCGGGGAAGTCAGGTTAAAGAAAACCTAACTTCAAAATGTAACTCATTGATTTTAAAGGAAATCGTGTAGATATGTTTTTTGAGGTAATTTATGCTAAACAGAGAAAAGCAGAAAAAAGAAGAGAACAATAAAGCAAGGGAAGTGGCGGTTATTGTTAGCGTTGCACAGGCTGAAGAAGCATTGAGGCAGCAACGATTGCAAGGCCATCAAGCTGTTGTGGCAGAACGGAAGCAAACTAGGATAGCTGCCGCTGCGGCACATGAAGCTGGCGAGGAGCATATTGAGGAGGAAGCTGAAGTTGCACCTCCAACTACTGTTCAAACAACAATCCAAACATCAGCAACGCCAGCTGGAGCAACCGCCGCGCCATCCATGCCAAGTCCACCAGCAATGGGAGCTCCTGTTTCATTGTCAGGGGGAGCTAAATATACCGTAGGGCAGGGAGTTATATACTTGCAATTGACAAATCCTCCAACTCTGGAATCTTTGCAAGATTTTGCTAAACATATGAAGGAGGCAGGTTATAAATTAAATATTGATGATGCTGTTAAACAACTCAATCAACAAGGTGAAGGGAAAACGATAGATGTTGGTGGCCAAAAACTTACGTGGGGACAAGCTCTATCTCATGCCTTGACTGAGAAAAAAGTTCCTCTGACTCATTCCGAAGCATCTTCTGGCAGTACACCGCCTCCAAGTTGGGCTAGGGCCAGCGCAGGCGGCGCACCAGCAGCACCAACAGCTGTTACATCCCAAAACCCTTCAACGCCGGCACCAAAATAAAAGAGAATGCATCTTTAAAAGACAACTCATTGATTTCAAAAGAAATCATGTAGACATGTTTTTAAGGTTTTTGGAAATATTTTTTTGACAGGACGGTCCATTGCGGTTACTATGCCGGGAGTTTATTTTATTGTAGGTTGGGTTAAGAGATCGGCTAAGCCGAGCGCGAACCCAACAACTTATAAGCGGAGAGTAGATTATGGCAGTGCAAAAAAGCCGAGTTACACGTTCCAAACGCGGTATGCGCAGAGCGCACGATTTCTTAACAACGTCGGCATTATCGGTTGATACAACAACGGGTGAAACACACCGCAGACATCACATAACCAAAGACGGCTATTATCGCGGCAAGCAGGTGATTAAGCCCGTCGTGGAAGTTGAAACGGAAAGCGAAAACACACAGCAGTAACTTATTCAAGGACGAGCAGCATTGGCTATGATAACAATCGCTATTGACGCCATGGGCGGTGATCATGGAATTAAGGTTACCGTACCCGCAGCTTTAATCGCCTTACAAAAATGGGAAAATATTAAGCTCATTTTGGTTGGCGATGGCGTTGCCTTGAATAAAGCTTTGAGCGAGCGTGGAGTAGCTTCGCACCCACGTATTGTTATTGAGCATGCCGCCGAAGTTGTCGAAATGGACGAAGCTCCGGCCAAGGCTTTGCG
>Ga0265297_10001423_pt1 | contig 56393 bp, 64 predicted proteins | sample Munlanlwell13791_FD_192502 | JGI IMG/M metagenome (GOLD analysis project Ga0265297, IMG submission 192502) | Leachate microbial communities from a municipal landfill in Southern Ontario, Canada - Leachate well 137-91 | ecosystem: Engineered > Solid waste > Landfill > Unclassified | place...
GGAATCTTATCTCGTACCAATTTGTTGTAAATTCTGTATTCTTTTTCTTTATCCATGTTGTTTTCCTCTACCTAAATTATACCACACCTTGTTATGAAAAATAATAAATAAGAATAGAGGTAATACACAATGATAGAAAAGCATCGCTTATATGAGCAACAATATTTACATAACATCGTAACGTCAGATTTGGCGTGGCATACATTGAATTATGGCTCCATAGCATGCCGTGCAAGTGGAAACTTTGACCCTACATGGATTGTTAACCCAGGTTGGTTAGAAGTCCTTCCTTGGAGAAAGGCTGTTTATTTGAAAAACCAAGGCGACACCAATGATAATTCCACAGACCTTTCACTTGAAGTGTATTTCAACAACTATACAATCAATAAATTCAAATCCGTAGGTTGTGCAACTCCTGCACTTGCCACTACAACTACTCATGGATTAGGTTATAACCCAACATCAGGATTATTTGTTCTCAATACGGGCGGCACGTTCACACCTGTTACGGGAAGAACTCCTAATCGCATGTATTTGGAACTGATGCCGTTTGGCCCACAAGATTCCAATATGTCTGACCATGCTTATCTATCAGCAGTATGCACGGATGTTACTCTCATAGGCGGTAATGTTTACAGTTTTGATATTGCTACTTTGGCCTTGCCATACACGGGTCCAGAGCAAGTGAAGCAAATGATAATCAGCAACCTGACTATTCCTAGAGCAAACAATGTAAGTTTTCATGCTCCTACATTTTATCAATACGAAGCAGTTACTCCTACAACTGAAAGAGGACTTATTTTAGATTTGGGTGAAACTTATTTTGCTGAATTGACATATGATATTTGCATTTGGTATCGTGCTATAGCAACAGCAGATATTGGGGCAACCTTAGTTCTTCAGCAATTGAGGTAACATGAAATTTAGAATGATGGAAAATGTCGGGCCTGTAGAATGGTGGGATAAAAACCTCGGTGTTTTAGAACAGTTAAAAATGGCAATAGCAAAATCAAACTTCAGGCAACTATGGAAAGAAAATGATAAAGAAGGTTTGTTTGAACTTTGTAATAAAATAAGAGAAAAAACAGGTGCGCCGCCGTATAGTTATGAAAAGTTTGATGATGGATGGCAATATAGAAGAGTTCTAGCAGATAAATTAAAAGATGCAAAAAACGAATTCTTAAATCTTGTTTTTGGATGGTGGTAATATGATACTTTCAGAAGGCGTAATTATTGCAACATTATTTACAATGGCTTTCACCACATTCATGCGGTGGTTGAAAGATAAGGTTATCAAAAATCCAAAAATCAAACTTTATATTCCAAACGGATTTTTACTTTCACTTATTTTTGGGTTGGCTTCCATACCTATCCTGATTCATTTCAATCTTTTAGGTGAACTGAAAGAACCTCTTTGGGAATTTCTAGGAGCCTGGATTGTGATTGTCGGTTTATCAGGTGGTGGAAAGATTGCAGGTCAGCGATTGCTTGTTTTTGTGAAAGCCCTGCTCTCGGACAAACAGACCCAAATTGCTCAGGCTGAAGAAGAACTGAAAACTCTTAAAAATCAGGTTAAGGATAAAAAGGAAAAACTTAACTACTTGACCGAAAGAGAAAATCTCAAATAACAAAGGGCTTCAGCAGTTTATCTCCAATCGATTTGAGCCGTTCATCGGTATAGGAATTGTCCTTGAAATTCTTGATGATGGGCTTGTCGATTTTGGCAACACGGCCCTCATAAACATTGTAATATAAATCACCGTTGTTCCTGATGTAGTAGAAAATGGTAATTTTCTCATTCTTCTTGAACATGATGAATCGACCGATTTCATCGTATTCAAGTTTCGGGCGATAGTTGGGATTCTTGTAGAGAAAGTAATGATAAAGTTTCCCGATGTTGGAATCACCAAGTTTGAATTTAAAAACTCTCATTTTTTCTCTCCTATTTTTATCAAGAAAATTTTTTTACGAAGCGGACAAGCATAGGGTAAATTGTCTTTTGTAAAAAGATAAAGTTCGGGGTCGAACCCACAATAGTTTCTTTCACCTGCTACGCAATCCATACATTTAGTAACGATTTTTTCTTCAGTTTTTATTTTCATTTTTCTTCCTTTTCTTTTTCCCAAATGATAATTTCCATAAATGAGCAAATGCTTTTCTAACCTCTTTATCTTTATGAATCGGTTGGACACTAGCAAGTTCTTTCATTATTTCATTGGCTATATCCCTTGAATTTAACACAGGGATGCCATTTTTATCTTTGTAAATGAAAACGCTCATTTGTTAAACCACATAACATGCGTAAAGCGGTTGTCGAAGAAGCCACAATGAAGCATGGGAATAATGATTTCAATATTCGATTGAGAATCCTTGAAGGCATAATAGCCTGAGCCATCATCAGAAACAAATAGGCCATCATCAATCGCCTGAAGGAATTCTTCCTTTGTGAACAGTTCTCCGTACTCAGACAAGGGCTTCAGTTCAACATCAAGCAATCGGTTCAAAACCTCTTGAAATGAGGTCGCTACGGCTCTCAAATACGTTGCCCTCATATTATCCTTGTCTTTATAAAGGGCATCGTAAAATTGATTCCAAATTTTAGTGATATCCCGTTTCAGTTTGGCAATGACATATTCCTTTGGTTGAACTTTTACCTTATTCATTTTTATCTCCTGTATTCCAATCCTCTTCATCTTCCCTGCGGAAAGTGCTTTGACGATAGACGTTCAACTGCTTGGCGAAGGATTCCCGAAAAGCAGTATCCGTTTTATAACCTAGGTACTTCAAAATACTCTGCCGATTGCTTTCAGGTATAGCATAAAAAATCTTGATGTAATCCTTCGGCGGCTTTTTGGTATGCTGTAGAATATAACGGTAAACCTCAAAATCGATTTGGGTCTCCGAATAATGGTGAGCACGTTGAAGCGTTCCTTTCAATTTTTTATAAAACGCTTCTAGAATTTTTCGCTCACCCTTTTTAAACTTCATTGGGTTTTTCATGTTTAAACTTCCTTGTTTTGAATTTCAGCGACTCCACTTTAAGATAATAAGGTACGGGCCGACCATGTAGAATAAGCCATAATCTGAATTTACGCTTCCATCTTTTTTCTAGCCTGTTAAATTTTCTCCATTTTATGATTCCAAAAATAATGGAAATTATAGAGATTGTTAAAACTATTCCTAGCCTTAAATTACTGTACGGACGAAGTGTTGCCTTACTTCCTGCATAGAAAGCAATGAGGGAGCCTTCGATGAGAATGGAAGGTATAAGGATAAGACCTAAAAACACTAGGTTCTTTTTATCAGGATAATGATTGGGTTCCACGCCGCCAATCATAGCATCTTTTTCGTCTTGTGTCAAATTTCACTCGCCCTTTTGTATGTATTGATGATAACGGAAAGATTGTTGTTGAAAACATTGTCTATGTACTGAATCATTTCGCTGAGATTGGCGACCTTTTTGCTAGTCGAATTGAACAGGCTGACATAGAAAGTGATAGTATCCCAACTGTCCGTATCCCGCCGAATGTCAATCAGTTTAACCCTGTTCGAATTACCCCTGAACTCAATTGCAAATCCACCTTCGTCAAAATTGCAGTTGATGTTCTTGATAAAATCGGTAGGTACTAAAGGAATGAGATTTTGTGAAAGATAATCCTTGACCCTAATTTCCTCGGCCTTATTCTCTTCCAATTTTTTAGGAAGATTTTTGAAATGCTCTTCATTCTTCAGATATGTATTGTTGTTGTTTTCGTAGGCCTTGTTGACAATTCCAAAGAAAACGTTTTCCTTCATACCCTTCAGCATCTTGACATCTTTCGGATATGTTCCACTAGCAGAGGAAGAAGAAATACCAATTCTTTTTGAGGACAGGAGATAATACTTATTCCAACGGGAACTTTCTACCCTGTCTAATGATGAATACCAACAAAGAGTGATTTTGGCCCAACTCTGTTTGTTCATCGATTTCATATTTGCATCGTGGATATTGTTGACTAAAATATACTCGGTAAAAATCTTGGCGGTGGTTTCGGCACCATCAGGCTTGTCAAACCTTTCATTGAAAACATAAAACTTGATGCCCTTCGAATTTAAAGACCCCTCAAAAAGTTGCTTGTAGGAAGTGAATATATCCTTGGCAATTTTCAAAGTGCTTTCGTTGGAATTACGAAGAGGTATAGGGTCTTTGATATTGTGCATCTTCTTGATGAACTCTATCCTCTTTTTGGTTCTTTCCTTCAACTGCGGGAACTCCAAGTTCTCAGGGTCAATTTCCCTTTTGGGTTTTCTCGTCCTGCGAACGACAGGAGCATTCGGGTCAACAGGCTTACGGGTGTAAGTTCTTTTGGTCTCCGTGTCCACGAACTTGAAGAAAAAGTTGGAACATTCGTAGTTATAAGAATCTCGGAAACGGTCGTAGTTCAAATCAGGGGAGTTGCGGACGAACGCCCTCAACTCTGCGGAAAAATCGTTATCTTCAATCAAGGCCGATGAAATATGGCCTTCAGGACGTGCCCCATAAAAGTTGTGATACTTGATGGTTTCCTTCGTGTGGTCGGGGTACTTGTTGATGTATTCTTGGGGAACGGGAAACACGACATGAAACTTACCTTTCAAACCATAACGGTAAAAATGTATTTCGTATTTCATACCCACATTCTACCAAATTTTTTGGCATATGTCAATAGTTTCTACGATATTTTTTAATTTTTTTAATGGCCAGGAATTGAACGATGCACCCTATATCAGCCAACAAAAACGCCGTCATTATTATATACAAATGTGCAAATAAAAATATAAGACTAAAGAAAGAATAATATAGTATTAATAATATAAGTATTATCCTTAATATATTCATCAATTTTCTCCTACCTATATTATACCACATATAGGTATAAAAAAATGTCGAGCGAAGCGAGACCCGAACGAAGTGAGGCGGGAGGTAATCTTTATGCTCAAATAAAATTTGAGCAGACTTCTAACGTCCACCTTTTCTTTTTTTCATTTTTTAAGAACCGAAAAGTTTTGAATTTTTGAACCCAAATCCTAACACTTAAAAATTTTAATAACTTACAACTTTTGAGCAGAATACAATCATTAGGGTAAAATGAAAAATTTACTTACAACGTATTTCTATGCGACACATCCACATAGCGGAGCTTTGGAACACCAACCTGACAGACCAACTGCTCCTTTAGCGAACTTGTAATTAGGAAAGTGGTTGCTCAGACCACTTGTTACCTAATTTATTTGTTCATAATTCTGATGTATTTGTTTTTTTTTATTACTTATTTTTGTTTTCCATTCTTGTAATTTATTATTTGCTATTTTTCCCCCATATTTTTTAAACCAAATACTATAAAGTGATTTACCAAACATAGGATTATTTTTTCCTTTGTATTTATTTTTTATTATTATTGATATTTTTTCTTTAGTTTCTTTACTTAAATGAGTTCCAAACATATGATTTTTTTCACCAAGTTTGCCAAACATAGGATTTTTATTACTTTTAAGAGCCTTACTTAATTTTATTTTTGTTTCTTTTGTAAGAGGTTTTCCAAAATTATGATTATTTTCACCACTCATTTTTTGTTTTGATATTTCATTATGATGTTTATGTTTATGCCCACCCGTTTCAAGATTATATCCATTTGGGGCTAACGTATTAAATTCTTTTATTAGAAAACTTTCTGTCCAATCTAAATTTTCTTCGGGACAGGAAAATGAAATCCACTTGAAATTTTCTATATCATATTTTTTAATAGCATTATTGAATGCACAACAAAAAGTAGATTTTTTATGTTTTCTTATTCTTTCCCTTAATATTTGTGTAGTTTGTCCTATATACTGTTTTCCATTGACTAAATTGGTGGCTATATAAATTGTTCCGTTGTCTTGATTCATCTTTAACCTCTTCTACAAGTTAGAATTTTAGTGAGATAATTCAAAGTGGTAGAAGCACTTTGAAAAGGTAGCGAACCCTGTCTCTCACTATTATTTATTGTTTTCATAATATCTATTCATCCTTTTGTTTAAAATAATTTTTTTATTAATTTTAGATATTTTTTCAAATTTTTCCTTGGTGTCTGCTGTTGATAAAAATTTAAAAATTGCGTCTAAGACAAAATGATTTGTCCAATATAAATTCGTTAATTGAGTTGTTTCCTTATTGCGAAAATCTTTCCTGATATTTAATCTTCTTTCAATCATTATTTGTGTGGGTTGAGTTATTTTAAATTTATCCTCAATATTTTTTCTTGATGGATTTTTTTCCTGCCATAGATACCATTCATAGAAAGGGTCAAAAAATTCCAACCTTCTCTGCTTGATGTATTCCAACAAAAATGTGATATCAACCTCAATCATTTTGTCGGATGTACTACTCAATGAATCGGTAAATTTTTGAGTTAGTGAACGAACTTTGTTAACCTCTGTAGTTTGTTCTAAAGTTCCAATCAAATTCAAATTTTTTAGAGTTTTAAAATGTCTTTCAAAATCAATATCAAGTTCTTTCCATTTTTTCTGAAGTAGTTTTAAATCAAAGGTGAGAGACTTACCTAACAGATAAGTCATAATAAGGTCGCCTGGTTTTTCTTGTTGCATTAGAATATCTAACACATATTTTAACACACTCTGTTTTAATTTAGGTTGATATTTTACCTGTTCAAAAATTTTCTCATAAATTGAATATTGCCAATCGTCTAATTTTTTCCAAGTCTTATCATTCTTGACAGGCGGCAACTCTTTCAATATTGGTGGTTTGATGAAGTTTTTATAGAGGAAGGAACTTTTTAAAAATCCTCTATCCATTTCTCTAGAATGGTTCCAATCAAAATAAACCTTTTCATCATCGTATGATGTCATATCAGTATAAGTCAAGATGTAATTAATTTCATTTTGATAAAAAGCACACCATTCTGACATTTTGCATGTGCTTTCACACCGCAAATTTTTTCGTAATTCATTATCTTCTTTTATCCATTCTCTATATTCAGGAGTTTGTTCATAAGTTGGTTCTTTGGATAGGTGTTTATGAATTTCCCACGAGGCCCGAAGAATTTCTTCCAAATGACTATCTCTACAAAGCCGCTCCGTCATGGGATGATATTTTTCAGGCTTGTCAATATTCTTATCCTTGAAAATTCTTATTAGTTCCTTTTCAAAACAGGATAAATGAGTAGCCTCATAAAACCTACAACGTTTATATTTCCCCATTTCTGCACATGGTTCGCATTTGTACTTAATTAATTGAAAATCAGAAAGATAGGGATAGAAGCATGCCTTTTTTATTTTCCTAAGTTGAAACAAGAGTGGTTCCTTGGGGTTCAACAAAAAATCGAAACTTTCCCTAAATTTGAAATTCACTACCCGTATTATACCACAAGGTGTAATAAAATTCAGAGATAAAAATAAAAAAATTATCCGATACGGATTTTAAACACTTCTTCGCCGTATCTGTCGTTGGCATCCCGTGCAGTAATCTTGGCAGTATAAAGGCCTGAAACCCCACAAGAATATCCGCAGGTTCCTGACCATCCTGAATAAATGACAGGCCCACCAGGAGTAGGATTATTATAGGCTGAATATGCAGACCATCCCGAAAATCCTGAATATCCAATTCGGGTATCCCAAAAATATTTATATTTTTGATTTCCTGCTTCTTGCATTTCGGTTCCTGAAACCGCTACGGCATCTGTAACGCTGTGGCGAATTTCAATATCTACATCAGAGATAGAGGAATCAATACCTTCCATCTCGGCCTCAATTAAAACGGTTTCATTTAACCTGAAGCTAGTACCTGTCATTTTATTTTCTCCTAAAAATTCCCGCCTAAACTTTTAACCTGAACAGCAATACGAATCGCCTTTCTTGTTGTAACCTGTATAACCATTAGGCTCTTTACCCTGTAGGCTATACGAATTGCTTTTCTTACTGTTATTCTCATACTTCTATTTATTATTCATAGACTAAGGTAATTCTAGTTCCCGCACCTGTTGTTGTTATTGTCAACCCGTCATAAAAATCTAATTCAAAATCTATAGAACCTAGAATGGCAGTCAGGTCTATCGTGGCTAGTGTGTTTGTTGCTGTTACAGCATCGTAAATTACTAAGGTTCCCACATTATCCCCATTTATCACCCTATGTAATGTTCCTGCCCCCTACAGGCATGGCGTTGGTTTCTATATGGGATAATGCCAATTGACTGACACCATGCGTAGGGTCAGTATGACTTGTGATTATTTTTTGAATAATGGCTTGGTCATCAGGGTCAGTAATATATCTTTTGGCTGTAAAATAAATCGTCCAACCTGTTATATTTTCTTCAACACCTGCTGATGTAAAGTGAAATTCCCAACTGTAGTTATCTCCACGGTAGATATCAAGATTTAAAGTGGTAGGTTTACTCATTGCAGTCTCCTACCATTATTTAGGGAAATAAATCAGGGGAAGTTAGATATTACTTCTGTTTATCTTCTTTATCTTTTTCTTCTTTTTTTCTTTTCTCTTCCATCAATTTAAGTTTCGTTTCTGTATCTAAAACTTCAACAAGCAATTTTGCTTTCGGTTGAGTCTGTGGGGTTTTGAGTTCCGACATTTTTGGCCTCCTCTTGAATTTGTTTTGCTTCTTTTTTCAAAACTTCTTCCAATGCCGCAATTCCACCCAATAGTTGTTGGATTCCTTGTTCTTGTTGATTTAACATTTGAGCCAATTGGTCTCTGCGTTGAACGGCCCTGTCAATATCTGTGCGGTATTGCTGAATCTGTTTTTGTAAAATTTCCACATTTATCATCTTTGTTCTCCCATAGTATTTATTGAATCTTCAATGGCTTTGATTACATCTTCAGGTTCTACAAAGGCATCTTTATCGTATGTTGCCTGTTCCCACATTTCAAACTGCTTGGGTCGCAGATATTTTTTGTCTTTCAATAAATTAAAATTTTCCTTATGTCCGAAAATTTCAGGGTCGGATTGAGACCAAATAACAAAGCCTGGCTTCTTCACTTGTAACAAGGCGAAATGATGGAAAAAATTATCCACACTAATCCAAGTAACACAATTTTTAATATCTTCTGCCAAGGCCCAAAGGTCTTTATCCCAAAGATGACGGTCAATAAATTTCAGTTTGATTTCTGCCCCTTGTCCGCATTGCCAAATATCATACCCTTTATCCTTTAGTAATTTGGTTATTTTATTCCACCATTCTTTCGAAGGATTTTTGGCATTCCACCCCCCGCTACGTAAAGGCTTGGCCCAACAACTGATTAATATTATTTTACTTTGTTCCTTTGTTTCCATCGTTATCATTTGCGACAAAATCACAACTCATGGTCGCCGCATAATTGTAAGCCGCATTTACTGTGCGAAGTCCTGAATATCCTGAGTATCCATTGAATCCTTTTACATTCAACGTAGTTGAAATATTTTGCATTATGTTTTGAGTGAATGCATCGGCTGATGCTCCAATATAAGCAACTTTCCAACCTGTTTTGTCTTGTAGTTCTGTCAATTTGTCTTTGATTTGTTGTGAAGTATATTCATGACTTGAATTTTCCCCACCGTCTGTCAAAATCATCAACAGGGTTCTCGGTGCCTTTTTCATTTTACCATGACGCTCTAAGACTAGGCCGACCGTTGTACCAATGGCATCAAACAACGCAGTCATACCATCTGGAACATAAGTTTGTTCGTTCAACGGCTCCACTTCTGTAATCTTTACACCGTCATAAAGCAGTTTTTTCTCAACAGGCGCATTGAAAAACATGGCAGAAATCAAAGTCTTTTTGGATAACTTTTTTTGTTTTTCTAAAAAGGCATTGAACCCGCCGATTGCGTCCGCTTTCGTTGAATCCATCGACCCGCTTCTATCGATGACACAAATAATTTCAGCCGCTTTGATATCTTTTGTTTTTTTGGCTGTTTTCTTTTTTTCTGTTTTTTTAGTTTTTTTCAGTTTCATATGAAACCTCCTTTAATTTTTTTTCCATTTCCTTTTCTACAGTTTTCAGGATAACTGTCAGAATTTTCGGGCTTTTGATTTCTTCCATAGTAAAGTATCCTGTAAGCCCATCGATATGTTTAAATTTGACTGTGATATTACCATCCACTTTTATAAAGATAAAATTTTCAGTCTCCATTTTTTGTATTGTTGGGTCTGCTACAAGTTGTCTTGCACATTGCTTGAATTCTTTTTTGGCAATTTTCATATTTTATCCTCCAAAGTTATCTTTCTCTTTTTACATAATTGTTTGTATTTTTCTATGGCTTGTATCCAAATTTCAGGATGTTCTTGATGATGTTTTTTTAATCTTTCTCCTGAATTTTTATTTCTTTCTGCTAATTTTTTTCTTGCTTCAGGATGTTCATTCCACCATTTTTTTCTTTTTATACTCATTTCTTTTTTCATTTTTTCTGTCTTCATAGGATGTAATTCTCCATATTTTTTCAAGGAAGTTTGTTTCTTTTTTTCTTTTGTTTTTTCGGAAGGATGAGTTCCATATTGAGGATGATTTTCTCCTGAAAAATTTGCATGATTTTTTCTCATTTTCTTTTTTGTTATTTCCGTAATTATTTTGTTCTTATTCCCACCACCTTCAATATTATACCCGTTCGGAGCCAAAGTTTCTAACTCCTTTATTAAGAAGGTTTCATGCCAATCCAAATCTTCTATAATACAGGAATAAGAAATCCATTTAAAATTTTTTTGTCCATATTTTTTAATTGCTCTATAAAGAAGAATACTGTCTCCTTTTCTATGATGTTCTTTTTGTCTTAAATCAAAATTTCTTATCGTTTGTCCCACATACATTTTTCCATTTAGTAGATTGATAACTATATAAATAGTTCCAACTTCTTGATTCATCTTCAACTCCTCACATAAGTTAGATTTATTAGTGAAGTAATCCAAGATGATGTGAGCATCTTGGAAGGGTAGCGAACCTTGTCCTTCACTAATATTTATTATTTCAATCAAAATTATCTTCTAAAAACATTTCTTGATATGCTTCAAGTAAGGTAAGTTTTCGTCCTTTATCATGGGCCGTCCACAATTTTCGATAAACATTTTGTAATTCTGCTGCTTTTTCCGAAATAATATCTTTTACCTGAAATGGGTGCATGACTTGAATAGGAAAATTTTTAAAAAGAAGTGCATAATAAGTTCCTACTATAACTTTTTTATATTTTTCAATAAGTTTTGGAAGTATTTCCATGAATACTATAGTATCGCCTATTCCCGCATCAATCTGAAATATTTTACCTTCTATGGGAATAGACCAACTTGCCAATTTACGTTTGAATATCTTATCATCGTTTGACCAAAAATCAGGATTGGCATGGTCTCTGATGCCGCCCTGCGGATTGCGGAAGTGCCAAGTGATAGCATCTGTCGTTACGAATATTTTCCACCCCTTGCGTACATATTCATGACTGAATAATGTTTCTTCACGGTGAGCTGCGGGAGACAATTCCAAGCAATATTTGATATCTTCAACTTTTCGGTATAAGAATGAAGAATACAAATGCTCAACAGGAATGACTTTACCTTTTGGATGATAAAGCCATTGCATATTTTCTCTTGTGTCAATATCTGATAATTTATTCGTATTGAAATAATTCGGCGGGGCCATTTGCGACAATTTAGGGTCAAGTACAAGACCCGCAACTGCACCAACCCCATCAGTCATCAAGTTGACTAAATCCTGCAATACATTAGGCTCAGCGTATTCATCATCATCCAATCTCCAAATGAAATCCGTCTTGGCTCTATCCAAAACAATTTGATGATTGTGATGTTGTCCTTTTTTCGGCCCGAATAAAACTTCCCATTCAATGCCTTTTTTGGAAATCATGCTGAACAGGTATTGATACATCGGGTCATTGCGAAGGTCAATCATTTTCCCATCAGGGCCATTGTCAGAGTCGTCAACGATGATGATTTTTTTGATAGGGTGAGTCTGCATCAAGACGGAAAGTATTGTCAAAGGAAGCGTAGAGTAATAACGATTTTTCGTGGCGATGTCAACGGTAACATCAACTTTCCTATTTGATGTTTTTGATACTTCAGGAGTTAATCTTGTTTGTATAGGATTCCAATTTTTCATGGTGCGGTATTTTTCCATTGCCGCTTGCCTACGTCTATTGAAATCGTTTAGGTTCTTTTCCAAATAATCTTTATCTTCCACTCCCCAACTCGTTTTAGTCGGGTCAGTCCAGATTTTTACATCTTCCCATTTTCTAGCATGCAATGCTCTGATTCCCAATCCCGCTTCAGGTCGGGTATTCGACCAAATATGTCTGTCATTGTCAGGCAATGCAGAAACAACTATTTTTACATCGGTGTATTTTTTCAAGGTGTATGCAAAATGTAAATCATCACCTTCTGTTTCTAAAAGTACGGGTTCACGGAAGAATGTAGAAAACCATTCCTTTCTTCCAAACCAACTATGACCGCCGACATCTACTTCAACGGCTTCTTCTGTTTTATCTCCGTTATCCCCATATCTTTTTGCAAGACCATCATTCAACTCATTTTCATAATACATTCCATATGCAGAGACGACAGCATGTTCTCGTTTTGAAACTTTCAATGTTTCTTCCAAGTATCCTTCAGCGGGGAATACATCATCATCTAATAAAAGAACATAGTTAGTTTTTGCAAAAAGAGCCGCAGCAAATCGAGCAGGAAGTTTCAAGTCTTGTTCAGTTGATACGAGTGTAACTCCTTCGGGAATATCAAAATGAGTTTCGACCCACCCCTCTCCTTTTACGACTTCATTATCTGCATATTTCCATTCCCCTTCTTCCCAATGTTTCGACTTCGTAAGCCATACGATAATTTCCTTTGGCTTCAATGTCTGCTTCTTGATGGCCTCTACCTGGTCCTTCAAAAGTTCAGGACGGTTGAATGCCGAAATCACAACGGTGATATCGTCATCAATCGGTTTCATTCTGTCGTAACGAACCAATTTGACTTTATCTTCTAAATAATCCTGTTTGAAGGTTTCTTCGAACCCTAAAGCCATGAGATAATTGCACAGTTTATCAGCAAGACCTTTCTTTCCTTCCCAACGGAAAATATCTTCATGAGTTTCCATGACAATAGTGTGAATTTTACCAAGTGTTTTCAGCGATGCGCCGTAGAATAAATCATACTCCGCACCTTCGCAATCAACTTTCAATAGAATAGGTTTACCGTCATCAATAGATGCAACAAGATGGTCTAATCCGATTGTTTCGGTTCCTGACAATGATGGACGTGAATACATTCTTCCATCAGTCGGGCTGAACTCAGGACGATTGACCATTTCAACCCATTCCCCATCTTTCTTCCCCACGGCTTTATCAATAACAAGTATTGACCTTCCTGCTACATTTTGTTTTAAAATTTGCAAGGTCGGTGGTTGGGGTTCAACGGCGACAATTCGCTCAGCTCCATATTCATCAGCCAATAAACTGAATATGCCAATGTTTGCCCCTACATCGATTACATTTTTTCCAATGAAATCTTTTTTGAAAACTCTGTATTGGTTGGTTTCAACTATTTCATAAAAAATGGAACTGTTCTGTGCTTGTAAATCCCTTCGGGCAATCAATGGATTGGATGTTGGCGCATCGTCTAAAATAAATGATGCTTTCTTTTTCAGTTGGCGAAATTCCTCATATGTCATTTGTGCATCTCTTGCATAATGAAATGCCCAATTATTTTTCTTATCTTCATCGCTAACCCTATCTGCCATTCTTTTGTTTCTTTCTATGAACTCCGTGTATCCTGCAAACTTGAAATGAAGAAGATATAATGCTTCGCCTGATTTTACAACAGTTCCAATTGGGTTTGCTTGATGGCATCCCATAGCATAGCGGATGTCAACACATTTCGGATTGAATATCATCGATTTATTCAAATGTTCAGGGTCAGGGAATCCTTCACGAACACAATCATACAATTGCATAATTTGATTATCAGGAAATGTATCGGAAATCATCTGAAATCCAACTACTGTTGGAACGGTGATTCTTGCGCTCCGAAATTCTTCCAATTTTCCTTTCAGGTTTTTATGCCATAAAAACTCATCCATATCGCAAACGATAACCCAATCGTAATCTTCCCGATATTCTTTCCATGCCTCGTTTCGAATTCTCATCAGTTCAAGATTATTCATCTTGTCGTTTGGCACGGGAACGATTTCAACTTTATCACATGCCCGAAGCAGTTCCAAACTCTTATCAGTCGAACCGCCGTCATAAACAATAATCTTATCTGCGAAAGTCAAATAATGACGAAGGAAAAACGGAATCATTTTTTCTTCATTCCAACATACTGCTTGAACGAGAATGCTCATAGGTTGTCCGTGGCTTCCTAATACTTCATCTACAAATATCCAAGGTTTTTCTTCAAAACAAGCCTTGGCAAAATCGAAATCATGGGTAACGAGACCTGAAGTAACAGGCCCGACTTTTGGCCCTGTTGTTTTATGCCGCCATTTTTCCGCATGCTTTTTTGCGATATCTGCACGAACCAAATAATTTAAAGAATCGATATGTGTCCATACGGGGAAATTTTGAAATCCAGGTTCAGGTAAATCTTTGTTTTCTTCCAAATGTCTGATTTTACCCCAAGCCCCGCCGACATTTTTCAAAAATGTTGCTTGCCAAAGTTTCAAAATCCAATCAGAATTTGCTAAATTGTCGCTGTCATGAAAACAAACCCATTCTTTTTCGGTGGAAGGTAGCGAATTTAAGACTGATATTCTTGGCCCCCCGCCGTATGCCCCCTCATGTTCAACAAAGGTATATTCTATTTCAGGAGGATTTGGTTTATTTGACCTAATAGGCCATTCTCTATTTTTCTTTTCAACCAACTCTTGTACCTTTTCATCATGTCCATCAGAAACAACATGAATTTTAACGTTGGTATAATATTGATTATATAAAGACTCCAATGCCTTATCGAGTTTCGTATATCGTTTATAAACAGGGACAATGACATGAACCTTTTCCCAATATTTTTCAGCAAGCAGTAGTCTGTTTTTATAAGTCTGTGTATTCCATTCGTCCAAAGAAAATAATTTGCCCGAATGCATCGTATTTTCACCAACATGACTGAGAGGAAATGAACCAACTGATGTATGTGTTTTTCTATCCCATCCATTCACATAGGAATGAATATGATATCCTGCGTTGATTGCCCGAATGCAAAAGTCAGTATCGTCCGCATAGCCTAAGCCCCAAGCAGTATCCAATACTCCTATTCTTTCGAACACTTCCCTCTTTATCATTACACACCAACCGAGCGGGAAGTCAACTCCCGTTATAGGGCAAGGTAATGATTTGGCACCAACCAATCCCATCAATGGGTCATTCTCAAATGGAGTCTGAAGAATTTCTAACCATCCACGGTCATGAACGATTACATCGTCATTTAAAAAAACAACATAATCGGGATTATCATTTGGCCCTAAAATATTTTTTAGACCTTCATTAATGGCCCCGACATATCCTAAAGGTTTGTCATACCAAAGGTAACTTACAATTAACCCTTGTTCTGCTAAAGGATTTAAGAATGCATCAAATTTTGCTCTATCTTCCATGCCGTTCATAACAATCAAAATTTTACTATTTATTTTTGGATTGTTGTTGAGATTCAGGCTTTCAATACATGGTTTAAGAGCATTGTCGAAATTAATCCCTGCGGATGGAATAAGAATAGTTATTTTCTTATCGTTCATAAGAAACTCCTTTGTTTTTCAATCTTATTTTTATTCGTTTTTACTACACTTCTATTTATGATATCTCTTATAACTGTTCTCTTTTATGATTTCTTTTGGTTTTGAAAAGGTCGTTGTTTCTGTTCCTTGATTTTTCTTGAAACAAGAGGTAATCTCAGAACAAAGTTCCCAATTTTTACAGATATGTTTTTTTGATTTGGTGCCATCCAATCTTGATACATAAACCATGACAGGAAAAAAATCGGCTTTCGGGCAAGCGGCTCTCGCCTCTCTGTTCATGGAATGTTGGCATGTCAAACATACCCCTTCATAATAAGAAACTTTTGCCACACCTTTTTCTTTTTCTTCTTTTATCAATTTTTTTTCGTTTATATGGAACATTTTTAACTCTTGACAATAAGATTTGCGGCTTCGGCTTCCAATTCTTCAGGTGATGCATAACCTTGTTTTATCAATCCTGATACATCTTTGACATTTCTATATCCTGCTCCAATCCATCTTGCGGCTTCACGAGGATAAACCACAACTTCTTCCCATTCTTTTGCATCAGCAGGTTTCATATGCAATGCTTTCCATGCTTTCACCAAAGAAGGATATTTGAATCCTGCTTCTAACCAACTAGCTAGTTCCTGTAATACCACACCTGCCTCTAACCATTTTGGCACATCGGTGAGTTCTATCAGTTCCTTATTGACAAGAGGTTGAACATATTTGCTTAAATTTTCTAAATCGATTTTTAAATCTTCAGAAAAGCGTATCATTACATCGGGGTCTTGTACTCCAATTTTTGCCCATTTTTCATAAGTATCAGGATTGACTCCTTTCTCTTTGAATGCCGTGGCAACTTCAGGCTGAGCCTGGACCCGATGCCATCCAAGAACTTCTTTGTAGTCTTGAATACCTGCTTCGTGATAACCTTGAATATCATAAGGATTTAATTTTTGTTTATGATATATCGCCGCAACACTTGGCTCAATGCCAGGAATCATATCTCTCCAATAAGCGGCCTCTTCTGCCGCTTCTGCATTTTTTCCAAAATTAGTCTGCCATCTTTCACGGTCTATTTCATCGTCAGGAAAAAATTCACCCCAAGCCGCATCATCAGGCGACTCTAGTTTAAAATCATCAGCCATTATTTAGTTCTCCTTCTAAAGATTCTTCTAATCCATCCTAATAAAAGAAAGGATATACCTGTGCCGTAACAAGAAGCGGCCAGAATTAACATCATCACAATTAGTAGGTTGGAAGCCTTATTCATTCTTCACCTACTGTTATTTAGTGTTTTATTACTTTTCATTAAATTTTCCCCCGCCCATAAAGGTTGAAGATTTGTGTAATGACATGCTTTTAGAAACTCTTTCCTGTTTTGAAGATTGAAAGAGTCTAAAGGTATAATGTGGTCAATATGCCATCCATAAAATCCGTAGTTATCCCAATTCATACCCTCTTTCCATTTAGATTCCAAATAAGTTTTGAATTCAGGAATAGAACATCCGAGGTCTTTAACTGCGGAGCCTGATTTTTGATTATTTTTTATTGCTAAACGAATTCTGCTTCTTAAATAATGAGCGAGTTTAAAATGAATATCAGTTTTTAGTTTATTATTAATTTGTGTATATATTTTTTCTTTATTATTTTGATAATATTTCTTTTTTTCTATTTTTATTTTCTCTTTGTTGTTTTGCCGATATAATTTTTTTCTATTTTTTATCTCTTTTTTATGATTTTCATAATATTTTGTTTCTTGTATAATTATCTCTTTTTTATGATTTTCATAATATTTTTTTTGACGTTCTTTTTGTCTTTTTAATTTTTCTTCTTTAGATAATGTTATTCGGGGTAAAATTCCTTTTTTTCTACGATATTTTTCTCTTCTTTTCTTTATTGCTTCTTTTCTTTCTTCATCAGTAAAGTATTTTTTCTTCACTTTAACCTCCACCAAAGTTTAGTTAGTGTAGGTAATCCGAAAAGTGGTGGCTTTTCAGAAGGGTAGCAACTCCTTGTCCCTACACTATTATTTAGTGTTTTAAGAGAGTTCTTGTTGTAAATATTTCCAAAGAGCAGATATTTTTTCTTTATTATTTTGCCAACCAAAGGACAAAATAGCATCCCCTACATAGAAAAACTCCTGCTCGGCTATTAGTTTTAGTTGTTTTTCTATATTGCCGCTTTTGTCAATTGTCCGAATCTTGCGTAATTCGACAAGGAGAACTTGAATTTTTTCGAACTCTTCTTCGCTAAAGTTCTCGGTCAATTGGGTTAAATCTTCTTGCGTTGGCTTTCCTAATTTTCTTTTGGATTTCTTTTTCATATCTTCTGCGTTTCTCTGATGGCTTCATAAAAAAGGTATGTTCACGAAACTCTGCAACTATTTTTTCATCGATGACTTTCTTGCGAAAACGGCGGTAGAGCGACTCAAACCCTTCTTTTTCCTTTGCGATGACGTATGCCATTTTTTTTCTCCTATTTTATCCATTATGTGTTTTTTAAAACAATGTTGACAAATATCTACTTCTATTTTTTGACCATCTTCAAAGATGGTGTTATACCCGCATAATTTTTCAATATGAACAAATTCTTGGGCTTCTAAAAATTCCTTCTGACCTAACGAAATATCCCATGAATATTTCTTGCCGCAAACATCACAAGTTACGGAATCCAATTTATTAATTTTCGATAATACAAGTTTATAATTTTTCATATTTTCCTCCAACCTTTGTAAAGGGGAACACCTAAAATTTCAAGTTCTCTTTCTCTTTTTGGTATGTAATCAATCAAATCATAAATTATTTTTGTCTGTTCAGGGGTGAACATCCATCGCTTATTCACGTTTTTGTCAGCCCAAAATTTCGCTGTGTTGGTTCCTCTTTCTGAAGCCGTGGCAAACCAATCGGCTACCATTTCACCGATATAAAGTACAGGCATTTTAGTTGCATCGATGGTTTGAGACATTTCATATAATGCATCAGGATTCACCAAGTTTGTTGTTAGCGGACACCAATATTCAGGATGGTGTTTATTGGTTTTTATGTGATGAGCCATAGCATCAACCATAGGCTTTTTCATGCAGTCGGGCGGCGACCATTCTATTCCTTTTTTCTTTCTGTTGTGGCCCCAAGTGATAAAAATATAAGGCTCTCTTTCTTCTTCGTCAAAAAATTTGGAAATGTCATGCGGTGGGTCAATATCACCCTCGGATATTTGATGTAATCCTTTGAACATGGGGTCTATTTTTTCGATGAGAGAGCAATAAGATTGAACGGTATGAATATGATTCCAAGTACGCCCAATGAAATAATCTTCCATTTCGTCTGTGTATTCTTTCATATCTTACCTTTTTCTATGATGCGGTATTCGTATTGTTTCTTGAACTCAGGATATTTTCTTTTGTCATTTTCCATCGCAACTTTTGCGGTTTCATAATCGTAATATTTTCTCATCGTTTCCCATTCATTTTCCTTGTGAAAAAACATAGTTGACCAAGAGGTTTTCCATTTCTCCCATGCTTCAGCAGTATAACGAGTTTGTACCAACCATTTTTTCGGTTGTTTGTGATGAGATTTTGGTTTAGGAATTTCGGGAGCCAACATCCTTTTCTTTCGTTTGTACTGTTCTCGCTCAAATGCTCTTTGAGTCATTTATAACCTCATTATTCCTATCTATATTATACCATAACCTGTACTAAATCCAATACCTCACAAATCTTTTAAACAGGTCTTTTATTTCACTCTTCTTCAATTCCTTGTCTTTCAATTCATCTTTGAAAATGGCTTGCCATTTGAAGTAAAGCCACTTCGTCAGGAGTTTGTAAACAATGTTCCACGGCAAAAAATTTCTACTGCGATATTTTTGCACGATGCCTAAGTCGGCACCTTCAAGACTTTTTGAAAATTCATCGATTCTTTTTTTATGGATGGAATCCAACTGATTGATGTAAGTATCCAATTCAAGTTGTAGATAATTCAATCTCTCATCAAAATTCAAATCTGATTTATCGTAATCAGTTACAAGTCCCTGGACCATTTCTGCAATTTCATCTAATTGAATATCCAATCGTTTTGCAATTTGGGCGGCAAGTTTTTTGGGATTGGCTAACACAGCTTCCACTTCGTCCACTTCAGCAGGTTCCTTTATCCATTTATCCTGCAATAAATCATAGATGCCGTCAGCCAATGTTTCCATATCTTTCACTTCATCATTGCGGTAATAAAAATTGATTGGGAAAGGCCCGAAGAAATGACGCTCGTTGATAACCCTTGTGGTCTTGCCATAATTTTTCAAAGTGTCCGCATCGACATCACAAAATACATTGCAATCAATGTCGGATTCTTGCGACCAAAATTTTCCCGTAATGGAACCTACGATTATCAATTCACGATACACAATTTTTAGTTCACGAAGAATATCTATAATCCGTATGCGAATCAAAGGGTTGATTTTTTTGTCTTTCCACACATAGGGATTTTCCGATTCTTGTGCGGGGTCAATAATAGATTCACGCAAGGTTTTGAAGTTCATTTTAAGTTGAGGGGATACTAGAAGTAGTGGTTTCCTGAAATTTAACGATAGTGTCCATTAATTTTTCTACATCCTCATCGTTATAAGTCATTCTTTGGTTTCCGACATTACCCAATAATTTAGCCAATTCTAATTTTTCATTTTGAGTCATTGATTCTCTATTGGTTCTCAATTTGTGAATCAACTTTTCTATTTTTCCCGCCTTTGGGGATGATACTACTTTATGGTACTCATCTAAATATTGTAAAAAATAATTTTTAAATCTTTCAAAATCAGTTTTTTCCATACCGTCAATCCCACCAATTATTTTTTTTCTATCTTCTTTAAAGTTGTTTATTAATTTTTTAACTATTGCCAAAACTTTATCTTCTTGAAGTCCCACCATTGCATAAAAATCGGTATAATCTGCTTTCATTTTACTTCCTCTTCTTTGCTTTTGCTATTTGTTTGTTTCTTTGTGCTAAAAGCGCAGCAAACTCTTCATCTGTCCAAGGCTTATTCCTATCTTGTTTTTGTTGTCGTTTTCTCTTTGGTTTTGATACAGAGGTTTCCGAAAGACCTAAACTTCTTTGTATAATACCGTTTACTTGGGGGCTGTTGCTAATCAAACCTTTGATTACTTTTTGCTCATCATCGGTATATTCTTTTTTGTGTTTAAATATTGAGATAACACTACTTACCAAATTTGTCATGTTTGTGAGAAACTCTGTTTTTACCCCAAACAACCTACCAATATTTGCAAGATTCTGAATGACATCTGCTGTTTTCTTACCTATTTGTTCTGCTTTGGTATCTTCTTGAATTTTTCGTTTGGGTTCTATTACTTTAAATTTCATAATGCTTCTCCATCCTTATTTATTATAAATCAATAAATAGAAGTGATGGCTTTATACAAATTTTCTAAGCAACAAAAATATTGCGGGACATGCGATTATTGGTATGGTTGCAGAAAACTCGATTCTATTTGGAATCCAATGTTTGTTATTGTTGAAGGAGCAGGTGCCGAAGAAATGGGAGTTTGTGGACATCGCCGCAGCGGTTGGTGGAATCAGAAGAAAAAAGCAAATATGACTTGTCCGAAATGGGAATTGTTTGCAAGGTTGAAGAATCTCTAAAAATGGGAACAATATATATAGCAACTAACTTGACAAATCAAAAGCAATATGTGGGTAGAACTGTACAAAATTTTAAAAATAGGAAAAATAGTCATATAAAATTGAGCAAAGAAGAAAATCCAAAATTCTTTTTTCATAAGGCTATTAAAAAATATGGAGTAGATTCTTTTAAATGGATATGTATAGAATATCCCAAAAAAGAGTTGAATGAAATGGAGATGTTTTGGATAAAGACTTTGGGCACAAAGGCACCAAATGGTTACAATTTAACTGACGGTGGAGAAGGTACTTTCAACCCATCAAAAATAACAAGAATGAAAATGAGTGAAAAAAGAAAAGGTATGTATGAAGGAGAAAAAAATCCTTTTTTCGGTAAACATCATTCTACTGAAGTTTGCCAATTTTTATCTGATATCAATAAAGGTGAAAATCATCCGCATTGGGGTAAAAAACATTCTGAAAAAACCAAGCAACTACAATCTTTAAATATAAAAAATCATCCACAAAGAAAAGAGATAAATGAAAAAATAAGAAAAGCCAAGTTAAAAATGTTCAAATTCCTATCTCCTAAAGGAAAAGAAGTTATTTGGAAAAATGGTATCAATAAATTTTGTGAATATTATCAACTAAACTATCATAGTATTTGTGCTATTATGAGCAATCATTGGAAACGAACCGAATATAAAGGTTGGAAGTTTTTAGGGATGGTAGAATAATGCTACAATTTTCCTCAAATATATATTATTATAATAAAAATATCAAGTCGATGTTGATAGGATTTCTCAACATATTTCCGCAGATGCAGGTAAAAACCTACAATTCCGAAACAGGCCAACCTGAATCGACAATGACTGTTCCTATCATGTTCGGCCCGATTGAAAGAAGCACTTATATGAATTCTGAAGGGCAAAGTGTAAATCGCACAGTTCAAATGCCATTGCTTCATTTTGAATTGACCAATATGGAACTCGACAAGAACCGTGCCTTTGCAATGAAAAGTTTGCATGCGATAGGTAGTCGCTCAGGGGTTGATATCGATAATCTAATGCCTCAACCTTGGAACTTCACTATTATCATGAACATCTATGCGAAGTATCAAGAAGAGTTGATGCAGTTGATTGAACAAATTGTCCCTCTGTTCAATTATCATAGAGTTTACTACACCTATCATCCCATTTTTTCAGAGACCATTACATTGCCGCATTGGGCGAACATTACGACATATCCAAATTTTGCATTCAACTATGATTATCCTGCGGACGAACGCCGAGGAATTCTTGCTGTTCCCGTTACGTTTTTGATTGAAAGTTGGTTGGTTCGTGAGTCTTATGAATCGTATGGATTGGTTAAGGAAATTATCACCAATTACCAAGATTACGCAACGCAAAAAGGTTTATCAAAAGTTAGGCTCCTGGCTGACCCGACAATTCGTGAAGTGATTTATACGGCGAACCCTTTATACACTCCTGCACTTGGACAGTTACTTAGTGGCTCACATTTTACAGGAACTATCGTTGATGTTGCATCGGGGTTTTCGGGGGTTTCTTCTTATTATTCTGACGGGTCTGCATCGGGTTGGTCTGGATATTCGGATGGAAAATTAGTTGTAAAATTCAATACGGAAAAAGAAGTCTTTCTCAAAAACGAAGGAATACGGGTTGGACTTTCTGCCGTTGGCACAACTTGTTCTTGCGAACCATACAAACCTTTTGTACAATCAGATTATGGTTGGTCTGCATATTCGGGGGTTTCTGCTGTCAGCGGATGGAGCATGTATTCAGGTGTCAGCGGTTATTCGACATATGTTGTTCACCCGTCTTACTCAGGTTATTCGGAGATAAAAACGGATGGGGTTTCGGGTATTATATAAAATATAAAATTATGAAACATGATAAAATTCAAAACAATAAATAAGTATGATGGAGGTACAAGATGAATGCAGAAGCAAAAGTAACTATTGTAAATAAGAGTGCTAGTTTACAAACGGTAACTTATACGAATTGGACATATGCGAGTCCCTCGACATCCCGTTCGGTAGTTATTCCCGCAGGTTCTAGTTTCGTTACTTACAATTGGTGGGAACTTGACCCCGATGATGGCGTAACTCATGTGGCTGTAACGGAAAATATTTTTAATCTTCCTATTGATGAAGGAACCACCTTGACTAAAATTCTTATTCAAGATTTTGCATATGATAAAGACAGGGTGTCAATCACATTAACAGCAGGTAGTTACAGCGCATAAGGAGAATCACAATGGCAGAATATATTAAACCTGGAATTTATATCAATGAGTACGACAAGTCCTCATATATTACGGAAGGCCCAACTACAATTACAGGTATTTGTGGAACCTCGGCAAAAGGACCAGCAAACGAAGTAACCTTGATGACCAACTATTCCGAATTTGTTACGACATTCGGACAGGATAGTGGTTATCTAGATTTTTTTGCTAGATTCTTCTTCAAATATGGTGGAAATAAATTACTCGTTGTCCGTGCGACTGACCAATTCAGTTTCGCAGGTATCACCAACGGTATTGAGTCGATTTATCAAGTTAAAACAACATTAGCACCTAGCGATACAGAAATTGATATCGAATATGTTTCGGGAGCCGATTATACATATTGGCCCGATTCAGGACTAGTTCGTTTAGACTACAATGGGGATACTGAATATATTGTCTATCGTGAATTGTATCATCTTTCAGGAGCAAGCAACCTTCAGTTACTTGGTTGTCATAGGGCAGTAGATAGCACAACCGCAATCACGATTAGCACTTGGGGAATCTCAGTAACTCCAGATGCAACTACGGATTATTTTACCTCAGTAACACCACACGGACTTGTAAATGGACAAAATGTCCGCTTTACAGGAGTAGGTGGTGGTGTATCAACGGGAACGGATTATTGGGTTATTAATAAATCATCATATAGGTTCCAAATCACCGCAGTTAACGGTGGAACCACCCCATTTAATTTGACAGACGCAACAGTAAATACTGCTCAAAAATATCCTGTTCCAACAAAGTATATCCATGTTGTAACACCTGTAGTTTGTGGAAATATTGTTTCAGGAGAAGGCACAGCGTCAATTGCTCTTGATGGTATGAAATATGGTCAATTGCTTGTTGGTCAGACTATAAAATTTGCAGATATATCAAATACTGAAAGAGTAATTCGTGGAATTACCACAGCATTTAGCGAAAGCGCAAGAACACAAGCAATAACCCTTACGGGGTCGGCTCCTGCGGCAGTAGATGCAACTTGGGCATGTGTGGTTCCAAATCCGTTTTATGGGGAAATGGGAGCATATACTTTACCGATGTATTCAAACTATGATGCATGGGCTTTGCCGAAGTATGATGAAAATGGTTACGTAACAAAAGGCGCAGGAATCTCAGACCCAACTGAACCCGCAATTTTCATGAACATTTATGCTCGTTCATGCGGTGCATGGGCAAACACGGACGTTCGTGTAACAGTTTACACTCATGCAACATGGGATTCAGCAACCGTTACTCCATATTTTAAAAACAAAGTAGATTTCGCTCCATCAACCGATGATGAACTTTTGGTTATCGTTGAAAGCGTAGCAACAGGAAATATCGAAGAATCTTGGTTGGTATCATTGATTCCAACAAAGGTCGATTATTGGGGTAAGGCAATGTTTATTACCGACCTCATCAACGACTATTCAAATTGGATTCGTGTATTCGTGAACCCACAGTATATTGCCGCAACAGGAAGTGCATATAATACACCAACCTCAATCACTTATCTTCCTCATTCATTTGAACGGTATTATCTTGGTGGTGGGACGGATGGTGCATCAAGCATCACTTCTCTTGGTATTTACAGCACACCACAAGTTAGAGAATTTAAGATTATGGCAGGATACGACTTGTTTGCCGACAAGAATAAGGTGGACGTTGACCTTATTTCGGCAGGTGGAAATCAATCGTTAGCAATTCAGGCTAATATCAAGTCTATCTGCGAAACAAGAAAAGACTGCGTAGGTATTTTGAATATTCCTTGGGGCTTGTCAATTACGGATGCTGTTCGTTACAAGAACCTTTTGGGAAGCACCACATATTCAGCAATCTATTGCAACGGCTCAAAGGTTTTGGATGCATTCACGGGGTCTTATGTAACCCTTCCACCTGCAATTCAGGTAACTCCATTGATTGTTAAGACAGACCTCATCAGAGACCCGTGGTATGCCGTGGCAGGTGTCAACCGTGGTATGTTGAATGAAGTTATCGAACTTGAAGAAGATATCACCGAAGGTGATTTTGAAACGCTTTATGGTGCAGGTATTAACCCGATTATCAATGATGGCGATGGCCCTGTTATTTACGGTATCAAAACCATGTACACAGGTTCGTCTGCTTTCAATAAACTTCCAATTCGTAGATTGATGTTGAAGATGGAGAAGGACATCAAGAATAGCATGAAGGCTTTCTTGTTTGAACCGAACACTTTCGATACGAGATTGAGAATTGTTAGAACGGTCGAGCCTTACCTTGAATCAATCAAAGCAAGAGATGGTATCGAAGATTTCCGTGTAGTCTGCGACTCTACAAATAATACCAATCAGACTATAGCACAGGGTCAAATCATTGTTGACATTTACATCAAGCCTGTATTCGCCGCAGAATACATCATCTTTAACTTCACGGTTACAAAGGATGAAATTAGCTCGATTATTAACAATGCATAAGGAGAGTAAAACATGGCTAATGCAGTAATCCCACCGACAGCGTTTTTTGATAGAACAATTCCGAAAACGGATTATCACCGTCAGTATTTGTTCAAGGTCGTTCTTGACAAAATTGCGGGAGCCGCTGATGAATCGTTAATTACGTATTTTGTTGCCAACACATCTTCACCTACTGAAACTACAGGTATGATTCCTGTCGATTGGATGAACTCCCAACTCAAACTCGGTGGCAGAACCATCTATGCAGAATGGACAGTAACAGTTAGAGACGATACAGATTCGAAGGCTTATCAATATTTCAAGTTATGGAGACGTTTGGTTTACCAAACCTCCGACCAAGGTGGTGTAGCAGGTGGCGGTGGACAATCAAGCCTTCCTTGGGAATATAAAAAGAGCATCAGCCTCTTTCTTTTGGATAATCGTGGAGACGAAACCAAAAGAGGGTATGTTTTGAAAGGAGCATTCCCAACAGTTATCGGGGCGATGACTTTAGATTATTCGACAGAAGGAATTGTTACCTTCCCTGTTACCATACAGTATGACGAGTTCTTACCATATCCTCTATAATTGATATAAATTTTATATTTGGTACAGGGGGTAAGGAACAAAACTAAATGGAAAGATTATCCCCGAAAAGTTTTAGTACAATCATTGATTCTATTGAGTATCAAAAAGCCTATCTATTTCGTATTCTGCTTCCTGAAGTTGACTTGATTGATAGTTCAGGAAATAGAGGGGCCACGAAACTAAAACCATTTGAAAAATTCGAATTATGCACTTCAGCAACAGCATTGCCTGGTTTACAAACGGATGTTCAACCTATTCCTTATTACAATGGAGAATTGAAGATTGCCACTAAAACCAAATATGGAAATTGGGGTGCGACATTCAGATTGGATATAAACAAACAAGCGGCAGGGCATGGACTTGGGCCTATAACTAAAGTCTCTAGTCCTCTTTTAAGTTATTTTTTTGGAATCAATGCCAATATCCCATTAGACGCTACGAGCACATATCAATATTTTTACAATTGGGCTAGGGTCGTTTACAATATTAAGACCCGTGTTTCTTATTTACCAATAGTTTATAAACAACCGATAGATTTATTTTTACTCAATGAGCAAGGTCAAGACATTTTGAACTTTACATTGTATGGAGCATTTCCTGTCAATATTAGTGGTGGAAATTTGGATTATGCCAATGATGGTCTATTGACTTATAATGTTGATTTCGCATTTGATAGTTTTGAGTTAAAAGATGTAGGCACGTCTCAATATGTATCGGCATCAACAGCGGCAGACCAAAGAGCGACACAACTAAAGGCCATTGAAAATATTAAGAATTCTACTGTAGAAATTGTGAAAGAGGGAATAGAAGGTGTTAAAAACGAATTGGAAGCGATAGCAACAATATTCAAATAAAATGGCAAACATATTCACTATCAAACAATTTAATGAAATAGCAATCAAGGATTATCTTCGAACCTATCTTTTTCAAGTGGATATATCTTATCAAGGTTCGGCTCAATTTAACTGTCAATGGATATCAAATACAGCAACTCCTGTCGTGGTTACAAGTGCCCAAGTTATCGATTACATGCACACCCAAGTTAGAAGAGGCGGCAAAACCATTCCCCAACAATGGCAAATTACTGTAAGAGATGATAGTATGGGAGAAGCATTTTCTTTTTTTAATACATGGAGAAATTTGATATATCCTCATATGAAAACATCCGTCCCGTTTGATTATAAGGGGTTTGCTACGTTGAGATTGATGAACCCTTCTTTTGAATTGGACAGGATTTATAAACTTTATGGTGTATGGCCTATGGAAATTGGTGCTATCACATTGGATTATGAATCAGATAATATCAGTACATTCCCCGCAACCTTATCTTTTGATTTTTTTGAAACAGGAAGTATATCAACATGATGCCGATGTCGCCTTCAGAATTCCAAAATACTTTAAACAAATATTTAGATTTTCATAGAGCATATTTGTTTAGAGTTCTATTTTTTGATAACATTGTTGGAACCGTAGGCGGCATTTTAGTAACTGAATTAATCTCCGCAACAGATACTCCATCTTCATCAACAACTCAAATTAACGTTGGGTGGATGGGAAGTAAATTGAAATTGGCGGGTAAGACTGATTATGTAAATTGGAAAGTGAGTGTTCGTGATGACGCTAGAAATGTGGCCTTTTCTTATTTTCAGGATTGGCGGGAAAGGGTATATAGCATCAAAAGCGGACGAAGTTATAGAGAATCGGGGTCTTTATCAAAATTGGGATATAAAAGGTCAGCAGTAGTTGCCTTGATAGGAAATAGGCCAACAGATTTGACAATTGCAAGAGCATATATTTTACGTGGAATATGGCCTACTGATGTCGGCCCTGTTTCGCTTGATTATTCTACAGAACAATTATCAATTTTTCCTGTGAATTTTTCGATGGATTATTTCGAACCTTATTCTTTAACTTCCGAACTTAGTAAACTAATCACAAAAGTATAAATCTCAAAAAACGAAATAATCAACATTTTACATAAATAAAGGTGTCCAAGTACAAAGGAGGATTTTATACAAATGGAACAACCAAAAAATTTACAACAAATTGCGAAGGAAAAGGCTCAGGCGCAGATGCCTAATGCCCCAACCCCCGCACCTACAGTTCCCAACGTGGAAGCTGAGGGGATGGAAAAGTTAAATGCTTTACCATCCAATCACATCATGAATGTTATCAGGTCGTTGAAGGAAAACCAAACAAGACCGACCGTATGGTTTGATTTTGAATTACCTTCAAATGGGAAATGCGGTTATCCGAAAGACATCAAATTGAGGGAGTTAACAACTGAAGATGAGAAAATTCTTATCAAAGAAATGTTTGCTTCAAAGGACAATTCACTCTTGGATGTTATCAAAAAATGTGCCAAGTTTGAGACCATGCCGAACTTCGATTTTGAAAACTTGACGAATTTTGACCAAGACTTCATTATTATTGAATTGTCGGCAATCACTTTCCCAGGTGAAAAAGACATCACCATTACGGATGATAAGAACCATAAAATCGGAATCAAACTGAACAAGGAAGATTTATCTTTTACTCCTGTTTCTGCCGATTTGGAATATCCGTTAAAAGTGGTCTTACCTTCAACTAAAATTGAATGGTATCTCAATTTTATTACTTTGAAAAAAGTGAAAGAAATTGATAAGGCTGTAAAGTCTTTATCTGCCGATGTTTTGACCCGCTTGCTCGTTTCTATTGCTCTTTCAACAGAGAAAATAGAGAAAAACAATCAACCGATTACGTCTGAAAACTTTTATGAACTAGTAAAGTTGCTTGACAGCCTTCCCCCGACAGATTTGAAAAAAATCATCGACTCATATAATGAGATGAGTGAAGCGTATGGTTATAAACTAACCAAAGACTATTACTGCACCGAATGCGGTAAGGGAGGGCAGATGGAGCTTGAACCGCTCAACTTTTTTCGGATTACAATATAACGCTTCAAAACTAGTTAGTCGCTACAAGGATTTATTGACGGAAGTTTTTAACCTTAGTTATTTGGGGCATTTAGGCGGTATTAACGATATTTTTGCTTTATCAGTAAACGATAGAATCATATTTTTAGATATTTTGAATAAGACGCTAAATGCAGAGAAAAATAGCCAAAACGCTATACAACAAATACGATAACAATAAATAGTAGTGAAGGACAGGGCTGACGAGCCTTTTTGAGATGCCTTAATCATTTCAAATTACTTCATTTATATTTTGACCGATTAAGGAGGGCAAAATGAATTATAAACATCTTACTGAAGAAGAAAGAAAACAATCAAAACAAAGAAGAAATCATAGATATTATGAAAATAATAAAAAAAAGATAATTATAGAAGTAAAAAAATATCGTAAAAAACATAAAGAAATTTTACAGAAGTACAGTAAAAATTATTATCAAACTCATAAAAAGGAAATAAATACTAATCATAAAAATTATCGTGAAAATCATAGAAAAGAAATGTCCAAATATATTGTAAATAGATTAAAAACAGACATAAATTTTAAACTTGCCCATAATTTACGAAATAGATTGAGAAAGGCTTTACATCGTAACCAAAAATCGGGTTCCGCAGTTGGAGATTTAGGTTGTTCTATTTCTGCCCTCAAAACATATTTAGAATCCAAGTTTCAAGAGGGAATGGCTTGGGAGAATTGGAGTAAAACAGGTTGGCATATAGACCATATTATACCTTTGGATTCATTCAATCTTCAAAATAGGGAAGAATTTCTAAAGGCTTGTCATTACACAAATCTTCAACCACTTTGGGCTGAAGAGAATATTACTAAAGGAAACAATTTATTATAATAAATAATATTGAAAAGGATTTTCTCTTTCACTTTCAATAAGGATTTCACAATATGGCAGAAGTTAATTTAAAAGACCTCGAAGCAATTCAAACCTCTCTGAAAAGCATTTCAAGCAAGACAACTTTTGATGAAGTCAAAAAATCCATTGTTAATCTTGCTGATTCCTTAAAAGACAGTTTGGAAGAATTTCAAAAGAATGAAGCCAAAGCCCGACAGAGAAGAACCCAACTGAATGCAACCCATTTACAAGAAGAATTGAAAAAAAGACTTGACCTTAATAAAAAAATAATGACTTGGGAAGCAAAACAGTTTGACGAAAGATTTGAATTGAACAAGCGTTATCATACAAGAGTAGTCAATGAACTGAAGAAGCAACATAAGGAAAGAGAGTTTCTTGAAAAAAGGATGTTCTTGCGCCAAGCCGCAATGAATAAAGAATTTTACGGAAAGATAGATGAGAGTTTTAAAAAATTAAACGATAGGACTTCAAAACTTGCAGGAAAACTTGACTCTGTTTTTGGTACAGGATTTTTTACTTCTCTTCAAAAAATTTCAAGTTTAATTACAGGATTCACTAAAAATGCTTTGAAACTAACACTTGGGGGCTTACAATTTATACAAACAGCAAAACAAGGTGGGATAAAAAAAGCCTTTGCACAAACCAAAATAGGTAAAGGAATTCATACTGCTAAACGAACAGTAAGACGAGCCGCAAGCACTATTAGAAAGATTACAGGTGCAGGGGTTAGTGGAAGAATAGAAAGTAGAAAGGAAAAAGAAGAAGCAGAAAAATCCCAATCAGGTATAGCCAAAGGAATAGGAAAAACAGGAAAGACACAAGAAGCCGCACTTATAGGCCAAGTTAAATTTTTTGAATGGTTTAAAAAATTTGCAATATTTAAATGGCTTTGGGAAAAAGCAAATTTCGCCGCTGATAAATTATCCAAACTATTAGGCCTTGGTGGTGAAGGTGGGATTAAAGGTTTATTCAAAGCAGGATTAGGTAAATTTTTTAGTACGGGAATAGGAAAATTTATAGGCGGTACTTCAGGCGGTCTCTTACAAAAAACTCTCACATCAATAGTGGGCCTAGGCGGGGCCATCGGCGGCATCAAAGGAGCCATCAAAGGAATAAGCCAATTTGGAGCTGTATCAAAAAAATATGGTGGGGGTGCTGAAGGCGATGCTATGGGTGTCGCTTATACTGCCAAAAAAATATCAAGTGGAATTTTATCAGGATTGACGTTGGGGTTAGTTTCTCCAAAAAGCATGGATAAACTAATCAATGCTGGTAGTAGAATAACTGAAAAATTTGTGGATGCTTTATCTCCTAATCAAAAATTTTATGATAAACTCAGTCAAGCAAAAACAGGATTAAGTAAACGTTCAATAGATATAGGAAAGACATTGGATTCCATTATGGAAAAAACAGGGACAAAAGGCACGGGAGCCTCCCAAATGAAAGCAATTATGGCTGACAAGGAAAAATGGAACAAACTCAATAAAGAAGAACAAGAACTTGTTAGAAAAAAAGTAGAAGGTGCCAAAAAACTTCAACAAGTTGCCCAACTCCCTGCAAATAAACCTGTAGAAAAGAAGGCCGCACAAGGATTCCCTGGTATTAAAACACCAACAAAACTTGGAGACCTTTTTGGAAAAATTAGTAGGCAAACCAATCTTACTGTAGGTGAAGGTGGTGAAGAATACTTAGCGGTTTTGAATAAAGAGCAATATAACGATATAAAAGGCTTACTAGGTACAAATTTACAATCTTTCAATTTATCGCAAAAATTAAAACCAAAACCAAAAACATTTATGCAAAATTTAGTTGATAAATTTAAACTATCAAAAAAGAAAGAATCTCCATTAGAAGATAAACCAAAAGACCAACAAAATATGGCCCCTAGTGCGAATATTGATTTGAGTTCTTTCACCATTCCTAATATCAACACAAGTATTCAAAAATTACAACCAACATTTAAAACTAAATTACTTGGAATGTTAGGAGAATATAAAAAATTATCAGGAAAACAAGCTCCTGTTAATGAGGCTTATCGTGATACGGAATATCAAAAAAAATTATATGAAGCAGACATTGCCAAAAAAAGATTAAATCCTGCTCATAGAATGAAAACAAATAAACCAGGAACATCTCCTCATGAAAAAGGCATCGCTGCCGATTTGAATACTGCTGATTTGGATGCGATGGATTATAAGTATGGTTTAATAGATAAATATAAACTTAAAAGAGCATCAAGTTATTCTCGAATTGGTCCAGGTAAGAGACATGAAAGTTGGCATGTCCAAGCCGCAGAAGGTGCGGCATTTGATAAAGCACCTAAAGATTTCATGATGAAGGGTCATGCAGGAGAAGGGGCATTTGTTGCCAAGTCTAAAGAATTTACAACCGTATTCAAATATTTTGAAATGGGTAAGAAACTTGCGGAAGAGGCTTCAGGTGCGGTTAAAGATGTATCGATGGCATTTGCTAAGGATAAGCCAGGACAAGCATTGAAAAATATGCAAAAAGAACAAGGCATAGGAGAAGGTAAAGATTCAAAAATTGTTAAATTACTTTCCGATATCAAAACAGGAATTGAAAAAGGAGCAAAACCTTCTGAAGAAAAAGAGGCTTCAAAATCCTCACCATCTGTTCCACCGTCAACAAAAGGCGGCGAGGCCAACTATAAATCAAGAAGTGATGTCTTTCCATCTGATACGATGTTTACAAATATGTACGCTCTAGTTTCGCAATTCAGCGGAGGATATTAAAATGGCAGATAATTTTGTAGCCGCAGATGAAAGGAATATGACATATGCGGAAAGAGCAAATATCAGATTGGATTTTCATAGATGGATTCCGTCCAAAGAAAATCAAACACAAGAAGTAGAGGAAGATGTTTCTTCTCCTGCGGATGATATAGAGAGGTCATCTCAATCAACAAGCACTTGGTATCATTCTCTTTATGGATTTTTAAAAGACGAAGGTTTATCTTTAACACTCAATAATAAATTTGAAGTTGCTTTGAATTTAGTGGGTGGATTATTGGGGCAATTGGGTGAATTGACTGCGGGAGTTACTGCTCTTGGAAAAGCAATAACAGGTAATCAAACCCAAGGATATATTACAACAGGATTTGGAGAAAATGCAAGCATTATTTTGAATACACCTTTGTTTTGGCAAGGTACAGACCCTATAGAATTTTCAGTTTCATTATTTCAAATTGCAGATAAAGAAAATCAAATCATAGAAAATTATCAAAGGATTTTAGAAGTTCTATCTCCATCTACAGGCCAAGGGGCTATGACAGCCACTTTATCAGGAGAAGGGCCAGGAATTATATATGTGCATTATTTTCCTGAAGTTCAAAGTGGGACAGGAAACGCCGCCGCAGGACAAGGTAAAATTATATTCGGCCCGTGTCTTTGTAGAAGAGTAGATATGAGAATTGCGCCGCCATATTCATTTCAGTTTATGCCGATTGTAGGAGAATATACTTTCACTATGGTAACATCCAGAATACTTGACAGGTCTCAAATTCAATCACTTTTTAATAAACAGTTTCCATATCCAAAAACAGGAACCATAACATGAAATACACATATACTAAAACTACAAAAAATATTTTAGATTTTTTCGGTACGAAAATAAGATACACTTATTCTAAACTTGACGGACTCATCTACAAAGATGTAGCCAATAATACTTATTTTCAAACTGTGGATATGGAGTTAAAAATCGATAAAGGGACATATCGTGATTCTCAATTTTATACTATTACCGAAGAAACTAAATACCGTCCCGACCGCTTGGCTTATATTGCTTATGGGGATGAAACGCTTGCTTGGATAGTCTTGCGTTTCAATGACATCACAAATCCGTTTGAACTTGAAGTTGGTCGGATAATAGAGATACCATCTCTCACTAGAGTAAACAATACCCTCCAAGCAAAGAGACAAAAATTGCAATACCGTTAACATGAAAACAATAAATAATAGTGTAGGGACAAGGAGTAATTACCCATTCAGAATACCTCGTATATTCTGGATTACCTACACTATTTTAATAATTTTACGAGGGGGTTATTGAATGTCAATACAAAAATATTTTACTAAAGAAGAAAGAAGAATTGCACACAATAAAACTAATGAAAAATATCGTAGAAGTAAAGAAATAGTAGCAAGAAAAAAATTCAATACGGAAAATGAAAGAATAGCAGCAGGAATAGAATATCAAAAACAATATTATCAAAACCACAAGAAAGAAAAATTAAAAAAAGAAAAAGAATATCGTAAAAATCATAAAGAAGAAAGAAATTTATGGGCAAGAAAACATGATAATGAAAAATATGAAACGAATATTAAGTTTAAACTTGCTAAAATTTTACGAAGTAGAATGCGTTTGGCAATTCACAATAATCAAAGAGCAGGTTCAGCAGTTCGAGACCTTGGATGTTCTATTCCTGAATTAAAAATATATTTAGAGAATAAATTTCAAGAAGGAATGACTTGGGAAAATTGGAAACATAATGGTTGGCATATTGACCACGTTATTCCCTTGGATAACTTCAATCTTCAGAACAGGGAAGAGTTTCTAAAAGCATGTCATTACACTAATCTTCAACCTTTGTGGGCTGAAGAAAATTTAAGTAAACATAATAAGGTGATATAAATGCAAGGAATTGGGGATGCTCCAAAGATTACAATAAAAGGACATAAACAAGATATTAGTTTATCAAATTGGCACTTCGAAAATTTTCGTTATGTTGAAGATATCAACCTTGGATTCCCAACGATTGAGTTCGCTTTGAGAGATAATACATACAAACTTTTACGAGAAGGATTATTCGGAGATGAAGAACTGATTGTCGAGGAATTCGTAAGAGACCAATTTAAATTTGATAAAAAAAGTTTTACGATAAAGTCAATAGGGTCATTGGGTGAAGAACCAAAACCAATGGCAAGTCAAGTTGTCAAACTATTGGCAATCGACAAAAATTATGATTCTATTTTAAAAAATCAAAAATCTGTTTATTTTCTTTCTAGCGAAAAGAAGAAAATTTCTGATTTATTGAAGAAACTTTTGACACAAGTTGGTATTGTGGAAGCAGAAAATTTCAAACTAGTTATTGAAGAAACAGCACCTTTACTTGACCAAGGATTTCAAAATTTATTTATACCATACAGCAGAGACCCAATGAAGGTGATGAGAAAACTTTCCAATTACGCAATGACTCCTGATGGGACAGGAGCCTTTACGTTTTTCATCAATCGCAGAGGGTTAAATTTCGTTCCTGTTAGTAAGTTATTTGTGGATATCGTTAAAGATAAAACGCCATATTTAAGAATTTCAGATATTCGTCAAACTTACGGAATCAGTAGTGCTAAACTTTCCACTTTCAATGCATTTTCGAATTTCATTACAGGTCATGAAAAGAAAATCATGGGGTTCAACCTGTACGAAAAGGAATACAACTCGATATGGTATAAACCGAATGCAAAATACATCGAGCATTCAGAATATATAGATAAACCCGAAATCGTATCAAATGTCAAAACCATGCCATTACCCCAAGTTGCCAATAGTAATGCTATTCCTTTTTCGAAAGATTTCATTACAGGGAATATCAAAACATATTACACCCCTCTTGACAATCCAATGGCTCTGAAGGCATTTGGTGATAGATTGTATTATTCACAAATGTTCAACTATGTATTAGAACTAAATGTGGACTTGATACAAACCATGCCCGATTTTGCTATTGGGGAAATGGTTGATGTAGAATTTTTTGTTACTGATAAAGATTCATGGTCAGCCTTGAATGGTGGTTGGCTTTTAAAAAGTTTCGCATATACATATCCTGGCGATAATGTAACTTTGAAGTTGACAAGAATTGGGATTGGTACTCTTCCCGAACAGTACATAAAAGTGGGTGAATAAGATGTTTGATTTGGACAGCATTAAATCCTTAGAAGATACACAACGCAGTAATTTTTATCGTGCCCAAGTGATATCTTTGGACGACCCTTTAAATTTGAACAGAATACAAATTAATATTTTTGGCTTAACGGATGATATCCCAAGCGAAAGTTTGCCTTGGTGTGAATTGCAATTTACAGCAGGATTTTCAACTTACCCTATTCTTAATGACATTGTTTGGCTCTTTTTTGAAGGCGGTGATATTTTTCGTCCTGTATATTTAGGTACAATTTATGCGGGGCTTGATATCGATACGGATACAGGTTATGAGAAATTTTCTTTAGCAGCAGGAAGTATAACGGAATCCGCAACAGGGGTATTAGGTATAGGATACGATTTTAAAGGTATTGATGATAAAGACTCTTATCGTTCAGCCTTGCGAACTGTAAACAATGTTGAGGAAGATAAACACTTGACATTGAAAGATACAATTTCCCATTACGATGCCATTTCTTCAGGAAATACTTGGTGGAGAAAATTTTCAGGATTAGATTCTGTTAATACTGATGATATAGCACCAGGACAAACTTTATGGCTTTCAGGGGTTGACCCCACTTATGGTAAATGTCCCTTCAAAGAGAAAAAAGTTTATCCGTGGTATGAACTTCGAGAAACTAATCAAAATAGTTGGAAATCAATTTATGGTGGATGGAGATTTTTTACAGAGACAGACTTAATTAATGGTTTAGGTTCTTTCCCTGACAATATTCGCCGTACATATATGAAGCGTGTAAGAAATTGGGCAAATTGGACAGTTTGGAAATCACGAAAAGAAATATGGGTTCCTGAGTCGGGTCTTTATAAAAATGCAGTTCCTAAAAGTTGGAATTTTATTCCTATGTCTGTTACTCTTTATTCCGACCCTGAATTATTCAGCGTATCTTTTTCTAGAGATGCAATAAACACCGACCCCGAAACATTAGATGAGCGTCCTGGTGGGGATTTACATACTGAAGAAATGCAGGGATTTGTCAACATTAAACCGTTCCCATTAGGGACAATGAAAATAAAAAATCGCAAGTTTTATAAGCAATCTACATGGATGAGTTATGATGGAAAATCTGCAATAGAACTAGATGATAATGACAACTATGAACGATTAAGATTAGATTATAACTACAGCGAAGGCGGTCTTGAATTTTCCCGTGTCGGTTGGCATGGCTTGAATATATGGACAGAAGGTTCATTCATGATGAGAGCATGGGGCAGACAAGGAAATGGTAAAGGGGAAGGAATGTTTGTTGATAGTGCTATTGAATGTATTGACCATTCTCTTCTCATTAGTTCCAATAAAGCATTAATGCTTGGTGGAGATAGTTCAGCATCTTTGACATCTCTTGGCCCTGCGGGTGTCAGGTCAAAAATGAATGTAACTTCCATCACAGGTGGTGGTGGAGTAGTTATTCAAACAGAAGCAGGATTATCAACAAGAGAAGGAGTAAGTGATTTTAATAGAGGTATTTGGATGGGTTCACCTATTATTGGTGGTAATGGTCAAGCAGGTGGAGATGGTGGAATGAACGGGTGGATGCCTGTGTTATGTGATAAAGATAAAGGTGAAGCAGAAAAATATTTCAGAGCACTTAATAGTGTATTGCTTATGGTGAGAAAATTAGCGTCTATGTGTTATCAACAACCAATGGTTACAGACCAATATACAGCAGTTCCACTTGCCGTCCAACTGCGGACTTGGGCAATAGGAGCCATGCAAGTTGTTAAAGATATTAAAGAAGGTTCCCTTTCAGCAGTATCAGTTATGGCAGGAAGTGAAAAAATTAACATAGAGGGTGCCGTAAAAGGTAAATGATAAATATATTGGAGGGAAAATGTCAGAAATCACAATTATTTCTATAGATGCCTCAGAAATTGAGGGAGCATTTAATGCCGCCGCTCATACCCCACCTTTTGCGGGAGCAAATCAATTAAAAAATCAATTGGAAGCAGATATTTTAGAACTTTTAGAAGATAATGGGTTTACCCCCGTAGAGTAAAACATGGCAGAAAAAACACTACAAAACTATTACAACAATAATATTGTTGTTGATAAGGATATTAAGAAAATTTTTGCATTTTCTATGGGTGATTTACAGACCGTAACAAACTACAACTCTATAGTTCAATCCATAAGAAATATACTAAATACAAGAAAGGGTGAATTGATTGGACTAATCGAATACGGTTGTTCAGTTTACGAATTTTTGTTTGAACAAATGAGCGTGGCTAATATTGAAGGGTTACGGGCTATATTGATTTCTGAAATCCAACGATGGGAAAATCGGGTTAATATAGTAGATTTTCAATATGAAATGAACAATCCGATTGGAACTTTGAAATTGGATATGATTTTCAGCATTAAGGCTTTAGGAGCAAATCAACTATTTCGTGAAGAGTTTCTTTTGAGCAATTCGGCTGAAGCGAGGTAAAACATGGCTGATAGAATAAATGTATTGGCAGGAGATTTTGATACAATCCGTTCCGAACTGAATGCCAAATTATCCGTCCTTCCTGGTTGGAAAGACAATGTGGAAAGCGGAGTTGGTTCTAGTTTGGTTCGTATGTTTTCATATGTTGCAGATTTACTAAACTATCGTGTCAATGTTTTGGCAAATGAAAACTATTTAGATACAGCACAAATAAAAGAAAACATGATGAAGATTATCAAACTCTTGAACTATAAAGTAAAGAGAGCGGTTCCTTCTCATGGAGACCTTACCTTGTGGCTGAAAAATGTTTCGGCTAACAATATCGTTATCCCACAAGGAACACGGTTATCAACCGCCGATAATACTCTCTTTTATACGGTTTATGAAAATGAAATCATAGCAGGTGATAAAGAAATCAGCGTAAAGGCAGTTCAGGGAGTACAAAAAGAAATTAGTTATGTGTCAGATGGTTCGAAAAATCAAGAGTTTCTTTTGAACTCCGATAGCAAGAACTATTACATAGGTGGTGCAATTTGGCCCAATTCAGAATATGAATATTCAGGGCTGACGGTTTATGTCGATGACGTAGAATGGACGGAAATAGATTCGTTGGTCAATGCAACCGCTACCGATATGGATTATTATGCGGAACAATATTCTGATTATGCGGTTCGAATTGTTTTCGGAGATGGAGACTTAGGGAAAATCCCGCCATCGGGTTCTATCATCAAGTTTGTATTCAACTTGAATATTGGAAAATTCGGGAACATCAACGCAGGCTCCATTACTCGTGTTCTCGATACTATCAATGACACGGAAGCAAATCCTGTAACGGTTTACGTTACCCAATCACAATCATTCTTGAATGCAGGAGACCCTGAAGATATAGAATCAATTCGTTCCAATGCCCCAAAATATTACACGACAGGAGACCGTGCAATTACCAATGATGATATCACAGCACTAATCAATGCCAACTTTTCAAATATTCTTGATATTTATATTCTTTCAGAAGAAGATAAAAACCCGCCTAATTTCAAGGAGTTCAATCAAATCACTATTGGTTTGTTACTGCAAGATACAGATGGTGCCCCGCTTATCCCATCATCAAATGGGGAAAATTATCTTTCCTATTATGAATCTGTTGATGAGTTGATAAAGAAAAAGAGGTCAATTACCGTTCATCGCAAATACATCATTCCTGCTCCTGTAGAAATACTTTTCAAAGTAACCTATAAAAAATATGACGGCTATACAGATTCATCAACTAGAGCCGCTATTCAAGGAGCCATTGAACAATATCTTTTGAATTATGGTCGATTGGGGGCAACCGTGAAATATTCAGATATAGTGTATGCCATTGAATCGCTTAGCAGTATTGATTGGTGTTACCTTGAAATGAAAAGAAGCACGGATGCAAGTTATTCAAATCAAAATATCGTTTGTGGAGAAACAGAATTTCCCGTAAAAGCAACAGGAACATATCTAACACTCACAAGGTCGTAAAATATGGCAATAAAGTTCGTCAATCTTTTATCAAAATATCTTCCAGCACATTTCAAGATAGCCCCAAAAGATGTAGAAGTATATCTTGATGAACCCCTTGAACTTGTTCCTATTGAAAGAAACAAATATCTTGTAGGAACATTAAACCCCGATTCAACAGAAATCGAATACAATATGGGAGATAATACTTATCTTCTAAAAGATAAAGGGGTTGTAAAAATTGAAAACGAATATATCAAATACGACACAAATGACCTTGTAGAGCACAAACTTAAAAATCTTGAACGTGGATTTTTTGGAACAGAAGCAACAGCCCATTGTAATGAAGTATTATGGGGTGCTCTATTAGCAGAAGAAATAGATGCTTATACCACAACTGTAAATTTTACTTCAATTTCTGATGTGTCTGCAATTCCAAAACAAGGAAAGTTTGCACTATTTTCAGACAATAATGACCTTGAAGTTATTTCATACAGCGGCTATAATCAATGGCTGAATGGATATCAATTTACAAATGTAACAAGAGGGGATGATGGTACTACTGCCAATAATCACGGCAAAGGAGCATATCTTCAAGAATATTCCGATTTGTTAATCAGCGAAGTTGAAACCATAAAGTATGATAAAGGATTATGGTCTGCTACTCTTGCAACAGCCTTGACAGAAACATCAACCGAAGCCGTCATTGCTTCTAAGTTTGTTGCCGCCTTGGATTCAGCCATGTCAGCGGTTGATAAAATCGTTTATTTAAAAAATATAGTAGGTACAGTTCCGAAAAATGGATATATTTTAATTGATAATGAAATCATCCGTTATGGAAAATTCACAGCAGACCCGTTTATAGCAGATAGTGGATATCTCGAACAATGTATCAGAGGAAGTCAAAGTACCACAGGCGTTATTCATTTAATATCTGCTGTAGTTTATTATACTTTCCCGCAGAACGGAGAGTTTCTTGTTGATAATGAATATATCAGATACACGGCCTATGATAAAATCACAAGAACATTTTCAGGATTGCTCCGTGGACGATATGAAACAACTCCTGATACACATACTGTTGGTACTTCTTTAACCGAACGCCGCCATACGGAATTGGAACCTATGGGAGTATTTCGTATTGGAAATGAATATTTCAAATATTGGTATTTGGATAATGAATATTTTTATATTGACAAACGCCCCGCTCTTAATGCCAAAACATATTATCACACTACAGGAGCAAATGTTACTTCAATTATCGAGGCACACTATGAAGGAGAAGTTATAACCACATACCATTTTGATGATGAGAATTCATATTTGGTGGATTTTATTCATACAGTTGCAGAACATTTGGACTTGGCAATCAATACAAAAATTGACTCTTTTGAAAATTTCTCCGATGTGGATACTGTTGATGCAAATTATCTAAAATATATCGTCAAGGAGTTGGGTGAAAATTTAGAGGATTATCAAAACCTACCATTCTTTACAGGGGCCAATAGCGATTATCGCACTCGTTTATTTACAAAGGAATTGGTCAATATATACAAAGAAAAAGGATTGCTTGTGGCTCTGAAGTTATGGCACACAATCATTTCAGAACCTTTGACTTCATATCAGGATTTGTGGACATTCAACTATTGCAGTTTTTATTCATTACCTTTCTTGGTTTTACTGCTTTACGAACCATTGAGAACATTTTATCCAAGCAATGAAAATTTCTTTCGTCCTCAAATTTCAAAAGCCTTGCAGGAAGAATTGGCTGAGTTTTATGAAGATGAAAAAATAAAGGATGTGGCAACGACTCTTTCTTATGCTGTTCCTGATTTGAAACTTCTTGTTCATGAATGGAACTATTTTCGTAGAACAGATGATGATTTAAAAAGTTCGGGCGGCGGCAGTTTTGATGATAAATTAGTTCCTTGTGATTCTGCAAATGACCTCGGAATCAATTTTGACCAAACAAACGTGGAACTTCAGGTGCGGGATACTTCAACCACACTTCCACTTCCTTTTTATGTAGAAGATTACGATGTAGATTTATTCAAATTTGAAGAAGAACTAGATGCAACGAAAGATGAAATGCCGACATCTTCAACAGTATGTGAGCCTACAAAAACTGATGAAGGACTTATTTCAGATTATTCTTTTGAATGGATTAGGGATATTTATGGTGAAGATATTTTTGATTATTGCACTCTATCTGACAGACTTGAACCTATCCGTACTGATTTGAATGTTCTTCGGGATTTGACTAGTGATATCAGTAATGCTTCTTTGGAACTAGACCATAATATCGGAGCGGATGATACCGAAATAATTGTAAAGGTCATCGATGGTAAACTTTATGACCCTGCTGACCATATTATTACGAACACTAATCCCAACATTGTTCCAAAAGGATTTGTTAAATTCGGAAATGAAATCATTTCATATACAGGCGTTGAATTTTACGACCATCACGAAGGAACGTTTACGGATAAGAGATACAAACTCACGGGATGCACAAGAGGAGTAAACAGCACAACCGCATCTGCTTATCAGGTTAATATTTATGAAGGAAACGAAAGATTATTAGCAGGAAATTATATTGAAGTGGTTTATGACCCGCACGTACTTTATTGTTCAGTAGATATTATTGATAATATTTTAACTCATGTCAATCATGGATTAGTAACAAATGATATTATTTTATTTGACCCATCTGTTAGCGGCGGCGGGATTATTGGTACAAAAACAACAGATGCCATTCCGTCTTATTATTATGTTTATAAAATCAATGCAGATTCATTTAAGATTTCTTTGACACCAATCACAGGAACTTTAACCCCTGTTGATATTACATCCAATACCCCTGTTACCTGTCATAAAATTTATTTTAGACTGTTGTTGACAAGAGACCCTAAAGGATATGGAATTTCAGTAGGTGATTATCTGCAATTGGTACAAACAGGATACAATTATCAGCATCTCATCACAGCAGTTATTAGTGAATATAATTATTGCACATTAGAACATACTTATGGAATCGATTTTGTAACAGGCGTATTACCTATCCCAACGGTAAAAACATTGGGTGCGGCAGGACTACCTTCTCTAGCCCCAATCACAACCTTCGATTGTAGAATCGATGAAGATAATTTTACTATAAATTATATCGATTCTGATGGCAATACCATCGTACATGGATTATCAGATGCGGACGTAATCTATTTCCTAGCAAGCGTGGGAAATATTGATGCATATACTAATTATTATGTGAAGGTTCCCGCTCCTGATTATTTTGAAATAACAGCATCGATGACCCCGTGGGGAGTTGCTGTTACTTCCACAGCTTCTAACACTTTTAGCAGCGGGGCAACAGCACACGGATTAAATGATGGAGACTTGATAGTTTTTTCAGGAACAGGTGGAAATATTGACTCAGGTAAACACTATCTCGTAGGTAATGTTACGACTTACACTTTTAAAATCAGGGATATTCTAACAGGAGAATTGATTACACTAAATCCACTAGAAGCCAATACGATTTCATATTCATCTTTGGCTTTGACAAATATCAATAATCCATTAAACACATATATGATTTCAGGAACAAGAGTGATTTCAACAGAAGAAGGATATCAGCATCGGTATTCCTTGATTCAACATCTTTTGTGGAGATTGGATAATGAAGTGAATGGTAATGATTTATCTTTGGTTTATGGGTTCACTACTTCAGAATTAAAAACCAAGAAATTGAATTCTTACACAGGAGTTCGTGATGGCATTATTTGGCCCACACCACATTTCAAATATGGATTTGAAATATCGACAGCAGATATTGGTAATTTCCCGCCTGATGAAGTTGTTGAATTAGTGTTAAGAAAACTTAAACAATATAAACCAAAACACACAGTTGCCGATTTGACAGTTGATTATCCGTTGGGTGGAAACCAACTTGCAATGACCCCAATGATGGAAAATTTTGAAACAGAAAATCTTATGAGTGATGCTTATAGGACTTTCAATGGCACCACCGATAATATAACGAATACTATAACGGCATACAATCACGACCTTCGTGAAGCCGAATCAATTTATATCGAAGGTGGGGATGGAGTTGGGTTAACTTTTGGAACCATTTATTATGTGAAATATGTAGATGCCAACTCATTTCAAGTTTCGACATCGACAAGTGGAACACCACCCGATGTTATTTCTGGACCTGCCGTAACTTTAACGGGGGTAACAACGGTGGTAATCACCCAAGCTCCTGTAGCAGAATATCGCATTGAACTTGACCATGATGTAACAGATAGTGTCATTGACAAGACTTACGATTTACCAATAATCACTTTAGATGAAGTGGTAGATTATGGAAGTACCGCAGATTTCTTTTATATATGGAAAGACGGAACCTCTGAACAAACAACTTTCTATTATTCCCCTTTCGTGGCATATCCGTATGGGTTAAAAACTGATGTGTACAGGAATAGAAAGAGATTTTTGAGTTATGTTGACTAAATAATATGGAGATATAAATATGGCAACGGTAAATAGCATACAAGTGGCTGTTACTACTGAAGGGTTAGAAAGTATAGCGGCAATGATAGCGGAAGGAACAGTTTTTACAATTGCAACTTTTCGTCTATCAAATTTAGGAAATGAAAGTTATTTTGAAGCACAAAAAAGTTATACAGGCCTTGACCCTGATGCATTTTATATGCCATATACAGCGGATGATTATGACATAAATGACGATGACCCCGCTATTGACGCACAACTTTATGCGGCAGGATTAGCCGATTCTGATGGTTATGTAACGGTCAATTCAATCAGTTTGGCTGACCATATTACAGTTGAGATAGATTGTTATATTCCACCTGCGGTCGGAACTGCTTTCACTTCTAACGAAATCATGATTTATACGGGTTCAGGAACATTGGCAGACCCTTATAAATCTTTTATATGGGGAATTTTTCCTGAGATTACAAAACAGGAAAAATACGGAATCAATTTCAAAGTATTATTACAACTGTGATTCTTAAAAACAATAAATAATAGTATGAGAATAATTAATGGTAAAAATAATCCTATGTTTGGAAAATCTCTTCATGATGTTTGGTCTGAAAAATATGGAAAAGAAATCGCTGATAAAAAATTACAAGAAATGAAATTAAAAATGTCTATTGTTCATTTAGGAAGTAAAAGAAATCAAATAGTAAAACAAAAAATGAGTAAAAAAAGAAAAGAATATTTACAAACACATCCTGAAGAAATTGAAAAAATGAGAGAAAGAAGAACAGGAAAAAATAATCCTATGTTTGGAAAACCATCTTGGAATAAAGGAAAACATCTTTCAAAAGAACATATAAAAAAATTATCAAAACCAAAAACGAAAGAACATAAAGAAAAATTATCATTATCAGCAATTGTGAGATTTACAAACAAAGAAAATCATCCTTGTTTTGGTAAACATCTAACGGAAGAAACTAAAATAAAACAATCACAAGCAAAAAATGGCAAAATACCATTTACTAAAAAAATTGTATATAATAATATAATATTTCGTTCTAATTGGGAAGCAAAATATGCTAAATTTTTAGATAAAAATAAAATACCTTATGAATATGAACCCAATACATTCAATGTGGAAATATTTTGGAAAGGTAATATAGTTACCCGACAATATACCCCTGATTTTTATTTATTAAATACTCATAAATATAAAGAGATAAAAGGATTATGGAGAAATGAAGGGTTAAGTAAATTAAAATTTGAAGCCTTCAAAAAACAATATCCTAATTGGGACATCACATTAATAAACAATACCCATTTTTTTAATTCTTTTTTACGGGATAGATAACATGGTAAATTATTCCCTTGATGGTACACAAGTAGTAAATTATCATTATAAAAATAGACTTATTTCAAGTACGTCTAATAAACTTCTTTTTAATATATTTAATAAGGGTGTAATTCCTGAAAGTGGAACACCCACAATAGTTGATATAAATGGTGATGTTAGCATCCAAGGAATACAAATAAAAATTCCATCAGGATTCTCATTCTTCATTTCTCCAAACAATAGATATAAAACAGGAGTCATTCAAGACGATTTTAATTCTCTTTCTACATTAGAACAAGCCATTCTCGAAAGACAGATTTTAAAATGTGATATTGTGAAAGATTTTTTTGTAACTCCAAAAAATTTTACGGGAACAACTGATGTTATAAATAAAAGAATTGTAGCCGCTGACCACGGATTTAATGCAGGTGATATTATTTTTATCAAAGGTGGAGAATCCGCAGGTTTAACTTATGGAACCCGATATCGAGTATTGGCAGGAGTAACTGAATACGATTTTCAAATTTCGGAATTTCATGACGACCCCGCCGATGATGAAGTTTTTGAATTTACTACAAATGTCGAAATAACTGTTATTCAAGCATTTGGTGGTTGGTTGGTTGCGGAATATAACTATTTGGAATTTGCGGATTTACCTGTAGAATTTAGTGTTCTTACAGAAGCCATCAAACCATCAGATAATAAAGTGGTTTTGGGAGAAATAGCAGGAGACCCAATTAACGGATATATTCAAACTATTTCCACTATTCAACAGGATATTACACAACTAAGTTCAAATATTTTTTATGAAATGAATGTTGATAGGGTTGATGGATACCATGCAGGAAATGAATCAGGATATATTCCTATATCAAATAGCGGAGTGTGTTATGGTTTAAATGCCGAAATGATAAATGGATATTCAGGATATGAAGCCGCAGAAAAATGGACACAAAATTTAGGTTTAAATGCGGAATACATAGCCGATGAATTTGGTCGATATTATCAACCAGGAAATACTTCTGTAAAAATTCCATTAAGTAATACATTGATGAATCGGGATTTGAATGCTGAATTTGTTGGTGGGTCAGGATATACAACATTAGAAAGTGCAAAACACACACATTCTCTTGACAATATCACAGACGGCCCAACATTTAAAAAACCACTCAATGTCAATATCAATCAACACTTGACGCATGACTCATTCAAAAATAGAGCAATCACAAAAGATAAAATACATAATGAATGTTTCTTTGCTCGTAATGATGACCTTGGTGGAAAACCAATGATAGTTACGGGACAGGAAACATTGACGGCAAACTATTCACATATTTCATTTGACCCTGAACATCAATTTGATGCTTCGTTCACAGAACCGCCTGATATCATGTTACAGATTATTGACACAGCGGGAGATTTTGGAGCTTGGAGTCATATTAAAGTCAAAGCGGCTGATATCACACCATCTCATTTTACTGTTGAATATACAGGATATTCGGGTCTTGATGCGGGTCAATATTCAGGAGTTAGTTTATCAAGTTTGACAATACAATATGTTGCATTTGGATATGGGGCATAGAAAATGAAAACACTAAATGATGGGACACAAGTTTTGAACATTCATTATCGCCAAGAATTAGCCCCTGACGTTCTCAATAAAATATTTTATAAAGTATTTACCGCAGGGGTAATTGAAGGAACCTTTGAGTTTGGTTTAGATTCCGTTACAATTTCTTCTGTAAGTTTTTTGATTGCTCCGCAAAATCAATCAGATTTATTAGTTCGTATCGATACAACAGAACCAATAACCATAAAAAATACTTCTCCGACAAATGTTTATTTGACAGCACGATATCGTTGGGAAAATGAAAACACAGGCGCAGAATTTTTATTTGCTGATGATTCAACAATTGTGGAAACAGACGTGATTCTTGTTGGCTTGGTTCTTGATGAAGATGGAAAAATATCTTCGCTTGATTATGACGTACAGGAACGAGCAAAATTGAAACTTATTCAGACTAATACAGCATTCCCGCTGATTTCTAAATTGGATGGTTATGGTGTTGGGCATGATTATGGACAGATTCCTGTTTCCGATGGAATATTAAACTCCTCTCTCAATGCTCAATATTTCAATGGAAAAGAAGTAACAAAGTTTGCAGTCTCAAAACAACTTCCACAAATTGTAACAGGTGGGGATATTGCTACTATTATTGAACCTACTCTTCCTGAATGGATGGATGGTGTAGCGGTCGGAAAAGGAGAAGGCGTTACTGCTGAGTTTGTAATGGATAAAAAAGTTCAACCACAAGACGGAACAACAAAACCAGGAACGCAAAACCAAATTCCTGTAGCCAATACCGTTTTACAAAAAGATTTGAATATTGAATTTTTAGGTGGGCATCTTCATACAGAGTTTGCAAAAACAACACATTCACATTCTTTGGATGAAATTTTTGACAATGGCAACCCTTCAGCACCTAATTATATTCGGATACTTGCCGTCAAAAACAATCTAGCCACGGGCGATTCAATCGAAGAAGATGATATCGAATATACCAATGTCGATATGATTGCTTATGACCCAACAATTTCTAACAGATTTCAACCCGTGTATGAAACAGGAGATTTTGATTTAGCAGGGGCGGTAGAAGGAACTGTTACATTTCAAAGACCAATGAAAAACGCTCGTATCATTTTACAGAGGGCACCAAAATCAATAGAAACGGTTGTTGCGGGGGCAGAAAAAAGAACAGCACGAATTACCGAAATTACAAATGCGGGGTTCAAGGCAAAACAGATGGGTAGTATAATAAAATCAGGAGCCACTTATATAAGAACAGATGCTTCAGATGCGGCGGCTAATCAATATTATTGGTTTGCGATTGGGGAGAAGGTATAAAATGTGGGGATTTATTTACGCTTATACCATAAAAAATAAAAAATATATTGGTCAGGCTATTAATTTAAAAGATAGAATGAAAAAACATTTTAAAGAAACAGCAAATCCTTATTTCCATAATTCTTTACGAAAATATTTTAAACCTGGCGATTTTCGTATTTTGGAAGCACATTATGATACTCCTGAAAAACTTAAAATTTTATTAGATAATAGAGAAATTTTTTGGATTGATAAATTAAATACTTATGACCCTAAACAAAAAACAGGTTGGAATTTGACGAAAGGTGGTAATGGACAGTTAGGATGGGTGCCTAATGAAAAAACAAGAAAAAAAATGTCAGATATTAAAATAGGTAAACCCACATGGAGTAAGGGCCAAAAATTTACCACAAAACACAAAGAAAATATTTCAAAAAATCATGCAAATGTTGCTAATGAAAATAATCCACGGGCGAAATCAGTTATATTAATCTCTCCAAATAATGAAAAATATCAATTAGAATGTTATGCTCCTTTTTGTAAAAAAAATAAATTAAGTCCAGCGTCTATTTGTTTTGTTCTTCAGGGAAAACAAAAACATCATAAAGGATGGACAGGGAATTATATAAATGCAAGGTAAAATAGGAACTGCGGGGCAAATTATTAATTTTAATTATGTCCACGAATTTATTGCACAAAATTTGAATAAGATTCTTTATTCAACTTTCACACCAGGCGTTTTAAAATTAGTTTTATCTGATTTTTCAGTAATCACAACAAAAGTTGAAATTCTTGAATTTTCAGGATTAATTAGACCATACAATAAAAACTTCATTGTAAAAGTAGATACAATGAACACTATAACGGTATTAACAGATTCTACAAAACCATATTTAGTAGCTCGTATGGATTGGATAACGCCGCCTGATGGATATGATTATGAAACGGCAACTTATGGAGTATCAGGATATTCTGGATATTTTGAAGATACTGCAATATCTTGTGAATCATTTGACCCTGTTGGAGATAAAATAATTTCAACAGACCATAAACTTGTGATAGGAGATGTGATTCGTTTTAGTGCAACGGTCGGCGGGGTTACAAAAGATGTAGATTATTATGTAGTCAATACCGATTCAAACTCATTTCAAATTTCTACGACAGCAGGTGGGACTGTTCTTGATATCATTAGCACTTTGTCAATTACCAATACATATCGAAAAATGAATTCTCATATTGTGAGATTTGATATGGTTGCTGAAAATGACATCAATCCCGATTATGATGTCATTTTAGTGAAATTGGATTTCGGCCCTGGTGGAGCGAAAGTGGTACTTAATTATGCGGAACAAACCCAAGTTTATTTGAATGATTATTGCATAAATTATAATTTAGTTCAGCGGTCGGGAGTTCGAACTTTAGAAGGAACCAATACAGACTATATTGGCATTTTAGGATTTAGTGGGACATCAGGAATATATGATTCAACAGATGAAACAATCGAACGTCATGTGGGCCACGCTTCAGGGCACATTCCTTGGAGTGAAGTATCGGGTTATACACCTGTAATGAATTATGGCCTCAATGCTCAATATGTAAATGGAATAACAGTAAGTAATGCGGATAATAGTATCGGATTAAAAAATAATATTTTGTCAAAAAATATGGTCGCCGCTAGATTATTTTTAAATGGATTCGAATATGCAATAGGACAATCAGGAGTAACAACCTATTCGGGATTTTCAGGCTATACAGGAATTTCGGGATGGAGTGGCGTTTCGGGATATTCGGCTTATTCAGGATATTTGCCCCTCAACAATGCCGTGTTGCAGACTTCATTGAATGCGGAATATTTCGGGGGATATAAAATTTCAGACTTTACTCCCGCAGGGCATACCCATAATCTTGATGAAATTGCCGATGGAGTATCATATATAAGAATGAGAGGAGTAGATGTTGACGGTTTGGTAACAACCGATGGTCTGACTGATGGGGCATTGGAATATCGGCATCAAAGTATTTCCGTTCCATTTCGCTATGATGGAGCAACAGAAAAGAAAATGTTCGCATTGGCAGGAGAAATAATGAAGAATGGTTCGACAACAGTAGCATTTAGAAAAACTTTCACTTCAGCTCCACGAGTGTTTATTCTAAATAATGAAAGTGATGAATGGAAAGCTGTAGATGAGGTATCAATAACTACGACAGGATTTGTAATTCATCACCATGAAAATACTTCAGGTACTTCATTAGTAGCAGACACAACACTTTTTAGAACTCATTGGATTGCGATTGGAGAGTTGTCTTAAATGAAAATAATAAATAGTAGTGTAGGGACAGGGAGTCATGACCCTTTCAAGATGTCCACTCATCCTGAATTACCTACACTATATTTTGACCAAGTGGAGGGGCAAATGGATAATCAAAACGGAACGATTTATATAGCCACCAATCTAATCAATAGAAAGCAATATGTGGGGCAAACTATTAGAACTTTGAAAGAAAGAATAAACTGTCATAAATCTTCTCTTTCTTATTGTTTTGGAAATGCTATCAAAAAATACGGAATTCAAAATTTTAAATGGGTTCCTATTGAATATCCTATTGAAGAATTAGATAAAATGGAGTGTTTTTGGATTCAAACACTAAACACCATTAGGCCTAATGGATATAATTTACAATATGGTGGACAAAAATCTCATTCTTATTCAGAAGAATTAAAAAGAAAAATGAGAGAAAATCATACAGATTATTCAGGAAAAAATCACCCTCGTTTTGGTTTACATTGGGATGAAGAACACAAACAAAATCAAAGTAAAAAATTAAAAGGTAGGTTTATAGGTGAAAAAAATCCTAATTTTGGCAATAAATGGACACAAGAACAAAAAGATGCATTGAGTAAGAAAAAGAAAGAAATGCATCAAAATAAGATACAAAGAATAAATAATATAGAGGAGTAAGATAAAATGGCAAAATATAAATCAGTTGCGGGTTATACAGGAACAAATTATGACCAAAGTGTTATCTGGTCATATAAAACGGACATAGATAGAAATGTTCTTGCAAGATGGTTTGTTAATATTTACGAACAAGGGGTATTAAAATACACTCCATCGGCTACAGGCCAAGTGGGGCCGACTATTGCGGCAGGAACATCTTTCTTGATTAAACAAAAAGATGCAACAAGTCCAAATGAAAAAATAGCCAAAGTCGATATGATTTATGACTATACTCTTCCTGTTTATGGTGATGCTGCGGGGTATGCTTTAATTGCTATGTGGGAAAACGCCGCAGACGAATATCGAGGCGTTGAATTTTATTTAAAAACCCCTGCTGAAATGGTATTAATAGTTGCCGCAGGATACAATTATGTTCAGTTCGGAACAGTAGAAATAGATTCAACGGCAGGGGCACCGACCCCAGGTTGGGTGGTTTCAAACACTACAGTTGGAATGACCCAAGCAGGTATGTCATCAGGATTGTTAGGTTATTCAGGATATAGCGGTATAGGTTTATCGGGATTCTCAGGTTATTCAGGAGACCCTGCCGCCAATTCAGGATTCTCAGGCTGGTCAGGAACATCGGGAGAAAAAGGTGATATCGGTCCAGGCGGTGGAGATTCAGGATTTTCAGGATGGTCGGGTGTATCAGGATATAGTAGTACAGTCCCAGGAAGTCAGGGAACTTCAGGATATTCAGGAAGGTCTGGCTTTTCAGGACTCACAGGTTCAGAATGTATTCTATTGACTTGTTCAGACGAAACTACTCCTTTGACGACAGGGACAAAAATAACATTCAGAATGCCTTATGCTATGAGTTTCTTATATGGTAGAGTCAAAGCAAGTTTAACAACTGCAAGTAGTGTAGGTATTACTGATATCGATGTCCGTAAGGCAGGACTGACTATTTTATCAGCGTCAATATCTATGGGGCCAACCGAAGAAGTAAAAACAGGTGCAGGATTTTCTACAACTTCTTTAGTTGAAAATGATAAAATAACTGTTTATTTATCTTCAGTAGGAACAGGGGCAACGGGACTTAAAGTTTATTTGATTGGAAACAAGGCATAAAAATGGAGATTGAAATATGATTGGATTTGTTGACCCTTATCAATTTACTAATGTTCCTGTAGGAGTTATTATTCCTTGGGCATCGGGAGCGCATATACCGCCTACGGGTTGGACTTTCTTTACTGCTCCAAATCCAGGTGTTGGTGGATTTAGCGGATGTTACATAAGAGCCGCAGGGGGAACAGTAGGTGTAAATACAACGGGAATTGGAGGCACTCCTGCGGGGCATGTAAGATTTGATTCACAACCTGATGGGACACATCTTGGTACAGGCGGGGCAGCAAACCAAGCAGAAGCATATACGCAAGATGTACAATGCCCTGCCCATAATCCTTCTTGGAGATTAGAAGGCGGCGAAGAATCTGGAAATCATACACATACTTTAGATGCAACACCTGTAATGGGATATACACAATTTCAATTTATTAGGGCTTCAGTACAAGTTGAAAAATTTCCGATAAACGGTGTTCTCCTAAACACTACACACTCTGCAAGTTCTCTTCAATCAATTTATACTCAAATAGCAAGTACAGGAAAATATCTTCGAGCTGCCGATAGATATTCTTCCGCAGAAACTTCATGTCCGACAACAATGGACAATACTCTTGATAATGGAAAACACAGACATTATTGGTGGCCAGCATATTGGGCTTTAGGCCCAGGTGGGACAAATAGCCAAAATATTTTTTATAGTTCTGTTGGGCCAAATTGGGACGGATGGACAGGATATCATTTGCATACAATCAACTCAGTTAGTTTAGTAGATAATATTAAAAAAATATATACAACTGCATGGACAAATCAAACAACAGAATTTACAGGATTCAGAGGAATGCTTGCATTTTGGGATGGAATAACACCTGCAACTTGTCCTGATGGATGGTCTCTCTGCGATGGTTCTAATGGAACAATTGATATGAGGGAATATTTTATTATGATGGGTGGTATAACAGAAACAACGCCTTTGGGATTCAAAACAGGAACTAACCAAATTAATGTTGTACCCGCATCGGGAAATATGTTAGCGACTCAAAACTTTACCAATCTTCCTGGTGGTCAGGGTCATAGGCATACTGAAAATGAATATGTAGATATTAGTGGTGGTTATAGATTAACAAGTGCATGGCATATGCCTTTTGATGTGAACCATTGGCACGGTTCAACACAAGGACTTAGCCTATCATATTATCCACAATATTATGGACTTTATGTTATTCAAAAATTATAAAATGAAAAAGAAATATTTTACAGAAGAAGAAAAAATAATTGCTAAAAAAGAATATCAAAAGAAGTATAAAAAAACGCATAAAGAAGAAAGAAAAAAATATGATAAAAAGTATTGTCAAAATCACAAAGAAAATATAGCCATAAAGAAGAAAGAATATTATGAAAACCATAAAGAAAAAACAAATATATATCAAAAAGAATATAGAAATAATAGATTAAAAAAAGATATTAATTTTAGAATGATTTGCTATTTACGAAGTAGAATGTATTGGTCAATTAGAGGAAACTATAAATCAGGCTCCGCAGTCAGAGACCTCGGTTGTCCTATTTCTGAATTTAAGACCTATATAGAATCAAAGTTCCAAGACGGAATGACTTGGGAAAATTGGAGTAAAACGGGTTGGCATATAGACCATATTATACCTTTAGATTCTTTCAATCTTCAGAATAGGGAAGAATTTCTAAAAGCCTGTCATTATACAAATCTTCAACCTATGTGGGCTGAAGAGAATTTGAGAAAAGGGGGTAAAGTATGCCGAACATAAATGCCCGTGAAATCATGGGGCTAGGAGCCGTATCAGGAATATCAGGATACAGCGGAAAAGTTGGAACATCAGGATATTCAGGAATTTCAGGAATATCAGGATGGAGTGGGGAAAATCCTGGTGCATCGGGACTTTCAGGATATAGTGCATGGTCAGGATTTTCAGGAATAAGTGCATGGTCAGGATTTTCAGGAATAAGTGCATGGTCAGGATTTTCAGGAGCAACAGGGGCATCAGGTTTTTCAGGAGTAGCAAGCGCAGCAACTTCAGGATGGTCTGGACCAAGTGGATTTTCAGGTTACTCAGGTAAAAGTGGATTCAGCGGCTACTCAGGTGTCTCAGGATTTTCAGGAGCAGGTACAAGTGGATTTTCTGCATGGAGTGGATATAGTGGATATAGTGGGTATAGTGGTAAAAGTGGGTATAGTGGCCCTTCAGGATATTCAGGCCCAAGCGGATATTCAAGTATAAGTGGATACAGCGGCCCTTCAGGATTTTCAGGATATAGTGCCGCCAACCTTGGATATTATTCAGCAACTTTTGATGCCTCTGCTTCTTGGTCAGATGCAACAACTTATTACAGAGTTGATTTTACTCACAATCTTAATTCACAAAAACTTCTCGTTCAAGTTTGGGATGAAACTATTTCACCAGGAAATTCGGGATATGACCCTGTTCCTGTAGCACCATATTATGAAACACAAACAATTCCTAAACCGTTCCAACTTGTAAAAAGAGGAGCAAATGTTCTCAGATTGCAAGTAAACCAAACACCAGGAGTTGATGGACGTTTTGCAGGTAGAATTGTTATTGTAAGTGTACCGTAATTTTTCGATAAGGATAAATAATTTAGATGGGCTTACAAGCAGGAGAGATACTTCTAAACAATAATCAATCAGCATATGCTGACCTGCTAACCTTCTACACTTTAACTTTCAAAGGTGCGAAAATAGCATACACCATAATTCGAGGCGACCTAGTTGAACAAGGCGATATTTATTTATCATACAATCGATTTGCTGATACTGCACAAATAACAACAGAAGCAAATTTTGACGATACAGGTGTTCAATTTTGCGCTTCAGTTAATGAAGGGTATATTCGTCTTTTGTACACATCGACAAATACGGGAATAACTCCCATTTTCAAACATAACATAACATTCTTTCCACTATAATGAGCAAGAGAATATTTCAAAACTGCGGTAAGGTTTTTACAATAGAAGATAGTGGTCTAATTACCGCAGGAGATACTTCTCAATATGACACATTAGTAACAAGCGATAATGATATTCCAAATAAAGCATATGTAGATTCTCATGGTGCTGGTGCATCAGGATGGTCAGGATATTCTGGACCAAGTGGTTATTCTGGACCAAGTGGGTATTCAGGTATATCAGGATTTTCAAGTCAAAGTGGCTATTCAGGAGTCAGCGGATTTACAGGTTATTCAGGAGTTAGTGGTTATTCAGGATATTCAGGAGTAAGTGGATAT
>Ga0265297_10001424_pt1 | contig 56377 bp, 78 predicted proteins | sample Munlanlwell13791_FD_192502 | JGI IMG/M metagenome (GOLD analysis project Ga0265297, IMG submission 192502) | Leachate microbial communities from a municipal landfill in Southern Ontario, Canada - Leachate well 137-91 | ecosystem: Engineered > Solid waste > Landfill > Unclassified | place...
AATAATATAGGGTGATCTTAAAACAATTCCTCCTAATGGTTTGGCAAAGTCAAAAACAAGCGCCTTTTTAGATTTAATCCATTCAAATGGAAAAAATTCTACTCCGCCGCCGGTTTCCTCCTTAACAGTAAAAAGTAACTCAAAAGCTCTCGGTTGTTTGCAGGTTTTTAAATATTTTTCAACAGCGATTAATAAGCAGGCAAGCGCTGCTTTATTGTCTCCCCCCAAAACAGTATCTCCTGAGCTTTTGATAATTCCATTTTTTATCACTGGTTTAATTCCTTTTCCCGGATTAACCGTATCCATATGAACGCAAAAAAGAAAAGGTTCTCCAATTCCATTTTTTTTAGCTAAAGTATTTCCTAATTTATCTGTTTGATAGTGTAGATTCATTTCTTTAAGCCACTTTTTGATATATTGGACGAACAGCTCTTCTTTGCCTGATGGACTGGTAACCTTAACTAGTTTTATAAAAAGATTCGTTAGTTTGGTATTCATAAATTTAAAATTAAATATTAATTATCATATAAAAAAATAGTTGAAGGAGGAATCCAACCATCAAGGATATCTACCCCTTTCAATATGTTTAGAGATTGTAGATAACTGATTTCTTGCCATCTTAAATGTCGATATAAAGCCAGAGATGAGGCATTATCATTTGTAACAACTGAAAATACTGGTAAACCACAAGCCATCTCAAAGGTAGTTTTTGCCATTTCTGTAACTAAAAACTTACCTATTCCTTTATTCTGAAATTGAGGAACAACAATAAGACTGCCAACCTCATAGCCAACAGGATCAGACGAAGCATTTGTCCAAATATCTGTTTTGGCAAATCCCACTAGGTTTTCTGTTGTCGAGTCAGCCATGAGTACGGTTTGACCCTTCTTCATAAACTCTTGTATTTCTTCAGGAGATGGATGAAACATATGTTCTCCTCCTAATGTTTGAAGTAAGGGTGAAACTTGTCCTGCAAAAAACATCTGTTTTACGGAATCCAAAACTGAAATTTCCCGAGCGGGAAAAAAGATAAGATTATTTATATTAAATGTTTCTATAGGTTTTAATTGTTCTACTGTCATAATTTTTTTTAAATTTAAATTAATAATTTAGGCCATAAAAAAACCCTCCGATTCGGAGGGGGATAAGGTAATATATTTTTACTCTTTAGGCCATAGAAATACTACCCTTCCCAAAGAGTTGCCTTAAAGACAATTTGGTCACTGATAGTATTTTTAACATTTTGTTATTATACCACATAAACTTGCAATCTCCAAAAAACAATCCTAAAATTATCTCATAAAACCATGAAAGGAAAATTGACGTTTTTTAGTATTCTAGTTTTTTTGTTTGCCATCTTTGTTTTCGTGAAGTTTTTCATACTCCAGAGACAGAGTGTATATGGAAAAATAAAGGTAATTTCGTCTCCTACAGCAGAAGTTTTTATTGACAATATTGATATTGGTAAAACTCCATTTGAGGATAAATATAAAGTAGGAGAGTATTTTTTAAAGTTGATTCCGGCCGGGACTGCGACCGATACTGCTTCTTGGCAGGGAAAAATAAAAATTTATAAAAACTCCCTGACCTATGTAAATAGAGAGTTAGGCGCATCTGATATTACTTCGGGAGGCGAGATTTTTTTCGTAAGCAAGATGGAAAAAACAACTAAGCCCAATTCGGGTGAAATTTATGTCGAGACAGATCCACAGGGAGCAATAGTTTATTTGGACAATGAAGAAAAAGGTGTGGCCCCCTTAGTAATGATTGATGTTTTAAAAGGAGATCATGAACTTTCAGTTTTTATGCCAAATTTTTTCAGAAGAAATCAAAAAATAAATGTTGATCAGGGCTTTCGTGTCAATGCAATTTTTAAACTAGCCTACGATCAAAGCCAAAAACTTCCCGGAATTCCCAACGATAATAAAAAAACAGCTACAGATAGTGCAAATCTTAAAAAAACTCAGGTATTAATAAAAGATACGCCGACAGGATGGTTGAGAGTAAGAGAAGAGCCAACCGTTGATGCGACTGAAGCAGCTAAGGTCAATCCTGGGCAAAGATTTGATTTAATTGAAGAACAGGAAGGATGGTACAAAATTGAGTATACGATAGGTAAAACCGGCTGGGTATATTCTGAATATGCCAACAAAGAAGATTAATCCTACTTTTTCTTCCAAATAAATTTATTGTAAACAAAATAAGAATAAGGGATAACCGCAAAGGCAATCAATAGTATTTTGTATATTTGCCAATATTGTTTTCCAAAAAAAGTTCCCAAAACAGCTATCCCAACAAGTTGGATCAACATTCCTCCAAATGAAGAAAGATTAAATTTTAAGAAACCCAGAAAATAACTAATGAAAGTGCTGTTTAATTTTTTATGGGCAAAACTCCAAAAATTACTAAGAATAAAATTATAAAAGATAGCTATTTCCATACTTAACGTATTTCCCCAAAGAACTGTCATTTTTAATTTGTTGACAAACAAAGAAGCTAGGCCAAAATCAATTATGAAGGCTGAAGTACCAACGATCAGGTATTTTACAAAAGAAGAATTAAGAAAAATATAAAGGAAAATATCAAAAATATACTGGAAAGAATTTATTTTAGAAATTCCTTTTTTCCGATCTTTAAAATGAATGGGCGATTCTTTAATTATGGCATTGTTTTTTAAAGCATTATCTATGACGGCAATTTGGAAGACGTAGCCAGAATAATTCTTAATTTTTGATTCAATATTTTTTATTACCCAGCTTTTTATTGCTCGATATCCACCCGTCCAGTCTTTGACTTTGAAATTCATAAACCCTAATCTGACGACGACATTTCCAACACTAGAAAATATTTTTCTATGAATTCCCCAATTCGCAGGAATTGATCCACCTTTTATATATCTTGAACCAATAGCTATGTCAGCCCCTTTTTCTATTTTTTTTAAAAGCTCAGGAATTTCTTTTGGGTCGTGAGAAAGATCAGCATCCATTTGAAAAAAAAGATAAGGGTTAAGATTTTTAAAAGCATATTGATATCCTTCAATATAAGCTTTACCTAGACCCTTTTTCCCCGTTTCCAAAAGATAAAGATTCGAATATTTTTTTTGAAGATCTTTTACTATTTTTCCAGTACCATCAGGTGAACTACTATCAACGACCAGGATTTTCATATCCCAATTTTTTAATTCTTTAGTGATGAGAATAATTTTCTCTATGACTTCTTCTATATTGCCCGATTCATTATATGTTGGTAAAACTAAAACAACATTTTTCATACATTACTGTTTTTACAATAATTAATTATTTTCTCAAGACCTTTATCTAGTTTTGTTTTTGCTTCCCAGTCAAGTAAGTTTTTAGCTTTTGTAATATCTGGTTTTCTAATTTTAGGATCATCTTCCGGTAATTTTTCTTCAAAGACAATTTGACTTTTTGAACAGGTTAGTTTTTTTACTATGTTTGCATATTCAAATACTGAATGTTCTTCCGTTGATCCTAAATTAACAATTTGTTTTTCAGTATTATCATTAAACATTAACTTAATTAAACCATCGACCATATCGTCTACATAGCATAACGATCTTGTTTGCGTACCATCGCCAAAAATAGTAATTGGTTTATTTTCCAAAGCCTGATGAATAAAATTGATAATCATTCTCATGTCACTTTTTAACATTCGGGGACCGTAAGTATTAAAAATCCTGACAATTCTGGCATTAACATTTTTCTTTCTCCAGAAATGAGCCGTTATGGTTTCTCCAAATCGTTTAGCTTCATCATAAACAGATCTTGGTCCAGTAGTGGAGCAATTGCCATTATAATCTTCTGGTTGTGGATTAATCAAAGGATCACCATAAACTTCTGAAGTTGAGGCAAAAAGAAATTTAGCATTATTTTTTTTGGCCAATTTTAGTAATTCTAAAGTGCCAATTGTATTGACTAGCATTGTTTCCATAGGCAATGCATGATAGCTTAATTTACTATGATGATTTGGTGAAGCAGGAGAAGCCATATGAAAAATAGCATCGATCTTTTCATTTATAGTTAAAGGTTTAATAACATCGTGGTTAATAAAACAAAAATTAGGATGACTTTTAAAATTCTCAATGTTTTTTTCCGCCCCGGTTAAAAGATTATCAACACAAACAACTAAGTAATTATTCTTTAACAATTGTTCACAGAGGTGCGAACCGATAAAACCAGCTCCTCCGGCAACCAATATTTTCATATTTTTTTAATCGGGGGGCGGCCAATGGAATAATAACTAAAACCGGCTGATTTCATAGTTTCTGGATCATAAATATTTCTTCCGTCAAAAATAATTAGATCATGCATTCTTTTCTTTACTTCTTCAAGATCAATTTGTTTGAATTCATTCCATTCGGTTAAAATAATTAGAGCGGATACATCCTCAACCGCCAGATAAGGATCTGTAAAATATTTAATTTTACTTTCATCATAAAACTTCTTGACATTATTTTCAGCTACCGGATCATAAACATTTATCTTAAAATTATTTTCCAATAATTTTTGAATAATAAAAAGCGAAGGAGCCTCTCGAATATCGTCTGTGTTTGGCTTAAAGCTTAATCCCCAAATAGCTACTTTTTTGCCTTTTGTATTAGCTAAAATTTTTTGGAAAAAATTGAATCTGGCTTGAAAATTTATTTTTTCGACCGCATCAAAAAGAATTGGATCGATTCCTAAATCTTTACCAATACTAATAATTGCTTTAACGTCTTTTGGAAAACAAGCGCCCCCATAACCGACCCCTGGATCCATAAAAATACGACCAATTCTTTTATCCATGCCGACAGCATCCAAAACATTTTCCACATCTGCTCCGGCTTTTTCACAATAAAAAGAAATCAAATTAGCGAATGATATTTTAGTGGCCAAAACTGCGTTGGCTGCATATTTGATAAGTTCGGCTGAGGCAAGATTAGTAATGACTCTTTTTCCATTCATTGGTTTATGAAGTTTGAGTAAAAAATTAATTGCCTTTTGCGAATCAGAGCCGATAACGACTCGATCCGCATTTAAAGTATCATAAATACCCGTTCCTTCTCTTAAAAATTCAGGGCATGAGGCAACAGCGACTTCAGCATTTTTTGGTTTATATTGGTTTACGATTCCTTCAATTTTTTTGTTTGTTCCAACCGGTACAGTACTTTTGCATGAAACCACAGTGAAATCTTTTTTAAGATGAGGAGAAAGTTTTTTGGCGACGTCAAAAACAGTTGATAAGTCAGCATCGCCATTGGGTTTTGAAGGTGTACCAACAGCTATAAAAACAATGTTGGAAGAAGAAATTGCCTTTTCGTATTCGGTGATGAAGATAATTCTTTTAGCCTGAATATTTTTTATCAGAAGTTCTTTTAAGCCCGGTTCATAAATAATAGGATCTCCTTTTCGCAGTCTTTCTATTTTCTCCTTAGTGTGACCAACTACATAAACTGTATTTCCAAAATCAGCAAAAACACACGCACTCACTAATCCTACATATCCGTGCCCGATAACAGTTATTGTCATAGGTTTAAATAGTATACAAAATAAAATAAAAAATGTAACAAGATTTCAATATATTTCTTTTCTTTTTATAGTATAATCTTCAAAATGCCAGTAGAAAAACCTATTGCAAAAGAAATTTCCTCATTATTTAGATCAGCTACTGTTAGTTGTATGGATGAAGGATATGAACCAGCCCTCGGCGAAATTCATTTTGGTTTAGTTGCTTCGGGCGTTACAAAAAAAGAAGGCGGTAATATAGAAATGTATTCTCTCGAAGATCGTTTACTAATGGAAAAAGCGCGACCTGTTATTTTAAGAGGTTTAAGATGGGTGGCGGACATGATGGGAATTGTTGGAAATCTTAAAGTGACCAGTCATCAATCTTGTGGAGGAGCTGGTGCTCAGGGTATCGGCGAAGACAATGTTGCCGACTTGACTAAAATACAAAGTGTCGTGGGTGATAAGAGAATAGTGTTTGCAAATCATATTCCTTATAAAGAAAAAGCTGAAGAGGTTCCTGACGATAGTGATATAACTGATAATCAAGTCTATGCCCGTATGACAAGAAAACCAGAGGATCATCATCATACCGCCGATAGAATAGAGATTACAATAGGAGGGGGAATTGATCATACAGAGAAAATCGATGAACAGCACAAAAACTCATTTATCATAAGTGCTGAATGGATACCATATGCATTGCAAAATGGTTTAACAAAAGAAGATATAACTAGAATTTTAAAACTTCAAATGGGTATAGCAATTAAAATTATGAGAAGAGATCTTCCTGTAGCTATATTTGATGCAGGGAGATTACCTGCACATATTGTTGAAGAAAATAGGAAAATAGTGGTTGATATTTTACAATCTCTTACTTCTTCTAATTAACTAGTTACTAAAACTTTCTTGAAGTGGATGCATTTTATAAAAATTATTCTTTCTGCTTATTATTTTGGAGAATTTTGGTCGCTGAGCTTTGCCGGCAAAATATTCATCATAAGTGATGGGTTGAATAAGTTCTTCATTTAAAGTAAATTTTCTGGCAATTGTTTTTCCGGCTTCATAGGGAGAAAGACTTTGATTTCCTACAAGATGAAAAATTTCGGGTGAATAATTGTTTAAAAGATGTTTTAGCCCGAAAGCAATATCGTCAATACAAGTTGGTGTAATCAAAGAATCTTCAACCATTTTAATTGTTTTTTCCTGAGTCAATAAATCTCTAATAGTTTGAACAAAATCTTTCTTCCCCAAATATTCATCTTTTCTATAAGGATAGGAAATTCTGATGATCATGGCTTTATCTTTGACAATTTTTTCCCCTTCATATTTTGAAGCACCATAAGCGGAAATAGGATTAGGGATGCTATTTTCATCATAAGGCGGATTTTTTCCGTCAAAGACAAAATCTGTTGAAAAATAAACAAACTTTTTACCCTTTGTTTTAACTGCTTCAAAAATATTTTCTGTTCCTTTTCCATTAATTTGAAAAGCAATGTCTTTAGTTTCTTCGGCTTTGTCTACATTGGTGAAGGCGGCCAGATGAAGAAAAATATCAAAGTCAAGGTTTGCAATAACAGAATCAACTTGAGGTTTATTGATAATGTCAAACTCGGCGTGGGATAGGGGAATAAACTGAAAATCACTATTTAAAAGTTGAACTATTCTTGATCCTACAAGACCGGTAGCGCCTGTTAAGGCAATTTTCAACATGAATATTGTTTTTTATAATATGATTGGTATTCTCCAGATTTTACTCTTTTCCACCAATCCTGATTTTTTGTGTACCAGTCGATTGTTTCTCTTAAAGCTTGTTCAAAATTGTGTTTTGGCTGCCAGCCTAATTCATGATGGATTTTTGTCCAATCGATCGCATATCTTCGGTCGTGACCAGGTCTGTCTTTGACAAACTCAACCAGCTCTTCAGATTTACCCATGAGTTTTAATATTTTTTTTATGACTTCAATATTAGGAATATCTTCAGTTAACCCTCCAACCAAATATGTTTCTCCGATTTTACCCTTTTTAATTATTGTATCAATTGCTTCACAGTGATCTTCGACATAAAGCCAGTCTCTGACATATAAGCCATCACCGTAAACAGGCACTTTTTTATTTTCCAGAATATTAGTGATTGTTAAAGAAAATAATTTTTCAGGAAATTGAAATGGGCCGAAATTATTTGAGCAGTTGGAAATAGTTATTGGTAGACCGTAAGTAGCATAATAAGCGTTAACCAAATGATCGGACGAGGCTTTTGAAGCTGAGTAAGGACTGCGAGGATCATATTTAGTATCTTCAGTAAATTTCTTTTTTGAACCTAATTCAAGATGTCCAAAAACTTCATCAGTTGAGATATGATGAAAGCGAATTTTACCGTTTTTCACAGCCGCTTCCAGTAAAACATAAGTACCTTCAATATTAGTTTTGATAAATGGAGCTGCGTCAATGATTGAACGGTCGACATGGCTTTCGGCGGCAAAGTGAACGATGAGATCAATTTTATTATTATTTATTAACGAGTTAACGAGTTGCGGATTACAAATATCTCCTTGGACAAATTTATGATTAGGATTTTTTTCGATACTTTTTAAGTTTTCGAGGTTGCCGGCATAAGTTAATTTATCTAAGTTGATTATTTTATCAGTCGGATATTTTTTAAGCCAGTAAAGAACAAAGTTGGAACCGATAAAACCTGCACCACCAGTAACGAGTATGTTCATAATATAAATTTAAAATTTGAAATTCAAAATTTAAAATGAAATATTAATTTTTTAAATTTAAATATTTAGATTTTAATTAAAAATTAAAAATTTAAAATTTCAAATTATTACTTTATTATATCCTCTTTTTCTTAAGTTTTGGTTGATTGATTAAATTTTCCAGAACGAGCCAGCGCTGTTTTTTGATTTTGTAAGGAACGTCGTCTTTCATTTTTAAGGTGGCGATAGTTTGGGGTCGGGGAGAATAGATTGAAACATAAGCCCAATCAAAACCTACTTTTTTACAGATTTTAACCGTATTTTCAAATTCCTGGCCAGTTTCCCCGCAAAACCCGACGATAATATCAGTAGTCAATTTTAAATTTGAAATTTTAAATTTTAAATTCGCGACAAGATCAAGATATTCGTCGCGGCTGTACCATCTGTTCATCCTTTTTAAAACATTGTCATCTCCTGATTGAAGAGGCAGATGAATAGTGCGGGTAATGTTTTTGTTTTCGGCAATAACTTTAATGAGTTCATCAGAAAAATCCCAGGGATTGGAAGACATAAAGTTTACTTGCTTAAATCCTAACTTGGCAACGTCCTCCAAAAGATAAGGAAATAGGGTAGGAATTCTGTAGCGTCCCAGGTGCTTCACATAAATAGGTTTGACTAACGGTAGATTCTGTCGCTCAGGATTCCTTTTCTTCTGCGAGGCTCTGCGGCCTACGCCGCAATCCGCTTCTCGAAGAACCATTTCTGACGCAATTAAATCTGAGCCATAAGAATTAACATTTTGTCCAAGGAGCATAATTTCTTCATATCCTTGGTCTTTTAGTTTTTTTGCTTCATTAATAATCTCTTTATATGGTCGACTTATTTCCCGGCCCCTGGTGTAAGGAACGACACAGTAAGTACAAAAGTTATTGCAACCATTGGAAATAGGGATAAGAGCCAGTTTCTTATCCTTACGATGGGGGATGATATCAAAACCCACTTCTTCAATTGGCAAGAATTCATCAACAGCTATTAATCGTTCTTTTAAATTTTTTAATATTTTTCCCGACTTGTCTTTGAAAGCCAGCCCCACCAAGCATCCGGTCAAAATAATTTTTGGTTTTTTTGTTAATTTAGAGAGATTGATTATTAAACCATAGACTCTGTCTTCGGCTGATTTTCTAATCATGCAGGTGTTAATGACTACTACATCGGCGGTTTTGTAATTTTTAGCTTCTTTTCCACCCTTGCTTTTAAAAATAGATGCAATTCTTTGGGAATCGGCGGTATTTTGCTGGCAGCCGAAAGTTTTAATGAAATATTTCATACGGAAGGTGCGCCTTTTTTAATTTTTTCAAGAATAAAAATAAAAACAATTAAGATAACGGCAACAGCGATAAAAACAATCACTTTTTCAATTCCTTTTAAAAATAAAGCTGACACGCCCAGTGCAAATGAAATTAACCAATAAAATAAGGCAATTCGTCTTTTGCCCCAACCGATTTCCAGTAGACGGTGATGAAGGTGTCCCCAATCTGCCTTAAAGGGTGATTTTCCGGCTTTAAGACGTCTTATCATTGTATAAGTAGCATCAATTAAAGGAACGGACAAAATTAAAAGTGCAGTTCCTAATTTTCCAAAAGAAATTATGGATAAAATACCAAGCAAGAATCCGGCCAAAGCGCCTCCACCGTAACCAGGCATTATTTTTTGAGGATAAAAATTAAAAGGCAAAAAACCGAAATATGCGCCGGCAACTGCAAAGGAGAAAAGGGTGACTGTTTGAATGGTTATGTCATGACCAGTAAACCTTTGAGATAAAAGTCCTAAAAAGAAAGCCGTAATGCCGACAAAACCCGGAAGTTGTCCATCTACTCCTTTACTCCAATTTACCATATTGGTGGTCCACGACAACCAAAGGATTGCCAAAGTGTCGGCCAGAATTAAAAAACGGTGCTGCCCGAAAAAATTAATGGCAATAGACCAGGTATCAAGCCTGATGACTCCTCCTGACAAAGGATTTGAAAGGTAAGGAATACCGAGGCCAAAAGCAATAACCAGGGCTGAAACAAATAAGTTAAGAAAAAATCGCAGATAAGGAGATAGATCATAATAATCATCCAATAGTCCGACAATAACTAAAATAAAACTGGAGATTAAAACGCCGATAATAATTTTATTTAAAGGAATAAATAAAATTGTTGTTAAAAAAATCGCCAAAAAAATTGGCAATCCTCCGGCGCGGGGAATTATCCCAGTATGAGTATGGGCGGGATGAATTCTTTTCTTTTTGTCCGTGACCAAACCGAATTTTTTAGCTAGAGAAATAGTTGGAATAGTCAAAAGAAAAGAAAAAACAATAGCCGATAAAAAAGAAATTATATTTATCATTTAACTAATAAAAAAAATAATTCTGACAAAAATCAGTGTGATAGTAATAATTAAAAATAAATTTAAATAATTGATTACTTTTTTAACAAATTCATTACCGGAAAAAAACCGGGTATAAATATAATTATTCAAGTAAAAAAATAAGTCTAAAATTATAGGCAAAATAATAATCATCCAAAGGTCAGCCAATTGACTCTCGCCTATGAGTTTTGAATAAAAAAGAGGAATCTGGGGCGGTAGACTATTTATTTTTAAAACAAATAGTCCAACCATCAATAGATTGCTGCCAATAAGCAAATTAAGCATGAGTATATTATACAATTAACCTTGCAATTTTATTATTTATCTTCTATATTTGCCTTATAAATGACAGACAAAAATGTTGAAGGAATATTAAAAAAAGAGCAGAAAAGACAAAAAGAAGGAATTGAACTTATTCCTTCGGAAAATTATGCATCAACAGAAGTCCGCAGTCTTCTTTCAAGCTGTTTTGTCAATAAATATTCCGAAGGTTACCCAAATCACAGGTATTATGGTGGAAATGAATTTGTTGACGAAATGGAAATCTTGGCGATTGATAGGGCAAAAAAACTTTTTAAAGTTCCCTATGCGAATGTTCAGCCATATTCAGGATCCCCGGCAAATCTGGCAGTTTATTTAGCTACTTGCAATCCTGGTGATACCATTATGGGACAAGCTCTAATTGCCGGAGGACATCTGACTCATGGAGATAAAGTATCGGCCACAGGAATTTTTTTTAAATCCATCCAATATGGATTAATTGGGAATTCGAAATTTAAAAATCCCCACTTCGTCCCGAGTACTCGGGACTTCGTTAGGGGCAAGCAAAAATTAGATGATTTGTTTGATTATGATGAAATATTAAGATTGGCTAAAGAATATAAACCAAAGTTGATATGGGTAGGTTGTACAGCTTATCCTCTAATTATTCATTATGAAAAATTTGCCAAAATTGCCGATGAGGTTGGTGCATATCTGGCCGCTGATATTGCTCATATAGCCGGACTTATAGCCGGTGGAGTTCATCCTTCACCAGTATCCCATGTCCACATTATTACAACCACGACTCATAAAACCTTAAGAGGTCCAAGAGGAGCAATGATTATGGTAACGGAAAAGGGATTAAAAAAAGATCCGGAATTACCTAAAAAAATTAACAAAGCTGTTTTCCCTGGCCTGCAGGGCGGCCCGCACGATAATCAGACGGCGGCCATTGCCGTAGCCCTTTACGAAGCCGGGCAGTTATCATTTAAAAAATATGCAGCTCAAATAATTAAAAATTCCAAAGTCTTAGCCGAAACATTAATTAAAGGTGGTTTGACGTTAATTGGAAACGGTTCTGAAAACCATTTAATCCTCGTTGATTTAACGCCAACATTAGGAGCGGGTAGCGGTATTTTTGCTCAAAAAGCTTTAGACATGATTGGTTTAACATTGAATAAAAATACCGTGCCCGATGAAATGTCTTCACCATTTTATCCATCGGGAATAAGATTGGGGACTCCGGCCGCAACTACCCGGGGAATGGGACCAAAAGAAATGGAATTTATCGGAGAGAAAATTCTAATCGTTATAAATCTAATAAAGAGCTATCAATTACCCAAGGAAAAAGAAAAAAGAAAAGAATATATAGCTAAATTTGTTATGGAAATGAAGACAAAAAAAGAAATAAAAGAATTAAAAGAAGAAGTAAAAAAACTAGCCGTCAAATTTATTATCCCTTAATTTAATCCTCCTTCGCCTGAATCTTCGAGGCTTCGGAGGGATTTCGACTTCTATTTCATTTACGAAGTCTCAATAGATTGCCTGAATATCATACGATAAATCAGGGCGGACGACAAAAGCGCGTTCTGGATAATTAGGAATAACATTGGTTACTTTTTCTTTAGAAATTAATACCTTGCCGACATATTGAGGAAGTTCTTCGTAAGTTTTTCCATAAATAAAAACCCTGTTCTCATCAAAATAATACTGAGCTACAAAATAATCAAGTTCATTGGTGACGTAAACAGGATTATTTCCGGCTAATAATTTTATTTCGGAAAAGGTTGTCCTGTAATCGGATTTTTTCCAATACTTAATTTCGAGACTAAAATAATTAAAAGTAACTATTAAAAGTAAACAGATGATTATTCCCTTAAGAAAAATCTTCAACTTCTCCAAAATATAAACTAAAAGTAATAAGAAACCGGTTGAGGAAAAAATAAGGTAACGGGGGAGAAAAACAGGCTTAATAAAAGATATTAAGGCAGTGCAAACCGGAGCCAAAAAAGACCATACTAAGAAATAAGAAAATAATTTATTATTCTTTTTCTCGGAAATAAGCGCCAGAAATATAGACAAAATAAAAGCTAAAGACAACCAAATAATATATTTGTCGTAAAAGCCGTAATCTTTTTCATAGCCGGTATAGATTATGGCCGGAATTTGAATAATTGTTTTAAAGCTTGTTTTGGTCAGCCAAAATGAAGAAAAATCTGAAGCTGATTTGTTGATAATCATAAAAATAAACCACGGTACAAAGACAAGTAAAGAATATAATAAACTTTTCTGTGATTTTTTTTCTAAAGTCTTATCTTTTTGGACAAACAAATACTGGCCTATCAGAATGAAAATTGCAAAGTAATTGGTATATAAGGCCAAAATGGTTGATATAAAATGAAGTTTAAAGTTCTTTTTATAAAAAGCATAAAAAGATAAGGCACTTAAAAAAGCAAACATGGTATACATGCGCGCTTCAAAAGCATAATAGACAAGAAAGGGATTACAACCAAAAAAAATCAGGTAGAAAATACTTTTTTTATAACTTTTTCTCATGATATTGGTTAAAAATAGAAAAAGCACATAAAGAGTAGCCCAGTAAAAAATAAAGGAAAGACTGCGGAGGGCAATTTCCGATCCTCCGAAAATTTTTATCCAGAAATGAAGAATAAAATAATAAAGAGGTGGATTAAAATCTTTAGCTGTTAAGATTAAAATTTGGATAAGGTTTTTTTTCGCCAGAAAATAAGAAAAAGCTTCATCACGCCAAAGATTCTGGGTGAAAAAAAGAAGAGGAGTCCTAGTAAATAAGTAATTCATAATTTAGAATTCAGAATTAGTCTAGTTTTTAAAATTTTTATTTTAAATTCTAAATTAAATTCTTAATTATGAATTCTAAATTCTAAATTCTTTAGACTTTCTCCGTTACTTTATATTTTAATTTCTTTCCAAATAATAGTCTAGTGTGTGCGTCCAAAGCCGGCAAGGATGAAAAGAAAAAAGATATAATCGGCAGAAAATACCATTGGATAAAAAGTAGAGGTAAAGACTGAAATTTTGTTTTAACATTTACTTTTTGTCTCAATTTGACATCCAAATAAACATACAAAATAAGCATAGAAGAAGATACTGTCAAAATAAATCCGGAGAGCTTAGGAAGTAAAAAGCCAAGAACAGTTCTTTTAAAAACAGGATTGATTAGAGGAGGAATTGAAGCAGACAAGGTAAGAATAAAAAAAGAAGACGGCCAGAGTAAATGAGTTTCCATGATAAAGAAAAGTTTTTTTAATTTAGGAAAAAAATCAACATTCATAGTGGTAAAAAATTTCCTTAAAGCGTAGGCAATGTCGCTTGCTCCCCAGGCCCAGCGTTTTTCCTGCTCATAGCGGTTAATTAAAGTTTTGATCACGCCTCCGGAATAAACAGCGTCGCTATTTATAATTGTGTATAAGGGAATTGCCTTTACTTTTTTACCATATGTAAAAAAGGCTTGTAAATAAATATGCCAATCTTCAGGAATGATGTCGACGTCCCAAAAATTTATCTGTTTTAAAAGCCAAAGACTGGCGGAATAGGTTGAAATTTGAATTAGATTATCCTTATAGCCTAAAAATGCCAACCTGACGATTGAAGACATAGTCGCCTGCATTCTGACTGAGATAGGCAGTTTCCAGAAATTATTATAAAGCAGGACCGGCGCACAATAAAAATGATAAATTTTGTTAGTATCTTTAAGGTAGGTATGAGTAAGATAGGAAAAATAATTATTAGGCAAATGGCTGTCGGCATCGCAAATAGTAATCAGGCAATTTTCCCTTTTCCAGCCTTTATCTTGAGTATATCGATCAATTATTCTAGCGGCAAAAGTCTGATTGCTGGCTTTTCCAGGTACTTCATTGTCAGCAAGCGGATGATATGAAGCTAAAAAGTCACCAAACTGGGATCCATATTTTTTTTGTAATTTACTATATTTATCGTGTGCTTCAGTTTCTCTTTCTTCAAAAGCCAAGACCAAAAGCACATTTTTTTTAGGATATTTATTGTCAATTATCGATTGAATAGTTGACTCCATTTTATAAATGGGTTCTTTGAAATTAGGAACAATAATAATATGATTGATTTCATCGTGACCTTCTATTTTTTTTAAAAGTGCGAAGAAATTCACCTTGTCAGTGATAAATATTTTTTGATATGAAACAACAGCCAGGTAAATCGTGTTGAGTGATTTAAATAAAAAATATAGATCAAAAGCAATAATCAAATAAGCCACAACTGCCGGATGAAAAGGAGAGAGCCAAATAGGAATGGTAATTAAAAACCAGGTCAAAGCCGGCAGCGACATATCAAATAGTTTGTTGACAAATCTTGATCTGACAATCTTTTCTCCCATGAACATATTATACTTGATAACTATTGCCAGGCGTAGGGACAAATCATTTTGAAGGGGCAGAATTTACAGTAAGATGGATTTGGACGAGCTTCAAAAGACGAAGTTTTTATTTCGTCTATAGTTTCAGTTATTTTTTCCTTAACTTCAGGGATATCCAAATCACTTTTTTTGAATGAAACCTTTTCCATTTCCTCCAGATAATAAAGACTTAAAATAAGTTCTTTATTTGAATCAGAGGCCATGGCATAAATTGATAGCTGAACATTTTTTTTCAATTTTTTATCGTCAGGTTTTCGACCGGTTTTATAATCTATAATTTCTAAAGTTTTATCATTAACATAATCTATTCTGTCAATTTTGCCAACGATAAAAATATCATCTCTCAATTTAATCTTGAAATTCCTTTCAAGGGCGATTATTCTCAATTTTTGATTATGAAATTTGTCAAAAAAGTCATTTAAGATCTTTTCTCCGTTTAGTTTTTTGTCTTTTTCATGATCTGCAGATTGATATCCAATTGGTATCCACGATTCCTTGAAAATTTCAATTAATTTTTCCCTGTCAATTTTATTGTCTTGAAGAAATTCCTGATAAAAACGCTGGAGAGTTTTATGGATGGTGTTGCCAAAAGCCAAAGGGGCAGTTGTTTGGGTTGGTAATCTCAAAATATATTGGTATTTATACTGCAGGGGACAAGTATTATATGTTTCAATCTGTGAGTAAGAGAAGTTAGTAATGGGATTTTTTTGCTTAATAATTTGTTCCTCAATTTTTTTGTAATCAAAAATCGAAAGCTGGTTTTTTTCTTCCTGTTTAATCAGTTCATATTTTCTGATTTTTTCCTCGCCCATTGATTCGAACACAAAAGGTGAAATTTTATTCTGCCGTTTTCCTTCTCCGTAAAATTTGGCAGCTGTTAAATAAACTTTTGTCATGGCTCGGGTTATCCCGACATAAAAAAGTCTTCGTTCTTCCTCAAGGTGATAATCGCCGGTTGGCAGGATTTCCTTGATCAACTCTTCAGCCAGGGGAATAGTTTCTTTTCTTTGAATGGTGGGAAATCTGTTTTTAGTCAGATTAACCATAAACACGACTGGAAATTCCAAGCCTTTGGCGCTGTGGACAGTTAAGATATTGACAGCGTCATATTCTGAGATATCGGTTTTGGCGGCCATTGGTGATTCTCCCAGTTCAATACTCATCTCCAGATATTCAACTACAGCTGTTACCGAAGCGTCTTCATGTTCATTTTCAAAATTTTTTAACTGGCCAAAAAATTTAGAGACATTAAGAGCGATTTTTTCTTCTTTATCGGTTTTATAAGTTATTAATTTATTTAAGTAACCGGTAGCTTCAAAAAAATAATAAAGAATTTGTCCGGCAGTTTCTTTTTTCAACATCCCTAAATGTTTTTTGATCATTTTGTAAATTTCAAAAAGCTTTGTTCGGGTGATTTCTTTTATAAACGGCAAATAATTTTTATAAATCTCAAATTCTTTTTGGGTCAGTTCTTGTTTTTGGAAAGAAAGATAAATTTCCAAAGTTTGAAAAAGAGATTGATTTATGCGTCTGGCAAAAGCAATTAAAAAAGCCAGATCTTTTTTATCCATGTCAAAAATATCCATGATTAAAACTCGATAAAGGGAAACAGAGTCTTCAATGTCATACATTATTTTTAAATAGGCAATTAAATCCTTGATTTCCTCTTTTTTGTAAAGACTTCCCGGCCCTAAAAACTGATAGGGGATGCCGGCCCGGTTTAAAGCCCGGATAAAAGCGTCGCTGTGATTATTAGCCCGAACCAGAATAGCAAAGTCGGAAAATTTACAGGTTTTTTCTGCTTGATGAAGTTTGCTGATTTCTTTGGCTATATATTCCGCCTCATCTTCAACTTTTTCGCTGAAATGAAATTTAATCAAATCGATTTTCGTTTTAATTTCCGGCTTTTTAGTTGCAATCAAAGCTTTTGAAATTCCCAGTTTTGCTTCAAGCGTATCGGGATCATTATTTTTAATCAGTTGATAGGCTGCATCAAGAATTGGTTGAAGTGAACGATAATTTTTAATTAAAGTTACTTGTTTGGCTTTTTTGTAATCATTGATAAAGCCTATGATATTGGAGACGGAAGCGCCACGGAATTTATAAATGGCCTGTGAGTCGTCACCAACGACAGTTAATTTAGGATTTTTTTTAGGAGGACACAAAAGTTTAATTAAATTGTATTGAGCAATATTAGTGTCCTGAAATTCATCAACAAGTACATATTTAAATCTGGTCTGATATTTTTTTAAGATAGCCGGCCGTTTAATAAATAATTGATTAAGATAAAAAATCAAATCGGAAAAATCAAAAACTCCTGCCTTAATTTTCAATGCCTGGTATTTAACATAAGCTTCTGAAAGTTCTTTATATTTTTCAATTTCTTCATTGTGTGCTTTTTTTGTCCATTTGAGATATTCGCTTGGTGAGATATCTTCGTCTTTAAGTCTGTTGAAGTGTTTTAAAAGTGATTCTAAAAACTTATTGGGATTACCAAGGGGGCGGAAATATTTAAGATTGAAAAGAAAAAGATTTTTTCTTAAAAAAATTATTGATTCGGCTTCAGTCATCAATTTAAATCCGGAATTTAAGCCAATGTGTCCGGCTTCTTCTTTTAATATCTGATCGGCAAAACCATGAAAAGTGGAAATCAACATTTGAAAATATCCATAAGGCATAGCTTTATCAACTCTTTCTTCCATCTCATAAGCTGCTTTTTCCGTAAATGTCAGGGCTAGTATTTCCTGGGGTAGAGCCTTTTTTTTAGACAGCAGGTATTTTATTTTTTCAATAATAGCGAAAGTTTTTCCGGTTCCGGCTCCGGCCACAATCAGAAGTGGGCCCTTATTATATTCCACCGCCTGTTTTTGTTCGTCGTTCATAAAATAATCTATAATAATGACAAATGACAAAATTCAAATAACAAATGAATTACAAATATTAAATGTTTAAATTTTAAAACATTTGTTATTTATCTTTCATTTGTGGATTTGTTATTTGTCATTTGTGATTAATAGAAAATTTAGTTCTTGACATTTCTTCTTAGTTTTATCATAATATGAAAACCGAAGCTAAAAATCAACTGCTTGCATTTTTTTTTGTTTTGGTTATAATTGTTTGAACTGGGTCGTTATTTTTATATTATTAATTTATTTTAAATTATTATGGCAGACGGTGTATTTAAAAGAAACAAACCGCATTTGAATATCGGTACTATCGGTCACGTTGATCACGGTAAAACTACATTAACTTCAGCAATTCATCACGTTTTATCAAAAAAAGGTGGAGCTAAAGATTTAAAGTATGAAGAAATTGATAAAGCTCCGGAAGAAAGAGCCAGAGGAGTCACTATCAATCTTCATCACTCAGAATATGAAACAGACAAAAGACATTATGCACATATTGATGCTCCAGGACACGCAGATTACATCAAAAACATGATTACAGGTGCCGCTCAGATGGATGGCGCTATTTTAGTCGTCTCAGCTCCGGATGGTCCAATGCCTCAAACAAGAGAACACATTCTTTTAGCCAAACAAGTTAACGTTCCGGCTATTATCGTCTTTTTGAATAAATGTGATATGGTTCAGGATAAAGAAATGATTGATTTGGTGGAAATGGAAGTCAGAGACTTATTGAAAAAATATAAATTTGACGGTGATAAAATCCCGGTTATCAGAGGTTCAGCTTTAAAAGCAATTGCCGATGATCCGGAAGCTGTCAAATCAATTGAAGCTTTGATGAAAGCGGTTGATGAATCAGTGCCGGATCCAGTCAGACCGGTTGATAAACCTTTCCTCATGCCGATTGAAGACGTCTTTACCATTCAAGGCCGAGGAACAGTTGTTACCGGAAGAATTGAAAGAGGCACAGTCAAATTAAATGAAGAAATCGAAATCGTCGGTATTACTCCAACCAGAAAAACAGTCGTAACTGGTATTGAAATGTTTAAAAAAACCCTTGATGAAGGTAGGGCCGGTGACAATGTCGGTATCCTGATCAGAGGTATTGAAAAAGATGATGTCCAAAGAGGTCAAGTCTTGGCCAAACCAGGATCAATCACTCCTCACACGGAATTTACAGCTGAAGTTTACGTTTTGACCAAAGAAGAAGGTGGAAGACACACACCATTTTTCAACGGTTATCGACCTCAATTCTATATCAAGACCACAGATATCACTGGTGAAGCAACATTACCAGCTGGAGTGGAAATGGTTATGCCTGGAGACAATGTCAAGATCACTGGTAAATTAATTTACCCAGTGGCTATGGAAGAGGGTCTGAAATTTGCTATCCGTGAAGGCGGACACACAGTCGGAGCAGGAGTAGTAACCAAGATTATTAAATAAAATCCAAAGCTCAAATATCAAATGTCAAATTTGGAGCTTTGTTTGAATCTTTGGATTTTGTAATTTGGATTTATTGATTTAAGCACATTTAAATTATGCCCAAAGGCAGAATAAGAATCAGATTAAAAGCTTACGATCACAGATTGATAGACGATACTTGTCAGAAGATTGTCGATACGGCAATCAGGACAGGTGCTTCAATCATTGGTCCGATTCCCCTTCCCACTAAAAAAGAAGTTTATGTCGTTAACAAATCAACATTCATTGATAAAGATGCCAGAGAACACTTTGGGCTGTTAATAAGCAAAAGACTGATTGATATTGTCAATCCTACTAATCAAACCATCGACTCTCTCATGCACCTTGAACTTCCTGCAGGAGTTGAGGTAGAAGTGAAGATGTAATAATTTAATAATTACGGATTACGAATTACGCATTACGAATTTTTTATCTGCTTTTCTTTTTATTAAATATAAAATAAAACCCCCCAACTGATTAGCAAGTTTTTCCAATTCATCATTTAGTTCTTTGAATTCTTGAGTAGAAATATAGGAAATGGATAAAGCAATATAAAGTTGATTTCGAACTTCTCCTACTGATCCTTTAGCTATTTTTAAATATCTGACAAATTCATTATTATTATTCTTTTCAAAACCTTCCACTATATTTGAGCTTACCGAAACAATAGCTCTTCTTATTTGATCTCTTAATCCAAAATCTTTTGAAAACTTATTTAAAGAAGTAAGATCATAAATCTTTTTAGTAATAAATAAGCTTAATTTCCAAATTGGCAACTCCTCAAACTTTTTAATTAACATATTCAATTCGTAATTCGTAATGCGTAATTAAATAATTATGAATTAATTAATGTGAGTCAATAGTTTATAAGCCACAAAAATGAATTTTGGCGATTATTTAAAATCTACTACCAGTTTTTTGCCAAAGGCGGTGGCGATTTTGGAGACAAAAGAAAATGTAGGATTAATCATTCCTTTTTCCAGTCTCGATACTGCGGACTGTTTGGTATTTAGCTTTTCCGCCAATTGTTTTTGAGTCATTTTGTTTTTTATACGGAGAGCAATTATTTTATCCAATAAATCATATTCGGGTTTTAGCTTGTCATATTCTTTCTTTATATTCTTATTCTTCAATAGCTGTTTTTTAAGATCTCTATAGTTTTTCATATATTAAATATAACTTATATGTTATATTTTGTCAAACGATTTTTAGCGATTTCAATTTCTTTAATCGGAATTTTCATTTTCTTTTTCTTGAATCCGTGGAGAATAATAATCGTATTCTTTTTAAGAATAAAGAAAAATCTGATTGATTCTTGTTTTCTTATTCTCAATTCAAACAAATTAACAGTGATCTTTTTAACATACGGCATTCCAATATTTGGACCATATTTTTCCAATATATCAAATAGCCACATTATTTTGGATATTGTTTTATCAGTTAGACTAATGATAAAGTCTTCAATAATTTTTCTACCATTATTTTCATAAAGTTCTATCTTAAAGTGCATGAAAAGAAGCTAGCAATTTTTTTTATATTTGTCAGTAGCTTATGTACCACAAAACTACATTTTTAAACTGATACGACAATTAGAAGATATATGATATTAGATGATTTTAACGGACAATAGATTTATTATTTTGAATTTAAAAATATGCAATCGCTTTGGTTGGATTCATTAACAGATGATGTTTTTTGCAAGCTGCTACAATTTAATTAGTTATGAAGATTAATTATTCTGTTAAAGTACTTCTTCTTACTTTAATTTGTTTATTAGTACTGACGATTTTGTTATTTTTATTTAAACCTTTATCAAAATATTCATTATGGCTTTATTTAATTGTAATCACTCCAATCTTATTTATATATGGTCGTGTTAAACAAATTGGTGAGCGTTTTTTATCTGGTTTAGAAGGTGAAAATGATGTTGATCGGGAAGCTAAAAGTCTAGGTGATGATTATATTTATATTGCCGGTGGTTTTGATACGGGCAAAGGTAATATCGATAAAATTATCATCGGTCCGAAAGGGATCTGGACTTTGGAAGTTAAAAGTCACAAAGGCGAAATCACTTTTGACGGGCAAAGCTTATTAAGGAATAACCAAGTTTTGGAAAAAAACTTTTTGTCGCAGGCTTATGCCGAAGCCAAGACTTTACAAGATTTTATAAAATCAAAAATCGTGACAGATATTTATGTTCAACCGGTCATTGTTTTTTCCAGTAAGTGGGCAAAAGTTAGATTGGGACTAAAAAAATACGAAGGAGTTTATGTTGTTCAAAAAGCCTGGCTGAAAAAACTAATTACAGAAACATACGTTCAAAATTTGTCCTATGATATTCAAACAAAAATCAAAATGTTACTAATTAATAATCCTCATTATTGATATAATTTTTTTATGCGGGGGGACAAAGTTATAAAAGCAACTTCAAGATGCGGATTAGACTGTAATAAATGTTCTGCTTATATTGCAACCGTTACAAACGATGATAAATTAAGACAAAAAACTGCTGATGAATGGAATAAAAGATATAATGCAACTGGTCGTTTACCAATCCTCAAAGAAGATGTAAATTGTCTGGGCTGTTTGTCTTTAGTTAACCCAATATACAAACATTGCAAAGAATGTGGAGTAAGAATATGTGGATTAGAAAAAGGTATTCAAAATTGCGGAGAATGTATTGAGTATAATACCTGCCCTAAAATTTCCTCTCTTCATAAACAAATTCCTGAAGCTAAGGAAATTTGTGACAAAGTCAATGAAATTAATTCCTGATAAATTTAATTCACAAAAAAATTATATTTTTCTCTTTTTAAAATCAATCTTTTTCTGATAGCCTCGGTGATTAAATTAAAACTAAAATATTCAAATATCTGTTTAATTAAAAATAATTTTATTTCTTTGGGTAATGAAAGAAGGGTAACTTTTTTAAATCCAAAACCAGTAACGATTCTTCCGACAATAGGACATGAGCTGCCAATATATAGTTTTTTGTCATTATTTTCATCAATAACTTTTTTCATTAATGTTTTTCCATATCCTTTTCCCTGATATTTTTTGAGGATAACCAAGGGGCCGATTTTCACCCAGTTAGTTAATCTGTAGATGGCACAAACTCCGGCAAAAGAGTTATTTATTTCAAGAACATAAGGGGAGGCAAAACTTTGCCAGCGGGATTTACTAACATAAGTTAAATCAGGAAAAGATTTAGTATCTGCGATCAATGATTTTATTTCCTGGTCTTCTAGTTTTCGTCTTACGATTTTCATAAACAATGTTATTTTAACAATTTTTGATTAAACCAGGTGGAGTATAATGGCGGTATGGTGAAGGAATGTTACCAAGCTAGTCATCCGGAGACATGGACTCCTTGTTTTAAAAAATCCGGAGAAAGGACTTGTTCGGGAGAAACTTGTTTGGTTAGTGAAAGAATAACTGCGTTAATGAAGAAAAGAGTAAAAGTTGATATTAATTTTGTTATGTTACTTCTTCATTCCACCTGCCGCATGAGTTCGTTGTCCCAGGATAATGAAGAGTTTAGACAAATCACCAAAACATAAGTAAATAATTAATTTTCAATTTATAATTAATGAGTATTTCAATTTATAATTTCTAATAAATTATGAAAGAAGGAGTTCCATTAAGACATGGTTGGGGTGGAGATAGGAAAAGACGCGATCAGGTACTTCGTGATCGGCAAGAGGAAGAATTAGAAAGAAAAAAGTTTCCGGAAAAATTCGGTGAAGAAGAAGTGCCAAAGAAAAAAAGAAGACTTAAGGAATAAGGCATTGTTTACCAATTCGAAATTTGAAATTTTTAATTAAATTTTTAAATATTAAATTTTAGACAAAAGTCGTTTATTTTTGTTAAAATTAAAAAATATGGAACAACTCAATATACTTTTAAATCAGCCGAATTTTTTTATGGCCGTAATGATTTGGAGTTTTTTGTGGAAGGGTTTGGCCTTGTGGAAGTCGGCTAACAAAAGGCATCTGATTTGGTTTGTTCTTTTACTATTAGTTAACACTCTTGGACTTTTGGAAATCGCCTACATTTTTTTCCTTAATCGATGGGATATTGATGGCGGGAGAATTTTGAAATTATTGGAGAAAAAAACTAAGAAATCTGCGAAATAAATTAAAGTCCGCGTCTGTAAACGGGATTTGCAGCTGCGACCTTAAGTAAATTTTCTCTGGTTAATAACATCCAAGGCAAACCGCTTTTTCTCATATTTGTGATTTGTTTTTTCTTATTTATTAGTGCTTTTTTTCTATTTGATTGAGTGATCTCAACTAGTCTTGGTTGTCTGGTACTACTTTTTGGATTTACTACTAAAAAATCAGGTTTACTTCCGCCCTTTATCCTTGGTTCTTTCCAAACCAAAAGACCCTTCAGCAAAAGCAGTCTGGCAAAAGCTCTTTCATATTTACTTTTAAAATCTTTTAAATCTTCGAAAGTTAAAGGGGGAGTATTTTTTAATAAATTAGAGACATTATTTTCAGAACTCATTTCACTATTTTAACTTACAATTTCCAATTTACAATGAATGTTACAATTTTCAAACGACCTAATTCTGAGTTTATAGAAAGAATAGGGAGTTAGTTGGAGCGGGAATTAATTAAATTAGTATAATATTGTTTTTCCTTTTTAAGAATTAATTCTTTAATTTTTTTTAGTCTTACAATCTTGCCTCGATAGAGTCCTCCGTCCTGATCCAAACGGTAACGAAAGCCATCGGTTTTGCCCGCCCATGGACAATCTTCACTTTCAAAAGCCGCTCCGAATTCATGAGTCCAAACAGAAGAGGAATCATACAAAGTTTTATCAAGATTAGTGGTATCAAAAAGTATTTCCGAATAATGTGGACCCCGGAGATTTCTATCTTTGACCCAATCTGTATTCTGAACGTAAGTAATTTTTCCTGACCGGAAATTTATTGAAAGAATTACCGCTGAATGACTAGCGTCTCTTTTCCGGGAAGGAAAAAGAATAATGTCACCAGGTCTAAGATTACAAATTCTGTCATCAACGACTTCGGCATATTTTTGATCATTATAGTAATCCGTTCCAATCTGTGGCGGGACATCTTCAGGATCAATTCCTAAGTCGTTGCCGATCTCCTGGCAAAGATCAATCCCATAGCGCTGTGCAATCATTCTTTGGACATTGAAAGCAAATCCCGAACAATCAAGTCCAACTCCTTGGCTATATAAATAATTATAAACATCAGTCTCATTTAATTGTCCATCCTCTTTAACAGCATAAGGATGGGCTAAATTGTTTCGAAAAGCTGATTTTAAATTGTTTATTTCATCTTCATCGGTCGCAACTTGAAAACTGCGATTAGGTAGATCAAAAAGAACCAGTTTTTTTCCCGGTTGCGAAAGAGCGTTTTGATAGTCTAAAAAATCGGCATCAGTTAAAAGTCTATCAATATTTTCCCAAAGAAGTTTAGGATTTCCTTTTCCTGCCATTACAAAACTTTGTCCACTATATCTTTCGTTCATTTCTCCAAAAGGCACCCTTATGGGAAGTTTTTTACCTTGAATAGTCCTTTCACCAAGAAATAAACGATAAGTATCATTAATTGTTCTTTCGACATTAAGTTCTTCTCTTGTCTTGACCCTTTCTTCTCTTAAAGGTTGTTCCGGCAGAAATCGAAATAAAGGTTTGGCTCCCAAACCTAAAAAACCCAAAAATGCATATCTTAAAAATTCTCTTCTACTAACAGTTTCTTGTGTCATTTAAGTCTATTTTATCACTTTGGGGGAGTTATTGTCTTCTAACGGCCGCAACGCCAATGATGCCTGGGCCGCCGTGAGTGGCTAAAGCCGGACCAATCCTACCTATCATTATGTCACCCGCATGAAAGCGCCTAATTTGTCCAGCTATATCTTGAGCTACGTCAGGAGTGTCGGCGTAAAGAACAGCTACGTGTTCTAAAGGTCTCAGACTTTCGGTTTTTTCAACCAACCGGAGAAGAGATTTTTTTCTTGTTCTTGGTCTTTCAGGTACTTCAATTCGATTATCTCCTATTTCTAAAATTGGTTTAATCTTAAGCATACTACTTAGCCAATACTGAGCAGTTGTGGCACGGCCGCCTCTTTGTAAATATTCCACTGTATCTAATGCGGCCATAACCGTGGTTCGACCTCTCATATCTTTTAATTCTTCAAGTATTTGTTCAATTGTCGCCCCTTGCATGGCCATATCAGCAGCTTCCATTGCCATAAAGCCTACTCCCATGGATGCTGATCCAGTATCAAACACCTGCACTCTCTCTCCCACTTGACGGGCGGCCTCTTCGGCCGTTGCACAAATTCTTGAAAAACCGCTGCCCAACTCAACTGCAATAATACCTCCGGGGTGACGCTGATAAGTCGTAATAACTTCTCCGGGAGATGGTCCGGCAGTTGTTGGTAATGCGGTCGATTCTTTTAATCTTTTCATAAACTCATCCATTCCAATATCGACTTCATCGCGAAAAGATTCATTTCCAAAAGTAATTATTGCCGGGATAACATCAATACCTTTTTCCTCAGCTAATTTACGAGGGATTGAAGAAGTTGATTCAGTGACAATTGATATTTCTTTTGTCATCGATTGATATTATACAATATTATCTTCCGGTGAGACAAAACCTTCTTGAGCGGCATGACTCCAAACCGAACCACACTCGACATATTTCATACCATCACAGTTATAACATAGACGGCGATCAAGTATCTGATTTTTTCCACCAGGAAGAGGGGCGAGGATTTGAAATTCAGGAGGGATTTCGCCAAGCGGAGTTACTCGTTCTGCTTTATAAGGGTGATTTCTTCTTGATCTGATAATTTCCATAATAAATTATATTTCAGCTAAACTTTTTATTCTTTGCGCCAATACGTCTTGAGGTACAGGAGTCACAGTAATTCCACATTCCTCCTGAAAAAGACCGACAAAATCAGGAATTGGTAGAGGAGATTTGGAATCATCAAGAACTTTTACCATATCTGTCCTTACAAGTCTGCTTTTCCCGGCCACCATACCTTTATCTACCCTAGGAAGAGCAATTATATTTCGTGCATATGTATTTATTATGTCACCAACAGCATTGGCTTCGCGCATTGGTATAGAATTAATTAGAGCCATAATATCCAACATGGGCATACAACGTGAATCTGGTGTCAGTAGTACCAATACTTCTTCGATGGTTAAAGTTTGATCAGTTTTTCTTAATGTGTCACCGATATCACCTACTGATGTAGTAGTATGAACGGGAATAATTAAATATGGAGATAAAAGTTTACTGATAGGTGTTGTTTCTATTTCTCCCAACAATTCCCGACCTCTTAATTCTTTAAGTGAAGGAATATTGGGTAGTCTAATAGCAACAGCAAATCTAGAACCAACTGGTGAATAAAGAGCCTCTCTCCATATTTGAGGTAGATTTTCCAACCCGGGTCTTTCCGACAATCCTGGATCCCTAACAATTTCAAGAGACATATTAATTAATAATTATACTATAGGAAAAGTTAACATCAACTGTATGTTTTGTAGCATATAAGCCATTGACTTTCCTTAATAACAAATGACAAAATTCAAATAACAAATGAATTTTTAATCACAAATGATCAATAACAAAACGAAATTTGATTTAGAGGAAAGAACTGCAAAGTTTGGAGAAGAAGTTTTAAACTTTTGTAAACTAATTTACTTAAATACTTTTAATGAATCCTTAATCAAACAATTAATTAGAAGCTCAACCAGTATCGGAGCTAATTATATGGAAGCAAATGGTAGCGATTCAAGACGTGATTTCAAAAATAAAATTAGTATTTGTAAAAAAGAAGCTAAAGAAACAACCCATTGGCTAAGAATGTTGTCTGTTGTTTTACCTAATAAAAAAGACAGACTAAGAATCCTTTGGAAAGAAGCACAAGAGCTGGTTTTAATATTCTCCGCGATTGTTAAAAAAGTTTAATCATTAAATATTTGTAATTTATCATTCATTTGTGGATTTGTTATTTGTCATTTATGATTTACTAGTATAATTAAATTCTATGTCACAATATTATAATCCCCAACGTACTAAATATCTTTATACCCCGAATTCAAAATTTCCTTTTCGCTTAAGTCGATCGAAGATCGATTTATTTTTAAATTGCCCCCGCTGTTTTTATTATGACCGCCGGCTTGGAGTTGGGCAGCCGCCGGGATTTCCTTTTAGTTTAAATTCAGCCGTTGATAAATTATTAAAAAAAGAATTTGATATTCACCGAGCTAATAAAACTGCTCATCCTTTAATGAAAACTTATAAAGTCGACGCTATTCCGTTGGATGATAAAAATATGAACAAGTGGCGGGATGCTTTGCGGGGAGGAATTGAATATCTACACAAAGAGACAAATTTATTAATAACCGGAGGAATTGATGATGTCTGGGTTAATCCAACGGGTGAATTTATTATTGTTGATTACAAGGCAACTTCAAAAGAAACAGAGGTAACGATCGATGCCGAATGGCAAATTGGATATAAAAGACAGATGGAAGTTTATCAGTGGCTTTTTAGAAAAAATGATTACAAAGTTTCCGACACCGGATATTTTGTTTACTGTAATGGTGATACCGATAAAAAAGCTTTTGACGGAAAACTGGAATTTTCAATCAAAATTATTCCATATAAGGGCGATGATTCATGGGTGGAAAAAACAATTCTCGATATTCATAAATGTTTAGACAATAATGATTTACCAGAAAGCGGGCAAGACTGCGATTACTGCAAATATAGGAAGGCAATTGGCAAATTAAATAAGGAATAATGAAAATATTAGTTAGAGTTAAGGCGGGGAGTAGAAAGAATTTGGTGGAAAAAATTGATGAAAGTCATTATAAAGTTTGGGTGACTAAGTTGCCGGAAAAAGGAAAAGCCAATAAGGTAGTAATTTCCACCCTCGCCAAATACTTTGATTTAGCTCCTTCAAGAATAATAATTATATTTGGAGAAAAGAGTAACAATAAAACTATAGAAGTTAATGACAAATGACAAAATTCAAATAACAAATGAATGATAAATTACAAATGTTTTAATATTTAAACATTTAACATTTGTGATTCATTTGTGGATTTGTAATTTGTAATTTAAAATTGGTTATTAACGTTCTAACTTCTCCTTGACCCTGTATTAAGAGTATTATATAATTGAAAGCGATGTTAATTTTCCATTGGTGGAAAATTGTATTAAATTGTTGAGTTATTTCCGGATTGGCTAGATTAGTTGAAGCCCCAATCTGGGGCTATTTTTTTTGGAAAACAATATGGCTGGTTTTACACTTGGACAAAAATCCGTACAATCACGTACCTATACTTCAGAAGGGGAAAGAATCCCATTTACTTTTATAAAGACCGCCTTTACATACATTATTAATATAATGACCCCTGAAAAAAGGGGTTATTTTAGTGTCAAACTTGGTTTTGGAAAAGCTAAAAAAATTCAAAAACCAGTTTCAGGAGAATTAACAAAAGCGGGGATAAAGACCCCGCTTAAGTTTTTAAGAGAATTCAGACTTGATAAGATTGCAGATAAAGTTAAAGTGATTGAAGAAAATAAAAAAAAGGGATTATTAATCGGTGAAACAAAAATTTTTATCGGAGATGAACTCAAACCCTCACTTCTTTTTAAAGTTGGAGACTTAGTCGATGTTGCCGGAACATCCAAGGGTAAAGGATTTCAGGGAGTAGTTAAAAGACATCATTTTGCCGGAGGCCCTCGAACACATGGACAGTCAGATCGTGAAAGAGCTCCAGGATCAATCGGTCAGACAACCACACCAGGCCGAGTTTATAAAGGCAAAAGAATGGCCGGACGCATGGGTGGGGAACGAGTTACCTTAAGAAATCTTCCAATAATTGAAATTACAGACGATGGTATAAAGGTTAAAGGACTGGTTCCCGGAGCAAGAAATGGATTACTAGAAATTAGAAATAATAAATAATTATGGTAGAAGAAACAAAAAAAATAAAAAAAACACCTGAAAAAAAAACTGGCAAGTTGGCGATTGAAGTTTATGATCTACAGGGAAAAGTTGAAAAAGAAATAACTCTTTCTCCTGCAATCTTTGATGTCAAGGCTGCTCCTTCTTTAATTGCTCAATATGTGAGAGTTTATTTAGCCAATCAAAGACAAGGAAATCAGGAAACTAAAACCAGAGGAGAAGTCTCAGGTACGACCAAAAAAATGTACAAACAAAAAGGCACAGGCCGCGCCAGGCACGGAGCTGCTAAAGCCCCTATTTTTGTAGGAGGAGGTTTGGCTCATGCTCCAAAGCCTAGAGATTATTCACTCTCCATGAATAAAAAACAAAAAAGAATAGTTCTTTTGGCCAGCTTGACTATTAAACTTCAACAGAAGTCAATAATTGGCTTAAGCGACAAATTTTTAAAAATCGAGCCAAAGACTAAAAATTTTGCTCAATTTTTAAAAACTTTAAAACTTAAAGACAATAAAAATCTTCTGATTGTGGCCAAAATGGAAAAAAACAATCTGACCTTGGCTGCCAGAAATATAACTGGAGTAGAGATAGTAGATGCTTTATCCATTAATCCTTATAGCCTTTTGAACCACAAAAAAATTCTTTTGATGGAAGACGCCGTTAGTTTAATTGAAAAGCATTTTAAAAATATATGAAACTGGAAAAAGTTTTTATAAAACCAATTGTTACTGAAAAGGCCACTGCTTTTGCCGCCAAACAAATTTATACTTTTCAAGTAGATATTAAAGCCAATAAAGAACAGATTGCCCGTGCCTTGGAGAGACTTTATAAAGTAAAAGTAGCCAATGTAAAAATCATTTTAAGAAAAGGTAAATATAAAAAAGTCGGCAGATTGGGAAAGCCGAAAAAATTAGCTGATAAAAAAATAGCATTGATAAAAATTAGCGAGGGAAAAATAGATCTTTTCCCACAAGCTTAATATGGATAAATTACCAACATCAACCGAACCGCAAAAAAATTTAATTACCATCCTGAAAAAACATTCGGGCCGCGACAATAGTGGTCAGGTTTCAGTCAGACATCAGGGTGGACGCCAAAAAAGATATTACAGAACTATTGATTTTAAACGAGACAAGAAAAATATCGAAGGTACAGTCATTGGTTTTGAATATGATCCAAACCGCAACGCTCAATTAGCCTTGATCGAATATAAAGACAAAGAAAAAAGATATATTTTAAGGGTTAAGGATATGAAAGTCGGCGATAAAATAATCGCCAGCGATACAGCAGAAATCAAGTCGGGTAATGCTTTAAAACTAAAAAATGTGCCAATAGGAATCAATGTTCATAATGTTGAACTTTACCCTGGTCGTGGCGGACAGATGGTACGAGGAGCCGGTACTTTTGCCTCAGTCATTGCTAAAGAAGGCGGATTTGTTCATCTAAAAATGCCATCAGGTGAGGTAAGAAGAGTGCCCGAAGAAAGCTGTGTCACCATCGGCCAAATTGGCAATATTGAATTTAAAGAAATAAATTTGAGGAAAGCCGGTACCAGCCGCCTATTGGGAATAAGACCGACAGTCAGAGGTGTAGCCCAAAATCCCCGTAGTCATCCTCACGGAGGGGGAGAAGGAAAATCCGGCGAAGGTATGATTCCTAAAACCCCATGGGGTAAATTAGCCAGAGGTGGAAAAACCAGGAAGCGAGATAAATGGACCAATAAATTAATTATTAAGCGAAGGAAATAATATGGAATCACAAACATATATTAAAAATCTAAGGATATCGCCAAAAAAATTGAGATTTTTAATTGACGATGTTAAAAAGCTTAAGGCCGACGAATCTTTGAAGTATCTTTTATATACTAATAAAAAAGGAGCAGCCTTGCTTTATGATGCTATAAAATCAGCCATCAACAACGCCAAAAACTCTTTAAAAGTAAGTGGAGATGTGTTAAAATTTAAAGCCCTGATTATTGAAGAAGGGCAGAAATTAAAAAGATATAGACCAGGTGGAAAAGGCGGTATCAAACCTTTCAAAAAGAGATTTGCTCATATAAAAATCATTCTTGAAGCTGTCACAGCTGCAAAAAAAGAATTGAAACCAGTTGTTGAGCAAGTTATTAAAAAAGAAGAAGAGGTTAAACCAAAAAAAACAACTACAAGAAAAAAAACTTTAAAAGTTAAGGCCGATAAAAAAAGTTAATGGGACAAAAAGTAAATCCCAAGGGATTAAGATTGGGAATAATATACAATTGGAATTCTCGTTGGTTTTTTTCAAATAAAGCAACTTTTCGTGATACTCTTGTGGCCGATATTACTTTAAGAGATGCTTTAATGAAGAAATTGAGCTTTGCTTCAGTCAATCAGATTGATATAGAAAGAGCCATTAATAAAGTAACTTTGATTATTTATGCTGTTAAGCCGGGAATGATTATCGGTCGGGGCGGTAAGGGTCTGGAAGAGTTAAAAGGATATATTAATAAAATCTTAAAAACAAATTTAAAAAAAGTTAAAGATGTCAAAATTGACTTGAAAATAGAGCCTGTTAAAAAACCATATCTCAGTGCTTATTATGTAGCTCAATCAATAGCCGAAAAATTGGTCAGAAGTTTTCCTCATCGAGCGGTTGTTCACAATGTGATGAATAGGGTAACTGAAGCCGGCGGCCGTGGAGTCAAAATTCAGCTGGGAGGCAGAATCAACGGAGCTGAAATTTCCAGAAGAGAAAAATATTTTCAAGGCACGATTCCGACATCAACCATTAGGGAGGATGTTGATTTTGCCAGATTTCCAGCCTTAACAAGATCAGGATATATAGGGGTAAAAGTTTGGATACATCGGTAATTTAAAATTTAAATTTAAAAACGTGTTAGCACCAAAAAGACAAAAATATCGAAAACAATTTAGAGGCATTTGGAGAAGATTAGCCGTCAAAGGTGATCGATTAAATTTCGGCAGTTTTGGCCTAAAATGTCTTGATCAAGGGATGATGAAAGATAGACAAATTGAAGCGTCGAGAGTCATTTTGGCCAGAGCTACCAGAAAAGTAGGTAAGTTTTGGATCAGGGTTTTTCCCGATAAACCATATACTAAAAAACCGCCTGAAGTAACCATGGGTGCCGGTAAAGGAGATGTGGCCTATTTTGTGGTTGCTTTGTGCCCGGGTAAAGTTCTTTTTGAGATAGATGGCCTTGATGAAGAAACCAGTCGCTTAGTTTTAAAAAACGTAGCTTCGAAATTATCGGTTAGGACAAAAGTCGTTTCTAAAAATATATGAAAAAAATAACTAAAGAATTAAAAGATAAAACAATTAAAGAACTGGAAAAAGAAGTACCAGTCCTTAGAGAAGATATCGCTAAATCAAGATTGTCTTTTAAGGTTAATCCTCCAAAAGATACCAATTCATTAGATAAAAAGAAAAAGAGATTGGCTGGAATTTTAACCTTGCTTAATGAAAAAAAATTAGTTGAAAGTTTAAAAAAAGTTAAAAGTTAAGTTTTTTAATGAAAAATTTATTAATCGGAAAAATCGTTTCGACCAAAATGAATAAAACAGTGGTGGTGGAAGTAGCCAGTAAATTTAGACATCCCAAGTATCAAAAAGTAATTAGAAGACATAAGAATTATAAAGCCCATAATGAGGATCTTAAGTTAAAAAATGGAGATATGGTCAAAATAGTTCAATCAAGACCAATATCAAAAGAAAAACACTTTGTAGTTACGGAAATTATTAAATAAAAACATGATACAGCTAAGAACAATGTTGACTGTGGCGGATAACACCGGAGCCAAACTGGCTTCAATGATCGGCATGGCTAAAAAAGGCAACCGTCATTTTGCTTATATGGGTGAGGTAATCAATGTCACTATTAAAGAAGCCATTCCTTATGCTCAAGTTAAAAAAGGAGAAGTTCATCCGGCAGTTATTGTTCGCACACATAAAGAAAAAAGAAGAAGTGATGGTAGTTATATCAGATTTGATGATAATGCGGTTGTAATTTTAGCTGGCAAAGACGTTAAAGATCCAAAAGGAACAAGAGTTTTTGGGCCTATTGCCAAGGAAGTAAAAGATAATGGTTTTTCAAAAATTGCCAGTTTAGCAGAGGAAGTTTACTAATTATGAAAATCAAAAAGGGAGATAAAATTAGAGTGATAGCTGGAAAAGATAAGGGTAGAGAAGGTGTGGTAGAAAAAATCTACTCAAAAGCCAATACCCTGACAATTCCTGGAATTAATATCTATAAAAAACATATCAAAAAAAATGAAAAAATGCCTCAAGGTGGAGTAGTTGAGATCCCAAGACCACTTAATGTTGCTAAAGTAATGTTGATTTGCGGCAAGTGCGGTAAATTGACCCGAATTGGTTATAAAATTGAAAAAAACAAAAAAAACAGAATTTGCCAAAAATGCGAAAGCAAAATTTAATATAAAAAAATGTCATTCAAAGATTATTACAATCAGGAAGTCAAAAAGAAATTAATGACTGAGTTAAAGCAAGCCAATATAATGGCCGTGCCGACAATTGTCAAAATAGTAGTTAATGTTGGAGCCGGAGAAGCAGTCACCAACAAAAATGTTTTGGAAAAAATACAAGAACAGTTAACTATGATTACCGGTCAAAAACCTGTAATTACTAAGGCCAGAAAATCAATTTCAGCTTTTAAAATAAGAAAAGGTTTGCCTATTGGTGTTAAAGTTACCCTAAGAGGCGAGAGAATGTACAACTTTTTGGAAAAGTTGGTAAAGGTAGTCATCCCCCGCCTTCGCGATTTTAGAGGAATTAATGATAAAAGTATTGACCATAATGGTAATCTAAATCTTGGTTTTACTGAACAAACATTATTTCCCGAGATAGAATACGATAAAATTGATAAAATAAGAGGCTTGCAGGTTACTATTGTTACAACAGCTAATAAAAATGAAGTCGGCAAAAAATTATTTGAAATTTTAGGAATTCCGTTTAAAAAATAATTATGGCCAAAACATCAGATGAAGTAAAATTCAAACATAAACAAAAATTTGTAGTTAGGCAAAGAAACCGCTGCCCCTTTTGCGGCCGCGCGCGGGCTTACATGAGAAGATTTGGTATGTGTAGAATTTGTTTTAGAGAAAGAGCATTAAAAGGCGAGATTCCAGGAGTAAGGAAGATGTCCTGGTAAATTTAAAATTTAAAATTTGAAATTTAAAATTAAATTATATGTCTAGATCAGCAAAAAAAGGACCATATGTCGATGCCAACTTAATAAAAAAAGTTGACAAACAAAAAAAAACAGGCGATGGAACAGCCATTAAAACGTGGAGTCGTAATAGTCAAGTGGCTCCTGAGTTTGTGGGACACAAGTTTGCCATTCATAACGGCAGAAAATTTATTGAAATATTAATTAACGAAGCTATGGTCGGTCACCATCTGGGAGAATTTTCACCAACCAGAACATTTAGAAGTCATGGCAAGGTGACCAAAAAGACCGCCGAGCCAACATAAAAATATGGGTAGTTCAATTGTTGATCTAATAATCAGAATAAAAAACGGATATATGGCTAAAAAAGAAACAGTCGAAGTCATTTTTTCCAAATTGGCCGAAACAATTTTGAAAAAGCTAGTTAGTTTTAAATATATCAAAGGATATAAAGTTGAAGGAGATGAGAAGAAAAAAATTATTGTTACTCTTGCTTATGATCAAGAAGTACCAGCTGTAACAAATATTGAAGTTGTATCAAAACCAGGGCGAAGAGTATATGTCTCTTATAAAGAATTGAGGCCAATTTTAAGTGGAATGGGTTATTCAATTTTATCAACTCCTAAAGGAATAATGACCAATATAGAAGCTAGAAAAAATAAATTAGGCGGAGAGTTACTATTTAAGATTTGGTAATATGTCAAAGATAGGTACAAAACAAATAGAGATACCGGAAAAGGTGACTATTGAAATAAATAGAAACAACGTTAAAATCAAAGGCACCCTCGGAGAACTTGATTTCATCTTGCCCAGACATCTGGAAGCAGTCAAGGGAGATAAGATTTTAAATATTAAAAGATCAAGGGAAGATGCTTCAACTAAAGCTCTTCACGGACTTTTCCGCCAATTGATTTATAATGCGGTTGTTGGAGTTGAAAAACCTTGGGAAAAAAGACTGGAAGTTGTGGGTACAGGATTTAATGCCAAAATGCAGGGAGAAGATGTTGTTTTAAAAGTCGGTTTTTCTCACCCGGTGATTTTTAAAAAAACAGCCGGAATTAAATTTCAGGTTGAAGGTAACAATAAAATTGTTGTTTTTGGAATAGATAAACAATTAGTAGGACAAGTGGCCTATCGGCTTAAAATGGTTAAAAAACCTGATGTTTATAAAGGAAAAGGTGTGAGGTATGAAGGTGAAAAATTAAGAATTAAGCCTGGTAAAAAAGCCAAGGCAGCTGGAGCTGCGGCTTAAGGTGCAGATTAAATATGAAATACAAAAATATAGTTGGAACTATTAAAAGACCAAGAATCTCAGTTTTTCGATCCAATCGCTATACTTATGCTCAGGCAATTGATGATGAAGCCAGAAAAACAATCGTTGGAGTTTCCAGTTTGATATTAAGTAAATTAAAAGATTATAAAAAAGAAAAAAAAGGTTCTGATGCTAAAAAATTAGGGATGGAATTAGCTAAATTATTACTGGGAAAAAAGATTGAATCAGCGGTTTTTGACAGAGGTAGATATCCATATAAAGGCAGGATCAAATTAGTAGCGGAAGGGTTAAGAGAAGGCGGTATTAAAATTTAAAAATAAAAAATGCAACAGATACGTAATGAAGATAAAAAATTTGAGGAAAAAGTTTTATTAATCAGAAGGGTATCTAAAAAAACTTCCGGTGGTAATTATGTGACTTTTTCAGCTTTAGTGGTAGTTGGTGATAAAAAAGGAAAAGTAGGTATTGGATTGGGTCGAGCTTTGGAAGTACCTCCCGCTATTCAAAAAGCGATGAATCATGCTAAAAAGCATATGATTGAAGTCCCAATTTATAACAATACTTTGCCTCATGAAATAAAATTAAAATTTAAATCGGCAAAAATTTTACTTAAACCAGCTCCGGAAGGAACAGGTCTTAAGGTCGGTAGCGTTGCCCGTGTGCTTTTAGATCTGGCAGGGGTAAATAATGCTTCAGGCAAAATTATCGGATCAAGAAATCAAATAGTTAATACTTATGCAGTTATGGAAGCTTTGAAGCGATTAAAGTTAAGAAAAAAATAAACATGGATAATATATTGACAACTCTACCAAAAATCGTTGATAAAAAGAAAAAAAGACTTGGTCGTGGTTTGGGAAGCGGTAGAGGCGCCAAATCAGGAAGAGGAACAACCAGACACCAGAAAGCCAGGGAAAGTATTCCACTAAGCTTTGAAGGGGGACAGGGAAGAATGGTCAAGAGATTTCCACTCTTACGGGGTAAGGGAATAAATAAACCAAGAAGACAGGCTGAAGCCATTATTAATATAAAAGATCTTAATAAACTTGAGAATAATTCAGTGGTTGATTTGAAATTTTTATTGGAAAAAGGATTAATTACTAAAGATGCGGTTAAAAAAGGTGTTAAAATTTTAGGAGGAGATAAATTAGAAAAAAAACTTACAGTCAAATTGCCAGTTTCTGCAAAAGCTAAACTAGCTATTGAATCGGCTGGCGGAAAAGTAGAAATATGAAAGAAGTAATAGATAAACTAAAAACCCTCTTTCATGATCCGGAACTTAAAAGAAAAACATTATTCACTCTTTTTATTTTTTTTGCTTTCCGGGTATTTGCTTTTCTTCCGATTCCCGCAATTGATCTTCCCCGATTAAAAGCTTTGTTTGCCAGTAATCAATTTTTATCTTTGCTGGATATCTTTTCGGGCGGTACATTAATTAATTTTTCAGTCATGGCTTTGGGCTTAAATCCTTATATTAATGCTTCAATCGTCATTCAGCTTTTGTCAATGGTTTTTCCACAACTGGAGCAATTGACAAAAGAAGGCGAATATGGACGTTATAAAATTAACCAATATACACGTTTTCTTACTTTGCCTTTAACCGTCATCCAAGGAATTGGAATATTTGTTCTTTTAAGAAATCAGAAAATAATCACTTCTTTAAATCCGTTGGAATTTTTTTCATTTATTATTACTATGGTAGCCGGTACATATATTCTTGTTTGGTTTGGTGAACTTATCTCGGAATTTGGTTTGGGTAATGGTATTTCTCTTTTAATTTTTGCCGGTATTGTGGGTAGGATGCCAATTACTCTTGGCAAGACTGTCTCAGTTTTCAATCAGGAATTAATTTTTAATTTTATTATTTTTATCTTATTGGCCGTACTAGTTATTACGGCCATTGTTTTTGTCAATGAAGCAGTCAGAAGAATTCCGGTTTACTATGCTAAAAGAATTAGGGGTAATCGTGTTTATCAGGCGGCATCAAATTATTTGCCTTTAAAACTTAATCAAGCCGGAGTAATCCCAATCATCTTTGCAGTCTCTTTTGTTTTGATGCCCCAATTAGTTGGTAATTTCTTAATGTACAGTAAAAGTAAACCAATTGCAGCTGTGGCCGGATTTTTAGTCAAACTTTTTGCACCAGCCGGTTTTTTCTATAATTTTTTCTATTTTATTTTAGTAATTGGTTTTACTTATTTTTATACAATTGTTGTTTTTAATCCCCAAAAAATTTCAGAGGAAATTCAGAAAAATGGCGGTTTTGTTCCTGGCATTAGACCAGGGATTGCAACCAAACAGTATTTAGAAAAAATTTTGTATAAAATTACTAGTGTAGGAGCAATTTTCCTCGGCATAGTTGCTATTTTGCCTGCAATTGTTTCCGCCATAACCGGTATGAAGAATCTTGTTATTGGTGGAACAGGAATTTTGATTGTAGTCTCGGTAATTTTGGAAACTTTTAAGATGGTTGAATCACAACTGGTAATGAAGAATTACGATAAGTTCAATAGATAGAATTATCAATTAATAAAATTATATGGCTAAAAAAGGTTCAAGATTTTTATTGGGTTTGACTTGTTCAGTCTGCAACAGGATGAATTATGTGGTTGAAAAAAATAAAGTCAATACAACTGTTGCTTTAAAACTGAAAAAATATTGCAATAATTGTAAAAAAAGAACTGAACATAAAGAAAAGAAAAAATTAGACTAAAAAATATGAAACTAGTCCTTTTTGGAATACAGGGTTCTGGTAAATCAACACAAGGAAATTTACTTTCCAAACAACTTAAGGTTCCTTATCTTTCCACAGGTCATATTTTACGTCTTATTGCCAGAGAAAAAACTACTTTGGGAAGATATATAAAAGAAACAATTAATGCCGGAATTTTAGTGCCGGACGAGAAAATGATCGAAATTGTTGAAAATTACTTATCACGAAGCGAATATAAAAACGGTTATATACTGGATGGTTTCCCCAGGACTTTAGTTCAGGTTAATAAATTCAAAAATCATATTGACAAAGCAATTTATTTGAAAATTCCCGACAAAGAAGCTTTATGGCGTTTGACTTACCGAAAAGATCATCGAGGTGACGAAACAATTCCGGCCATTAAAAAAAGGATAGAGCTTTTTCATAAATTTACCCAGCCGGTTATTAAATTTTACGAAGAACAAAAAAAACTGATAAGTATTGATGGAACAAAAAGTATCAAAGACATTAATTTAATAATTCTTAAAAATTTAGGAAAACAATTAGTCAAAAATCAAGTAAAAGCTTGGGAGCAAAAGCAAAAAGCAATCATTGCCATTGTTGGTTTGCCGGGAGCTGGAAAAACAGAGGCCGCTCATTTTTTTGCAGAAAAAGGATTATCAATTGTTTCTTTTGGTAAAGTAATTAACGACTATATTAAAGAAAAAGGATTAGAACACATTGAAAAAAATCACAAGGCAATCAGGGAAAGCCTTAGGGAAAAGTACGGTAATGAAGCCTTTGCCATACTTAACGAAGATAAAATTAAAAAAGAGCTTGAGAAGAATATGATTATGGTAGTAGACGGTATGAGATCGTGGGAAGAATATTTATATTTAAAACAAAAATTACCTAAAGTCAAAATGTATATTTTAGCTTTATATGCCGATAAAGATATTCGATATAAAAGAATTGCCGATCGTAAGGAAAGATCAAAATTATATGGTGAAGAACGGGACATTAATGAATTGATGGGAACAAATATGGGCCCGACAATAGCTTATGCTGATTTTTTAGTTAAGAACAATTTTTCTAAAGAAGAATTATTTGAAAAGTTAGAACAAGTTTACCGAATAGTTTATTTTTCCTGAAATGATTAAGTTAAAAACGCCAGAAGAGATAAAATTGATGGAAGAGGGAGGTAGGCGATTAAGAGAAGTTGTTCAAAATTTAATGCCTTTGATTGTTCCGGGTGCAACTACCAAAGAAGTTGATGATAAAGCAGGGGAACTAATTAAAAAAAACGGTGGTGAATCATCTTTTAATAAGGTTGAAGGTTATTTTTGGAACACTTGTTTACCCATAAATGAACAAATTGTTCATACGCCGCCTTCAAAGCGGATTTTAAAATCAGAAGATATAATCACTCTGGATATAGGTTTTTATTATCAGGGTTTTCATACGGATTACGCAGATACCATTATTGTTGGTAAAACAGAAGATAATCAAAAAGAGGTATTTTTGGAAGTGGGTAAGCGAACTTTAAAAAAGGCAATTGCAAAAGCTCAAAAAGGACGAAGATTGGGCGAAGTCTCTTTGGAAATTCAAAAAGGGATAGAAGGTGCCGGTTATTGCATTGTTAAAAACCTAACTGGTCATGGGATCGGTCGTGATTTACACGAAGATCCTTTTGTCCCTGGTTTTTTAGATGGTTCACTTGATAAAACACCAATAATTAAATCAGGATTGGTTATTGCCATTGAGGTTATTTATTCCAAAAGCAGCGAAGTTTTTAGCTATGAAAAGGATGATCAATGGTCAATTGTCACTAAGGATCGTAGTCTAAGTGCCTGTTTTGAGCACACAATTGCCATTACAGATAAAAATACTTTAATTTTGACCTGAATTTATGGTAAAATATACTTTTTATGAAAGATAATGTGATTGTGGTTGAGGGTGAGGTTGTTGAGAACCTGCCCAATACTATGTTTAGGGTTAAGCTTTCAGCCGGAGACAAAATCATATTGTGCTATTTATCAGGCAAGATGAGGAAAAATTATATTAAAATTTTACCTGGTGATAGAGTAAGAATGGAACTTAACCGGGGAAGGATTACTTATAGATTATAATTATGCAAGTTCAAGCGTCAATTAAAAAAATTTGTGCCAAATGTCAATTGGTTAAAAGAAAGGGAAGATTATACATTACGTGTTCAAATCCGAAACACAAGCAGAGACAAGGATAAATATGGTTAGAGTTTTAGGAATAAATTTACCGGACAATAAAAGCATAGAGTATTCTCTTACTCTCATATATGGAATTGGTTTTTCCTTATCAAAAAAGATATTGGAACAAGCTAAAATTGATCCTGTAAAAAAATCAAACAAATTGACTGAGGAAGAAAAAAAAAGATTACTGTCTGTGATTGATAAAACCTGTAAAGTTGAAGGAGATCTAAAAGAAGAGATTAACGCTAATATCCAAAGGTTAAGAGAAATAGGTAGTTACAGAGGCATGAGGCATGTCCGTGGTCTTCCGGTTCGAGGACAAAGAACAAGATCTAATGCCAGAACTAAAAGAGGTAAAAGAAAGACAGTTGGAGCATTAAAAAAAGAGGCTTGGGCCAAGATGGAGCAGGGAAAAACAGGTAAACCTGCAGAAGCAGCTCCAGCCGCTAAAAGTTCAAAATAATTTATGAAAGGAAAAAAAAGTATTAGAACAGTTGAAAAAGGTAGAATTTATATCATTGCTACCTTCAACAATACATTGGTTACAGTTACAGATGAGAGGGGTAATCCCATAGTTATTGATTCAAGTGGTATGCACGGATTTAATGGAACCCGAAAGTCCACTCCTTATGCGGCCACCGTGACTACAGAATCAGCCTTAAAAAAAGCTATAACTAATCATAATTTTAGAACAGCCGACATTTTTGTTAAAGGAATTGGACCAGGAAGAGAATCGTCATTACGGGCTATTAAGGCATCAGATATTGAGGTAAGACAGATAATTGATATTACGCCAGTGCCTCACAACGGCGTTAGACCACCGAAAATTAGACGTGTTTAAAAATTTTAAATTTTAAATTTCAAATTTTAAATGAGATATACAGGACCAAAAAATAGACTAGCACGAAGACAAGGAGCTGATTTAGGACTAAAAACAGTTGGATCTAAATCACATGCCCGTTTACTTAAGAAACTTAATGTTCTTCCAGGACAGCATGGTACTCGAGGGAGAAGAAAAACAACAGAGTATGGTATTCAACTTAAGGAAAAACAAAAATTAAGATTTATGTTTGGCATTACTGAATCACAGCAAAAAAGATATTATAAAGCTGCGGTTAAGAAAAAAGGAAATACAGCTTTGCATTTAACAAAATCATTAGAGGCAAGGTTGGATAATGTAGTCTTCAGATTAGGTTTTGCTCCAACCCGGGCTGCTGCCAGACAGTTAGTCAATCATGGTCATTTTAAAGTCAACGATAAAATTGTGACTATCCCCTCTTTTCAAACAAAAATTAATGAAATAATTTCTTTTACTAATGATAAAAGCGCCAAAATACCCTATATTGAAAAGAATTTAAATAATAAAGATATTATTCTTCCAACCTGGTTGGAGAGAAAGGCAACAGTTGGAAAGATAATCAGCGAACCTGATATTGATGACATTAAAAATTTAATTAATTTAAGATTAGTAGTCGAATACTATTCTCGTTAAAAATTTAATATTTTTTATATTTATGAATAAACCAAATTTTCAAACTAAACCAGTCGAATTGACAGAAAGCTATGGTCAATTCATATTAGAACCCTTACCGGCAAGTTTTGGTTATAGTATAGGTAATGCTTTAAGAAGAAGTTTAATGTCTTCTCTTAAGGGGGCCGCTATAACTAGTGTTAAAATTGACGGAGCCGCCCATCTTTTTACCACTATTAAAGGTGTTAAGGAATCTTCAATGGAAATAGTCATGAATTTAAAAGGACTTAAATTTAAAGTAAGCGGGGAAGGTCCTTTTAAAATTACTATTTCAAAAAAAGCCACCGGAAAAATATACGGAAAAGATATAGAAGGAGAAGCTGAAGTTGTAAACAAAGATCATTATATTGCTGAATTAACCGATGATAAAACGAGATTAGAGATTGAAGCGATAGTCGAAACAGGCTATGGTTATTTATCGGCTGATGAAAGAGAAAAAAAAGAATATGGACACATTGCCGTTGATGCTTTTTTCTCACCAGTTAAAAAAGTTAACTTTAAAGTTGAAGAAGCGAGAGTTGGAAGAAAATCAAATTATGACAAGCTTATTTTAGATATATGGACAGATGGTAGTACAAAACCTGAACAAGCAATTAAAGAAGTAGCTGGAATTTTGTCTAATTTTTTCGGCTATATCCTTTCTGGGCAAGATAAGCCCCAAGAAAAAATCGAGGGAGTAGTCTCTCCAGAAGAAAACAAAGAAGCTATTGACAAAAAATATTCCGAGATTATCATAGATGAATTAAATTTACCGTCCAGAGTTATTAATGCTTTGCTTAGAGAAAGTATTGAAACAGTTGCCGATTTGATTAAGGCGGGTAGACAAAGACTTACCACCATGAAAGGCGTCGGTAAAAAATCAATTGAATTAATTGAGGAAGAATTGAAAAAGATGAATATTGAGTTAGCATAAATTTATGAGACATCAGGTTAAAAAAATAAAATTTAGTTTAGGAAGAGATGCCAATCGTATGTTAATGCGAAAATTGGCCAGTAATTTTTTTAAAAATAATAAAATAGAAACAACTCTTGAAAAAGCCAAAAGTCTGAAAAGTTACTTAGAAAATTTGATAGGTAAAGCAAAAGAAAATAATGAAGCCAACAAAAATCATCTTTTAAAATATTTAGGGAATATCGAAGTAGTTGAAATGATGTTTAAGGATATTGGACCTAAGCTTAAAGACAAAATGGGTGGTTATATAAGAATAATTAAACTAGGCGCAAGATTTTCAGATGGAGCGGAAGTCGCCAGATTGGAGTGGACTCTTCCGATAGTAGTTGAAAAAAAAACCGAAATAAAAAAAGAAAAAGTTGAAAAAATAAAAAACAAAAATGGTTAATTTAACTCAATCGACAAAATCAGTTAAAGAAAAAGATATTAAAAGAGAATGGCATTTAATTGATCTAAAAGATAAAATTTTAGGTCGGGCTATTCCTGAAATATCTAAGTTTCTTCAAGGAAAACATAAAATAAACTATGTTCCGTATTTGGATATGGGAGATTATGTTGTCGTCATTAACGCTAAGAAGGTCGTTCTAACGGGTAAAAAAGCCTCGACTAAAGTTTATAGTTATTATTCCGGATACCCGGGAGGATTAAGGCAGATTACTTTCAATAATCAAATAGAAAAAAATCCTAAAGAAGTAATCAGACATGCAGTCTCTGGTATGTTACCAAAAAACAAATTAAGACAAAAAAGATTAGCCAGACTTCATATTTTTCCTGATGAAAATAATCAATATAAAGATAAGTTTCCAATGAAATAATATGGCTACAAAAACAAAAAATCTAAAATATTATGAAGGCGTTGGGCGAAGAAAAGAAGCGGTTGCTCGCGTACGTCTTTACATTACAGGTAAGGATAAAATTCTTTCTTTAAATGCAAATAAAATAAAAGTAGGTGAAATGTATTTGAATCAGAAGCCAATTGATCTAATTTTTGGTAAACCTCAAGATAAAGCTAAACTTTCTAATCCTCTTAAACTTACCAATAATGAAGAACGCTTTGCCATCTCTATTTTGACTAGTGGTGGAGGAAGAAACGGTCAATTGGAAGCAATTGTTCACGGATTAGCTCGTGCTTTGGAAAAGGTTGATAAAGAGGCTAATCGTCCCACATTAAAGAAAAACCATTTATTGACTCGTGACGACAGAACCAGAGAAAGAAGAAAAGTTGGCACAGGCGGAAAGGCAAGAAGACAAAAACAATCCCCAAAGCGATAACCTGTTATAATTCATTTATGATTGATCTTTCAGTCATTATTCCCTCTTATAATACAAAAGAAATACTAGAGAAATGCATTAATTTCTTATTGGTTGTTCTTAGCCAAGAAAAAATAACTTATGAGGTGATTGTTGTAGATAACGGATCTCAAGACGGGTCAAAAGAATATCTTAAAGAAAACAAAAATATAAAATTAATTATTAATAATGAAAATTTAGGTTTTTCAAAAGCCAATAACCAGGGAATAAAAGTAGCCACTGGAAAAAATATTCTCTTTTTAAATTCTGATGTTTTTATTGAAAAAATAAATTTTACTGAGATACTAAATTACCTGGAAAAAGATAATGGTATTGGAGCTTTGACCATTAAATTACAACGGCCCGATGGATCAATTGACCCAGCTTGTCATAGAGGCTTTCCTACTGTTTGGAGATCATTTTGCTATTATTCGAAACTGGAAAAAGTCTTCGGTAAAATTCCTATTCTCAACAAAATATTTGGTGGTTATCATTTAACTTATTTTGATTTAAACACAATCCATGAAATTGATTCATCAAGTGGTGCTTTTTATTTAGTAAAAAGAGAAGTTATAAATAAAGTTAAAGGTTTTGATGAGGACTTTTTTATGTATGGAGAAGATATTGATTTGTCTTTCAAAATAAAGGAAAAAGACTATAAAATTATTTTTTATCCAGTGTATAGGGCCTTACATCTTAAGTATCAAAGCGGGCTTAATAAAAATAACACGAAAACAAAAAACAAAACGAATAAATATTTTTATCAGGCAATGAAGATTTTTTATAAAAAACATTATCAGAATAAATATCCTAGTTTAGTAAATATGTTCATCTATTTTTTTATTGATTCAAAAATAAAATGAAAAAAATCGGTATTGATGCCAGGCTTTATTCTCAAACAGGAGTAGGTGTATATCTACAAAATTTAATTTACTGGTTACAAAAAATAGCTCCTCCGAATCTGGTTTTTAATATTTATTTAATGGAAAAAGATTTTAATAAAGTAAATTTTAATAATAAAAATTTTATTAAGGTTAAGGCTGATTATCACTGGCATGGTTTTCAGGAACAGGTTAATTATCTTAATAAACTACAAGCAGACCAGTTAGATTTGATGCATTTTACCTATTTTAGCTATCCGACTTTTTACAAGAAAAACTTTATTGCTACTATTCACGATCTGACTCCGCTTTTGTTCAAAACAGGCAGAGCTTCAAGTAAAAATCAAGTTCTTTACGATCTAAAACATCTTTTTTTTAAAATTGTTTTATCCTCGCAAATAAAAAATTCTTCAACTATTATTACTCCGACACAAGTTGTTAAAAATCAGATCGTCAAAAAGTATGGAGAAAAATATAGGATCAAAGTTCATCCGATTTATGAAGGAGTAAATAGGAATTTATTATCTTGTTCTTTAAAAGAGAACGAGATTCCTCGACTCCAAAACTCATCGCTCGAAATGACAGATATAAAAGATTTTTTCATTTATGTCGGTAATTTTTATCCCCATAAAAATTTAGAGAACTTAATCAAAGCCTTTTCGCAAATAAGCTCAAATTATAAATTAATTCTTCTTGGACCGGATGATTACTTTTCCAAAAAAATAGTCCGATATATCGATATATTAGACTGCAGGAAAAAAATAATTTTATTTAAAAATCCAACTCTTTCTGATCTTGTTTTCTTTTATAAAAATGCGAAAGCCTTGATTCATCCGTCACTGTCGGAGGGTTTTGGTTTACCGCTTGTTGAGGCCATACAGTTTAATCTTCCGATTATTGCTTCAAATATTCCAGTCTTTAAAGAAATTCTTGATGGTAAATATCTAGCTTTTAATCCAGAGAGTGTACAAGACATAAGACGAAAAATTGAATATGCAATTGAAAACAATTTGAAAACAGATTATGTTGATTTGCTTAAGAAATATTCCTTCGAAAAAATGGCCGAACAAACTCTTAAAGTATATTTAAAAAACTTATAAATACTAATAATGAAAAATAAAAAGATAGCAATAGTTTATGATTGGATTGATAAGTGGGGGGGGGTTGAACGGGTGCTTTTACATTTTCACAAATTATTTCCTAAAGCTGATTTTTTTACCTCCTATGTTGATTATCAAAAAGCGACTTGGGCTAAAGATTTAAAGATTAAAACTTCATTTATTCAAGACCTGCCGAATTTTATTAAAAAAAGCCGAATTTTATCTTTAGTTTTTTACCCTTATGCTTTTGAAAGTTTTGACTTTAGCAATTACGACATAGTTGTTTCTATTACATCTTCATTCGCAAAATCAGTAATTACAAAACCAGGAACTTTACACATTTGTTACTTGTTGACACCAACAAGGTTCCTTTGGGATTTTTCCGATATTTATTTAAAGAAATATGATTTTATGTCTTTTTATATTAAAAGATTAAAAAAATGGGATTTTGCTGCTGCTCAAAGGCCGGATATTATTATTTCAATATCAAAGACAGTTAGCGAACGATGTCTTAAGAACTACAAAAGGAAGTCAGAGGTAATTTATCCGCCATTTGATAAAGATTATTGGAACAAGATTAAATTTGAAATTCAAAATTCTAAATTTAAAATAAGTTTTAAATTACAAATTCCAAAAGAATACTATTTGATAGTTTCCAGACTTGAGCTATATAAAAGAATTGAACTGGCTATTCAATCGTTTAATCGATTAGACAAAACATTGGTTATTGTTGGTGAAGGTAGTTGTGAAAATAAATTAAAGCGAATGGCGAAGAAGAATATTTTATTTTTGAAAAGAGTAAGTGATGAGGAATTGGGTTGGTTATATAGCAATGCCAAGGCTTTGATTATGCCTCAGGAAGAAGATTTTGGTTATGTCAGCCTTGAGGCGCAATTTTTTGATTGTCCCGTTATTGCTTTTAAAAAAGGAGGAGCAACCGAAACAGTCGTCGAAGGAAAATTAGGTATGTTTTTTGACGAACAGACAGAAAAGTCACTTGTGGACGCACTTGCAACATTTGAAGGAAAATCGTACAATTTCAAGGAGGAAATCATTAATGAGTTTAATGAAGAAAATTTTGATAAAAAGTTCAAGGAGTATTTAAATCAATTACCAATTAACAAAAATAGATGAAAGCAATTATTTTTGCAGGTGGAGCAGGAACACGTCTTTGGCCACTTTCCCGAAAAAACTCTCCTAAACAGTTTGAAGAAATTATAGGAAATAAATCGACCATTCAATTAACAGTAGAAAGGCTTGTCCCAGATTTTTCATATTCGGATATTTACATCTCAACCAATTCTCTTTACAAAAACATAATCAGAAAACAGCTTCCCAAAATTCCTGAACAAAATATTATTCTCGAACCGGAGAAAAAAGACGTTGGTCCTGCTTTAGCTCTGGCTATGGGTATTTTTAGCAGAATTGACGCTCAAGAACCAGTGGCAATTCTTTGGAGCGATCATTTGGTAAAAAAAATATCCTTATTCAAAAAAATATTGAAAACAGCCTCCAGTCTTATTAAAGAAAATCCAGGAAAAATTATTTTTATTGGACATGAACCTCGTTTTGCCAGCGTCAATTTAGGTTATATTCATCTTGGAGAAAAGTTATCGTTAAATAATAAAATCAAGATTTTTAAATTTGAAGGATTTAAATATAGACCTGATCAAACAACCGCGGATAAATTCTATTCAAGTGGAAAATATGCTTGGAATTTAGGTTATTTTGTGACTACTCCTGCATTTATTTATCAGGCTTTTAACCGTTTTGCTCCCAATATTTATGAGAATACCGAAAAAATCTTAAGCCATTATGGTAAAAAAGATTATCAAGCATTTCTGAATAGTAATTACGGTAAAGTTGAAAGCATTAATTTTGATAATGCCATATTGGAGAATTTAGATAAAAAAGACGCCATGGTCATAGTCGATGATGTAGAGTGGAGCGACATTGGTGCTTGGGAATCATTAAAGGAGGCTTTGGAAAATCATCCTAAAGAAAATGTACTTAGAGGTAATCTTTGTTTGGAGGCGGTAAAAGACTCACTAATCTATAATTATGAAAATGATAAATTGCTGGTGGCGGTTGATTTAGAAGAACATATTGTTGTCAATACAAAAGATGTTCTTTTAATAGCTAAAAAAACATCAGTACCAAAGATAAAAATTCTAGTCGAAAGTTTCAAGGGTACAGAAAAAGAAAAATTAACCTAACCTTAATCATAAATGAAAAAACCCAACCCATATCTTAAATATTTCAAAAGAATTGTTGATATTGTTGGAGCATCTTTTGCCCTGCTGGTTTTTTCCCCAATTTGTATCATAACTGCAATTGCTATTAAACTTGATTCGGATGGGCCAATTTTAGCCGACGTTCCTGAAAGAGTTGGTCAAAACGGTAGAAATTTTAAAATGTTTAAATTCCGGTCAATGATAGTCAATGCCCATTATGTGTTAAGGAAAGACCCTCAATTCAAGGATCTTTTTGAAGAATATAAGAAAGGCAGTTATAAATTAAAAAATGATCCTAGGGTGACTAAGGTGGGTAGATTTATCAGAAAACATTCGATAGATGAAATTCCGCAGATTTTTAATGTATTTAAAGGAGAAATGAGTTTGATCGGACCAAGAGCTTACTATCCTGATGAATTATCTAATCAGCAAAAAAAATTTCCCCATACAAAATCCTTAGTAAAAAAAGTACTTCAGGTTAAACCAGGTGTTACGGGATTATGGCAGGTTACAGGAAGATCAGAAGTGAATTTTGATAAACGAATAGCTATAGATGCGAGTTATGTTGACAATCTGTCTTTTACAATGGATCTTAAGATTGCGCTTAAAACACCATTTGTTATGGTGACAGGAGAAGGGGCGATTTGATATTTTAATTTATAGAAGGTACAATAAATAAATATGAAAAAAGTACTAAAAGTAATTTTAGGTCTGTTTTTATTACTAATCGTTCTTGGTTACTTTTTATTTTATAGGCCCTTTCAAGACATTAAAGCTAAAGGATTAGTTTTAGTGACATCAGCCAAAGAACTTAAGACTGTTTTTAAAAAAAACAATATTGATCTTCTTCAAACAGAATTTAATAAATTTTCCAATCAATATAAAGATTTTGAAAAAGCATCTTCGACTGTTTATTGGGCTAAATTTATTCCTTATGTTGCTGATTTTAAAAACGGAGTAGAAGCTGGAAGTTATCTTGTTAAAGCCGGTGGTGAAACAATTAAAGCAATTTTACCCTATGCAGATCTTATTGGTTTCAAAAAGGGAACAGCTTCATTTTCGGAAAAATCTTCCGAAGATAGGTTGCAGACGGCAGTTTTGACTTTAGATAAAGTGATGGAGAGTATTGACGGAATTTCAGAGGATATTAAACAAGCAGATTTAAGACTTCAAAAAATCGAAGCAAAACGATACCCAGCCAAAATTGGTTCAACAGTTATTCGTTCAAATATCATTAATATCAAAGAACAGTTTAACGGAATGGCCTCTCTTTTTGTTGATGCTAAACCGCTTTTAAAAAAACTGCCTGAAATTTTTGGAAATGATAAAGAAAAAACTTATTTATTGCTTTTCCAAAATGAAAAAGAACTAAGAGCGACCGGTGGTTTCTTAACAGCTTATGCTGAATTTAAAGTTGATAAAGGTAAAATTAAAATTGTACGTTCCGAGGATATTTATTCACTTGATGATAGTATTTCTAATCATCCTGTGGCTCCCAAGGAAATTTTAACCTATCATCTAAAAGTAAACAAATTTAATATAAGAGATAGTAATCTTTCACCTGATTTACCAACTTCAATCAAGTTGTTTAATTCTCTCTATGAAAAAAGCGGACAAAAAGTAAAATATGATGGTATTATCACTCTTGACTCAAAAATATTAGTTGATATGTTAACGATTTTTGGCGATACAGATGTAGATGGAGTGACATTTTCCTCAAAAATTGATAAACGATGTGATTGTCCTCAAGTTATATACAAACTTTTTGACATGGTTGATAGACCAGTCGGATATGTAAGAGAAAACAGAAAAGGTATTTTAGGAGATTTGATGTATACCCTTTTTTATAAAGCTCTTGGTTTTTCACCATCAAAATATTGGGGAACATTGGTGCAGGTAATGTTTAAAAATCTGCAGGAAAAGCATATCCTTTTATATTTCACCGATGCGCAGCTACAGAATTCAATTACTAAGCTTAATTTCGGAGGCACAATTAAAGATTATTCCTCAGATTATTTGCATATTAATAATGTTAATTTTGCCGGAGCTAAATCAAATATGTATGTCAGCGAATCAATTGAATCGAAAACAAGATTTGAAGGAGGAAAAATTACAAGAGAAGTAAGTATCGAATATAAAAATCCCTATCCGCATTCTAACTGCAACCTTGACGGAGGGCTTTGTCTAAACGCTATTCTAAGGAATTGGATTAGAGTATATGTGCCCAAAGGTTCTCAATTAATTAGTTTTAAAGGATCTGAGATGAAAGTAAATACTTATGATGATTTGGGTAAAACAGTTTATGAAGGTTTTTTGCAGGTTAGTCCTGAAGGTAGAGCACAGGTAATCGTCCAATATTCATTGCCCGCTAATATAAGTAAAGACAATTATAGTTTGCTTGTTCAAAAGCAGCCCGGCACATACAGCCAGAAATTAAAAGTCGCCATTGATAATAAAACTGTTTTTCAAGGTGTGCTTGATGTCGACCGTGAAATAAAGATAAAATAAGATGTCAAGAAGATTCAAAACAGAAGCAATTGTTTTAAAAAAGAAAAGTCTTCCTAATCAAGATTATATTCTTACATTTCTTACAGAAAAATACGGGATGATTAGTGTATTTGGCAAGGGTATAAAAAAAATTACCAGTAGACGTTCACCTCATATCCAAACAGGAAATTTAATTGAAGCCATAATTTACAAAAAAAATAATAAGTTTTATCTGGAAGAAACTAAATTAATCTCATTTTTCAGTAAGATAAAAACAGATCCCAAAAAGATCAGTAAACTATATTTTCTTTTTTTTGTATTGGAAAGATTACTGCCCGAAAATCAAAGAGAAGAAAAAATTTACCCATTGGCAAAAAAATTTCTGATAGATTTATCAGAACGAAAAACATCTTCCGAAATTGTTTTTAACAAATATCTTAATCAAATTGTAAGAGATTTGGGTTATATAACGGAAGATAGGTCTTTAGATGAGCTGATAAACCTCATACAATCAATTATTAACGAAAAAATTACTTTCTTTACGATATAATCTTAATATGGATAAAGTTATTTCCTTATGTAAAAGGCGTGGTTTTTTTTACCCATCCTCATTAATTTATGGAGGATTAGCTAATACTTGGGATTTTGGTCATTATGGAACTTTACTTAAGAACAATTTAAAAGATCACTGGTGGAAAGAGTTTGTCTTGAAAAGAGACGATATGGTAGCGATCGAAGCCAGTATTTTTTTAAATCCTAGGGTTTGGGAAGCTTCGGGTCATGTAGCTGGTTTTACTGACGCTTTAGTTGATTGTCTACAGTGCAAATTACGGACAAGAGCTGACCATCTGATTGAAAATAAGATAAAGGATATTAAAGTCGAAGGTTTGCCTGTTGAAGAGCTTACAAAAATAATCAGAGACAAAGGTTTAAAATGTCCCAAGTGCGGAGCAGGCGAACTTACGGAAGTAAGACGGTTTAATTTATTGTTTGAAACACACATTGGTATTTTGGAGGAAAAAAAGTCAAAAACATACCTTAGAGGTGAATTGGCACAGGGTATTTTTATTAACTTTAAAAACATTATTGATACCATGCGGGTTAGAATACCATTTGGTATAGCTCAGCAAGGAAAAGTTTTTAGAAATGAAATTACCATGGGACAGTTTGTCCATAGGACTCTTGAATTTGATTTAATGGAATTTGAATATTTTATCAATCCTAAGGATTGGCAAGATAAATATGAATATTGGCGCAAAAATATGTGGGAATGGACGCTTACGCTTGGAATTGATTCTCAAAAACTTCGCTGGAGAGAACATGAATCTTTTGAGCGGGCGCATTATTCAAAAAAGACTATGGATATAGAATATCAATATCCATTTGGGTGGAAGGAAATGCTCGGTTTAGCTTATAGAGGAGATTTTGATTTAAAAAATCATATGCAAAACTCGGGTACAGATTTAAATTATAACGATCCAAAAACAGGTGAAAAATATATGCCCCATGTTATTGAACCGACTTTTGGTTTATCAAGGTTAACAGGCATTATAATTTTTGACGCCTATAGAGAAGAAACAGTTAATGGTAAGGTTAGAGTGTATCTTAAATTAAATCCTAAACTTGCCCCTATTAAAGTAGCTGTTTTTCCTTTACAGAAAGACGAAAAATTAACTGGTTTAGCTAAAGAAATTTATCATGATTTAAAGATGAAATTTACGGCAGAATTTGATGATTCAGGCAACATTGGAAAAATGTATAGAAGACAAGATGAAATTGGTACGCCCTTTTGTGTTACCATAGATTATGAAACCTTAAACGACAAGAAGGTTACTTTAAGAAGTAGAGACACCATGAAACAGGAGAGGATTCAGATAGAAAGTTTAACAAAAGTTATTAGTAACTCATTATAAATTTTGATAATTATGAAAATTGAAAATAAATCAACTGTAATCGTTGCGGTAGTTACGATCCTTATATTGTTAATTGGTGTGTATTTTCTCTTTTTATCAAAAAAGACAAATAAAACTAGTGATAATCCTGAGGAGACGCCAACTGAAGTTCTTATACCGACTGTTGATAGTTCGGTCAAGGTAGATTTAACAGGGCAGTCAGGAAAAGAAGTTTTATTGGAAATAGACAAAATTCCTACAGGTACATCAACTATAGAATATTCCTTATCCTATGAAACAAAGCAACAAGGATTACAAGGGGTAATGAGCCTTCCCATTAGTCTAAACAATGAGACAAAATATAAAAAAAAGATTACGTTAGGTACATGTTCTTCTGGTGCTTGTGTATATCATGAGGTAATCGGAGCAATCAAACTAAGCTTAAAATTTAGCGGTGATTATGGTGAGAGAATTTTTGAAAAAGATTTTACCTTGTAAAAATATTATAAGTACACACATATAGAGAGGAGGTGTAAATTATGCCAATTATTAAGTCTGCCAAAAAAAAGATGAGGAAAGATGTTAAAAAAACTAAGGTTAACGAAAGATACATGGAAGAGTATAAAAAAGTGCTTAAGCAAATGAAAACAATTGTTGATAAGACCAAACTAAAAGTATTAGTCCAAAAGGCATATTCAATAATCGACAAAGCAGCTAAAAAAAAGACTATTCATAAAAATAAAGCTAATCGAATCAAGGCACAGGTTGCCAAATTAATCAAACCTAAGAAATGAAGTACAAAATCAATCTTATAAGAAAAAAACAGGAGAGTTTTTTTGATAGCCTGATATTCTTTTTATTAAATTATCTTAGATATATCTTAGTAATAACTCAAATCATAGTTATTGCCGTCTTTTTTTATAAGTTTAAAGTTGATCAAGAGATTATTGATCTCAAAGAATCTGTAGATCAAAAAAAAGAAATTGTTTCTATATCTCAGCCTTTAATAAAAGAAGCAAAAGCTCTGGATTTAAAAATGGGTTATGCAAATAACATTATTACTTATCAGACAAAATTTGGTTCGACTTTGGTTTATTTTCTTGGCCGTTTTCCCGAATCACTATGGTTGACTAGTTTGAAAATTACCGAAAATTCAATTGAAGCCGTAGGAACAGGGGCAGATGTAAACACAATCAGATTTTTTTACGAAAGACTTAAAAAAGAAAAAAAATTTAAAAAAATTGATTTGTTAAACGTATCAAAAAATATGGCGGGTTTTAGTTTCTTGTTAAAATTATCCAATTTTCAGTGAATTTATTATGGATAAGGCTGAATTGATCGAAAAACTAATGACAAAAAAAAATAAGGATTATACCTATATCATTCTTTTTTTTCTTATTTTTTCATTTTTTGTTTTTTTTGCCATTAGACCGAATCTAATATCGGTATTTTCAGCCAATTCTGAAATAAAAACATTAACAGAAACAGACGCTATTTATGAAGCTCAAATTAATAAAATAATTGACATCCAGTCTTTATTAGAAGCAACCAGAAATGACTTGTTTGTTATGGATCAGGCAATGCCATATTCTCCTGAGATTAATAAAATTGTGGAAGATTTAGAAAAATTGACGACAAAGAATAAACTGAATACAGAAAAAATTAATATTGCAAACATTGATTTAAAAAACGTTCAAAACAATAAACTTAAACAAATCAAAATAGAGGCGGAAGTAATAGGGAATTTTGAAGAAATTCATTCTTTTATAAATGATTTAGAGTCGCAAAGAAGATTAAAAGAAATTAAGGAAATAGATATTCAAACTGATACGGCAGAAGCTTCTAAAGGGTCAGAACTAAAGATAAAATTACAAATAGAATCATATTATTTATGAATAAAAAAGAAATGCTTTGGCTTTCTCTAACAATTTTTTTAACAGTTGTTGCCTGGATGATTTTAGATATATATAAAATAAAAAGCAATGTTACTTTGGATAATGAAATTTATTCAAGTACTATTATTAAATATAAGATTGATCCAAATTTATTAAAAAAATTAAAAAGTAAAAATCCTTAAATGAGCTATTATTCACAGTTTTTTTTCCAACAGGAGAAAAAAATTCCCACGCCAGTTTCATTAGTGGTAATATTGTTAGTTGGTTTATTGATGATGCGATTGTTCAGTTTTTCACCCACATTGTCAAAAGCATCCAAACAAAGTCTTAAGCAGTTAAAAATAGTAAATCTCAATAGTAATGAAGCCACGATTATATGGGAAACTGAGGATAAGGCAACCTCATGGATTATCTATGGTGAAAGTGAAAGAAATCTTGATAAAAATGCTCTGGATGAGCGTGATTTGGCTGATAAAAGGGAAAAAAGACAATTTCATTTTGTTTATCTCAAAAATTTGAAAGGTGAAAGTACATATTATTTTAAAATAGTTACTGAAAAACAGCTGATTGAGAATACTGGAGGAGCAGCTTTCACTTTTAAAACATTAGTGTCGCCGCTTACCAATTCAAATCTTAAACCACTTTATGGAAAAATAGTAAATATTGATGGAATAGGCCTAGCTAATGCTATTGTTTTGTTTTCAATCAATGGAAATTCAGCTTTGGCCGTTTTAACAAAAACAAGCGGAGAGTGGTTAATGATTCCAAGATTTGAAAAAACAATATCCACAAAAGAAAAAGTGCAAATTCAAATTCTTGAAGAAACAGGAAAAAAAACTATTATTAATGCTTATCTGTCTAACCTTAGTCCATTGCCTCAAACCGTAATTATTGGGCAAAATTATGATTTTTTCCAGGAAGAAAATGACGTTCTTTCTGCAGAAACAAAAATTTATGGAAAAAAACCCGAAGCTTTTGACATAATTTTTCCGAAGGAAAAAATGATTATTCCTGGAAATGATCCATTAATCAAGGGAACTGCTCCACCTAACGAACAGGTTTTTATTTTTGTCCAGTCTCCAATAGCTTATACTTTTA
>Ga0265297_10001425_pt1 | contig 56284 bp, 49 predicted proteins | sample Munlanlwell13791_FD_192502 | JGI IMG/M metagenome (GOLD analysis project Ga0265297, IMG submission 192502) | Leachate microbial communities from a municipal landfill in Southern Ontario, Canada - Leachate well 137-91 | ecosystem: Engineered > Solid waste > Landfill > Unclassified | place...
TGCACCGCTTGCACTTTGTATATTGGCTTTCGTTTTTCAAAGAGGCCCTATATGAAGAAGCGAAAGCCAATATACAAAGTGCAAGCGGTGCATTGGTTAACTATGGAGCAGCAACCAACAAAGTTGTAGAGGTAAAAGGCGGCATAGCTTCATTGGATTTCATGATGGCCGCCATAGAAGAAGCCTACGGCGTATTTTACAGCCAGGTTAATAGCCTTATCGGATGCTACGAGAAGATACAAGAAGAAGTGACATCATCCATGAAGGGCCCGATGCTGGCGATGTTGAACCATATCCAGGCCGAAATCCGATCGATTTTCCGTTCTATGTCTGCGGCAGTAGCCAAAGGCGACACGGCTTCTGCGCCGACTCTAGAGCGTATGTGGTACATGGAGCTTCTGGCGCTTCAAAAAAAGATGGATATCGTTCCAGAAGCGATATGGACCTATCTCGATGAAGACGAGGATGGATATGTTGCCGATTACGTGCCGATTTCTTACGATCTAGCGGCAATAGCTTTTGAAGAAGATCTTGCATTGCTCAAAAACCGTATAACATACATGAAATATTGGGTTGGGAAACGCCTGGAAGATGGATGGCCAAATGATCCGGATATTCAGACGAAGCTCAATGATGTGATATCTAATATACAGAGCGATAATATTACGTTGGTTAATAATATAGAGCTTGCTATTACAGCCGCAGAATCATATTCTTCTGTCGAGATCGGAGAGATACCGGGACATCTGTCTGAGCTACTGCTCTCCGCCGGGATGGACAGGGCTAATGACATTATGCTTAGGGCGGACTGGGAAGAGTTTTTTAGCCTTTCGCCCGACAACGCAAGTTACAGGGGCCAGTTTTCTGCTACGCTGTCTGAAGAGCTAGACGAGGCGCTTAATAATCCAGATTTGACCGTGAATGCCGTAAACGACCTGGCGAGTGCGAAGCAATTCGTTCTCAACCAGAAGCGTGCCGATGACCTTCTGTCGTCTATCTTTTCGAGGTACAAGACGATGGCGCAAGACATGCTGGTTAAAGAGGACATGGCAGAGATTCAACAAGTGTCAGCCAGTGTAGAGCGGTATCAGGCGGAGGTCGATTCATGAAAGACATAAAAGTTGTAATCCCGAATCAATACAACTATGCTATTTCTACGTCCACCAACGTACCATTGGCGGCCGAGGGATTGGACAATCTGATCCAGATCATAGTGAAAGCGATTAAGACTACCCCCGGCAGAGACATTTTCAGCGCAGACTACGGTATGGGGCTTAAGTATTTGCTGCCTTCTGTCGCGGCCACAGTGAGCGAGGAAGGCGCTAAAATGCAGGTTGGCAAAGGCCTAATGACGATTTTAGGCCAAATAAAGGATGAGCAGAATACTGTAAACCTAGATCCAGAAGAGAAGCTGGAAAACCTTGAGCTGGTAGACGTGACATTTGACACGGCCCAGGCACTCTGGGAAGTGACAATCAAAGTAACCTCGGCAGTCGGATCTGCGGTAGTCGTTGGGATTTCGGTGTGAGGTGATTCATGGCCACTGATTACTTGCTGCCAATCGAAAAGTTCCTGATCGACAAGGTCAAGGAGCACTTCCCGGACTTTGACACTCGGGAGGGTACTGCTTTCAGGGATATGGTTATTAAGCCAATGATCGTGTTCCTGCAGCCATTCCGTGACCAGGTCAACGTGCTTAAGCGGAACATGTCTCTGCAGAACTTCGAGCAGATGACAGAAGAGGAAATGGATGCGCTGGTCGCCAATATATTCGTAACCAGAAAAGGAGGCGTTAAATCAGAGGGGACCGTCAGGGTGTACATGCTAGCCGCCCAGCAAACGTCCTTCTCTACAGACGTTCAGTTTCAAACGGCAACAGGATTAATTTTTAATCCAGAAGAAACTATTTCGTTCACCGCAGAGGAAATAGCTCTTAACATCGATGGTCTGTATTACTATGCAGATGTGCCAAGTGTGGCTCAGGAAGAAGGGGTGGAATACAATATCGACGCCCATTCTATAGTGTTCATAAGCGGTGGCCCTCCTGGCATAGTAAAGGTCGACAACCTCAGCGCGTTTGCACTCGGGATAGACAATGAAGATAACGCTACTCTAAAATACAGATCTGAAAACGCAATCGTTACCAGAGACCTGGTAACCAAACGATCAATCTCAGCCACATTGCTGGCCGAGTACAATACTCTGCGGGAGGTCGCTGTCATCGGATTTGGTGACGATGAGATGCAGCGAGATATCCTGACGGCTATCATGGATCTATTGGTTGTTGTTGAGCAAAGGTATTTCGGAAGCGTAACTGGCGATGGAACCGTCTTCTCGGATGTTGATCCTGGTGACCCAATAGACTTTGTTGATATTGGCATAAAACCAGGACACGAGATTGTGATTCTGAGTGGCGCAGACGCAGGGAAACACACGATTAAGTCTGTAACTAGCGCTACTACGCTAGAATTATACGACACATTGACTCTTAGGAGCAACATAGAATACGGTATCGATGGACTTGCTATTGTGGACGATTATCATATTGGCGGCAAGGTTGATATTTACGCAGACACAACATCTCTTGAAGAGAAGACATTCTTTATCGATGTCGCCCAGGAGATAAACAATCTTGCTGAGGGCTCACCTGTTGGCGTTACGCTGCCAGTCGTGGGTATCGCGTCGATGATCGCGGTCGATCCGATAACTCACGATCCACTTTCGCCATCTGCTACTTATACATTGTGGCCAGAGCATACCAGGATTACGTCAGATAAGGGCACAGGAGAGATAACAGCCGGGACTACATTCCAGGATAACGACACTGCAGATCCTGTGGATTTTATAACCCTAGGTGTGCAGCCTGGATACAAGCTGGTAATTGTCGATGGACTGGAGGCAGGAACTTATACAATAGAATCGGTCGATACCGCAACACAACTAACCTTAACCTTGGTCGAGACCCTAACGGTCAGGCCGAACGTTAACTACAGGATCGAAGTAAGCGATTATAGGCTTGAGACGTCCGATGCGGACACAAGGCTTTCTGTTAACGAGGAGGTCCGTATAAGGTTGCTTCAGACTGATGTGGCAGGCGACAGGTACTTCATTGGAGAGACGTTAAAGGTTAATTATTATGCCGACACCAGCATTTCTGAATATCAGCAATACGTTACTAATGAACTCAACAGAGTTGTTACTGCAGACCTATTAGTACGTCGATGCCTACCGGCCTTCGTAGACATCGACATTACCTATCGAGGGGATCTCTCAGAAGAAAACTTTGTGGCGGTTGTTGAAGAATTTATTGACAAGATGAAGATTGGAGCCACTTTTGAAGCTTCAGACCTAGTGGCAACTCTGTACTTCTTCGATGTTGATTACATAGAAAACGACTTCCTGATCCGGTGCGATAAATATGGCCTAGATGGTACACTTACTCACGAAGAGAGTGAGGTATCTGTCTCCATAGATAGGACGTCTAAATTCGTTGCCAGGAACATTACGGCAACGAAACTAGTCTAAGGAGCGATCATGACTGTTCAGCTACCAGGATTCGATCCTAGCTATATATTCAGGATTCTATCTGATTTTTGGGATACATACAAAGAGCGTGACCAGCTAGCCACAATTTGGGGCGGGTTGTCCCAGATTACTGATGATCTATATTTGCAGAACTATCAGGCTGACTTCAGCAAGTCTTTAGAGACAGTGCCGGTCTATTGGCGATATAGTTGGGTGTATTTCGAGTTGGAAGATTGGGAAGCGAGCACCGACGAAACGTACATTTGGAAGCATCCGATTGATTCCAATATCGTGTCTGCGCCTGTCCTTCAAGACGCGATAGACTTGCCCGCTTCTACTTTTGAGCAGGGAGTGGATCACGTAATAACATCAGGCTGGATCTTCAGCAAGACTGCATTTACCAGTGTTTGGGCCCCCAACTTATGGGTTGACGAGAAGACTATTAATAACAATTTTGGTGAGCCAATCGGGTTCTCTAAAGCAACATCTTCGGTAGATTATCTTTATAGTACCCGCGGCATATGGTACGTTTACTGGAACGGTCCCTCTGTAACCAACATACGGCGTGGGGCAAAGATAGCAATAGATATCCCATTGTCTCCAGCTGATACCAGAGTATTGAGCATAACTCCAAATCCTGACAACTCTAACGACATACAGGTCCAGTTTGGCGATATGGTATTTAATATTCCCTATCCATTACTCCCTATAGTTTCTGCCGGAGAACAACTTACTGCATACCAAGAGTTATCTGATGGCGTCCAGGTTTGGGACTATATAAACAAACCAGACTGGTGGCAATATATCCCTGGGTTCCAAAAAATATGGAGAAGGTTCTCTGTTACTGGTGGTGAATGGGTTGGCCGATTCGATGACCGCGGCAATTTAGATGATGGCGGGCACTTCGATGATTCTGGAGAAGAGCAGGATGTCTCTAAAGACATTTACGAGCTTATCAAACATTTCACTTGGATATTGTTGGTGGATGGGAGCCAGGTAAAGATAGCCGCTGATGCAGCAGATTTAATTAAGTTTGCCGACACAATTAAGCCAGCATATACAGATTATATCCCGATAATCGAAAATAAAGTAAGCGAAGAGATAGTTTTTGGAGAGAGCGTTTTATTAGAACTTGAGCCGGTGCCACCGTATTACGGGCCATAATCATGAGGGCGTTAAACAAATGATCTACGATGTTGCTTTAGCCTTGACGTGGCCAAAAACATCGACTATAATTAGTTGATGGACAAGGAGTAAGAAATGTCCAAGGTGAGATCGAGTCTGACAGTTAGCAGCAAGGTAACCATAGAGTTATTGTCTAAAGACGGCAAGAGTGTAAAACAAGTATATAGGAACATGATAGTTAACGGTGGGTATGATGTTTTGGGCAAGATGATGTTAGGGACTGCTACTGATTTTAATCAGATTTCGGATATAGGGGTTGGCACTGGCGGGCATGAGCCCGGGGACATTACAACGCCTGTAGATCCGCTCATTACCGATACAGTCCTGGAAGAAGAGCTCGCCAGAACAGCGGTCTCTCAAAGAATCCAAGAAGATCAGGCAGTACAATTCAGATGTATTTTCGCTGATGATGAGGCCAATGACGACATAACAGAAGCTGGCCTTTTCAGTCTTGATGGGGTCATGTTTGCCAGAGTTACTTTCCCAGCTGTCCACAAGGACTCTGGTTGGTTCTTGGTTGTTACCTGGGAATACACGCTCAGTGAAGGAACATAAGACATGGCGCAGACAAGAATTTGGGATTATGGCGCACCGAGAAAGACGCTGTTGCTTAACAGCAGGTATCTCGATGTGCTTCCATCGAGCTGTGTGATTGCTGGATTCGAGGTTGAGCAAACAACTCCGGCATCGCTATTGTTTAATATCAAGGCTGGCGTACTTATTAGCCAGGATGGAGTTGTAATTAGAGAATCAACAGATCTCGAAGAGGCTGTTACTATTGTTCCAGATGTCTCGAATCCAAGAATAGACTGGATAGTAGCTACTCATGAATACTCGAGTAGCAATCAGGCGCAGGAATATGAAGTTGTCCAGGGTGAGGCAGGTACTCCGCCTGTGCCGCCAACGCTTCCGGATCACGCCGTTAAGTTGGCAGAAATTTATGTTCCGGCGAGCGCTACAGAGATAGATGCTACATACATCAGCAATGTGCCAAAGACAACAGTCGATAGCACTCTACTCAACAGAGTCCATTTATCAGAATTGCAACCGGTTCCTACCTCTGAACATTCTTATGGCCTTTCTGACAAGGTTCTGGTTAGAGCCGGGACCTTTGTTGCGGCTACAGGGACTTCTTCTGTAACAGTGCCAGATCAGGTATCTGAGGCTTTCTCGCAGGTAACGACTCCTGGCAATGAGCGTGTCGACTTATTGGTAATAACCGATAATGGCGATCTTTACATTGTAGAAGGGACTGAAGATGTAGCTGGATACGCAGTTGCTCCAGACTATCCATCAGAGATGATGGTTTTGGCCGAAGTTACTATTAACGAAGTAGGGTACGAAGTTATAATTACACAAGATGACATAAGAGACGTTCGCCCATTCTTAAATCTAGGCGGTAGTGGTGGTAGCGGAGGTAGTGGGTTAGCAGAGATAAAAAGATATGACTTCGCGGCGACAGGTGGCCAAACCGCTGTAAATCTACCATGGGCCTACGCCATTGGCATGAATCAACTTATTGTTATATCCAGTGGAACAGTATGTAAAGTATTCGATGACTATCTTGAGAGCGCTCCTACATCGATAACGTTTACGAGTGGAAGAATATATCAAGAATCAATCTCTGTAATTAGGATTGGAGCAGCTACAGGTTCTGCCGTTGTACCTTTGCATGAGAAGCACATAGCGACAGACAGCCAAGAAATATTTGAGCTCGCAGGCACATACGATCCAGGAACCGATTCATTAGTTGTAATTAGAAATGGCAAAATATTAGTCCTGGAGGACGAGTACGAAGAAACAGATGAATCTACCGTCACACTAACGTCTCCTGCGGTTGAATATGACGTTCTTGTTTTCAAAGTAATCGGAGCGACTGGAGTGCCTGTTTCAGATGCGGATGTAACCAAGCACGCAGTTTACAATTTGTCTTTAGGGACAGATGATACATCACCCCTAACGATTGTCCGCATCGCAAGCGGATGCATCGTGGGTGGTTACTCTGGAACATTTATAAAACCGGATGCGGACGTAACCATCGACTCAAGCGTAGAAGGGGTTGGTGGGATAGATGAAGGCACTATAGCATCAAATACCTGGTATGCTATTTATTTAATAGCAACAGACCTGGGCGTGGTCAATGGGGTGCTTTCTACAAACTTCGTGTCGCCAACTATGCCAGGGGGATACACAAATTTCAGAAGGGTCGGGGCCGTATATGCAGCCACTGGCGGCAACTTCCGCAAATTTAAACAGAACGGGGATAGAATCAGAATCACGGATGCAACTAAGCGCGTTACATTTGCAGCAGCTGGCATAGTGGTAAGGACATGGTATCCAGAAAGTCTTACAAAATGGGTTCCAGAAACAGCAGTTGATGCAGACTTCTCTTGCGTTATCAAAGCCGATGACATCATAATGCGCTTGCATCACAACAACACAGACGCATTGCCAGTTGGTAACGAAGTTTATCCGGGGTTAGACCAAGTGACGGGGGTTGTTGCTGCGCTTGCTAATACAGACGGAGGAGTCGAGATAGTAGTTGATGGATTTGTCTCTAGAATACCAATACCAGAGAGACGTATTTATTGGTACTTAAATAATATTGGGACTAGCACATCATTTAGCTGGATCGGAACCATGTTGATAGGCTACACTGACAATCTTTCACATGGATAGTTTGGTGGAGACCAAGCTGTGGCGTTGACATTTCTAATCCCAGCAAGAGTTAACAAGAAAATGGTAGCACCCATTTTTTATGGAGTGCGCGTTGAGAATAATGTTGGGTCGCCAAACACAATGGTTACGATCGCTAGTGGAGCAACAATTTCTTCGGATGACGCAGAAGACGTTATCACCTCCGTGTCCGATGTGGATATAGACATTGCGACAACAGGTGCTAATGGACTTGATGCCGGGCCAGAAAAAGCTGATACGTGGTACTATATCTGGCTGATAAAGAAGCCAGACGGAACTGTGGCGGGACTTTTCTCAGAGAGTTACGATGATCCGATGAAACCTTCTGGATATACAAAACAAGCCTTAGTCGGAGCGGTAAGAAACGACGGATCAGGAAATTTCTTAAAGTTCTTTCAGGTTGGCAAGGAAGTAAATTTTGTGAATGAACAAACAGTATTCAATAGATCTGGAAGATATAGCAGTTTTGTAACTGTAGATCCTTCTGCGTACGTGCCGACTGAGATCTCCGACAGAGCCTTGGTTAGGTTCTTATTTAATTCAAAAGGTAGCATGTCACTATTTTTTGTGCCAGGGACTCAAACTGGATCGGTTGGTGGTGTTAAGGTAGCTCAACTAGAAGAGGAAAGCGAGAAGCTAGTAGCTCATATAGATTGTCTATTAGGATTCGAAGGTACATTTTCACTGAGGACATCTGGCTCTAGTTTGAATACAGATACACTGGCTACTATTTTTGGATTCGTAATAGACTGAGGAGATTGATGAGATGACTACAAGGGTGATCCCAGACAGAATAAACGAAGCAATAGTCAAGTCGATATTCTATGGGATCAAGGTTAGAAATCATTCTGGCACTCCTGCTTCTACGCTAATAATCTCGAGTGGCGTTGCTGCGCAGACATACGATGGAGCTTCTGTTATTACAACAACAGACGATATTACAATGGCAATAACTGCAAGTGGAGAGAATGGTCTAGACGATGGGTCCGAAGCGGCAAACACATGGTACTACATTTGGCTCATAAGAAAGGTCGACAGGACAGTCGCTGGACTATTTTCTGCTAGTAGCACAGCTCCCGTAATGCCTTCTGGATACACAGAAAAAGCGATTATAGGCGCCGTGAGAAACGACGCTTCTAGCAACTTCTTAAGGTTTTGGCAATTTAATAGAAGAATAATGTATCGTGATGCTGGTTTGGTCTATTCTGGGAATCCGCCAAGCAGTTTTACTGCTGTAGATCCTTCTTCCTTTGTCCCCGTGGCTATAGCACCCAAGGCCTTTCTGACGTTTTATGGGCACGAGAATACTACAGAATATGTTTATGTTGCTCCTGGGACTCAATCTGCAAGTACAGGAGGGATATTGGCTTTGGCAGTAGAGGATGAATCTGAAATGAGCACTACGCACTTGGAACTAATCCTGGGGTCAGACAACATGTTTTCTGTTCGTGGAACTGGATGGTCAAACAATATTACATGTAGTGTTTACGGGTTCGAGCTTTACTAGGAGATTGATGATGCGGTGCGAGGCAGGCCTTCCCGTGGAGGAACTTTAAATGGCAGAAAAGCGATTGGCCTACGATCAGGTCCCGCCATTCGATGGGACCGATTATGCCGGAACGAACATGGAATGGTCTGGTGACAAATTTAATGTGACAGGCGGAGGAGCTCAGGGGCCACAAGGTCCGACTGGCCCGCAGGGGGCCACTGGGGCTCAGGGGGCAACCGGAGCCCAGGGCGCAGATGGAATACAGGGAGAGGCTGGAGCCCAAGGCGACACAGGACCGCAAGGATCGACTGGAGCGCAGGGTCCGCAGGGCCCACAAGCTACTTGGCAGTAAATCATGGCAGGGTACGAAGACTTCCCTCTGCTACCAGGCGCCGCGTTTGTAGCGGCGCATCCTAATGCGTTGAGAGAAGCACTTGTCAGGAGAGCAGCCCAATCTGGAGATTCTATAACTCCTCCAGCAACTATCAATGCAACTGACCCAGTAGAGGGGGCAGGGTTCAAAACGTGGCTTTTGGCCGCCCGAACAGCTGTTGAGGTAATGCTTACTGCCGAAAGTTATTACGCGCATGGCTCCGTTGAAGAAAGTGTATATGATTTCGCGCCATGGACATTAGCCAATTTGATGACTTACATTCATACAAACTTCATATCAGTAGAAGGTGGTGAGTCGGAGAACGCATGGAAACCGTATAGTGAAGTGGCCCCAAACTCATTCAAGGTAGCATATATCAACGAGATCTATTATGCGTGTGAGTGCATGTGTATCACCAATCCGGGGCTTGATGATGGATCTCGGACCGGAACTGTTAAGGCCGGGGCTGGTAGTAGTCTGCATAGCGGTGGCGGGGGACACATCGCAGATGAAGAGCTTGGGCCTCTTGTTGCCGGGAACGAGCAGGAAGGAACTTGCAGCAAGACCGATATAACCGAATCATCATTGTATATAGAAATGTCCCAGGCGGAACCCTATAGGTACTTAGAACTAGAAGACGATGGAGTGGGGGGGTTCAACGTTCTCACTGCCATTAACATTACGTTTTCATACGCCTCTACTATCAACTACGCAACGGGAGAGATATACATCGCGACAACGGAGAATTGGGTTGCAGATGAAAGCGTGTTCCGGGTGGCATACGACTATGAGGAGGCGATAGTTCCTGGGTCTTTATCCACTGCCATATCATCGGCTCTAAGCGATTTCGATGGTGGCTCATATGGAGCTGGTACGGCAGAAGTCACAGCTACTCGGCATTACAGAGAGGACCCCCCAGGGTCTTATGATTACTACGCCGACGTAGAGAACCACAGAATGACCTCGGACCCCGTAGTCGTCCCGGACGTGGCATACTCTCTGTCTGTACTGGCCGTTCCCTTTAGAGAAACCTATGAGCTCTCTGCTCCGGGTGTGGTGTTTAGCGGGTCAGGGTTCTCGGTAGCGAAGAGGCTTGCGCCTGAAATCACGGAGGTGTGGCTAGAGGGCTTCATCCGTGTGGTGAAGGACTCTGGTGGGTGGGACAACGAGTCTGTGTCTATAGGGTACTGGTTTGATGATGACGACCTCTCTGGTATCGGGGGCTGGTTCGTCGTGGGCTCAGAGTGTAGTGATTCCATCTACGCCGAAATCCTTGATCTGGATTCCTTCGACGGTTACGGACAAACCGATTTCGGCGGATACCACAACGGCGAGTACGGGATGTAAGACAAAGGAGCCTTCATGCCATCAGACACCTGTGAACGACACCTAGCTGTGGCCGATGATGTTTCTACGCTTAAGTCCAGGGTAGGAGAACTTGATAAGTCGATCCAGACACTGTGGTCTAAATACGATGCCTTAGAGCGCGATGCCAGGGCATCGATTGTTAGAGTCCCAGAGTTGACCATAAACATTTCTGATATTCTAAAGGACACAAAGATACGAGCATTAGAAGAAGAAGGATACAGACAAACAATAAGACAACATACAAAAGACATAGAGACTCTTGGATGTGATCTCGACAAGGTTGGGGAGCTTAGTGCCCGAAAGACAGAAACCGCATCGAAAGAAGAAGTGCTAAATCTTTTTAGGTGGGTAAAATATGGATGGTTGGCTACCATTTTCGCTGTTCTTGCATTGGTGGCGAACATTGTGTTGATGATTTGGAGGAAGTAGTAATGAAAAGAGTTTTGGTCGTTGACGACAATCCGACGCATTTGCGGATAACCTCAAAGATCGCGCAAAAGATTTTGGGCGAGAAAGGTCGGATCGAATCCTTTTCAGACCCAATGGAATTCATACATGCCGCTCAATTTGGAGCCAAACCGGATTTGATCGTCATCGACTATATGATGCCTGCGATGGATGGTCTTACGGCGCTAAGGATATTGCGTAACAAAGGAATTAATTCAAAAGCGATGATTGTGTCTGCTTATTTGACTGATCTATATAGCAAGCTGATAGAATCAAATAATATAAGTGTGGTTATCAAAAAGCCTTTCTCGATCAACGAGATTGGCGATGAGATGGCTGTTGCCCTGGGGATGGTCCCTGGGACGCTCGTTGGGGTCGAGAGGGGAGATGACAAATGAAGACGAAATTGCTTTCTGTGCTGTTGTGTCTGCCTGCGGTTTCTGTTATTGCGGCCGAAGCCGAGAGCGCTTCTCCTGTAGAGACAGGGGACTGGAGTGCGACTATTGGGAAGATCGGGGTGCTGCTAATACAGGTTCTTGGCCCGGTCCTAATTGTCCTTGTTTCTTATGCTGCGGCGAAATTGGCAAAGAAACTCGGGGTAGAATACTCGTCTACAATCGATACCCAGATTCGCAGTTTGGCCAAGATGGGGATAAATTATGCAGATGCTTGGGCCAAGAATGCGGCCAGTAAGCCAGCCAGCAAGGAAAAGATGCAGGTTGCGGTTAATTTCGTGGTTGATTCATTGAGCAGCATGGGGATCAAGAATTACGCGGCTTCACAGGTCGAGAAGTTTGTCGAGGCTCAGTTGAACTGGGACAAGAAGGTCAACCCAGATGGGATTGCCAAGATAAACCCTACTCCAGTTCCGCCGGCCTAACGCTTACAGTTGAAGACATAATAGGGCTGACGGAATCGATCACTGGTCTAGCCACAATAAAGCTGGACTTGGAGGACAAACTGGACGCCGAGCTCTACCAGCACATCAAGTACGTGACTAACCAGAGCTTGGTCATGCTTAAAGAAAGGGGCGCCAATAAGGCCGTAATGATAGAGATAGGCAAGTTAGGATGGCGATTGTTCCGTGTCATCCAGGCCTACAACGCGAAGCAGAAGAATCTTACGCTCAACGGAGTCTTGGCGATTGTCAAACAATTTAAGGCCATTGTGTCTGGCTCTTCTTAGCGTGACATTTGTCACGCTTTTGGGATGCAGGCCATCCGGCGCAGGGGGAGGGGCTGGTACAGAGTGTACACCCACTCCAGTACCTACCTCCCCCAATATATCTGGGGGGCACTACAACGAACACGGAGAGTGGATACCAGATAACAAGACAATAGCCAGAACCTATAAGATGCCAGACATGTCTGCCGGGCTAAACGGGGATCTTCATCGAATAAGGCCTGTACTGGCAGTAGAGCTGATTGATTATAGAACCGGATGCCTGGATATAATAGGCGGTGAGGACATGTTGGGCCTCTGCATAAGCAAGCGTTGGACTAGTATCTTTGAGATCAAGACAGGAGTAACAGTCTTTTATGATTTCGATAGGGGCTGGAGGAAAGACCCAGATCATCCCGGGATCAATCTTGGGCTCTCATTCCTGATAATCAAATTCTAGGGTGCAACATGGACGTAGGGAAAGTAGCAAACAAAACCTGGAAGATAGTAGAAAAAGCATCTATTCCATTGCTATTTGTTGTTATTTCGTGGGCGCTTACGACAATCCTTTCAATTCAGAATAGAATAATTAGAATGGAAGAAAAAGTAAAAGAAGACGAAGCACAGTGGAGAATTTTACAGACTCACACAAAAGATCTTCAAGACCAAAAGATAGAAGTAGAAGTTTATAAGCGAATGTTCGAGATGCTTTTGGATAGAAACCAGCTGAAGATCGAAAGGATTTCTCTGCCAGAAGTGTCTAAAGATCCAAAGAAAACTTATGAAGAGTTCAGAAGAGAGCAAATGATGAGGCAGAAAAAATAAATGGTTATCGAGATTGATTTTACCCCAGGAGCGCAAGGACCTATAGGCCCACAGGGGCTTACAGGCGATATGGGGCCACAGGGGCTGGATGGTGCCCAAGGCGATCTTGGACCACAGGGGTTGAGCGGCCCACAAGGTAATATTGGATTTCAGGGATCAGCTGGAGATCCAGGTCCTCAAGGGCAAGAAGGTGCTCAAGGAGTTGTTGGTCCACAGGGTGATATTGGGGCTCAGGGTGCGATTGGGCCACAAGGGTTAGCAGGCACGCAAGGGGAGAGCGGTCCGCAGGGAGTTGAGGGCGCACAAGGAGATGCTGGGGCACAGGGAGAGACTGGTGATTCTGGTCCACAGGGAGATATTGGTTCACAAGGGGATATAGGTCCGCAGGGAGTTGATGGTGTTCAAGGCTCTGTTGGTGCGCAGGGAGCTACCGGTGCACAGGGTAACGAAGGTCCCCAGGGGATAGAAGGTGCTCAGGGAGAAGAGGGTTCTCAAGGATCTACTGGTGCACAAGGCTTAACTGGTGCTCAGGGAGATCAAGGTCCGCAAGGGCTTGATGGTGCTCAGGGCGATACCGGATTTCAGGGAGACGAAGGTGATCCTGGTCCGCAAGGGCTAACTGGCGCACAGGGCGATTCTGGTCCGCAGGGAGAGATGGGGCCTCAGGGGTTAACCGGGGCTCAGGGTGATATTGGTGCTCAAGGTGATCAAGGGGTACAGGGAGAAGAGGGTCCTGCTGGTCCTCAAGGTAATGAAGGTGCGCAAGGAGCTTCTGGTCCACAGGGTGCGATTGGAGCACAGGGTTCGACAGGACCGCAAGGCGCAGATGGCCCACAGGGCGTTGATGGAGCGCAGGGTGATGAAGGCGCCCAGGGGTATACAGGAAGTCAGGGAGAGGCTGGTCCACAGGGAGCCGAGGGTTCTCAAGGCGCAACTGGCCCTCAAGGCTTGACTGGTGCGCAAGGTGAAGAAGGACCGCAGGGCGATGAAGGCGACCTTGGTCCGCAAGGCGACGAGGGTGCTCAGGGGAACATAGGTCCACAGGGGCAAGAAGGCTCTCAGGGTTCGATTGGGCCCCAGGGGGCAGAGGGCGCTCAAGGCGATATTGGCCCGCAGGGCGATGAAGGGTCGCAAGGGGAAGTTGGCCCACAGGGTGACGAAGGCGCCCAAGGGGAGATTGGTGCCCAGGGCCCGACTGGGCCGCAAGGATTAACTGGGGCCCAAGGGGAAGATGGACCTCAGGGCGATATTGGCCCGCAAGGAGAACAGGGCCCCCAGGGTGACACTGGATCTCAAGGCGATACAGGCCCTCAAGGATTAACAGGAGCGCAAGGCGAGGAAGGGCCTCAGGGAGAGATAGGCCCACAGGGGGATACTGGGCCACAAGGCATAGAAGGTCCGCAGGGGGACGAAGGTGCCCAGGGAGCAGCTGGACCGCAGGGGCTTACTGGACCACAGGGTGCTACTGGTGCACAAGGTGCTACAGGTCCTCAGGGTGCTACTGGCGCTCAGGGTGACATTGGCCCACAAGGGGATGAAGGCGACATAGGCCCGCAGGGTGTTGACGGAGTTCAAGGCGAACAGGGAGTTCAGGGAGATATAGGTCCACAGGGAGTTGCTGGCCCTCAAGGCGATGAAGGTTCACAAGGAGAAACCGGAGCACAAGGGGATGAGGGGGCGCAAGGACCGATAGGCCCGCAGGGGGCAGAAGGTGTTCAGGGTGATATTGGCCCTCAAGGTGATGAAGGGGATCTTGGCCCGCAGGGCCCTATTGGGCCTCAAGGCGATACGGGGGCTCAAGGGCTGACCGGTCCGCAGGGGCTGACTGGTGCTCAGGGTGACGAAGGGCCCCAAGGAGATATTGGTCCGCAGGGTGAAGTAGGCCCGCAGGGCAACGAAGGTGTTCAGGGGGCTACCGGCCCTCAGGGGCTAACCGGAGCACAGGGTGATACGGGGGCTCAAGGGGATATAGGCCCGCAGGGCGATGAAGGCGAGCAAGGTCCACAAGGGGCGGAGGGGCCGCAAGGAGCGGAGGGCGCTCAAGGCGATGAGGGCCCACAGGGCTCGATTGGTCCTCAAGGACTAACTGGCGCTCAGGGCGATGTAGGCCCGCAAGGAGACGAAGGCGATCTTGGCCCTCAGGGGGCCGATGGTGTTCAAGGTGCGACTGGAGCCCAGGGAGAACAGGGACCTCAGGGCGATATAGGGCCACAGGGGGTAGATGGCCCACAGGGTCTTACGGGAGCACAGGGAGACGAAGGGCCTCAAGGCGATATCGGTCCGCAAGGGACAGAAGGCGCTCAAGGAGAGATAGGTCCCCAGGGAGATGTCGGTCCTCAGGGTGAAGAGGGAGCGCAAGGTGTTGATGGTGCGCAAGGAGATACGGGGCCGCAGGGTGACGAGGGCGACCCTGGCCCGCAAGGATTAACCGGGGCACAGGGAGATATAGGCCCTCAGGGTTTGGTCGGTCCCCAAGGTGCAGATGGTGTCCAAGGGGAGCAAGGGGTTCAGGGAGATATAGGGCCTCAAGGTTTAACTGGAGCTCAAGGAAACGAAGGAGCTCAAGGTGATACAGGTCCTCAGGGAACTACGGGAGCACAAGGTCCTATAGGACCGCAAGGTGCGACCGGACCACAAGGCGAAGAAGGCTCGCAGGGCGAGATAGGTCCGCAAGGGGAAACCGGACCGCAAGGTGACACTGGAGCTCAGGGCTCAACTGGTGCACAGGGCGAGCAAGGTCCCCAGGGTGAGGAAGGAACGCAGGGTGCAACTGGTCCTCAAGGATTGACTGGTGCTCAGGGGGAAGAGGGCGCACAGGGAGAGATCGGCCCGCAAGGAATAGAAGGTCCGCAGGGTGACGAAGGGCCGCAAGGCGAAATCGGCCCTCAGGGCAGCACTGGAACTCAGGGAGCTACTGGGGCGCAAGGGGACGTTGGAGCTCAGGGTGATATTGGGCCACAGGGTGATGAGGGAGTGCAGGGAGCGGTAGGCGCCCAGGGGGCCACTGGTGCTCAAGGTGACGTTGGTCCTCAGGGAGATACTGGTCCACAAGGCGATCAAGGACCACAAGGCGACGAAGGCTCTCAAGGAGATATAGGCCCGCAGGGGTTTACTGGGGCGCAAGGCGATACTGGACCTCAGGGTGCGAGTGGACCTCAGGGATTAACAGGTACACAAGGGGATATTGGAGAAACTGGTCCGCAAGGAAGTGATGGGGCACAAGGGGATATAGGATCTCAGGGAGCAACAGGAGCACAAGGAGATATTGGCCCCCAAGGATTGACAGGGGCGCAAGGTGCGACTGGAGCTCAAGGTAATACTGGAACGCAGGGTGACACAGGCGCACAGGGAGATCAGGGACCACAAGGTGAAGAGGGGGCTCAAGGTGATATTGGGCCGCAAGGGGTCGAGGGTGCTCAAGGTTCTACTGGTGTCCAAGGATCGACTGGGGCTCAGGGCGACGTCGGCCCTCAGGGCGACGAGGGGGCGCAGGGGGCCACAGGTCCTCAAGGCAATGAGGGTGCACAAGGATCTACAGGCCCCCAAGGTGCTACAGGTCCGCAGGGGCTGACTGGTGCTCAGGGTGACGAAGGAACTCAAGGTGATATTGGACCACAGGGATTAACCGGTTCTCAAGGACTTACAGGACCACAAGGACTTACAGGATCACAGGGCGATACAGGACCGCAAGGCGATGAGGGCGCTCAAGGCCCGGATGGCGTCCAAGGATCTACTGGTTCTCAGGGTGATATAGGTCCACAGGGAGACGAAGGTGATATAGGACCACAAGGAGCGGAGGGGGCACAAGGAGACACAGGGCCGCAAGGGTTAACTGGCCCACAGGGATCTATCGGGCCACAGGGTACAACCGGGGCTCAGGGTGCCACGGGTGCTCAGGGTGCTACAGGTGCACAAGGTGCTGATGGTGCACAGGGTGACGTAGGTCCTCAGGGTGCTACAGGTGCTCAGGGAGCTACTGGGCCACAAGGATTAACAGGATCTCAGGGTGCAACTGGCCCACAAGGGTTGACCGGAGCCCAGGGTGCGACCGGGCCACAGGGAGCTACAGGCGCACAAGGCTCAACTGGTCCGCAGGGAGCTACTGGAGCCCAAGGATCAACGGGAGCGCAGGGATCGACCGGACCACAAGGGGACGAGGGCGATATAGGTCCGCAAGGAGACGAAGGCGCTCAAGGTGATATTGGCCCGCAGGGTTTGACGGGATCGCAAGGCGCGACAGGCGCTCAGGGATCAATCGGAGCGCAGGGGGCAACAGGGGCGCAAGGTGCGACCGGTGCACAGGGAGCTACAGGGGCTCAGGGCGCGACAGGTGCGCAAGGAGCTACAGGTCCGCAAGGCGCTACGGGTGCCCAGGGAGCTACAGGCGCTCAGGGGGCTACTGGACCGCAAGGACTGACAGGGGCGCAAGGGGCTACGGGGGCACAAGGTTCAACCGGTGCCCAGGGTGCAACCGGCGCCCAGGGCTCTACGGGAGCTCAAGGTGCGACCGGTTCTCAAGGGGCAACTGGAGCCCAGGGGGCGACTGGTGCGCAAGGGGCGACGGGCGAAGCGGGGGCGCAAGGGGATGTGGGGCCGCAAGGCGCCCAAGGTCCCGAAGGCGCACAGGGAGCCACTGGTGAAACAGGTGCGCAAGGCGCTACAGGGGCTCAAGGGGCCACTGGTGCTACCGGAGATAGTGGTCCGCAGGGTGCTACAGGACCTCAGGGTGTCGCCGGCGCCCAGGGCGCTACTGGAGCGCAGGGTTCGACAGGCGCTCAGGGATCTACTGGGGCCACCGGTGCACAGGGGGATACAGGACCTCAGGGCCTGACCGGAGCTCAGGGAGCAATAGGTCCGCAAGGGTTAACCGGTGCTCAAGGCGCTACAGGTGCCACTGGAGCCCAGGGCGCAACCGGTGCGCAGGGGGCCACGGGTGCAACTGGGGCTCAAGGGGCGACAGGTCCTCAAGGCCTAACAGGTGTCCAAGGTGCCACTGGTCCTCAAGGGCTAACGGGATCGCAGGGATCAACTGGCCCACAAGGGGCAACGGGTTCACAAGGGGCCACTGGAGATACCGGAGCTCAGGGTGCAATCGGTCCACAGGGTGCAACCGGAGCGCAGGGGAGCACCGGTGCTCAAGGTGCTACAGGCGCCCAAGGAGCTACGGGTGCTCAGGGGGCAACTGGGGCACAGGGGGCTACGGGAGCCCAAGGCGCTACAGGCGCTGATGGCAATACGGTACTTACTGGCATTGAAGATCCCGGGGCGGGGACTGGCGTTGATGGTGACTACTATATCAACACTGTTTCCTGGCAAATCTTTGGTCCTAAAGCTGGTGGTGTGTGGGGTACTGGTACTGACCTCATAGGGGAGACAGGTCCGCAGGGCGACGAAGGGGCTCAAGGTCTGACCGGTGCGCAGGGAGCTACCGGTGCACAAGGAGCTACCGGTGCCCAAGGTGCTACGGGTGCCCAGGGCGCGGCGGGGGCGCAGGGTGATCAGGGTGCACAAGGTGATACGGGAGCCTCGGGTGGTGGTATCGCTCCAACCCGGCAGGTACTCTCCTCCGGGTCCGGCACCTATACCACGCCCGACGGATGTGTTGGCTTCAAAGTCACATGTATTGCCGCTGGCGGCGGTGGCGGTGGGTGTAATGGTCAGAACATCAAATATTCGGCTTCGGGCGGTGGTGGCGGCGGTGGCGTAGCAATAGCATGGGTGACAAGTCCGAACGCCACTTATGCATATTCTGTCGGCGCAAGCGGCTCCGGTGGTTCTGCCGGTGCGAACGACGGCAGTGCCGGAGGGGACACGACTTTTGGTTCGAGCTTTGTGACCGCCAAGGGAGGCTTGGGAGGAAAATCCTCGGAGGGCACAAACGGGCTTGGAGGGGCCGGAGTTTTGTCTGGCGCATTAGGAGAGCTCTTAAGCGCCGGTCAACCTGGAGGAAATGGTGTATCAGTTTATAACACTATGTCACCGGTAGGGGGGTGCGGTGGGTCCTCGATGTTTGGGGGCGGTGCGCTGTCTGTAACCGGTAAGAGCAACGGCGACAACGGAATAAGTTATGGTGGCGGCGGGGGTGGTGCTACGTCCACTGATGCAGACAATCGCGCAGGAGGTAACGGCGTTGGCGGTGTAATCATAGTCGAGGAGTATTACTAGGTGAAAGAGCTAGAAGAGAAGTTGGCTAGGATGGAAGGGTAGACATGAGCACAGCTGATGACTTCGGTGTGAGTGGCCCACGCTCTAGTGGGGACTGCAAAAGCCCGGGGCATACCGGGCATCAGGGGCCGTGCTACCCCGGGTGCGGTTGCCGTGAAGCTGTAGGTCCAGCGGGGCCAGAGGGCTGCTGGGGTTGGCACGAGCTTGGCCCTTGTGGTCCAGAAGGCCCTATTGAGTACACTTTGCCAATTCCTGCGGGAGGGGTATGACCCGATGCATGTAAACCTTTCAGATAAAGATATTTCCGGTGTTTTGTCCAGCGTCGATATTATGTTAACGCACCGCTGCAATTTAAATTGCCCCAACTGCTGCACTCACTCTAACATTCCAAGCAATAATCAGCTGTCTCTTGAGCAGCTAGACCACTTCTTATCAGACGCCATAGAGTGGTCCATTCCTTGGCGTAGGTGGAACATAACTGGCGGAGAGCCTACGCTGTATCCACAATGGGATGAGTTTATCACACTTCTAACTCACTACCACAATTTGAAGCCTTCCCAAGAGATTTACTTGTACACGAATGCGACAATACCGCTTTCAATAGAGCGTATCCGCAGATTACCAAAGTGGCTCAAGCCGCAGATATCTCACAAGGACGACATTACTTTATCCGGTTTTTCTTTAATGAACATAGCTCCGCAAGATCTTGACGGGTGGGATTCAGATAATATCACACCTTGCGAAATAACATCTAGATGCGGAATGGCACTGTCCTGGATGGGGATCTATCCCTGCAGTCCGGCTGGGGGGATCGCCAATGTTATAGGCGGTCCGCCGGGGGTGCAGTGTCTTGGGGACGTAAATCGCAAGACATTAGCCCCGCTTTACGGGCTATGTAGTTTGTGCGGGTTTTACGTCTGTCCTAAGCATGCTAAGTCTCCTATGCGATATAATGATAAGAAATCTCTTGACTATATGAGCCCGACATGGTACGATGTGTATCAGAAAGGGGGCCATGTAGATGGCAACAGCAGGGGTTAGGGTGTTGTTGATTGGCAAAAAATGGGAACTTCCTGGATATGATGTTACGCATATCGTGTCTGCGCCCGAATACTTTTCGATAGCTTCTAGAGTAAAACCAGACGTTATTGTTTCTCAGGATGCGCATTTGCCAGGGCTTAATACAGCGCCATTCGCTATTCGCAGACGATGGATAACCATGCCTGAGACCGCAAAAGCGGTAGAGGTTATAAATGCAATCGAGATATGTTACTCTAATTGGGTTCACGGAGAGAACAGCAGTATACATCCATTGGTGTCGGTATATACTGGGGCTTATAATACTGATCCCGTTTGGATAGAAGAGGCCTATGAATCATTGTGCAATCAGACCTGGCGTGATTGGGAGTGGGTCGTGGTTGATGATGGTTCTGATTCCGCAAAGAAATACTTAGAGATTGCAAAGCTAGATAGTAGAGTCAGACCATTTAGCATGGTCCACAGTGGTAAGATAGGAGAGGTAAAGGATACAGCTGTACGTCTATGTCGGGGCGAGTTTGTAGTTGAGCTTGACCATGATGATTTTCTGACTGACACTGCTCTATATGAGCTCAAGAGAGCGTTCCAAATGTACCCAAAAGCAGGTATGGTTTATGCCAACTGTGCCGAGTTTAACCCGGACGGATCTGCACATAAATACCCCGGCAATTTCTGGAGCGATAGGTATCGTCCTTTCTTTTACAAGGGAAAGCGATACGAAGAATGTCTGACCCCGAATGTTTATGGCCCATGCGACGGCATGGTTTGTGCATGGTTCCTAACTGTTGGTCCGAATCATCCAAGGGCTTATCGTGCCAGTGAATTGCATAGGCTCGGTGGGTATAATCCAGGTCTTCCAATAGCAGACGACTGGGACGTCTTTGCTAGAATGTATCTATACTCAGAAATAGTACAGATCGAGAAGTGTCTATATCTGTACCGGTGGAGGAGCGATAACAATAACACAACCAAGACGAGGAACAAAAGCATCCAAGATCACCTTAAGCTTGGGCGCAAGTTCTATAGCCAAGCATTCAGGGAGAAGATGGCGAAGTCTAGCTCTGCCCCTATTGTCATCCCCAAGCAGTACCGGCATTCGATGGTTTCTGCCAAGGAAGGCGATGTTGTGTTGGACTGCGGCGCCTTTGATGGTGCCGACTCTCTAGATTTCTTAACGGCTGTAGGCCCAAGCGGCAAGGTTTTCGCCTTTGAGCCCAGCGAGAAGGTGCTTGCTAAGTTCTCAGCAGTAGCGGGCGTTACCCTAGTCAGGATGGCCGTTTCTGATACGGATAGCACTGTAAATTTTTCAAGCCAAGGTAAGGATTACGACAAAGTAGATCCAGCTGGTCAGGAAACTGTCCAATCTATTAGATTAGATACATGGTGCAAGAATAACAGTCACGTAGCTCCTACGTATATTAAGATGGACATCGAAGGCTCTGAGATGGCCGCGCTGCGCGGGGCTGCAGAGGCAATCAAGACGTACAAGCCCAAACTGGCGATTTCAGTTTACCATAAACCAGAAGACTTGACAGAGATCCCTGCTTTTATAAAGACCCTGGTTCCTGAATACAAGACGGAAATTGTTACGCACACTAACAACGATGTTGTCCTGTACGCATGGATAGGGCAAGAAGATAAGCGCAATCTATGTAAAGGCTTACAGGTAATAGCCATAGCTAAAAATGAAGAGGTCGCACTCCCTGGATTTATCAACCAGTTCAAGAACATTACTAATAGGTTTGGGATTGTGATCGATGACACAACCTCCGACAATACAGAAAAAGTGGCCGAAGAGAATGGAGCGATAGCCTACAAGTTCAAGTTTGAACGTTTTGACGAGCAGCGCAATCGGCTGCTTACTCTTTTTAGCAAAGATGCGGAATGGTTTATTACGCTTGATCCTGACGAGCGGCTTGACGAAGGGACGATCAAGCTGATACCGGACTTGATGAAAGCCAGTGACGTCGATATGTATTTTGCACCGCTGTTTGCCAGAAACCGTGACGGATCATCTACCGAGTGGCCCGGCAAACCATTTCTGGTCAGGAACATTAAAGGATTACGCTGGATTGGGGCGGTACACGAGCACTTAATTGCACCGACCGATAGGCTAGTTCAGTTACGCAACGCAAAAATTACCCATGACATTTCTTTGCATGACGAGAAGCGAAGAGAAGACGCGGATAGCTTTTATGCTTCTCTTGCGGCGCTTCCTAGGCCTGACGCCTGCGGGTTCCCACTGCTAAATTACGGGCACTTGACTGATCCGCAAATCAAGCAGGTTCGTGCCGGCCCACTTGTGTCTGTTGTCATTCCTACTTATAAGCGTCGTGAGATGTTAGCTAAAGCTATTTCGTCAATAAAGCGCCAAGACTACACACCCATAGAGATCATTGTTGTTGGAGATAACTGCCCAGAACTGGCAGAAGGCCCACTAATAATTGGTGTAGATGTAGTTGAAAATCTAAAAGATAACCACAAAGATTGGGGTGGAACAGCGCGTAATCGGGGAATCGAATTAGCTAGAGGCGACTGGATTGCCTATCTGGATGACGATAATGAATGGGCACCAAACCACGTCTCGAGCTTAATGGTTGCAGCCGAATGGTTTAATGCAGAGTACGCAATAGCATCGCTTCAGCTTCCGTTCGGGGTGCTTAAGTGCGATTATCCACAAAAAGGTCGGGTGGATGCCAGCGCCATAATGCACAAAAAGAGCTTGGCCCATCGGTACGGCAAATGGCGGGAAGGAAAGAATGCCGAGTACGCCAACGACTGGCGATTCGTTGAACCCTGGGTCATAGCAAAAGTAGGATGGACATGTAGCAATAAGGCAACTGTGCTGTATAATACAGAGACGTGTGGGCAAGTGGAGTTCCTTAAGTCTCAGGTCGCAGCACAAGAGGTTGCGAATGCCACATAGTAACCCAGAGGGCAAGGCCAAGGCCATCGAGTGGATACGCGAACACGTTCCTACCGCTACGTCTATTTTAGACGTGGGCCCGGGTTCCGGTTGGTGGGGGTGGAAGCTAAAAGAATTCGGATACTCTCACATAGATGCGGTAGAAGCGTGGGCGCCATATGTACAGCAATTTAGGCTTCGAGACTTCTACAGAAATATTTACGTGGCGGACGTAAGATATTTCGCCCCGGAACATACTTACGAATTGGCCATTCTTGGAGACGTTCTGGAGCATCTTACAGTCAATGACGCTCAGAAATTAGTAGATGCCATGTGTTCTGGATGTAAGAACTTAATCGTTTCTGTGCCATGGAATTATCACCAAGGGATCGTTGAGGGGAATCCATTCGAGGCCCATGCCCAACCAGATCTAACCCCAGCAATAATGGTTGAGAGGTATCCTAAAATGTCCCCGATATTCCTCGGCCAATCGATGGGAGTCTATGTTCTAGGAGATTCCGCATGAGTTACATTGTCAACAGCGTGAATTCCAAAGTAATGACAGGGGTGATGATAAAAGAGTACGGGGTCGGCATCACCGGCCTAACCCCCACCGTAGAGATAAGACGAATTAGCGACTCCAAGTATTTCGATTTTGCCGCTGTAGGCGAGCCTTATTGGTTGAGCACTGGCGGACAAAGGGAAAGAACTTTGCCGCCAGCCCCATGGTTTGATGGCCTATATCAATGGGAATTTGATCAGAGCGTATATGATCAGGACAAGATAGACACTTACGAGATCTTATATAGAAACGACTCGCCATACAAGCTAGTGGCCACTGAGCTCATGTCGTTCGAACAGGCAGGCCTGGACGTAGCGGCTATAAGGGAGGCGGTCTGGAAGGCCTCTATGACTCCAGGCGGCGTACAAGCAGACATGATCATGAACCTTATGTGGGCGATGGCCCGCGGAAGGATGGAGCTGGGAGAGGAAAACAAGATCAACGTCTACAATGACGATGATAGTTATTTCTTCACAATCCAGTTGACGCCAACAGAAAAAACCACCTCTGAATTAGAGGCCGGAGATCTTATTTCTTATGGGTCCGCCGGCAGGTACAGGGTTAATCCCAATCCAGATCCAGAGCTCTGCATGGTCTACGGATACCTTCGGTATCCAACTGGAGATCCTGTTGTAAACAACGATATAGAAGTTTACGTGGACGAGAAAGATCTTCCACAGTTTGCTGATCATTCCTTACTGACTGGCAAGATCGTAGTATTCCATACAGACGAAGAAGGGTATTTCCAGACAGACTTAGTGCGCAATGCGCTGGTTACAATGCATATCAAACAGTCTAACTTCAAGTATCAGTTCTCAGTCCCAAATCAAAACGAAGCGAGCATAGAAGATATCCCCGGTAGTGGCGTCCTGAAAGACACAGAAAACCCGCTGTAGAGGATTAACCATGGTTGCACCAACAACTTGCAATGTCTACGGAACCTTGTTGTATCCAACAGGTGATCCAGTTGTAGATAACGATATCGAGATGTTCGTGGAGTGTGGCAGCAACGGAGATCTGCCTCAGTTTGCACAGGGATCATTGCTTACCGGTAAGAGCGTGGTTTTACATACTGGTGAAAATGGCTATTTCGAATCGCCAATGATACGAGGCGCCCTAGTCACTCTGCATCTTAAACGATCAAATTTTAAATGCCAATTCGAGGTTCCAGACGTAGAATCAATTGACATAAAAGACATCCCTGGAGTCCATGGTGAGATTAAGACAATAGAGAATCCATTCTAGGAGAATGCGATGTACACTGAGCCGCATGTTCATGTAGGGGCTCCCTTACAAAGGGATGGCGATTCGTTTCTGGTCGATGTCCCCTTTACCGGTTTCTATGAATTGGGCTACAAATGCGACCTAGCGTCGGTCGAATACTCACTCACTGGCGACTTCGCTGGTGAAGAAAAAACATGCACTCCCAAAATAAGTGATGAAGATCATTATGGGACTACGCAGCTGGAATTCAGCCCCACCGGTACTCCATACAACTTCGTGTGGGATGCATTAACAGATCTCGGAAATGGAGAGATAAGTGACGTAGCCCAAATACGGATCAAAGCCGTCTTCGGCAGCAATTTAGGCGAGTATGGGACAAGCAGCCAATTTTTGATAGACACGCGAGTTGTGGTCACAACTGGTGGAGCCTCATTTATAAGAGGTGAAATCGCCAATCTTAAGATAGTCTTTACCGATCCAGACGGGCTGATGATAGATCCATCATCTGTTCAAATGGTAAGTATCATAGACCCATCAGGCGAAGAGCAGCTATATAGCCCAATAGAAGCGGTCCAGGTGTACACTGGAGAATGGGACGTAGACTGGGAAGTGCCAACAGACGCCGAACTGGGGAGATGGGCTGCTACATGGGCGTATGAGCTTGACTACGAAGTTGAATCTCATGTTGTAGATTTTAATATAGAGGCCAGAGCCTCTATCTTTGAGCCAATAGGCCAGGATACGTGCGTAGTTCACGGACGGATTCTGTATGCTGATGAAACTCCAATAGCAGACGCAGATGTTATGTTTATCCCACATCATCTTAGCGATCCAGAACTAGGCAATCCGACAAGGATCGGCGTTGAGCCGATTGAAGCCACAACCGATTCAAAAGGCAGATTTGTGGTTGAGCTCATCAAGGATACAGAAGTGATAATCTTTGTGCCAGCTCTAAACTTCAGGCAGTTTGCAAAAGTACCAGATCAGCCTACAGCCGAATTCAGGACAATGATGACAACGCTTCCCGTTGGAGACAGAGACAAGTTTGGGAATCGTACAAGCTAAAAAAAGGGGGACGGTGTTGTCCCCCCTAATTTCTTTTACGCAGCAGTAACAGAGGGTTCGCCGCTGGCTTGCCACGTAATCACGAAAGCCGCGATAGCTGCAGCAATTGAGCCGGTTACGCGAACAATGCTGAAAAGCACCTTTGACAAACCAACAAGAAGCTTGTCAATTAGGGCACCCGCAACAGACCCTCCTCCGCCTGCCTCTACCCCCACCTTCTTCCGTAGCATTTCCAAGATTTCCTCTTCGGTCTTACACACGGGGACCTCCTCCTAAAAAACTCCTTGATTTTGTGGATCTCTACGGGAGACCCGATTCTTTGGAGTTTTAGGCAGAGGGCAGAGAGCTAGCAGAGCATTAAGCCTTTCTGTACCAGAACCACTCGAACGAGCCGGAAGACATTTTCCAGATCGCTCCATTATCTGCAGCCACAGCTACTGGTGCCGCGAGAATCTGATCCGTATCTGCCATTCTTATGGAGAGCCCCTTTGGCGAGACACTGATATCTTGTATCCCGGGGCCATTAACTCTTCCGTAAACAGAAGACAACCCAACTTGGCCTATGAATGCCGATCTCTCATTATAAAAGTCTTCGCATGTAAGGAATCTGACAACGACAGTTCCGGAGAAGTTCAATACGAAGTTAACGGCCATTTCGAATCTTTCGCGTCTAGCGCTCTTGCGCATATCTCTTACTTCTGACTTTACAGATCTGTTGTAGATTTTCGTTATTCTCGTAATAACGACGAACTCTTCTCCTTTTTCGTCCTGTTCCTTGAACTTGATGCCGATTATGTCCTCGTTAAAGATGCTGTATCCAATAGGGATGGGCATTGGGGTCTCATCGCATTCCTTTGCCCTTTCTACTATCCCTTGCATATATTTTGTCAGCTGTTCAAGGTCTGCGTTGAGAGCTTCCTGTTGCTGGACCTGTCTGTTAACTTCTTCTTCATCGGAATTCCGAACAGCGGCTGCTCTCTTTTCTACCGCAAGTTGATAGTTCTCTCTTGTCTTTTGTACTCGAGCTTGTGCATCTTTAAAGAGTTCCTGATACATCTCGTGGTAGGTTTTTACCATTTCTATAGCCATCGCTGATACCTCTTCGCCTTTGTCACGATGTCTCCTCCTACTCTTTGCAGCTCTTCGCGCTCGACCAAAGTAAGTTCCGAATCTGTTGCTGCACGCATGAAAATGCAAACCACATCGAACAGAGTCTTTGCTTCAAGTACGACTTGAGCACGATCTAAAGCTGCTCTCTGTTCGCCTTTTACCAGATTTGTGTCGCAGATTACGCGAATGATGTCAGGGACATCCCCGACTGCGATTGTCTTGAGATCGGCCATGTTCTTCATGGTTACGGACAAGCCGCTCATGATCCTGTCGATTGCTTCGCCAAAGCTCTTTGAGAATTCTTTCTTTTCTCCGATGTGTTTTTCCGAGAACCCAACCATTTCACGCAGGATAATCCCAGAGTCAAGCGCCTTGCTGTACAACAAGGCTTCGAGCGTTAGCTTCGAGAGCCCAACTTCGGAATTGCGCACGTGGATTCCGCCCTGGAAGTCTTCATCGCCGAATTCTGCGGCCAACGCGATGAGCTCGCCTATCAGGTTGCTCTCCTGCTCCTGATAAGAAATCTTGAATGAGTATTTTGGATTGGCCTTTTCCAGGAGCATTTTGGCTAGCTCGGTGTTAGGAAAATCGGCGTACCTGTCAGAAAGCACCGCTCTGATTTTGTCAGCATCATCCGGGTATTTGTCGAAGCGGACGAAAAGCTCTTTGCCGCCTTTCTTCCCCAGCCAATAATTGAAATTAGCGGCCCGTAAGTCGACAGGGCATCGCTTTGCATATAGGGCTGGGATGCCCAACTTCTGGCAGAACGTGCTGAAACCTTGTGTTGTCATTGGATATGAGAGGACCTTGAGCGCCTCTTTGCCTTCTGGATCTTTCTCTTGGTCTACTCTGTCGATATTCCCGCTCTCAGCCGACATACGCAGCTGAGACGCATGGATCATCTCGTCATGATAAAACTTGGCGCGTGCCTCTACTCTTTCTTTGAACTCGTCCAGTGTGATTGCTGTGCCGAAAACAGGCATGTAACCTCCTAAAAAAGCCTAGGGTGGGGCCTAGGCGAGCCCCACCCTAGATCAGTTCAAACACCTCCCGCTGGTACTGGTCGCCCTGTCTGTACAGGTCCTTCGCGTGGGTAACATGGTCCGAAATGTCGGTTAAGACCTGCGGCATGTGGTCCCCATCGCTGATCATTACGCTGTACATATTGACCTGTTTCTTCTTGCGCCAGTCTGTCCATTTCTTTAGCCACGGACGGCTTACATCGCATTCTCCGTCTGTGATGAAAACTATGTCCGCACGTGGAAGTTCATTATCCACTATCTCCATTGCGTGATCGATCGGATATTCAAAGTCAGTACCTCCACCCAGGAAGAACTCGGCCATCTTGATCTTTCTCTCAAGTGGCGCATCTCCCTGTCTGAAGTCGAACCTGGCGATCTTTTCTCCGCTACTCCCATAGTGGAGGATTACCAGCTTGCGCTTTTGCTTAACTGCTATCTCTAGCAGGCCAAGCCCCAGCGCCTTGGACCAGAGTTCCGGATCTCCGCTCATCGAGCCCGAGTTGTCGATGCAGCAGATAATGGGGCCTTTCTGTTCCTTGATCGTTGAGCGCAGTTTGTACTGCATCAGCTGTCCTTCCGCGAACTTCTTGTAGAACAGTTTTCTGGCTGCGCCTCTGGCATGGAGAAGCATCTTTTCGCTGGGCAGAATACGGCCAAGGTCCGCGCCGACTTCGATGTCAAAGACCTCATCGGACCCGTGTTTGACCTTGGTCTTTTGGGCGGAGAGGGCCATGTTGCAGGCCCTCCCCACCATCCTGGCTAGCTTCCTGAGCTTCTCGCTTTTCATGAATCGATCGCGAAGCTGAAACTTTTCCTTAAAGCTCAGCTTCTGTATCTCGCCCGGATCTGTTCCCCAGCCGGAGAGTGACGTCATCGTATCGTCGATATCCTTGACGGCACTTTTGCAGGTGCTCTCCATCGCTTTTTTGAGCGCTTCCTGCTGCTCTGGGCTCATCGAGTTAGAGAACTTCTTGCCTTGGCTTCTTCCTCTGCCCCTGCCTTTGCCCTTGCCATCCCCGTCTTTCCCGTCTTCTTTTCCGTCTTTACCTCCCTTATCTTCTTTCTTTTTGGGTTCTGGCAAGTGCTCTGCAATGGTTTTTAATAGTTGTGGTGCGGCAATAGCCGATGCGAATTCGTCAAGAAATGTAAAGTTTCTGAGCTTCTCATAATCTGGGCTATCGAAGAGAATCTTGATAGCATCCAGGTGATTTTGCGCTGTTGGATGCAGCCTGTTCTTGGCTACCTGTTTTGGCTCGGCCTTAAAGAGTGCGGAGTAAACGTCTTGAGACAAGAACCCGATTAGTTCGCTCCGCTTCTTGCATTCCTCTTCGGCCTTCTTAATAGCAGGCGCCTCTTCTCTGATCGCCTCAAAATGGTTCCTGTCATACAAGTCGTTGTCGACAAGATGCTTCGAGAGATTTTCCCAACTCCTATAGCGTTCGAACTTTTCTGGAGATGGATCGTCAGAGCCAGAGTCTTCTGGTTCTGCGATGTCCTCCTGCTCTTCGGGTTCTCCTGCCATTTACTTGCCTTTCTTCTTTGTGATTGTCTCCATGTCTTCGCCCATGAGGTCGGCATCGATAGTCTGCAGCCGGAACCTAGCTGCCTCAAGCATGCTCTTGTACTTGAAGGACGGGAGCTTCTTCTTCTCGAAGAACTCGATGCCTTCGGCAAGCACCTTGACAATCTTCTGCAACTTTTTGCGGGTTTCCAGCCCTTCCTTGAGCTCGCTGGTCTCATCGTCCATCTTGGTCTTGACCCGGATGAGGTCCTGCGCCTCTTCATAGGCCTGCTCGATAGCGAGCATCTCCTTGGAGCTGGCGCGGAGGACTGTCATCTTGACGTTCCGAGACTTCTTCGGCTCATCCCAGTACGCGTGCTGACAGATTGCCAAGGCCTCTGGCGGCGTCTCTTTTAGCCCCATCAGCCAGGTTTCTGCCTTGACCAGGTCCTGGGATGTGTTGAAGACTCGGTCTGATACGATGATCCCTTCCTTCTGCAGCTCGAACCTGATCTTGTCCACAAGCGTCCGGACCTCGTCCGTAACCGTTACGGCTCTTACCTCTTCCTGACAAGCAGCAAGCTCGTCCATCGAGAGCGAAGTGGTTTCGCCCTGGATAGAATATCCGCTGAGCATGCGCAGGAAGCTCCCACGCTCGAAGATGTACTTGACCTCGTACTTGAGCAAGAACCGGTCATGGAACGCCGCCAGCTCCTCGCTCTCTGCCGGCAACTCGTTGGATGCAGCTATAAGTGTCTGCAACGGAATCATTTCTGGCTTGCCGTCGTTGTGGAAAATACGTTCGTTGATGGCGGTGAGAAGGGTGTTCGCGATAGCCGAAGATCCCTTGTAGCGCTTGTTCCCTATGTCGCCATAGGGGCTGGACTTTATCTTCACCTTTTCGCTTGACACTCTTTTCTCGCGTCGTATCATTAGACCTTGTCTACAAAGGAGTAGAACATGGCCTTCAACGAACGCGAGTACATGCGTAAGTATCTCAAAGAGTATTACAAGCGTAACGCAGAGAAACTCAAGGCTAGATCTCGAGAATGGTATCGTAAAGCCAAGTCTGATCCGAAGTTCAAAGAGAGAGTGAAACTTCGGAGAGAGTTGCATCATTACGGATCTTCCATGCAAGAGATTTTTGCCAAGACTTCCGGGAAATGTCCTCATTGCGGAGATGTTGCGCAACTTGTCCATCATTTGGACGAAGATGGGCGAACCAATGAAAAGCAAGGACTTTCCCCTGGTCATGATCCTAGCAGGCAAGCTCCCATGTGCAGAAAGTGCCACATCAATCAACATCGAGCAAAACTTATGGCTGCTCGAAAGTTGAGAGCTAATGGCTATTGGTCTAAAAACTTTGCCTCCTGCACTGAATGTGGAACTACGAAAGCAAGACATGCTGGTCACGGCCTATGCGTTAATTGCTCGGCGCGTGCAAGGCTCCGAGCGAAAAAGGGGCTCGCGTTAAGTCTCTGAGGGGTCAGCCACGACTTCCCTGCGGATTGGCCGCACCCAGGCATTTTTACCTTAATGTCGCGCTGGCAAAGCGCAGGTATCCTGGGATTCTCGGCTCGTCCCCGCATACTGCGAGCTTTGGTCACTCTCATTGCTGAGAGGCGAGGCCTACAAAGTTAACCTCGTCGATGAACGCCAAGTGAGCCTGCGGCAACTTATCGTTGACCAGGCGCATGTATCTGTCGTTTTCCAGGGCCTTCAGCGAGAACGGCCCAAAGATTTCTTCTGGGGTTGTGAATCTTGTCAGCAGGTACTCGAAATACTTGGCCCCCTGTAGCCTATTGGCTATGTTGCGGGCCAGCTGGGACTTCGCGGTTCCAGGAGGTCCAAGCATCAAGATGTGCTTTCTGGCCAGCATCCCCACGAGAATCCCATGAACAACATCGTGCCGTTCCATGAATGTCGCATTGATTTCAGCTTCAATTTTCTGCAGTTTCTCTACCAGTTGCATCTTCTGTTGTTCCTTTCTTCTTGTCCAAGTCTTCGATCCGATCGGCCGCTCCGCAACTATTGCATTTCCATGGCCTTAAGATGACAACGTCTTTTGCTAGATTTGGAGACATGCTGGTGCCCTGCGATATTAACTCTCCTTTGTTATTAATAACAACATTTATGTTAGCTTTAGCTTCTGCTGTGAATTTGCCTTGATTCCCGCAGACTAGACATCGTAGCCTCATCAGCCCTCCAGGCTATTCTGGGATTACCGTTATCTGTGTTTTTACGGTAACTCTGCGACCCAGCTCAAAGATAACAACTTCTTCAGGCTTAATTTCGGCAGAGTCTGCATATTCACGAATATCTGTAATAATGGTTTCTGACTTAACGATTTTTGGCTCAGAGTCTAAGATATTTTCCCCGGTTGACAAAACAAAAAACTTGGCCACCTCTGGAATAAAGTTATTGCTTTTTTCTTCTTTTTTCCCGCTTCCTTTTGGCCTTCCTCGACGCTTCTTTTCTGTCCCAGACTCCTGGGGCTCTGACTGTTGGTTTTCTTCTTCTGGCATCTGGACCTCCTTTAAAAAGGACCCTGTTTACTAAGCCTACCTAACAGTCTCCTTATACCAAACAAAATAAAATACACACGCACACCTATTAGGCTTGACTCATACGGTTTACGGGATATAATAATTGAGTGGGGCAGGAGCGCTGGAGGAGATACAAATGTACAGATTAGCGGGGAAGGTAATCGACGTTTACGATGATCTTAAGATGTCGGTGCTCAAGGATAACTTGAGCAAAATAGGATCGCTAAATCTGACCCCCGTTGATCAGATTATGAAGCTGCCCAACGACCAGTTTGCGCTCGTCATGTTAACAAAGACTGGGAGAGCGGTCAGGAAGCTTCCCATTCATAATGCGGATTCAGCAGCGATCAGCAATCTATACTTTGAAAAGACAGCCGATAAACTGCCCGCAGAGGGAAGAGCTGTAGCTGCCTTCTTTTTGAAGAAGGCTTCTGTCCGATTCAAGCTCGCCCTCCCAAAAGTTCTAGAAAAACACGCTGGGGGAGAATTTTCTAGTAATGTTGTTGATGTCACGAAGTGCACAGATAAGCCTTGCGAATCTAATCCTCTTCACCTGGCTCTTGGAACATCGTATCCCATAGATACTCAAATGCAAGTAAAAATTGCTATGTCATATTTTGACGAGAATGCGCAATTGCTAGATCCGAAAGATCGGCACTCATTTGCTGTTGCCGTTGTTAAAAGAGCAAATGATCTCAACGTGGAAATACCTTCTAGATCTCATTTGCACAAATACGCAGGTGCAAAATACGGCAATTTGATAGAATCAGCTTATCATGAGAGAGCATCTATTCTTGTAAACGATACGCAGGCTTGCAAAGCCCTTAAGCATCTTGTTGAGAAAAGAGCCAGCTTTGCACCAATCGAGTTCGCTGAAGCGCTCGAGAAGTTCGATAAGGCTAACGGCCTAGATCGGTATTGGGACATGGGTGCAAGGGGAGTGCGCGATCCTTTCCGTTCTACTTTCGAAAATGTTAAGGTGGCCAGTGCTGTAAAGATTGGTGGGAAAACAATAGACATAATTAAATTGCAGAAGTTAGCCAATAGTGATGTTTTGAGCAAGAACTTTGGTGACGACTTTTGTCGCGAATTTGCTTCGGCTCCAATGCAAATTCTACAATCTTTGCCTAGGCCAGAACAAGTTATAATTATTTCACTAGCAGAAGGAATATGACTGTGACAGAATTGGTAATCAAACAGTGTTCGAAATGTGGTGAAAATAAACCCATATCGGAGTTTCATATCAACAGAGCAAGGCCAGACAAGCTAAAGATCTGGTGTAAAAAGTGCGCTATGCAACATCGTTCAGATTGGGCGAAAAGCAATACCGATAAAATAAAATGTTATCATGCTCAGTATTACAAAGCACACAAACACGAGTGCAATGCTAGATCAAAAGCTTATAACAGAAACAACAAGGACCGCATGCGATCAGCCATGAGGAGGAAAAAGTATAATATTTCAGAATTCCAATATGCTCAGCTCATGGTTAAGCAGGGAGGCAAGTGCGCTATTTGCAAGACTCCAGCAGATGAATGCACTGTTCTGTGTATAGATCATGATCACGAGAAAGGGATTGTCAGAGGTCTTCTTTGCTCTACTTGCAACAGAGCTATAGGATTGTTTAAAGATAATCCGTTAATTCTAATAGCCGCAGCAGATTACCTGAAAGAGCAAAAACAAAATCAGAACAATTGTACAAGTTAAGCAGGGGAAGCCTAAGTGGAAGAGATCGAACTCAGTGAACAAGAAATCGAAAAGGTTAGCTACCAGGGTGACTTGAGATTCACAAGCCCCGGTATCGCGCCGTCGTATATTGGCGATGTACTATCAACCAAATACAACAGAGATTGGATGGAGTGGTCGTACGATACGCTGTATCAAACAATTAACCAGGACTTCCATACAGAGATCCATCCGGTAGTTAAAGAGAAAATACAGGCGGTTAAGTTGCTGCTGCTTACCGATGATTTTTGGAAAGAGTGGGAAGTATTCTCGGTCTGCGTAAAGGCCTTCAATGGACTTATACCCAATTTTACGATAGCAGAAGAGTTGACCCCAGCTGAAATAGCTTGGGCTATTAGAGAGGCCAATAAGATCAGACAGGAGGAATTCTCCGAGGAGATCGTTCTTTATGTCCAGGCCATTTGTGACGAAAGCGGCTTGCTAGTTTATCCAGAAGAGTTATCATTTGCCCAGAAGCCAATAGGAGATAGGGAGCAGGTGATAAAGGATGCGTGGTTCACTGCGTCCAAGAACCTGAACTTCCCTGTGGAAGAAACAGAAGTCGGTATTCAGCTGGCCAGGCTTAACAGCATAAGGCACTACATCCGGGCTATGCAGGGGGAAGCCGAGCAGGTAGTCCTAAAGTACGAAAAGAGGTGGTAGGATGTCCACTGAAAATCTAGGTTCTGATTCTTATTCTTCGAGGGAATTCCGTTATCCTAATCCGTTCTTTGATATCGCATCGACTTATGTTCCACCCACAGTAAAGCTGCTTTTTCAATACACGAAATACTTCTATTACTCAAATAGCACCATTTCGCCGATAATCTATAAGTTGGCCGAGTACCCGATCACTAATATAATCTACGAACGTACGCGTGATGGGGAAGAGATAAGCGACACGACAAAAGAGCTCTGGCGCAAGTTACTGGAAGAAAACCTGCACATACAGCGGCTGCAGATCGAGATCAATCTGGATTACTATGTTTACGGCAACGCGTTCGTTTCGATCTCGTATCCGTTTTCCAGGAGCCTGGAATGTCCATTATGCAAAAACAAGGTTGCTATAGGCAAGATGCAATGGAAATGGAAGAACTTTAATTTCATAGGAAACTGTCAAAAATGCAAGGCCGAACAGATAGTTTTTAAAGCGGTAGATACCCCTATTCGCAACAGGAGCAAGATTGCAATTTGTAGATGGAACCCGATGAACATCGACATCGACTACAACGCGCTTACCGGCAAGAGCACTTATGTTTATCATATCACAGGGAAAGACCGCAAGGCGATCATGCTTGGGAAGCGAGACTATCTAGAAACTACCCCTTGGGTTTTTATAGAGGCGGTAAAGAACAACAAGGATATTACGCTGGAGTCATCGAATCTGTTCCACTTCCGGCGTGCATGCCTTTCTGATGCGGACATGGGCTGGGGAATGCCGGTGATGTTCCCTGTCATCAAGGATGCCTATCATTCTCAGATCTTACGCAAGGGGCAGGAGGCGATTGCGCTCGAGCACATTGTCCCGTTGCGGGTGCTGTTCCCTTCTCAGAACGCAGATGCGACTCCGTATGTCAGTGTTAACCTTGGCACTTGGAGAGCGAAGGTAGAGGAAGAGATCAAACGCTGGAGGCAGGACCCGAACTATATTTCAATAATGCCGATCCCGCTCGGCGTTCAGCACATGGGCGGTGACGCCAAGGCGCTGAATATCACTCCAGAGCTTAAGCTGGTTGAGCAGCAGATCGCCGGTGGGCTTGGGGTTCCGATCGAGTTTATCATAGGCGGGCTGAACTGGACTGGTAGCTCGATAACCCTGCGCATTCTTGAAAACCACTTCCTGACGATCATCAAGTTCCACGATGAGTTCCTTGGTTGGCTGACAACCAGGCTAAGCAGGTATTACAAACTACCGACCATCCATTGTCGTCAGGCCAAATTCAAGATGGCTGACGATATCCAGTACAAACAGTTGGTCATGTCGATGCAGCAGGCCGGCAACGTTTCGGCCACTACACTACTCTCAGAGAATGATCTTAATTTCAATGAGGAGCAGGAAACGATCAAGAAGGAGAACGAGACCCGGAGCCAGCTGATGGGCTTTACCCAAATACAGAACGCCGAGGTCCAAGGTCAGATGCAGGTGATCCAGGCCAAGTATCAGGCGCTTGCGCAGGTTCAGGCACAGAGCGTGATGAACCAGGCGCAGGAGGCGCAGATAATGCCTCCGCAGCAGCCTGAAGGAGAACCTGGGAAGCCGGGGAAGGGCGCCAAGGATAAGGGCGCAAAAGCCAAGCCTTCTGGCGGCGCCCCACAGGCCGAAGCAGACAACCAAGGCCCTCAAATCAGTCTGCCACAGATGGTCGAGTCCTACGCCCATCAGTTGATGAATATGCCGCCCGAACAGGCGCAGGCGTTCTTGCAGCGGATGGAAGGAGACATGCCGGAGTTAGCCGCAGCGGTGAAGGAGTACATCGCTCGCGCTCAAAAGCAAACCACAGACATGCGACCGTTGCCGGCGCAAAAACCACCTAGGCGGCAGGCTTCTCCAGTATGAGAAGTATCGGCCGTAAGCGCTGCCTCCGGTTTCGTATAGGAGCTGGAGGCAATGCGGCCTATGAAGCGCTACTGGATGATCCGCTTTGCAAGGTAATAAAAGAACAGACGTATAACTCGTTCGAGGAGTTTTTTATAACAGTATGGTTCGAAGATATGAATTTAACGCCATTCAGCGCAGACAAGTTTTTGCCAAAACGCAGGACAAAGGCAGAAACGGAGGACGAAGATGCCACCGAAGTTTCTGGTGAGCAGAGTTCATCCTCTGAAGCTTAAGCTCGCCATCGAAGATGCCGACAAGGCCCTAAAGATGTTTTATAAAAGACTCGCATCGCTTCCAGCTATACACGTAAAGCCAGAGCTGGAAAAGGTTTTGAAGAAAAGCGGGCTTACCGTTTATACGACAGGCACTGAGTATGCCAGAAGTTTCTTTCCACTAGAGAAGCTAGGATGGATTCCGCCATACGATTACCATGATGACATCAACAAGCTTTTAGCCTCACTAGACGTTAGGCCTTCCAAGTCTATCATGGATGAAATCCACAAGGCGCTGGAAGAAGGCTCTGGCCCGCCGATAGACAAGCTGGCCCCCAAGCTAGGCTATGAGACCGCTAAATCTGTAGCAAGAACAGTGATCATGAATATTTATGTAAAGGGCGCTTTGAATAAATGGCATGAAGACGGGATAGAACACGTAAAAAGATTGGCAGTCGAAGACTTAAAGACATGTCCTGTATGTAAAGGGTTAAATGGGAAAGAATATGTAGTTGCCGATTTATTAGAGCTGCCTAATCCCCAATCTTTTGACACACATGAAAATTGCTTAGTCGGAGAGACGGTGGTCTTGTCGCCAGGGACGAGCCGTGGAAGAGTCGGTTTGTATCAAGGCCCCGGTGTCAAGGTCGTGTTTCAAGGTGGAGATATAACCTGTACCGCGAATCACATGTTCTTGACGAGCAAAGGCTTCGCCAGAGCTTCTTCTTTGAGAAATGGAGACAAGATACTCTATAGCCCCGTCCTCGAGCGGCCAAGCATCAGTAACCCAGATTATGACGGGAAGCCAGCCCCTATCAAGGATATAGTCGCAGCGCTTGCGGAATCTTGCAGCATGAGCAGAAGACGAGTGCCAATTTCCTCCAAAGAGCTCCACGGAGATGGAGCCTTCTTCGATTCCGACATCGACGTTATATCGGCCAATGGCTTTGGCTGGGATGCAGGAAAGCCCTCTATTTCTCAATTTGGAAATCAAGAGATCTTCGATTGGGCTTCTTGTCCCCAAAGATTCTCTTCCGAGCGCAACCTTGCATCTATGCTCTTCGCTTTGCGTGATGCCAGTGATGGCGGAGTGGGCGTTCGCGGTGAGAGCGAGTTTTTCCTGAGGCGCAAGCTTGGACATTCGTATGATATTTGCCTCCCTACGAGACCTTCTGTTGACTCCGCAATTTATCAAAACAGCTCTTATTTTTGTTCTGCTTACATTAAGCAGCTTGGAAATAGCCAACTCAGATTGGCCAATAATATATTCACAGACCACGGTCGTATAGAAACTTCCGAAAGTCTTCCTGAGCTCGTCTATGGATTTGCCGGATTGATACAAACGAGGAAGGTCTTGGACGTTCACAGTTTCCATCTTTCTGCTCCTGTTTATGATCTCCAAACCCAGTCGTCATTGTACATTGCCAACGGGCTAGTGTCAAGCAATTGTCGCTGTACATATGTCCCCATCATTAACATTTCTACGTATGCTCCCAAAAAGGATAGAATCCCATTAGCTGTAACGGTAATAGCTGGTGGCAATCATGCAGAGGACGTGCCTATCGAGTACGCCACAGTACTGCAGGAGGCGCTAGGGCGCTCTAGGCTGCCTTTTAATGTGAAGTTTGACCCGATGCTCAAAGCCGACTATGAACGCCGCAACGGGACGCTTATAATCAATCCCAAGACTCTTGCAGATGAAGATCCAAGGGAGATTATTTATCAAGAGCAAGCTGAGGAGCTTTGGCCAAAGGTAAAAGCTAGGGTCACCAACGAGTATGCTCCGCTTGTGAGAAAAGGTTTTGCCAGGTCTGCCAGAAGCTGGGATGACGAGCACGAATTATTTGTGAACAACTTTACTGCCTTTAAGCTCAGGCAGCTAGATAATGATCTGTGGTCTCAGGTATTTTTTAGGGACGTAGAAAGTACCAGTTAAAGAAAAATGGGGTCGGAGGTGCTCCCCATTCTTCCGGTAGAACTGCACTAAGCATACGCTCAGCGCTGCCCCACCTGCCCGAACAAATCTTAAGAGCGGGGTCTCGAGTTCCTCGCTCCTCCAAACACAATTAAGTGGCCACCCTTGCCGATTTTGAGCGGCTTATGTGGCCTATGGGATTTGCTCGGGGTTATCTGTTTGGGTTCTATCGCCTCAGAAGGGAGTCCCTTTATGCCGGGGGTTTTCGAGATCGTCTTGGCCGCGTCTAGGGATTGGACTCGTTCTATGGTCCAACCCGCAGCCGCCAAGATATCACTAACCTTTGTTCTCAGTTCGGAATTCACAGCATTCTCCGGCGCTTTCTGCCCAGGTCAAACCAGGCTAGCGAGGAGTGCGTGAATTACCTTGAGAACAAAGACTCCCACCATTTCCACCTCCTTTCTTAGTTAAGATGCCTATGCGATGGATTAGTGGGCGGCCGGCACCACGTAAGGGGCATTCGCCCCGGATTCTCTCGCGGTGTTCTCCGGCCGCCCAAAAAATGGTGGACGGTTGCCGATCCCGGGGGCGTACCCGGTCGGCATTCGGGCCGACCAACCTATTCAGCTGGCCTTCACGGCTGTTCGGCCGCCCGACGTGCAATGTAATCGTCGGATGCCTTATCCCCATTGCAAGGGACCGCCCGTTCTAGAACAAAAAAAAGAACCCCCGCGCTGATGCGGGGGTTCCCTGGCTGCCTAGGCAGCCTTCTTTTCCTCCACCTTGGTCTCGGCCTTGGACTTGAAGATCAAGCCCCAGATCTTCTTGCTGCCAGCGGCGGCGATCAGCCCGACGAAAACTCCGACGGCCACCTCCCCCGCTCTGATTGCCGATGTCACCATCTTCAGATCCTCCTTTTTCTTGCCACCCGGGCCGGGTGGCATCCCAAGAGAGAGGCAGATCACACGATCTATCTCTCTCACCATAATTCTTATACCAGAAAAAAGACCTATCTACACATCCCACAGCCGCCGCAGCCGGCAGGTTCCTGGGGGGTCTCTACCGGGGCTATAGCCGGTTCTGGGGCTGGGGCCCTAAGCGGCTCACGGCTGGCCCCTACGGGCAAGAAGCGGCATCCAGAGTACATATCCACATTACTACCATACTCATCCGCCATGTGATAAACACACACGCTCTTGGTCAATACATGCCCCCTGCCGTAAAGGATATCGATTTGAGCCTCATTGGAACAACCAGGGAATTGACACTGCATTAGAATCTCCTTTAGGCATCCCATGCATGGTGGTCGAAGCGCTTCTTTTCTCCCACCGCGCTTGGACGCCAGCGATTAGAAGTCGCATGCTCTTCTTTCTTGCACTTAGAGCAATAGCGCCTGACGACCACTTTGTTCTCGGTATCCCCTGCGTAGACGGCGGATGGGTAGCACCAGTAGTGGTCGCATTTCTTCTTGCTAGCCATGTTGGCTCTCCTTTGGGTTAAGGCGTGACAAATGTCACGGAGGTACGATTACGTTGGTCAGAAGTTCCTCCACGTATTGGTCCCTTGCGGAAACGGCCTGCAGTTTTTCATGTCAAATGCACTATGGATGATGGGACGAGGACAATAACGTATCCTTTCATCTCTCACGTATTGGTCCCTTCTGTTGTCTGTGAAAATATCATTTAAGCCAACCCAAAAGTCCGCATAGCATTCGTTGCATTTACATTCGAGCAGGCATAAGTGACATTTCACTCCGGATATAATTAATTCAGTCGTAGCGCAACGCTTCGTCCTCCACCTATCTATCGTTTTCGTATTTTTGCATATGGGGCAAGTTAAGATAGCGTTGGGATAGATGCCCCCGTCCCAGTGTGGGCAAGCATGGTTTATCGAATTGTAGTTCGGACGAGAACGTTTCAGCTTTTTAGCCATCCAAACTTCTCCACTCCTAAACGCATCCTGTCTTCGAATGCCTTGTACAAAATCGTGAAGTTTTTAAGTTCATCCTTGAAATGCTCTTTCATCAAGGGCTTCAGTTGCGCCCAGCCAGCATCCCAAGATTGTAGGCAGTATTCAGGATGGGACTCGTTGTACAGAGCCCGCATCGACATCGTTTTCCGAATCAAATCACGAGCAGCGTCTAAGACGGCCTGAGCATCACTAGAAAGTTGAGTAGAGCCGAGTAGATTGTACACGTATGCCTCTTCTGGGAATCGTTTTGTGTCTTGGTACATTTCCATGAAACTAGCTTTATCAGCGAGATCCATCATCTCGGCGTTAGCCATGAAGAAGAACTTGTTGGGGATGTCCCACTTCTTGCCCTTGTAGTCCACGTCTCTCAGTGAAGACTGATTGCTTGACGTATTGAACAGAGCATAGACCAATGCATCGTTGTTCCACTGCTTGTAGTCCGGATGTTCAGTGTTTGGAACAAGATACTCGTCTTTGCAGTTCACCCAGTCAGGCTGGATCGTCTTCCTAGCAGTGAACAGCGCAATGGCCCGCATGAAGTTAGTGGGTTGGATGGAGAAACCTCCGCATGCCGAATAAGCAGATGAGTACAAACCCACGCAAGTAAGATTTTTGTAAACATTATTGGAATTGTTGTTCATGTATCCTAAAGATCCTGGGATCATACGGCTATGCCCTTTAGCTTTTATACCTATAGAACTACTCATTTGGGGGACGTCTTCAGACTTACCGGCCAATCCTTTTTTTGCCCATGAAGAGGCCTCTCCGCCAACAACAGGGGCGTATAGAGTCTTTTTGTCATTTGTCTCAATTGCGCATGAATCTGGATTGATTTCCTTTATGTGCAAAACAACGTCATTATTATTCCCTTGAGAATTCCATATAGTAAAACTGATACCCCAATTTCCTTTAACATCTGCGAACTCACTAGCCGGAAAAAGCATCCCAGATCGAAACTTCATAGGACTGAAATATATTGGACGAAACTTCTTAAAAGAGGGCCCCGTCACAAACAGTGGAGGAGAAAACGTTCCGAGAGAAACACGATTCCCAAACCGGTTTTTTAGTTGACTGATTCGGTATAGAAATTGAGCATATAATTGATTTCGACATCCACCTACTTTAGATCTCTTCATTTCTTTGTTCATCCAGGTTTTGGCAATTCCGGGTTTGCTTTTGCCGTTCCTGTCATCGCCAGTTTGGGCGGTTCCGTAAGGCGGATTGATGAAAATCAGAACAGGTCTTTTGTCTTCGAAGGCCTTCTTTAGTCCAGTTGGAATTTTGCTGCCTAGCTCCAGCTCCGAAAGAAAGTCGTACTGGAACACGGCAGCTTCCGGGTTGTAGGCGCACTTCTTGATGATCTGCACATCGTCTTTTTCGAGCGTAGAAAGATAGAGTTCTTTGAACTTGTAGTCACGGGTCAAATTGGCAGTCCCGCATGCGCAGTCCCAAACAACAAACTCTTCTTTCCAGTTTGGGCCAAAGACGTCAGAGATCATCTTGTGGGCTTCTGCCACCCAGATGTCTGGGGTAAAGAACGCCCCTGTCCTTCGACGGTAGAGATTTTCTATGATCCTGTCTTTCGTTGCGGTTATTTCCTGTATCTCTGAAGCTGTGTGTTTTTTGCGATAGGTTTCAAAGAAAGACCGAAAGGACTTCTCTTTGACTTTGTATTCTCGTTTGTCGCATACCATTGTGTTTGGCTTATTTGGATGCAAGTAAGCATCGTTTGGAGCAATCAAGCAGGTGATAAACGTGTCGACCATCTCATTCTCGTCGATAGTTTTCTGTCCATGAAAGAGCGCGTTTACAAAGCTATTGTAGACTGCGCATAAATTATGCTTAGTGACGGCGATCTCAACCGGTTGATCAAGGTTGATTTTTCTTACCCGCTCTATGACAGAAAGGAAGTCTAGCGTATCGATTACTTTATAAGTGAACGGATATACTTCTGCGTCAGATGAAATCTTGATCAATAGCTCTTGATGGCAAGAATAGGCCTTGGACGGAGCTATAGTCCAATCAACCTTTTCTGCCAGGTACTTTGATAATTTGTGTGTTGGTACGCAAAAACACTCGTTCTCGTCGCCGATAAAAACCGCTTTTGGTAGTTGTTTCCCACTATCCATGATTTGTTTTAAATACCAAACAGCCTGTATTATGGCCTTTGCCTGCTCTAGTGGCTCTGTAAGCTTCCATCCAAATTTGAATTCCAGAAGGATCGATATTTCCTTTGTTTCAAGAATCCCATCTGTTTTAAATGGGGATGAAATGCTACCAGGATAGATGGTCTCGAAGGCTTTCCGGTAGGCGTTCTCAACATCTTTTTCGGACGTTGATTTTTTTAATGACTTCAAAAGGTTAGCTGAAACCCTGGAAATTCTCTTGGCCACCCCACACCTCCCTATGTACCTAGTTAAGCTCCCATTGACAGAATTCTTATACCCTGTTCTATCTTGACTACCACTGCTAAAGTGACTATAATAACCATCGAGCACATCCCATTGGGGGCCAAAGATGTTTGACTTCGACAAACAGTTCGAGGACACCAAGAATAAGATTATAGACTCGGTGCAAAAGTTATTTCCCAGGAAGGGGAAGATTAGGACCGTAAGGCTTAAGAAGGTGTGGGTCGAGGACAAGTTGACCCCACACGATTATCAATCGCAATATGAGGCCAAGCTAAAGGAGCGGACCTGGGCCGTGCCGGTCTATGGGAACATAGAGCTCGTAGACAATGCGTCGGGCAAGGTTATCGATACGGAAGAGAAGGTGCGGCTAGCCGTGGTCCCGAAGATGACGGACCGCGGATCGTTTATTGTCAACGGGAACGAGTACCAGGTACAGAACATGGTCCGGTTGAAGCCCGGCGTATACACGATTATCCAGAACAACGGGTTGCTCGACAGCTGGGTCAACCTGGCCAAGGGCAAGAACTTCAACGTCATGCTTGATCCACAATCCGGGCTCTTCACGGCCAAGATCGGTACGGCGAACGCAAAGCTTTATCCGCTGCTGCTTGGCCTGGGCGTAAACAAGGCTGACATCGAAAAGGCCTGGGGCAAAGAGCTTACCGATCACAACTCAAAGAAGTCCAATTACGATAGCGAGATACTAAAAGCCCACAAGGCGTTTCTTGGCCAGCCCGCCGCCGATGTGGCCGAAGCGCTTGCGAACCTTACGACCTATTTCTCGGGCACAGAGATATCCAAAGAGACAACAGTGAAAACGCTGGGCAGGGCGTTCAGCAAGGTCGACGCCGACCTATTGCTCGAGACCACGAAGAAGGTCTTGGCCGTAAGCCGAGGCACTCAGAAGACCGACGACCGTGACGCGCTCGAGTTCAAGACTTTCCATTCCGTAGAAGACCTGCTGCCCGAACGCTTAGTAAAGACGTCAAACAACATCGCCAGGGCGATTGATCGTAACATCGATAGGCGCGATAAGATTCGGCACATAGTGAGCGCCGATATGTTCGGCAATTCGGTCGAGACGTTCTTTACCGGCTCTGATGAATTCAGCGGCCTGGCCCAAGTGACGCCACAGACCAACCCACTGAGCATGCTGAGCGAGACCAGCAAAACGACCATGCTCGGCCCCGGCGGCATCCCATCGGTGCACTCGATAACCATGGAGTCCCGTGCGGTCAACCCCACTTCGTTCGGGTTCATCGACCCAGTACATACCCCAGAGGGTGACCGGGTAGGCACTTCTCTGCACATAGCCGGAGCGCAAAAGATAGGCAACGATCTGTTTATCACTTTGGTAAATCCAAAGACGATGAAGAACTCCCAGCTCAACCCATCGGATATGGCCAAGGTGACCGTGGCCTTCAGGGACCAATACGACTTGGTCAAGGGCAAGCTCGTCCCAAAATCTGCCAAGATAAAAGCGATCAGGAACGGCGAGTTTGTAGAAGTCGCCAGGAAGGACGTAGACTACGTATTCCCTTCGGCCAAGATGTTCTTCGACATAAACTCCAACATGGTCCCATTCCTGCCCACCGATCAGGGCAACCGCGCCATGATGGCGTCAAAGATGCTCGACCAGGCGCTCCCGTTGCTCAACAGAGAAGTCCCCTTAGTCCAGACTAACTTGAGCAGAGGGATCACCTACCCGAAGATCATGGGCGATGCTTCCAGCAGAGCCGCTCCAGTAGATGGCACCGTGACAAAAGTCACGCCAGACGAAATACGCATCAAGGACAACAGAGGCAAAACGGTCTCGGCCACGATCTTCAATAAGTTCCCACTGAACTCCCAGGTATATCTTCAGTCAGATCCAAGAGTAAAAGTGGGCGACAAGGTCCGCAAGGGCGACCTGCTTGCCGATACCAATTACACAAAAGACGGGATATATACTACAGGAACAAACCTGAGCAGCGTGACTGCAGATACGCTAGTATTTGTCTACGATGCTAATGACAGACCGCGCCTTTGCGAGATTGGGCAATTGCTGCCAAAGGTCGGACTAAAAGCAGACACAATAAACGAAGAAGCTCCATTCAAGAGAGAAACATTGCCCATATCGAAGTTTATAGCCCATGAAGTAGACGAGGGAGTGCTCGCAGTAAAAACCTGGAGCGGGAGAGAGATAAAAGCAACAGAGTCTCATAGCTTTATTGTTTTAGAAAACGGGAAACTGGTAAAAAAGAAGCCAGGAGATCTTGCTTGTGGAGCTTGCTGGCTGCCCCGCATTGTATCTTTGCCTGTCAATAGCAAAGAATTGACAGGGATCAATCTGGCTTCTGAGCGAAAAGAAGATCTAGTAGTTAAGCTCACAGAGGATTTTGGGAAACTAGTAGGATTTTATTTGGCAGAAGGCCATGTAAGCCAAAACAAAACAATATCTTTTGCTGCATGCGATCTTAGCGTGAGAGAGTACATTGCAACTGCTGCAAGCGCATGTGGATTTACACCAGTTTTTAAAGAGACAACTGTAAATATTTATGACGCAAGATTGGCACTGCATCTCAAGAAAGAAGCAGGGCATCTAGCAGAAAATAAAAAGATGCCAGATTACATTTGGGCCTCTCCGCGCAATATTCGGGAAGCCCTCTTGGGGGCATATTGGGCCGGAGACGGAACGGTTAATGTAAAAACTGGAGATGTTTTAGAATTAAGCTGTTCGTCTGCCTCTAAACTATTGAGAGATGGGCTTTCTCTGCTTTGCACGACACTTGGGATAGACTCTACTGTCATGGATTACCTCGGGCAGGAACGCGATGACGGAAGCAGATACAAGCATTGCTGGATGGTAAGAATCGCTACAAAGTCCCACAATGATTTCCCTCGGATTTTCTGTGATCGAAAAGAAAAGATTTTGAGGGATGGTGTCAGGGAACCTAAATTTGATATGCATAACATGATCCCTTTGTGGGGAAGCGTTAACGGCAAACTGCTTTCGTATGTCACAAAAAAGTTCGGTAGTAAGAAGAGGGCTGGTTCTTGCTATTCAAATTGTGGGGCAAGCATAAGGCGAGGATTTATTCCGAGGAAATTGTTGCTTGATATCTTCAGCGATCCGCCAATAGATAGCGAATTGTTAACTCTCTGGGCGATTGCTAAGAATGAAACTTTGGCTTGGGATAGAGTTGCCAGCGTAACCCCAGTTGAATACCAGGGGATGGTTTATGACTTTGAGATGGGAGCCAATCCGAATTTTGCGATAGCAAATGGTATTGTGGTGCACAATACCGCATACGTCCCATACAAAGGTTACAATTTCGAGGACGGGATAGTTATATCCGAGGGTGCATCTAGGAAACTAACCAGCATGCACATGCATCAAGAGTCGGTCGATATCGACCAGGGAGTAGTACTTAACCTTAAAAAATTCAGAGCCTATTATCCCGACATCCTCGACGTTGAAGCATCTAAAAAGTTCGACGATGACGGAGTGATTAAAGTAGGGCAGAGAGTTAAATTCGGCGATGTTATAATCGCAGCCCTAAAACTAGAAGAAGCCGGGACTGAGTCAGAGATGCTGCGCAAGCTCCATAGGGCATTCGTGCAGCCATACAAGAACGCATCCGTGACTTGGCAGGACGAAGACGAAGCTATAGTGGTAGATGTATCGAAACAGCCGAAGAAAGTTACAGTCTATATGACTACGGAAGAGACTGCGAAGATAGGAGACAAGCTCTCTTCGAGACACGCGGCGAAGGGCGTTATCACTAGGATAATCCCAGACGCAGAAATGCCAAAAACAAAAGATGGTAAGCCCGTGGAGATTCTACTTAATCCTAACGGGATTGTTGGTCGTATTAACTTAGGTCAAATGCTGGAGACGGCAGCAGGGAAGATAGCTGATAAAACAGGCAAGCCATATATCGTGGATAATTTCTCTGGGGAGAATTATACAAATAAAGTGCTCAGAGACCTTAAGGCCGCTGGGTTAAAAGACAAAGAGGACCTTTTTGATCCAGGGCTAAACAAAACGATCCCGAATGTACTCGTTGGCAAGCAATACATCATGAAGCTGGACCATCCTACAAGGAAGAAGTTCTCGGCCAGGTCTACTGGTGGGTACACGATGGACCTTCAGCCGCCTAGCGGCGGAGGAGAGGGCGGGCAGTCCATAGGCAAGATGGAGTTCGCTGCGCTATTGGCTCATGGGGCAAAAGAAAACCTAAAGGAAATGAGTACCTCTAAGAGCGAGCGCAACGATGAATACTGGCGTTTCCTGCAGACAGGCAATCCGTTACCTGCGCCACAGGTCCCTTTCGCGTTCCAGAAACTAGAGGCGATGTTAAAGGGGTCGGGTATCGACGTTGTTAAAGACGGCAATAAGCTTCAGCTGGAACCGCTCACGGACAAACAGATCCTAGAGATGTCCAACGGCGAAGTCAAGGATGCGCTGGCTGTTCGGGCCAAGGATCTAAGGCCTGAGCGCGGCGGCATCTTCGATCCCGTGGTCACCGGCGGAACTCAAGGGAAGTACTGGAACCACTTCAAGCTGGCCGAACCAGTACCCAATCCTGTTTTCGAAATGCCGATACGAGAGTTGCTGGGACTAACGGAAGCCGCTTACAGAGAGTATGTAGACGGACAAAAGTGGGTCGGCAAAGATGGCAGCGAAGCGGAAAAGGGCGCACGCGGAGCGGTGACCGGCGGTGCAGCCATCAAGATTCTCCTGTCTAATATAAACGTGGACAAAGAGCTCCAAACATTGAAATCCAGAGCGCCAGGATTACGCGGCTCGGAACTGGAAAAGATCAACCGCAAAATCCGCTATCTATCCGCGCTCAAAGAGAAGAAGATGAGCCCATCGGATTACGTAATAGAAAACTTCCCGATGGTCCCGGCCGTGTTCAGGCCTATTTATGCGTTGCCCAACGGTAACCTGGGGACAAGCCAGGTAAACGAGCTCTACAGAGACACCATACTGGTCAGCAACCAGATGAAAGATAAGACGTTGCCAGAAGACCTCAAGATGAATCTCAGGAGAGATATGTATGACGGGCTCAAGGGGATAGTTGGATTAGGAAGCGGGCTGACGGGCAGAAAGAGAAAGGGATTCATAGAGCAGATAGCGGGTGACAGCCCTAAGACCGGATTCTTCCAGTCTAAGATCATGGGCCGACGGCAAGAGTTCTCGGGAAGGTCTACGGTTATCCCGGAACCAAGCTTGGGGCTGGACGAGATAGCGCTTCCGGAACAGATGGCCTGGAAGCTCTACGAGGCGTTTATTATACGAGAATTGGTGCAGATGGGTTATACGCCACTTAAGGCGAAAGAGCATTTAAAAGAACGCAATGAATTAGCCAGAAAGGCGCTCGAGTCGGTCATGAAAGATCGACCGGTGATGATGAATAGGGCGCCTACTCTTCATAAATTCTCGATCATGGCTTTGAAGCCGACTATAACATCAGGCAAAGCCATAAAGACCAACCCATTGATTATTCAGGGGTTCAATATGGACTTCGATGGCGATACAGCATCTATCCATCTTCCTATTACGGAAGAGGCGAGAAAAGAAACTTTCAAGATGCTTCCTAGCGCCAATTTGTTTAGCCCGCGAGATGGAAGCTTGATGAATCTACCGGCACAGGAAGCGGTGCTTGGGCTGTACCTCATGACGTCTGGCGGCAAACAGACAAAGGCCAGATTCAAAAATTTGGCAAGCGCAATCTCGGCGTACAAGAAAAAGAAATACGCTCTTTCCGATGTTGTAAGTGTCGCAGGCAAGAAGATGACGCTTGGGCAGGCCATCGTCAATAGCGTTTTGCCAAAAGAATACAGGACGTCTGGGCTTATCGCCACCAAGAAAAATCTGGCCAAGCTTCTTAACAAGTTGGCCAAAGACAAGCCGCAGGTGTTCGCTAGTGTCGTAAGCAAGCTGAAGGACATGGGCAACGAGTACGCCTATAGTTCTGGATTCTCCGTAGGCCTGGATGATCTTAATGTAGACTCCAAAGCACGCGACAAGATCTTTGCTGCTGCAGACAAGAGAGCCAAGAAGGTTGGGGTTGGGCAGGCATATGGTGAGGCCGTTGAGAAAATAGATAAATGGCTTGGCGATGAGATGTCCAAGAGCAATAATCCGTTCTATCAGATGGTTGTATCCGGAGCGAGAGGGAACATGTCGCAGCTCCGGCAGATTGTAGCCGCTCCAGTCCTCGTCAAGGACATGAACGATCAGCTGATCCCAGTACCGATAAAGCACTCTTTTGCCGAGGGATTACCAATAGGTGACTATTTGGCGACAATGCCTGGAGCCCGAAAGGGGATCATTGACAAGTCGCTGATGACTTCCAAGCCAGGAGCGTTTAGTAAGGAACTGGTCCAGGCGGCGATCCAGGAGCGGGTCACTATCCAGGACTGCGGTACACGTAAGGGCATACGAGTGAGCGTGAACGACGCAGAGGCATTAGACAGGTATTTAGCTGTTGGGGTTAGGGGGGTGGCCTCAAGGAATGCGCTTGTCACAAGCAATCTGATCACGAAACTTCGCGGGAAGGTAAAGACCATTACGGTCAGAAGCCCGCTTACTTGTGAGGCTCCCGATGGCGTTTGCCAGCTATGTTACGGGATCGATGAGCATGGCAAGAAAGTAGAACTAGGAAGGAACGTGGGGGTCTTAGCCGCACAGACTATTACCGAGCCGATGTCGCAGATGACCCTGCGCACTTTCCATACTGGCAGCGTGGCAGAGGTTGGCAAGCGAAACCTAATCGGTGGATTTAAGCGAGTAAAAGAGCTTCTGGAGATGACAGATATCGTTCGTAACAAGGCTTCCTTGGCGGAGGTTGATGGCAGAGTAGAAGGCATAAAGCGTTCTCCTGCTGGCGGATTTGAAATAATGATCAACGGGAGAGAACACTTCGTAGACCCGGGGCGTACGCCAACTGTCAAAATCGGCCAGACGGTAAAGAAGGGCGATCTCATCAGCGATGGCGTAGTAAAGCCGCAAGAGCTGCTTCAGCTGAAAGGCGTAGAGGCCACCAGGGGATACTTGGTCGATGAGATCAAGAAGGAATTCGATGCCCAGAATATAAAGATCAAGAACAAGATCTTTGAGACTGCGATACGGCCATTAGTAAACATAGGGCAGGTAATAGATCCTGGAGACTCCACTTATTCTTCTGGAGATATAACAACATTGTCCGCAATAGGGAAATTTAATAGGGGCAAGTCGGCTGACTCTCAGATCAAGTTCGAGCCAAGGCTTAGAGGCGTAAATACCTATCCATTGGTTAGCAACGACTGGCTGACAAGGCTTAATTATCAGCAGCTCGCAAAAACAATTACACAAGGTGCGGCACAGGGTTGGAAGTCTGATATTATGGGCGCTCCGGTCCCAGCCTACGCTTATGGCGCTCTAGCCGGTAGAGAGAAACGGGCTTCAGAAGAGCCTATCGAGGCCGAGTTTTTTGACGATCTATCTCTTGAAGATCAAGATATTCCGGAGATAATCGAGGCGCATAGAGCATTAGGAGGGGAATCGGGAACTGGTTACGATCCGCACGGCGAACCACGCAAGTACCTGGTGATGGAAGACGCATCATGATGGACCTGAAGAAGTTTGCCGCTGCGGTTGTGGCCAAGTTGCCAACAAGTATGCCGCCGCCGGTGAGGATTGTTGACCCAGCTCGACAGCCAGCAGTAGTGGCCCCCCCACTGCCTACGGCTGCTGCTGGTGCGGCGGGTATGGTGCCAGGGCAAAAACCTGTTCCTCTGGCCCCGAAGTTCCCCTCCGTAAAATCTAAACGGATGAGAGTTCCCAAAATAAGGGCAGGGATAACTCCCACTCCGGTCCAGAAAGAGTTCATCGATTTCATAGAGAAGAATGAGGGTGTCGGTATAGCTGCACATGGCGTTGGTACTGGAAAGACGGCCGCGTCTATTATGGCCTTCCTGCGGCTTCGGGAAAAAGGCAAAGCCGGGAAGGCCTTGGTCCTGGTCCCGGCCGGGCTCAGGACTAATTATGCAGAAGAGGGAGTTAAAAAGTTTAGTGATGCAAGAGTTGGTATTATCGGAAGCAAAGTGGAAAGCGTCAACAAGAAGCACAACATAGAGAAGATGGGCGATAAAGACTTCTATGTGATGAGCTACGACTTATTTAAGAGAGACCCCGAGAAGTATTTGAAAATGACCGGGGCCGATACGGTGATCGCGGACGAGATGCATCGGATGAAAGACCCACAGACACAACTCCATAAGACGATAAGGCGGATAAGGCCCAATATCAAGAACTTCATCGGATTGAGTGCCAGCCCTGCGATGAACGACCCGTTCGAGGCCGTGTCGCTGATCAATGCGATTTCTCAGAAGAAGATGTCTCCGGCACAGTTCCAAAAGGAGTTTTACGAGCGGCAAGCCGATGGGATTTCTGATTGGTTCTTCGGGCTTTTTGGGCACCAAAAGCATGGTCCGATCAAGGGGTTCAAGCAGCCAGAGAAACTTGGCCGGTTCGTGGGTGCTTCTTACCACTTCGCGGAGCCTCAGCTGAAAGACGTTCCGAGGAAGGTCGTTGATGTCGTAAAGGTTCCGATGAGTCCTGAGCAGACCAATATGTACAAAGCGATACTAGACAAGAAGCTCACCATGGTTGAGAAGAAGATTTTATCCAAGGCCGAATTAGTGCCAGAGAAAATCCTGCAGCGGATCATAAACAAGACCATGGCCGCTCGCCAGATATCCAATAACGTAGGATATCCCCGGGCAGAGCTTGCTGTGGAGCAAACGCCCAAGATCCTATCGATGATGATCGATGCCACGGATGAGCTAAAGAAGAATCCTCGTGGCCAGATCGTTATGTTCTCGAACTTCATCGACAGCGGTACTAACGTGCTCGAGGAAGCGCTAAAACAGGCCAAGATCCCCTACGGCAGATTTACAGGAAGAGACCCCAAAACTTCCAGGGATCAAGCCGTATCAGATTACAATGCAGGTAAGACAAAAGTGCTGTTGATCTCAGGCGCAGGCAGCGAGGGGCTAAACCTTCCCAATACGACTATGATCCAAATGGCTGATGGGCATTATAACCCGGAAAGGATCACGCAGACCGAGGGCCGCGGGATTCGTCGTGGCGGGCTCTCCTATCTACCGCCTGAGCAGCGAGCCGTCAGGGTAAAGCGCTACCTGTCCATCCCGTCAGACGGTTCGACGTCTGTTGACGAAAAGATCTACGACATAGCCGCCAAGAAAGCCGCGCTCATTAAACAGTTTAAAGAGATTGCTTTGGCCTGGCAGAAGGAAAAAGGGGAATGAAGAAATGATAGTGAGACTGAAGCAAATAGGTGACAAATGAAACGAAAAAAAGCTGACAAGCCGTCGATCGCGAAGATCGTGTTTGTACCAAGTATTGCTGGAGCAGGGGCTCAACTGGCTTTGGCGCCAGCTCTAGTCCATTCTTTGCACGCAACGAGCACTCCTAGAGAAAAAAGCGACATTATAAAGTTTACAAAAAGGATACTAAAAGAGAAGGGGCTTAAGACTGAACTAGTAGCCGACAGTTTTCTGAAGGGCATAGGGGTCAAAGGCAAATTGGCGAGTTTGATATCGACTATGAAATCACATTATGAGCCTGCAGGCGATAAAATTACGAGTTCTTTTGAAAATCGTCCCATTGCTTACCACGAGGCAGGGCACGCGAGAGCTTTCAATGCAACATCCAAACCTATCAGGTTTGCTCGCACTCTTGCGTATACTCCGCTTACCAACTTGCTGACAGTCCCTTTGCTGTTTAGAAAGGCAAGAGCTGGCATTGCAGGGAAGGACAAAAAGTCTATTCGTCACAAAATAATTGATACCATTGAAAAGCATCCAGCGTTATTAGGTGCATCGGCTTACATCCCTCGTATGGTAGAGGAAGCAATGGCATCCGGTTTCGCTTTACACAAGCTTCGTAAGTTGCATGGATTCTCCAAAGCGCTTAAGGGAGCGTACCCATTGGCCATGGGAGCGCTAACGCACGCAGCGACGGCAATCCCCTTAGCCCTGACTACTCACTGGATAATTAGGCGTCAGCAAGCGCAAGGCAAGAAGCATGGCTGAGTTTGCGCCAGGACTACCTTCCAAATCGAGGATAACAAATCCTCCAAAGGTTGCTGATACTACCTGGCCAATGGCCGTACAGGAGCATCATGCAGAGCGAGCAGGAAGGCACCTTGATCTACGCCTGGGTAATCCGGATTCCGGAGTGGGCCACAGCTGGGTTATTAGGAGATGGCCTGAACCCGGTCAAAAAGTACTGGCAATCCAGCAACCTGACCACACTCTGGATTATTTTAGCTTCACCGGTAGAATCCCTTCTGGATATGGAGCTGGCGTAGTTAAAAAATACAGAGCAGAGGATGTAGAAATAGTTTCTTCTTCTCCTGAAAAGGTTACTTTCAACGCTTACCCCGGGAAGAACACTGAAGAATATTCGCTTATAAGAACCATGGGCAATAAATGGTTATTGATCAACAAAACCCCAACTAAAGCTGCGAAGATCCCTCAATCTAAACCCAAGTATAGAGAGATCAAGCCAAATGAAGTCGATTTCGATTCTCCGACTATAATGCAAGCAAAACTGGATGGAGCTCATGTAACCACGCTTCTTAAAAAGAACCAACCGGTCAGGGTTTTTAGTTATAGGCCTTCTAAGAAATCTCCTTTGCCTATACAGCACACTGATAGGATTCCTGGGCTTAGGTACGTGAGAGCTCCGGCCGAGCTGGACGATACCGTTGTTCGCGGCGAGCTTGTGGCGATGCGGCCCAACAGGAAAGCGCTCCCTGCCCATAAACTGGGAGGGATTCTGAACTCTAATGTTTGGAAGAGCCGCAAGAAGCAATTAGGCCGCGGCATCTTGCAGAATTATATCTTCGACGTAGTAAGATACAGGGGCGTTCCGGTAGATAATAAGAACTACGAAGAGAAAAGAAAGATACTTAACAAAATAGTAAGTGCGATGCCTGATACGTTTAGGCTGCCACCGGAAGCTTCAACCCCGGAGCAGAAGAGAAAATTATTTGAGATGATCAAGAAGAATAAACTACCAGAAACAAAAGAAGGAGTTGTGTTATGGGACCCGGCGTCATCTAGGCCGGCTACTAAGGTTAAGTTTAAGCCTGAGTACGATGTTAGGATCTCAGGTATCTTCACAAAGGCCCGTAGCAAGGCCAGGGAAGAGGCTGGGGGCATTATTTTTGACCAGGTGCAGGGGAAGCGGGTCAAGGCTTCTCGCATCGGCACGGGCTTTTCTCAGGCGCTTAAGAAGGATATGTTCAAGAACCCCAAGAAATATATAGGGCTGATTGCCAGAATTAGTGCGATGGAGCAACATAGTAGTGGGGCGCTCAGGTCCGGATCGTTCCAGGGCTTTCATCAGGACAAGAACCCACAGGAGCGCTTGCCGAGGATTGGGAAATGAGCCGTGACATTTGTCACGCCATATCGAGTATTGCCACGAGATGGTCTACATACAATCCGAAAAATGAAAGGCTTGACATCAAACATAAGCATAGGTATAATTATGTTGTTTGTGGGGGTTGGCAGTGGTAGACGTGCTTAAGGACGTGCCTTCGTTTGTCGGGTATTCCCCGTTCAAGGAATACCCGTCGCCGTTTTTACATGGATCTATAGTCGCGGTGGACGTGGAACGCTGGACAGTGGTGGTCCAGCTGCATGAAACCGGGATACGGCAGTACAACGTCCCGATGCTCAGCCCTTATTTTTTTAGGGAGAGGGGCCAGGGCGCTTACTTCATTCCTGAAGTGGGGGCCCAATGTCTGGTATGCAATGCATACGGTCAGTACTTTATCTTGGGCTATTTGCCGCCCGTTGACCCAGAATCTTCCGTAGGCGCAGAGGTAACCGACAACCTTAGTAACCAGGCTGGGACAACGACCCAGTCTAGCGAGAACAACGAAATCATAAGCTCGTATCGCAACAATAGAGACGGTGACATGTTGCCTGGCGATTATTGCTTGATGACAAGAGCTCGTAATAGAATTAAGATGTTCACGAACGGGAACATCCTGGTCGAGGCCACAAAGCTTTGCATGCGGCTTTATTCAAAGCTCCGAAATTGGGTCACAGATCTCTGTGTGAACTACACTATGATGACCCCTGGCGGTAAGATAGAATTCACCAACGATGAAGAGACACAGGCCACCAACTACAGACGTGAGGTCAAACAAAAAGTTGATGACGATAACCCTTCATTCGTAGAGACAGTAGGTGACGGCGCAGGGGTCTATAAGCGGGTTATCCAGACCACAGCGGGTACGGTTAAGTACACAGAGCATATCGATGAAGACGGGAATGTTACCCTTGAAGCTGAAGGCAACATGACCATAAAGGTCACAGGGGACGTCACGATCGAGACCGCTGGTGGGACTTTGGAGATGGCAGCGGCTGGGTCAAGCTGGGCAGCGACAGGAGACCTAACAATTACCTCTACTGGCACGCTAAAATTAGATGGCAGCGCCATAGAGATAGGATAAAAAAGATGGAAAAAATAGTGCGAAAAGGCGACTTGATGGGAATCTTCCCCGATCATACAATAACTAAAGTCAACGCTACTAAAACAAAAATTGAAGGCAAGCTTGCCGCCGCGCTTGGTGATGGTGGAGAGGGATTTGGTGGGGTGTTCTGGTATATAGTAAGCGGGGTTAGTTCTAAGATAACCGTTGAAGGGAAGCCGCTGGCTCTAGATGGATGCAAGACTCAAACAGGCATTACGGTACATGCATCTACAGTTAAGACTACAGCCAATTAGGAGAAGTGCATGAACACGTCAGACATTAATGCTCCGCTGATCTTCAGGGCCGAGATGGAGAAGAATGCAACCTACGAGATGCCGCAGGATGTTAACCTGTGGGACGAGGAGGTTCTCAAGCATCTTAACGAGGAGTTCCCAGATCTTGTAGAAGAAAACATAGAGGTTGTATTCAAGAAGACTGATGCGAAGAAGGGCTATGGCTATGGATTCATCGCCCTTGGCGAGAAGGGCAAGATCAAGATCCCTATCATCATCAAAGAATACCAGATGTCTCCGCTCGACGTCATGCTTTACGAAGGCAAGTCCTTCCCGTTGACAACCGAGACGGTGAAGGAGATTGTTCAGAGCACAGCGATAGGCAAGACGGTGGCTAAGCCAGAAGAGCCATTTGCTTACGTTGGGCCTAATATTACCGAGCGCGTGTATCCTGGACTTTAC
>Ga0265297_10001426_pt1 | contig 56279 bp, 47 predicted proteins | sample Munlanlwell13791_FD_192502 | JGI IMG/M metagenome (GOLD analysis project Ga0265297, IMG submission 192502) | Leachate microbial communities from a municipal landfill in Southern Ontario, Canada - Leachate well 137-91 | ecosystem: Engineered > Solid waste > Landfill > Unclassified | place...
CCTCAACGCCGTCCACGTCATACCCTACAGGGCCGTCAAGGCGGAGCAGGCCATAACCGGCCGTGTCCTCGACGAGGCGGCCGCGGAGGAGGCCGGCGCCGCTGCCGTGGCAGAGGCCAAACCGCTCGAGCACAATAAATATATGGTGGTGGTTGCCAGGACGCTGGTCAAAAGAGCGCTTCTGGCCTGTGTGGAGAAATAGCAGGTGACAGATTTGCGTGCGCAAAGAAGATTTCCCGGTACCTGTTCGGGCGAATCAATTCCAGGGGGTGCTTGACATGCTGTTCCGGCTGCTTCTGTCAATTCTCGATCTGGCCATAGGCATAGGCGCCAAACGTAATAAGGCGATGAAAGACATGATCAAATCACATAATCAGGCTTTCGTAATAAAGACCAAGGATGACAAGATCGGCAGGCGTTTCATTTTCAAGAATGGTAGATACTCATCCGATAAAGTGATCACGGAGTATGATATGGCTCTGGTGTTCGAAAGCGCCGACGCCGGATTCAAGGCGCTGGCGCTGGGTGGAGAAAATGGGATACAGGATGCCATTAACGACTGGAAGTTGTTGATACTGGGAGATGACTTTCACATGATCTGGTTCGGTGTAATAATGCAGATGGCCCTGGGCGCTTCAAAAAGGAAATGAAAGCTACTTTTTCGTAGTTGGAGGTTGCTGCATGAAGATAACCATCGAATACAGCAAGCTAATCAGGATCGATAATTATGCCAGCAATTCCGTAATCGAGGTACCTGATAACTGCACGGTGCGCGACTTTCTTGCATTATTGAAGTTGCCACCCCACCTCAAGCAGTCTGTGATAGTCCTTATTAACGACGAGCCTGTCTGGGCCTCAACCGTCTTGAAGGAAAACGATATCATCAAGCTAAATTCTATTATAACCGGCGGCTGAATATGTGCTGATGATCAGTAAATTAAAAATGATGTCGGATTGTTTAATCAGGCGAGTAAATAATAATTAAGGAGAAGAAATCAATGAAACAGGATTACAAGGTATACGGGTCCCGGTGGGGAGTGCTGATTATTTTCATGTACCTGGTTGCTCTGACACAGCTTTACTGGCTGAATTTTGCAGCGATTGAAACCTTCATTGAGGACTATCTTAAAATACCGCCCAGCGATGCAATGTGGTTAACTCTGGTGCAACCGGTCTTCATGATTCTGCTCACCATACCGGCCGGGATGATTATCGATAAGATCGGTCTTAAGTGGGGTGTGTGGATCGGTGCGCTATGCACCGGCCTAGGTGCGATCCTGCGTGTTTTCGATCCGGCTTCTTTTACAGTGCTTCTGATCGGACAGACTTTAATCGCAATTGGCCAGCCGTTTATTCTGAACGGCTCGACAAAGATAGCCACTTTATGGTTCGCGCCCCGGGAAGAAGGTACCGCCATCGGGCTGGCTTCGCTGGCGCAGTTTATCGGCATGATGGTGGCGCTGGGCTTGACGCCGACTATCGTGGAGGGCTCGGGCTACGATACAATGCTCTGGATATATGGTATAGCAGGACTTGCTGGCACCGTGGCTTTTACCTGCATTCCCAAACAGCCCAGGACACCCTCCAGGGCGCCTGACCAGGACCAGTCCGCAGTGCGCTGGGGAGGCTTGGGCACTATTCTCAAAAACCGAAACTTCCTCCTGCTGGGCTTTATCGCCTTTGCCGGCATCGGGGCTTTCAATGGACTCGCGCTATGGGTGGAGAAGATATTGAATGAGATGCACAGCATTCCCATGACGGACGCAGGTGCAATATCGGGAATTATGGTTATCAGCGCTACTATCGGCTGTTTTGTCATACCTCTTATATCCGATAAAATCAGAAGAAGAAGGATTTTTATCTTTATTGCTACGCTGGTGGCGCCGGCCTGTCTGACCTTCATGATCTTTGCACCTGACTACACAGCCAACCTTATTAACGGCATATTAATAGGTTTCCTGTGGCTATCCGCCCTTCCCATCATACTGACCATGTCTGCCGAGATGACCGGAGCTAAATATGCAGGTGTGGCAGTAGGATGGTTGTTCCTGCTGGGGAACATTGCTGCGCTGGTACTGGGCGCTGCAGTGGAGTCGCTGCGGGGTGTCACCGGTGATTTCACATTGCCGCTGCTGATGCTTGCGTCTGTTATGCTGGCCGCATTCTTTGTAGCACTCTTTATGAAAGATACGCATCCGGAATGATGACCTGATATGCAGGAAAGCTTCTGACTATGCTTTGAGGGAGCCGAAATGAATATTTATGAAAAGCTGGGAGTAAAGACTCTGATCAACTGCCAGGGCGAGGTGACACGCCTGGGCGGCGCCCTGATGGAGCAGGAGACGATCGATGCTATGGCTGAGGCGGCAAGGTACTCGGTGCGTATGGACGAGCTTCAAGCTGCCGCCAGCAAGATAATCGCCAGAGTAACCGGTGCAGAGGCGGGCTATGTCACCTCGGGAGCATCTGCAGCTCTGACGCTGGCCACCGCCGCCTGCCTGGCCGGCTTTGATGTGGATCGCATGAACCGCCTGCCCGACACGAGCCACATGCCCAACGAGGTGCTGATGGATCAGCGCCAGCGGCAGGGCTATGACCATGCCATCCGGCTTGCCGGCGCCAAAATAGTCAATGTGGGCATGCCCAATTTCAGGATTCTGGGGGATGAAGCCTATACCACAAAATGGTGGGAATTCGAATCGGCCATAACCGAGCGCACAGCAGCCATCGCCTATTTCCAGGTGCCAGACAGTAATCCGCCCCTAGAGGAGATAGTCAAACTAAGCCGCAAATACAATATACCTCTGATCGTGGATGCTGCCGAGCAGGTGCCCCCCGCGGAGAATCTGCGTAAGTTCATCGAAATGGGCGCTACGCTTGTGGCTTACAGCGGTGGCAAGGGCATACGTGGGCCTCAGAATTCAGGCATACTTTGCGGCAAAAAGGAGCTGATCGCATCCGTGGCACTGCAGAACCTGGACATGGGACTAACCAACTTCGAAGCCTGGGAGATCTCTCCCGATCTTGTACCAAGGGAAAAGCTGCGCGGCATACCGCAGCAGGGTCTGGGACGCGGCATGAAGGCCAGCAAGGAATCGATCGTCGGACTGCTGGTGGCTTTGCAGCGAATGGAGAACGGGAAGTCGTCCAGCATGGCACAGCTCAGACGTAATATCCAGCCTATCGGGGAGATGGTGAAGGGCATCCCCGGCATAGAGGCCGAGATCAGGGAGCTCTTCCCCGGCAGCCACCCCATGCTCATGGTAAAGCTAGACGAGGCCAAAGTGGGCAGGAGCGCCGTCGAGATAGCCATGAAGCTGAAAGAGGGTGAGCCGAGCATCTACGTGATAGATATGCTGGCGCCCTTCGGCATAATATTCATCTCGGCAGTCAATATGATCTATGAAGGACAGGTGAAGATAGTCGGGCAACGATTGCTGGCTGCACTTAAAAACTAGTTGTATTGGTATATTGTAAGATAAAGGTACTGGTATTCGAATAAACACGAACCTGCAACGCAGACATCCAGTGACAAAGCCTTCGAAACCTGTATAAATGTATACAAAGTAAAAAGCTCGTATTCTAGAGACTGAATTCACTGCCAGACCAATCTACTTTAAGCTGGTCTATCAGCTCTGCCGAGACGACGCCTATGCGTGCTGTCAAGACCCCTGCTGGAGTAGTTATTTTCCCGGAGATCATAATTGCCTTGCGGCAAGATATTGACCCATCGCAACTGTCTTTTTATAATTCCTTCAACATATGGCAGAATTCACCCGCCGCGAGTTCCTCAAATATGCACTGGCCGGACTTGGCGCCATACTGGCTTCCAGGTTTATCAGTGCATGCTCGTCACCTCAGGCTGCACCCAGTCCTCCACAAACTCCACCGGCCCCAGGCACTCCAACGGCGGAGGGCACCAGACCTTCCGCCGTCAAATACCCTGATCTGGTTGTGGTACGCGGAGGCGAGCCTGAGACCCTGGCGCGCAAGGCCATTGATCTGCTGGGCGGCATAAAACGCTTCGTCAAGAAGGGCGACAATGTCATCATCAAGCCCAACATCGGCCCGGCCATGCGCACATACGAGTACGCTGCGACCACCAATCCCTGGCTGGTGGCAGCTGTGACCAGCATGTGCCTGGAAGCCGGTGCGGGCAGGGTCAGGGTGATGGACAAGCCTTTCAGCGGAACCGCCGAATCCGGCTTCCTCAACAGCGGCATAAGGGAGGAAGTAGAAAAGGCGGGAGGTGAGATCGAGCTGATGTCCCGCTTCAAATACGCCTCCACCGATATCCCACTGGGCAGAGATATTAAGAAGTGGGATATCTACCAGGATATTCTTAAGGCGGACGTCCTGATCAATATGCCCATCGCCAAGCACCACAGCGCCTCGCGGCTCACGCTGGGCATGAAGAACTTGATGGGTGTCGTCAATATGGCGCAGCTCTTCCATCTCAACTTGGGCCAGCGCATCGCCGACCTGGCCAGTCGCGTCAGGCCCACTTTAACCATCATCGACGCCATACGCATACTGACGGCCAACGGTCCTACGGGCGGCGATCTCAACGATGTTAGAAAGCTGGACACCGTGATTGCCGGGACGGATATGGTGGCGGTGGATAGTTACGCCACGTCGCTGTTCGGACTGCGGCCGGACGATATACCACATATCAAGATCGCCACAGAGATGGGGCTGGGCAGCAGCGATCTGAATAAACTGGACATCAAGGAAATAACGCTTGGCAGCTGAGAAAAATAACACCGCTGGCTGGAATGCGCGAAGCTGGCTCAAACTGCGCACGGCAGTTCAGATCATCTTCTTCTTGGGCTTCATCGTCCTTTTCTTAGGCGGCGTGCCGCTGCTGATGAGGCTGGACCCATTAGCCATGCTGGCCGGCGCCATAGCAGGAAGAAGCTTACAGCCATATTTGGTCATCTCACTTGTAATCATCGTCCTGGCGCTGATCCTGGGTCGCGCCTGGTGCGGCTGGCTCTGCCCTATGGGTACGCTGCTGGAATGGTTCTCCTTCAACAGTTGGCGAAGTAAAAAAATCAAGATAGCGGACGGCTGGAGATCGATCAAATATATCATACTACTCGCCATCGTAAGCGCGGCTATTCTCGCCAACCTCACATTGTTGATATTCGATCCTATGACGATATTTGTGCGCACTTTCTCAACAGCCGTCTGGCCCGCATTGGACTTTATAATCAACGCGGTGGAGTCTGTGATGAACAACGTACCCGCACTGCAGGAGCCGCTGTCACGCTTCGACACGGCTGTCAGATCATCGCTGCTGCCCACCGACCCGCTGTATTACCGCGACGGACTGATCTTCGGGGGCATCTTCATCGCTCTCATATTGCTCAACTTTCTGGCCGAGCGCTTCTGGTGCCGTTACCTCTGCCCGCTGGGTGCCTTCTACGGCCTGCTAAGTAAAGTAAGCATTGTGCGTCGCCGCGTTAATGCAAGCTGTATCAAATGCAAGCTCTGCCAGGATGTCTGCCCCACGGGCACAATAAAGAGGGAAAAGGACTGCTCAAGCGATCCGGGCGAATGCATAATGTGCCTGAAATGCATGGACTCCTGCCCCTGCTCGACCAGCGATTTCGGGCCCGTATATAAGGCCTCCAAGCTCAACAGCTACGACCCGGTGCGACGCCAGCTTTTACTGGGACTGGGCACGGGTATACTGCTGGCAGTGCTCTTAAAGCTCAACATCTTCAGTCGGCACAGCCAGTACCTGATACGTCCGCCTGGCGCAACCGAACAGGATATGACGGCTAAATGTATACGCTGCGGCGAGTGCATAAAGGCCTGCCCCACCGGCGCTATACAACCCTCTCAACTGGAGGCGGGCGGCGAAACCGTGTGGACTCCTGTGCTGGTTATGCGCAGCGGCTTCTGCCAGTACTCCTGTAATGCCTGCGGCAAAACCTGCCCGACAGCCGCCATCCCCGAACTGCCACTGCCCCGGAAAAAGGTCACGGTTATCGGCAGGGCCTTCATCGATCGGGACCGCTGCCTGCCCTGGGCCAAGAACACCCCCTGCATCGTCTGCGAGGAGATGTGCCCCGTGCCGCACAAGGCCGTCCGGCTGAGCAGCGTCGAGGTGACAAAGGAGGACGGAAGCAAGATATATCTACAGCGTCCTACGGTCCAGCCGGGGCGCTGCATCGGCTGCGGCCTGTGCGAATACAAGTGTCCGGTGGAAGGAGAGGCCGCCATCCGCGTCACGGTCTGAGCATACGATTAGCTCTTTTGACTAAGCAGCGTATTTGTGTTAGAAATTACCCGTACGTATCTTCTATAAAGATGCGACTTATTTGAACAGGAAGTGAGCTATGTTTCGCAGTTTCGGCATACCTGAGCTGTTACTTGTCCTGGTTATAGTGCTGCTTGTTTTCGGCGCGGCGCGGCTGCCCCAGATCGGCGAAGCCCTGGGCAAAGCCATACGCAATTTCCGCAAAGGCGCTTCGGGCGAGGGTGACAAAGATAAGACGAATAATCTAAGCAAGGCCGATGCCGGGGCTGCGGACAAGGACAACTCTAAAACATAATCTTAACAATCGCCGTTCCAACCACTCCTATGAGGCAGTTGTAAGCCATGGATTTTTTCGGAATAGGTCTGCCGGAGATAATTTTCATCCTCCTTATTGCCTTTGTGCTTTTCGGGCCCAAACGCATCGTGGAGATCAGCAGGACGGCCGGCAACGTCATGCGCAACCTTTCAAAAGACGCCTCCGATATACAAAAAAAGCTGAACGAAGAACTGGAAGGAGAGAAACCGGGCGGACACGGCACGGTGGACAGGCGCTCGGATCAGGCAAAGCCCTGAATCCCACCCCATGAGCGTATCGAATTCCAAAGGCATCTCGCTGCACCTTGAAGAATTAAGGCGACGTTTAATAGTCAGCCTGATAGCCATTGCCGCCGGCGTCATCATCTGCTTCGCCTTCGCCGATCAGCTTTTCGCCATACTCATCAAACCCGCTGGCGGAGTAAGCCTGATTTTCGTAGAGGTGACCGAGATGCTGAGCACCTATATGCAGGTATGCCTGATCGGCGGCATCATCATATCCATGCCCGTGCTGATATATGAACTAATAGCCTTCGTGACGCCGGCCCTCACAGCGCAGGAGAAAAAATATGTCTGGATAATCCTGCCCTTCATCATATTGATGTTCGCGGTGGGAGTCCTTTTCGGCTATTTCGTGCTTATACCGCCCGCCATGCAATTCCTGCTCAGCTTCGGCGCGGACATAGCCACTCCCCAGATCAGGATAGGCAACTATATCTCGCTCGTCTCCAGGTTGCTGCTGGCCATCGGCCTGGTATTCGAGACTCCCGTTATCACTACTTTCCTGGCCAGGTTGGGCATACTCTCCTGGAAATGGCTGGCAAATCAATGGAAATGGGCTGTCATTCTGGCCTTTGTGCTGGGCGCGTTGATCACGCCCACTCTCGATCCCGTCAACCAGACGCTGGTGGCACTGCCGTTGATCATACTGTACCTGCTCAGCATCCTGCTGGCGCGACTAGTTGAGAAGCGCAAGGCTGTTTGATAAATGTCATTGCGAGGCCGAAGGCCGTGGCAATCCGGTGTCCCCGCAATCACGTACAAGATTGCTTCGTCGCTGCTCTCCTCGCAATGACAATTCCTACCCTGCGTCGCTGCGCTCCTGGCAATGACCTGTATATAAATCAGATATAATAATATCTAACTATGCTGGAAATACAGCCGTACTGGTACCCGGCCATCAACGTCAGGCGCTCCCGCCGCCAATACCAGAAGGACAGGCCCATAGCAGCGGAGGCCAGGCAGCGCCTGCACGAAGTGTGCAGTGGTTTCAGACCCTTTAACGGTGTGCGTGTGGAGTTCATCGACGAGCCGCCCGACGATATCTTCGCCAACGCGCTTGGTTTCTATGGAAACATCAAGAATGCGCCGGCTTTTTTAGCCTTCATAGGCGATACTTCCAATCCCAACATGCAGGAGAAAATGGGCTACACGGGTGAGGCCGCTATACTCGGGGCTACTTCGCTCGACCTGGGCACATGCTGGGTGGCGCTGACCTATAATACCAGGGCCGTAAAATCCATAATAAAGCTGGAAAAAACTGAGAAGCTTATCTGCGTATCGCCGGTAGGCCACACTACCGAGAAGTGGTCATTTGAGGAGAAGGTATTAACCGGCTTCGGCAGCAACCACCAGCGCAAGCCGTTGACCGCCATGGTCAGCGGGCTACCTCAATCCTCTTGGCCAGCCTGGGCAAGGTCGGCAGTCGAAGCAGCCCGTCTGGCCCCGTCGGCTATGAACCGTCAGCCATGGGGCTTCCTGGTTGAAGAGCACAGCATCACGGTGTACGTAAAAGACCGCGGGCCTGAATTCAACGTAGCCAGGCGGCTGGACTGTGGGATAGCCATGCTGCACATCGAGCTGGGCGCTCTGAACCGTGGCGCTACAGGTAACTGGGACTTCTTAACACATCCACAGGTGGCTCGATTTAGCGTGAAATAGACCTGGCCGCTGAGCACATGGATACACTACCCAAAATTGAAGACCACAAGACGGCCGTACTGCTGGTGACCTCCATCGCGGCTTTCCTTACGCCTTTCATGTCGGCATCGATCAACATCGCGCTTCCTACAATGGGCATGGAGTTTGCCACCGACGCAATTACGCTCAGCTGGATCGCCACATCCTTCATCCTCTCGGCAGCGGTTTTTCTAATTCCGCTGGGCCGCATCGCGGACATCAGCGGGCGAAAAAAGGTCTTTATCTGGGGAGGCGCAGTCTTCGGTGGGGCCTCGGTGATCTGCGCGCTGGCCTGGTCAGCCCCGGTACTCATCGCCGCGCGCGTGCTGCAGGGAGTGGGCGGGGCGATGCTCTTCGGCACAAGTGCGGCCATTATCTCCTCAGTCTACCCGCCGGGCGAAAGGGGCCGGGCTATGGGTATCAATATCGCTATCACCTACCTGGGACTGTCGCTGGGCCCCTTCCTGGGCGGCATAATGACGCAGTACATGGGATGGCGCAGCATCTTCTGGCTCAATACGCTGCTCTGCACGCTGCTGGTGGTGGTAACTATCTGGAAACTGAAGCCCGAGTGGGCCGAGGCGCGTGGTGAGAGGTTCGACCTCTTCGGCTCGGTTATCTACGGCGCGGGGCTGGTGGCGTTGATGTACGGGCTTTCCGAGTTACCCTCCACGCACGGCTTCGTCTCTCTGGGGTCAGGGCTGGTCATATTGCTCATTTTCCTTAAATGGGAGACCTTGAACATCAGCCCTATCCTCGACATAACCCTCTTTGCCCACAATCAGGTATTCGCCTTTTCAAACCTGGCAGCCTTCATCAACTACAGCGCCACCTTCGCAGTAGGCTTTTTACTCAGCCTGTACCTGCAATATATCAAAGGATTGACACCGGCCGACGCCGGTATCGTGCTGGTAGCCATGCCGGTGGTCCAAGCCGTCTTCTCGCCTCTCACCGGCCGCCTCTCAGACAGGATCGAGCCACGTCTGCTCGCCTCTGCGGGCATGGCGCTGACAGCCGCCGGATTGCTGTTGCTGATGTTTATCGGAGCGGATACCGCCACATGGTACATTATATTCTGTCTGATAATGCTTGGCGCAGGCTTCGCCCTCTTCTCCTCGCCCAATATCAACGCGGTTATGAGCTCTGTGGACAAGAAATCGCTGGGAGTAGCATCAGCCACGCTCGCCACCATGCGCCTCACCGGCCAGATGTTCAGCCTGGGTATCGCCATGCTGCTGATCTCCCTTTTCATGGGACGCGTTCAGGTCACACCTGAAGTGTATCCGCAGTACGTCCAAAGCCTGCAGACGGCCTTCGCCATCTTTACGGCACTCTGCATTGGTGGTATATTTGCCTCGATGGCAAGGGGAAAAACACATTGAATCGGAACGGGTACTTATGAGTGAACCAGAAGCTTCCGCAATCAGCATCATCTACTACGATAAAACTGATTACCAGATCGTGACCGGCGCTTCCATCGAAGACTGCGGTGCCTGCAGAGAGAAATCCGGCATCACATGGATCAACGTCGACAGCGTCACAGATGCCAATCTGCTGCAATCGATCGGCAGTATCTTTAACCTGCACGAGCTGACCATACAGGATATCGCCAACACGGGGCATAGGGTAAAGCAGGAAGACTTCGGCAGCTACATGCTGATAATCCTTAAAATGCTCGAGTTCAATAAAGCCAGCAGCTCGATCGAAGCGGAACAGCTCAGCATCGTATTCGGCAAGAACTTCCTGGTAACCTTCCAGGAAAGCCCGGGGGATTTTTTCGGGGACTTGCGCGCCGAAATAAAGATCGCCGGCTCGGTCGTACGCAAAATGGGACCTGACTTCCTGGCCTGCCGCATCATAGATACCATCGTGGATAACTATTTCAACACCATCGAGAGTTTCGGCGACCTGATTGAGGACAAGCAGGACGAATTGATGGCCAATCCGACACGCCAGACACTCAATTCCATCCAGGGCATCAAGAAGAGCATGATGCAATTGAGACAGTATGTATGGCCGGTGAGGGAGATACTGAGCGAGTTGGGAAAAAAGGACTCACCGCTCATCATGGAGAAGACTGTAGCCTATTTTCGCGACGTTTACGACCGCATCTTCGAGGCCATGGACCTGATAGAGAACACGCGGGAGATGGTGGGCAGCCTGATAGACATCTATCTCTCCAGCATGAGCAACAGGACCAACGAAGTGATGAAGGTGCTGACCGTGGTCGCCACCATATTCATTCCACTTACCTTCATCGTAGGTCTCTACGGCATGAACTTCCGCTATATGCCGGAACTGAATTCCGAATGGGGCTACCCGGGCGTGCTTCTACTGATGCTGCTGGTGGCCGGAGGCATGCTGCTCTATTTCCACAGGAAAAAGTGGATTTAGGTGTTATTCCATCGGTATAGCCGGCCCGCCGGCTTTCTTTACGCGGCCGAAAGGCAAGAATAGGGCCGGTATAATGCCGGCAATAACCACCATAGCGCTGATCACGTAATCCATCTCGAAGGCCATGACGCTGGCCCGTAAATTCACATACTGGAATAGATAGGTGACCGCCGCCTGCTGGGCCGCCTGCAGAGTCATACCCAGCTGCATAAAGTAAACCTGCATCTGCGACAACACCTGCAGGGCTATCACTGAATCCGGGGTTACGGTCTGCACCATCATCGACAGGTTGGTTTTCTGGAAGGTGTCGAGCATGGTGGCAAAGACCGCTATGCCCAGAGAAGCGAAGATCGTCCTGGACACGTTCAGCAGGGCCGAGGCCTGCGCCGTCATTCGCTGGGGGACGGAGGCGAGGACGTAGGTCATGACGGGCATCATTGCGAAGCCCACACCGATACCTCTGATAAAGAGGATCAACCGCAGCGTGTCATCGGGCGTGGTGACATCCAGCACCTGCATCCAGAGGGAGGTGATCCCTGTGATGACCAGTCCCAAAACAGTCGGAAAGCGCGGCCCGAGCCTATCATAAAGCTTACCTGCCACGGGCATAGATATCATGGAGCCGATGACCGAGGGCAGCACCATCAGCCCGCTGGCCAGCGCGGAGAATCCGCGCAGGTTCTGCAAAAACAACGGGAGCAAAAATACGAGCGAGAACAGTCCGATGGTTGTGACAAAGGTCAAGCCGATGCCCAGTGAGAAGCCGCCCCTTTTAAACATATGCAGGTCGAGTAACGGATTCCGGCCTCGTAATTCGACAATCACCCATGACAGAATGCAAACGCAGCCGACAACCAGCAGGGTCACAATGCGCCAGTCGTCCCAATGCCAGGTGGGCGCGTAGGAAAAAGCGTACAGGATCGCACTGAAGCCGGAAGCTGCCAGGAAAAACCCCTTGTAGTCAAAGCTTGTGATGGACGTCGGCGTCTCCTCAATCCATGAGATGCCCATGGCGATGGCTATCAGCACGACAGGCACATTCACATAAAAGACCATGCGCCAGCTCCAATAATCAACTAGGTACCCGCCCAGCGTAGGTCCGATGGCGGGGGCCAGCATCATGGGTACGCCGAATATGGCCATGGCGGTGCCACGGTCCTCAGGAGGTATGTTGGTGAAGAGGAAGGTCATAGCCAGCGGGTTGAGCAGGCCGCCCGCCAGACCCTGCAATACCCTGAAGGCTATAAGCGAGTGCGTATCCCAAGCTATTCCGCACAGTATGGATCCAATTAGAAAACCCACCTGGCTGAAGAGGTAGACCCTTTTTATTCCGAAGCGCTGGGCAAGGAAAGCAGCTGTGGGTGTAGAGATGGCAGTGGCCATGAGGTAGGCCGAAACCACGAGCTGGGCGCGGTCGGCTGTCTCGTTGAAGACCGCCATTATGTGCGGCAGGGCCACATTCATGATGGTCTGATCCAGTACCACCATGAAGGTGCCGATGATGGCCACCGCCATGACGCGTGATTCGCTAGTTCTCGGCATTGTGCCTTTACCCGGTTACCTAGTGGTTATTTTGACCTCGACCGATGTGCCGGGGATAAGCACATAGTTGTTGGGATTATCGACGGAGATCTTGACCGGTACTACCTGCGCCACCTTGATGAAGTTGCCTGTCGTGTTGTTCTGCGGCATGAGCGAGAAGGTCGCTGCTGTGGCAGCTGCTATCCCATCGACTTTGCCTTGAAGCTTAACACCACCCAGACTGTCAACAGTTACCTCGGCCTCCTGGCCGGGTTGAATGCGGTGAAGGTCGGCCTCGGATATGTTTGCCATCACCCAGGTATTGGATGCGTCGTAGAGCGTAACCACTGAGGAGCCCGCTGACACGATCTGGCCGGGGTATGACCATACTGCGGCTACATAGCCGCTCACAGGAGCATCCAGGCTGGCCCTGCCCAACGGTATCTCCTTGAGACCCTGCCTGTCGGCCGGGCTGTCCGGTCGCGGCACGCCCATGACTGCCAATTTTTGGCCTTTTTCGACGTAGCTTCCCAGGTCAACATCCAGGCTGATGATCTGGCTGGAAGCCAGCGCCGGCACCGCGATGAGCGGGGCGCTGATGCGCGCGTTGTCGGTGGTGACATAGACGTAGCTCTCGTAGACAAGTATTCCCAGGACGACTAACCCACCCAGGACGACTACCAGCGCAACAATGAATATCACTTTCCCCCTTGTGGTGGAAAGGCTCGACTTCATTTTCTCAGATAACTTAGATGCCATAGTTGTTGCCTCCGCTTGAATTTGGAACGGCCTTATAGATATACGTCATTTTCTACTTGCGCAGCACGTTGGGCGGGGCGGCTGACTTCTCCAGCACGACCATCTCACCTTCGGTAAGGCCTGAAGCTATCTCGGTATAATTTTTACCCTGCAACCCGATTTCAACCGGGCGCTCCTCAATCAGACCTGTTTTCTCATCTTTGAGCACTCGCACTGTATAGTTTCCTTCCTGTCCGTTCAGGGCGCTGTTGGGCACGATCAGCACGCCGCTGCGCGAATCGACCAGTATCTCAGCCGTGGCCGTCATCCCGCCCGTCAGATACATGGTATCTGCCGGGTCCAGCGCTATCTCGATCTCATAGGTAGGCAGCGTGGTCTGGACCGTACCGTAGTATTGAATACCGGCGGCCTGCTGTGCGCCGAAGGGAGAGATAAAAGTAACACGGCCCTTGAACTGACGTCCGGGGAAGGCGTCAACCGATATAACCGGCTGCAACTCATCCAGCGGCCTGCCGGCTACTCTGGCTACATCGATCTCATCCATCAGTCCGACCATGCGAACGGAATTGACATCCACAAGCTGGACAACATATGAGTCGATCGGCGCGCCCGTCACCGAATACCTCTGGCTTATCATATCCCCGGCATGTAGATTTATATCGGTAACCCTGCCGTCGAAGGGAGCCATCAACTCGGTTTTGAGCAGGGCCTGCTTGGCCCGCTGCAGGCCGATAATGGCGTTCTGGACAGCAATATTGTAATCACGCTGCGTCTTGAGGTTGAGGCCAGCGCGGTAGGTTGAGATATTCTCATCAAGTATCTTCTCCGTCAGCTCCATATCATGTTTGACCGTAGCCAGCGTCTCAGCGAATTTAACGTCGTCGAACTCCTTTTGCTGCGAGATATCATTCAGCAGATCCAGCGAGCTCTGTATCTCGCTCACCATAGTATATGCGGTGCAGGTATCGGGGTAGACCGCGTTCTGAGGAAGATGGTTCAGCCTCTTGACCACGCTGTGGGTATCCACCATCTCGATCAGTGTCGACTGTATGGTATCCGCTGCACCGGTGTAGTTGCCTTCTTTCAGCAGCGCCTGCAGCGCCGACAGATCATTTATCTCTGCTGACAACTCGGCAATGGCCAGATCGATATCGTAATCGGTATAGGACGACTGCGTTATATCTATCAGGTCGGACCGCACACGGCGGTAAGCAGGATCGCTGTAAAATGTCCTGGCGCTGTCAAGGTCGGATTTAGCCAGCGAGACCTGTATGGCGGCATCTTCATAATAACCCGTTTGCAGCAGGACACGCGCTCTCTCCAGCTCCTTCTGGGCGAATTCAAAGCGCAGCAGGGCCACGGCGTCGCAATAGAATCCCGGCGAGCGGTTTACTCCACAGCATACGGTCTGCACTACGTTGTTTATGGCCAGCTCCAGCGTATACTGTGCCGCTTCCACGGCCATCTTCTGTGTGGTATCGTCCAGCTTGGCCAGTATCGTTCCGGCCCTGACGGCTTCACCTTTCTTCACGTACACAGCTTTGATGCGCCCACTGTAGGGCGGGGTGAACATGGTGGTATCGAAATAAAGGTTGACCGCCGAAGGCATCTCGATGGTGCCGTCGGCGGAGATCTTCACCTCCAGGTCGCCCTTCTGAACTGCCGCGGCAGTAAGCGGCGCAGTTGCATTGCCTGCGTTGCAGCCGGGCAACAAAGCGCTGATAGAAACTGCAGCGAGGACAACGCATGTAAACAGTCTTGCTTTTTTCATATATTTATTACTCCCAAGCTGAATCTGAGAAGGATAGTAGCAAACGGACTACATGAGTGAAATAATATCATTGAATCTGACCAGGATATCTCGGTATGCTTCTACAGCTGCGAAGGTATCCTCTATTTCGTCCTCGTCCAATTGGTCAAATATTTTCGACATGTATTCCTTGACGATTTTTCTCCTTCGATATGCGACCTTTTTCCCTTTCTCTGTTATATTGATATAAATGACACGCCTGTCTTTTTCATCGTGAGACCTTTCAGCTAAACCGTTTTCTATCAATTTGCTGATCAGAGTCGTAACATTGGGCTTTGAAATACAGTGAATCCGGCTGATTTCCGATGGCTTCATCGGTCCTGCTATTAATCCCTCAAGTAAACGCAGCTGTATATCCGATGATACTGGCGCTTTTTTCGCTCTGGTCGCAATTATCATCTTCCGTGCTATGCGCGGAAATTGCACCATCATATCATCGACCAGATTGTTCAGCCGATCATTATATTTTTGATCAAGCATAATCATGCGGCCCCATTATTATATTTCCATAACTATCAGCTACCTGTAATACCTCCAATTGTAATTAATAGCCGATTAGTGGAATATTCTGCCACCACCGGCAGATAAACGCAACCCTTTTTCACTACACCATCATAACTGTGCCTCCTTCGTGTTTTACGGGCCCGTGCGGCAGGAAGCAGGCAGGCACTATACCGATAAAAGAGAGTATCGCAGTCAGCACAAAATCCTTTTGAAATGCTGTAATCGAGGACTGCAGGTTGAAATATTGATACAGCAGCGCTATTGCCGAATAGTAGGAGGCCTCCGCAGTCTGCCCGGCTTGCATTAGCTTCACCTGTATCTGAGATAGCAGGTTAAGCATCATCGGTGAATCGGGGGTTGTGCTCTGTACAATTATGGCCAGGTCCGTTTTCTGGAAATTATCCAGCAGTGTAGCAAACAGCGCCACAGCCAGCGCCATAAAGACGTTTTGCACGACATTGATCATAGAAGCCCCCTGCGTTGACCATCGCGACGGCGCGATGGATAAGGCATGCGAAAAAATGGGGACAATGGCAAAACCGCAACCGACCCCACGCAGGAACATGACCCACTGGAACATTATGTCGGAAGTGGTCGTATCCATATTTTGCAGCCACAGCCCTGTAAAAGCCATGATCCCGAGGCCAACTATTACAGGCGCCCTGACGCCGATCTTCGCGTACAGTATCCCGACTATCGGCATGGCAATCCCCATCCCGATGGCGTTAGAAAAAAGCAGCAATCCCGCATTCAATGCATCCAGCCCGCGCAGGCTCTGCAGAAACACGGGAACCAGGAAAAGAACGGTGAACATCGATGATACAATCAAGGCAATCAGAACCACCGACAGTGTGAATTCACCCATTTTGAAAAGCCTTACCTCAAGCACAGGCGACTCAGTCCGCAATGCCAGTATCACCCAGATAGTAATAGCCATACCGCCGGCGGCCAGCAGTCCGATTATGCGCTGGTCCCAGTGCCATGTTGGAGCATAGGATAATGCATATAAAATGCAGCTTAGCCCTACCGAAACAAAGACAAAGCCCTTTAAATCGAAACTTTTAATGATTGCCGGCGTTTCCCGCAGCCATGCGATAGCTAAAGGTATGGCTATTATCATAACCGGCAAATTTATGTAAAAGCAGTAACGCCAGTTCCAGTAGGTGACCAGGTATCCCCCGATAACCGGCCCCAAGGCCGGACCTAACATGATAGGGATCGACTGGGCGGCCATTGCTATACCCCTCTTTTCCACAGGTATAAAAATAACAAACATCGCCATAGAGCATGGCATCAGCAGTCCACCGGCAAGGCCCTGTATAATCCGGAAGAAAATAAGCGTATTGCTGCTCCATGACAGCCCGCACAGCATTGAGCCAACCAGAAAGCCGACAAGGCTGATAACATAGATTCTTTTAATCCCGATTCTATCGATCAGGAAGGCCGAAGCCGCCATGGCTATAGCCGAGGCCAATGTGTAAGCGGATACAACAAGCTGTGCACGATCAGGCGTTTCATTGAATACCGCCATGATATTGGGCAACGCTATATTCATGATTGTGCCGTCCAGGGCATACATGAACGTTCCCAGTACTATGACAACCAGGAGCTCGATCTCTTTTCGTGTTAACATCGTTCACCCGGCTTTAATGGACAATGCAAAGAAACCCGCATGACTCCGAATCCGGATGTCCGAATTTACAATCATATTCGGGCAACGCTTGATACTGAGACCTGCCGATTTTTACGCATGATTATAACATCAGTCAGCCGGAGCTGACTGATGTTATTGTGATCACGCTGTCGGGAATAATTAACTGCAGCTGATGTCAGTTATCAGTCACTGCTGCTGCCTGATTCATGCTTTATATGTTTACCCAGCTCAGCAAGCTTTTCTTTTGCTATCTTGCGGGACTCTTCGCCCGACCTGGGCGCATTAAAAATACCGATTGCCAGCCCTATAACCGCTCCAAGGATTAGACCCGATAAGAATTTGTTTCCACCATCGTCGCTCATTATTACTTCTCCTTTTTAATAAATAATTTATTTATAAATGCAATGCCCTGATTGATGCTACGCAGAAACGACCCTATCTGAGTAAGCGGATTAAAAACCTCGTCCTGTACCTTTTCGACGATTTCTTTAACCTTTAGTGAAGCTGTGTTCATTGAGAATAAGAATACATTTATTCGCCTGTATAGAATTCCAACCATGATACAAAGGTATATGATCGATATAGAGGCAATCAGACCCCAGATTACCAGTACCAGATCACGAAGCGACGACAGTTCCAATAAAATACCTCCTTATACGCAATTTTTATTCATACAGTATATTTACCGATTATTATTATATTTATAAATAATTATAGTTATATAATATTACCAATTATATAACTATATTTTGCTTTGTCAATAGTTTGAAGCGCGCGTACGATGCTGCTATACTATCCGTCGTTGTGAACTATGAGACGGTTATAGGCTTGGAGGTCCATGCGCAGCTGCTGACGGGCAGCAAGATGTACTGCGCCTGCAGCACCAACTATGCGAGCGACCCTCCCAATACCCATGTTTGCCCGGTCTGCATGGGTATGCCTGGCGTTCTGCCCACCGTCAATCAGAGGGCTGTGGAGTTCACTCTCATGACCGCCCTGGCGCTTAACTGCTCCATTCCGGAACATGCCAAGTTCGACCGTAAAAACTATCCGTACCCCGACCTGATGAAAGGTTATCAGATATCGCAGTATGATATGCCGATGAGCGTCAACGGCTACCTGGTCATCGACATCGAAGGAAAAAAGAGAAAAATAGGCATCACGCGTGTTCACCTCGAGGAGGATGTGGCCAAACTGATGCACCGCACCTCCCCGAAGGGCCAAAGCTACAGCCTGGTGGACGTCAACCGTGCCGGCATGCCGCTGATGGAGATAGTCAGCGAGCCCGATATGAGCTCACCCGAAGAAGCGCGTCTTTACCTTGTTAAGCTTCGTGCTATCCTCCAGTACCTCGGCGTGTCAACCGGCAACATGGAGGAGGGGAGCTTCCGCTGCGACGCCAACATCAGCATCCGGCCCGCCGGGACCAGTGAATACCTGGGAAAGGTCGAGGTCAAGAATATGAACAGCTTCCGCGGCGTATACCGCGCCCTTGAATACGAAGAGAAGCGGCAACGCGAAGTGCTGAAAAGCGGAGGCAAGATAGCTCAGGAGACCAGAGGCTGGGTGGACGACAGGGGCATAACGGTAAGCCAGCGAAGCAAGGAATATGCCCACGACTACAGGTATTTCCCCGAGCCAGACCTGCCTCCCTTTACCTTCAGCCGCGAGGTGGTGGAAAAAATCAGGGCCTCGCTGCCCGAGCTTCCTGAAGCAAAATTCGACCGTCTTGTCAGTCAATACAGTCTTACTCCTTACGACGCCAGCCTGCTAACCGACAGCAGGCCGATGGCCGCCTATTTTGAGGAATGTCTTTCCAAAGTATCTGACGGGGGGAAACAGGAGATAGCTAAAAAGGCCACGACTATTGCTCATTGGATGCTGGGCGATTTCACCCGCCTGCTCAACTCGACCGGCAGGCAGATCGGTGACAGCCTCGTGCAGCCGGGGCAGCTGGCGGAGTTGCTGGAGTTGATCGAAAAGGGGACCTTGAGCGGACCACTGGCCAAAACTGTCTTCGAAGAGATGTTCGAGACCGGAAAATCCGCAGCCGCTGTTGTGGCAGAGAAGGGACTGGTTCAAATCAGCGACAGCGGTGAACTTGCTATAATAATAGACAGAGTAATAGCAGATAACGAGAAGGCCGTCGCCGACTACAGAGCGGGCAAGGAAGCATCATTGACCTTCCTCATCGGACAGGTCATGAAAGCTTCCAGAGGAAAGGCAAACCCTGCCGTCGTCAGGCCTATAATCGTTGATAAACTCGGAGGAAATTAGCATGCCCATATATCTGACCATCGCACAGATCGTACTTGCGGTCGCGCTTATCGTCGTCCTGGCCCTGCAGGTCAAGGGCGGCGGCCTGGGAGGTATCTTCGGACAGGCCGACGGCGTGTACCGCACCAGGCGAGGCGTGGAGAAAACGCTCTTCCAGGTCACAATCGTTCTGTCCGTTCTGTTCATCATCCTTGCCATCGTGATAGTCAGGGTTAGCGCGGCTTAACAGGGAGGCAAAACGGCATGTCGCGTGTTATCACGCTGACGACCGACTTCGGTACAGGCGACGGCTACGTCGCAAGCATGAAAGGTGTGATCCTCGGGATCAATCCGCAGGCAACCGTGGTGGACATCTCTCATTCGGTAGAACCCCAATCGATCCGGCAGGCCTCTTTCATTCTTCACACCTCATGGCGCTATTTTCCCGAGGGCAGTATCCACGTGGTGGTAGTCGATCCGGGCGTGGGCAGCCACCGCAAGGCCGTTATCCTTAAAACACCTTCGGCCTGTTTTATTACACCTGATAACGGGGCATTAAGCTATGTGCTTCACGAGATAGCTGAGACGCAGGCGCAACATAGCCTCGTCAAAATAAACCAGACGATCATCCGGACTCTACCGTCTGAATGCGAGGCCGTCTCTATTACCAGGAAAGAGTACTGGAGGCATCCGGTGAGCACTACTTTCCATGGAAGAGATATCTTTGCGCCTGTCGCCGCCCACCTTTCGCTGGACCTGCCCATCACAGAATTCGGTGAGAGCATCAACAACCTCACGGTTTTCCCCATCCCCACCCCATTCCAGGACGCCACAGGCCAGATGGTCGGTCACATCATACACATCGACCGCTTCGGCAACCTGATCACCAACCTCCGCAGCAGCCATATACCGCGTGGCGGGGCCGCGATCGAGGTCAGGAACCAGCGCATAGACAACACGAGCAGGTACTATTCACAGGGCAGCGGTCTGATAGCCCTGATAGGCGGCAATGACTACCTCGAGCTGTCTTACAGGGACGGCAGCGCCGCTTCTATACTGGGAGCGCAAGTGGGCGATACGATAAAGCTGGTCAATCCATCAGCCTGAACTATGTTGCCACCTTCCAGACCGTTCCTTTAGGGGTATCCTCGATTGCCACGCCCATTTTAGCCAGCCTGTCGCGCACTTCGTCGGCCTTCTTCCATTCTTTGTCCTTGCGGTAATCATTGCGTGTAGCAATAAGCGCCTCTATTTCTTTTTCCTCCGCCGTTGACAGCTTTTTGTTCTCCTGCAGCGTGAAACCGATCACGCCGGCCAGCTCCCTCAGCATATCCTGCGCGGCCCGGATATCCAGGCCTTTCTCGTTGCCGCGGTTGATCTCGCGCACCAGCTCGAACATAGATGCCACCGCCTGCGGCGCATTGAAATCGTCGTCCATGGCTTCGATAAAGCGGGCCTTGTACTGCTCTGCATCCAAAACTGCACCGCCCGGCTTTCCCTCCGCCTTAAGCGCCTGCCGCATCCGCTCGATACCGGCCTCGGCAGCGTCCAGTGCCTCTGTGCTGTAGCGGAGGGGCATCCTATAATAAGAGCTGATTATGAAGAGGCGGATGGCATCGGCACTATTACGCGCCAGCGCCTCCTTGATGGTAACCAGGTTGCCCAGGGACTTGCTCATCTTGTCGGCGCCGAGTTGCAGAAATCCATTGTGCATCCAGATACGCACGAAGGGAACGACGCCGGTATAACATTCCGACTGGGCCATCTCATTCTCGTGGTGCGGAAAAATAAGGTCCTGACCACCGCCGTGTATGTCCAGTGAGTTGCTTAGGTGGCCTGTGGACATTGCGGTACACTCGATATGCCAACCCGGCCGGCCATCTCCCCAGGGGCTGGGCCAGGAAGGCTCACCCGTCTTTGTAGCCTTCCATAGAGCGAAGTCCAGCGGGCCCTCTTTCTTCTCTGCCTCGGACGTCTCCATAACGCGCATATCGCTGGCTTTCTGGTGAGTGAGTTTGCCATAGCCCGGGAAGCTCTTGACGCGGAAATAAACGCTGCCCTCGGATTGATAGGCGTGACCTTTCTCAAGCAGTACCCTGATCACCTCGAGTATCCTCGGTATCTCCTGGGTTGCGCGCGGGTAGACGGTCGCCCTTTTGATATTAAGCGCGTCCGTGTCGGCGTAATACTCGGCGATATATTTCTCTACAAGCTGCTGCCAGGGGACGCCCCTCTCTTTGGAGCGGTTAATGATCTTATCGTCGATATCGGTGAAATTCTGCACATACTTCACCCTGTATCCCCGGTATTCGAGGTAACGCCTGATAACATCAAAAGATACGTAACAGAGGGCATGGCCGAAATGGCAGACGTCGTAAACGGTCACGCCGCATACGTACATCTTTACATCGTCGCCGGTAGGCACAAAATCCTCCTTTTGTCCCGACAGAGTATTGAATATCTTCATGGAACACCTCAAATTTAGAAATATTATTCAGCCAGCATAGCCACGGCGTAGGCGGCCATCCCCTCGCCCCTGCCGACAAATCCCAGTCCGTCCGTTGAAGTGGCCTTGACCATCACCTGGTCCTCCTCTATGCGCAGGGCCAGCGCGATATTGTGCCTCATCTGATCGATATAGGGCGCCACTTTGGGCTCCTGGGCGATCAGCTGGCTATCGATGTTTTTAATAATGTAGCCAGCCGATGCAACCTTGCGCCCTACATGCTCGAGCATATGAATGCTGGCCGCGTCCTTATGCTGCGGATCACCTGAGGGGAACTGGTGTCCAATGTCCTTCAATCCGGCCGCACCCAGCAAAGCATCCATGATGGCATGTACCAGCACGTCGGCGTCGCTATAGCCGTCCAGCCCTTTCTTAAAGGGTACTTTAACTCCTCCCAGCACCAGGGCGCGTCCGGGCACCAGTGGATGAACATCATAACCTATGCCTGCTCTCATGCTATCACCTTCGCTTTGCTATTATTTCCGCCAACTCCAGGTCTTCCCGGGTGGTGATCTTTATATTCTCATAATCCCCGGGATACAGTTTTACTTTCAAGCCGATACGCTCGACTGCGGCTGCATCGTCCGTGACCTCAACGGACAGCGAATCGTAGGCATCCTTCAATATTTTATATCTAAATACCTGCGGTGTCTGGACCGCCATCAGGTTGCTGCGCGGCGACGTCGCAGTGACAATGCGGTTTTCATCCACCTGCTTGATTGTGTCCTTTACCGGAACTGCTGTAGCGGCGGCCCCGGTTGTACTTGCAGCTTCTATACCTTCGTCTATCAGCTTATCCGTGAGAAAAGGGCGGGCGGCATCGTGCACCAGCACCAGCTCACAGTCCCGGATAACGTCCAGCCCGTTCTTAACCGAATCCTGACGCAGTTTACCTCCGGCACAGACACGCGTCACTTTGGACCATCCCATAGCAGCCACAAGGCTTCTACTCTCATCCACGTTATTATTATGTAAAACCAATATAATCTCGCTGATATTTTTATTATGCTGAAGCACTTCAACGGGCCAGGCTATGACCGGCCTGCCGGCCAGATTTAAAAAGGTCTTCTCCGCACCCATCCGGCTGCCGCTGCCGGCTCCTACTACAATTGCGACCACTTCCCCGGCCGGTTTACTCATCGTCCACATCCTTTTTCCCCGACTTTCTCTCAAGTCCCACCTTCAGAGCCTCGGCTATGCTGCCCGCTCTGATTATCTCCAAACCGTCCGGCGCGCGAGGTATTTTTTTTATACTGGACGGTATTATGCACCTGGTGAATCCCAGACGGGCGGCCTCAGAGATTCTCCTGTCCATCTGAGGGACGGACCTGAGCTCGCCACTCAACCCTATCTCACCCACCGCAACGGTACCTGGTATGGACCTGGCATCCCGGAAACTGGAGGCTATAGCCATGGCAATGCCCAAATCGGCGGCCGGCTCGGATATCCTTATCCCTCCTGTGACATTAACGATGACATCCTGGTTATACAATCCCACGCCTGCGCGCCTGGTCAGTACGGCACAAATCAGCAAGAGCCTGTTGAAATCCACGCCGTTGCTTATCCTGCGGGGAGGGCCGTAGGCAGCTGAACTGGTGAGCGCCTGTATTTCGACCAGCAGGGGACGGCTGCCTTCCAGGGTCGGCACAACTGCGGCGCCGATGGCGCCGTTTATGTATGACTCCAGGAAAAACTGCGAGGGGTTGGCCACTTCGGTCAACCCGGCGCCACCCATTTCGAAAACTCCGACCTCGTTGGTTGATCCGAACCTGTTCTTGGTGCTCCTCAATATTCGGTAGCTATTGAATGACTCGCCCTCAAGGCTGAGCACGACATCCACGATATGTTCGAGGGCTTTAGGCCCGGCGATGGACCCGTCCTTGGTAACGTGTCCCGAGATAAAGACCGGCACACCCGTCTTTTTGGACCACCTCAACAGGCGCAGCGTGCACTCCCTGATCTGGTTTATGCTGCCCGGAGCTCCGTTGATATCATCAAGGTAGACGGTCTGGACCGAATCGATCACTACCAGCAACGGCTGCATCGATTCCAATCCTGCCATTATGTTTTCCATGTTGGTCTCGGGGTATACGTACAGTCCATCACCCCTGACACCCAATCTCTCCGCACGCATCCTGAGCTGCTGTGACGATTCTTCTCCCGATACATATACAACCTGGCCTTCCCTGTTTTTAGCAACTGCGTCCGAGACCTGCAGCAGCAGCGTAGACTTACCGATTCCTGGATCGCCGCTTACCAGCACCACGGATCCGGCGACCAACCCACCCCCCAGTACACGGTCCAGCTCGCCGATGGTCAGGCTGATACGTGAATAGTCGTCACGCTTCAGATTCACCAGCTCCAGCAGGCGCCCCGCGGTATCCGGCTTACTTTCGGTTGCACGTTTGCCCGCCGCGATCGTGGTTTCAACCAGGCAGTTCCATTCCTGGCAACCGGGGCAGCGCCCCTCCCATTTGGGGCTTTCTCTGCCGCATTTCTGGCAGACAAACGCCGTTTTGAACTTCTGTTTTTCCAATTTAATACCTGCGCCGTCTGATCACCGGCCAGCAAATGATAACAAAAACAGACATAACTTTCTTATATCAGCCGGTAAAAATATAGGGCGTGCCGTGTGACCGGTCACGCCCTCGTATGATTCGATTGATTTTACGCCGCTTACGGGTTGTTGCTGCCCAGCAGGTGGTTGCCCTCGCCCGCCAGCAACTTGCTCTCTGCGGCGGGCGCCACGGCTTTTTCAAGCTTTCGAATAACTACCTCGGTGCCGTCGTAGTCTACCAGCACCTTGGAGCCGGCCTCGAATTTACCCTGCAAGACACTCTCAGATAATCGGTCCTCAACCTCTTGCTGAATGACACGGCGCAGCGGCCGGGCTCCGAAATCAGGATCGTATCCCTTCTCCGCTATGAATTCCTTGGCGGCGTCGGATATCTCAAGGATTATCTGTTTTTCTCGCATGGAGTTGACCGCCTCTCGGAGCATGAGATCGACTATGAGACGGATATGTTCCTTATTGAGCGCGTGAAAAACCACAGAAGCATCGATACGGTTCAGGAATTCAGGTCTGAAGACCTTTTTCATTTCGCGCATAACGATATCTTTCATATGTTCGTAGGCGGTCTGCCTGTTCTTGACTTCGTCGGAGTGGACGCTGAAGCCCAGGCCCTTATTTTTCTTGATCTCTTCAGCACCTACATTCGATGTCATAACCAGTATGGTATTGCGGAAATCCACCCGCCTGCCCTTGGCATCGGTCAGGTGGCCGTCATCCATGATCTGCAGCAGGATGTCATAAACATTTTTGTGCGCTTTCTCGATCTCGTCGAGAAGGACTACGCAATAAGGATTACGCCTTACCGCTTCGGTCAACTGCCCACCCTCTTCGTAGCCGATGTATCCCGGAGGCGCGCCGACCAAGCGGGCGACGTTGTGCTGCTCCATGAACTCCGACATGTCCAGCCTGACCATGGCTTCTTCGCTTTTGAACATGAACTTGGCCAGCGCCTTGACCAATGCCGTCTTGCCAACGCCGGTGGGGCCCAGGAAGATGAAGCAGCCCATGGGACGCCTGGCTTCCTTGAGCCCGGCCCTCGCGCGGCGGACGGCCTTGGCAATGGTGATAATGGCCTCGTCCTGCCCCACAATGTCCTGGTGTATGGCCTCCTCCATCTTGAGCAATCGCTCGGACTCGTCCATAGTAAGGCTGATGACAGGTATACCGGTCCACATGCCGACAACTTCGGCGATGTCTTCCTTGGTCACGATAGGAGTCTCCTTCTTCTGTGTATCCTGCCACTCCTGTTCCATATTCTTGATCTTAGCCTGCAGTTGCACCTCACGATCCCGCAGTTCAGCCGCCATCTCGTATTGCTGTGAGCCGATGGCATTGTCCTTATCGCGCCTGACGATCTCCAGTGCCTTCTGCGCCTCGGCTATGCCGATGGGGACCACCCCTTTTTTGATCCTGACACGTGATGCAGCCTCGTCCATTATATCTATGGCCTTGTCCGGCAGGAATCGGTCTGAGATATAGCGCGATGCCATGGAGGCAGCTGCGTTCAGCGCCTCATCGTGGATAATCAGCTTGTGATAATCCTCGTAATGGTGTTTGATGCCTTTTAAGATGAGCACAGTCTGCTCGACGGTCGGCTCATTTACCGTAACAGGTTGGAACCGCCTCTCCAGGCCTGCATCCTTTTCAATATATTTGCGGTATTCGTCCAGGGTAGTGGCGCCGATAAACTGTATTTCGCCCCGCGATAGCGACGGCTTGAGTATATTTGAGGCGTCCACAGCGCCCTCGGCCGCACCCGCCCCAACGATAGTGTGTAACTCGTCGATGAAGACGATACAGTTGCCGGCCCCTTTGATCTCGTCGAGCACCTTTTTAAGCCTTTCTTCAAATTCTCCGCGGTACTTGGTTCCGGCCACGAGTGAACCTATATCGAGCGTTACCAGCCTCTTATTCCTGAGAGGCTCCGGTATATCACCGGTTATGATCTGCTGCGCCAGCTTGGTTACAATGGCTGATTTGCCCACGCCCGGCTCACCTATGAGCGCCGGATTATTCTTGGTGCGACGGCTAAGGATCTGGATGATGCGCTCGCATTCCTTTTCTCTGCCGACGATGTTGTCCAGCTTGCCCTGACGCGCCAGATTGGTCAGGTCGACACCAAGTTGGTCCAGTATGGGGGTCCTGGCCCCCTCCTTGGTTACAGCCCTGGCCTGACCGCCGGCCGCGTTCAGCAGCTTGTTAACCTCGGCCAGCACCTTGTCGAATGTGACTCCCAGACTCTCGAGCACACCAGCCGCCGAGCCCTCCCTCTCTTTGAGCAGCCCCAGCAACAGGTGCTCGGTTCCAATATAGCTGTGATTTAGGCGTCTCGCCTCGTCGACAGCCAGCTCGATGACCTTTTTAGCCCTCGGCGTAAGTCCGACCTCGTTGGTATTGGGACGTCCGCCCCGCCCCACGATGAATTCAACGGCGGAACGAACCTTGCTGGTTGCCACACCCATATTATTGAGCACCTGGCTGGCCACACTGTCTTCTTCAGCGATCAATCCCAGCAATATATGTTCCGTATCGATATAGCTGTGCCCGAAATGCTGTGCCTCTTCCTGGGCGCGTGTAAGCGCCCGGCGGGCACGCTCCGAGAATTTCTCAAATCTACTGGCCATAGTAACCTCGAAAAGTGGAATTCAGACGTAACCTTGATAGGCTCTGTGTACTATGAATTATATGTTGTAGTATGAGGCAAGTCAAAGAACAATAGCTACAAATGAAGCTGACAGGAGCGAATTACACGGGAAAAAGGGCAATAAAAAAAGTCCCTGGCAGTGGCATATTTTCCCGAGGAATCCCTCCCTCAGTATCGTCTGCGCTGAAGCGTTTCACTACCGTGTTCGGGATGGGAACGGGTGGTTCCGCCTCGCTCTGACCACCAGAGGACTTTAATGAATAATAGTTTATAGAAATACTACAGCGCTGTCAAATACCAACCTGTTCCTGCCACCCTTCTACCAAAGAGAACCCTGCGGAGAGCGCCCCCGCTTGTAAGCTATGCCAAGGTGCTCATAGGCCAGCCGGGTTGCCACCCGCCCCCTGGGCGTCCTCTCCAGGAATCCCAGTTGCAGCAGGTAGGGTTCGTAAACACCTTCTATCGTGTCGGACTCCTCGCTGATGGAGGCTGCAATAGTGTCCAATCCCACGGGCCCGCCTTCGAATTTCTGTATGATGGTTCTCATCACCTTGCGGTCGATCTCATCCAGTCCGAGCTGGTCCACTTCAAGTTTGCCCATGGCCTCCAGTGTAACATCCTGCGTTACCACGCCATCGGCCTTAACCTGGGCGTAGTCGCGGATGCGCTTGAGCAGGCGGTTGGCCACGCGCGGTGTGCCGCGGGCGCGGCAGGCGATTAAATCTATACTCCCGTCATCGATCTTCAGCTTGAATATGCGGGCCGAACGCTTTATGATCGAGCCGATCGCATCAATATCGTAAAAGTCCAGCCTGTGCACCGAGCCGAACCTGTCCCTCAGGGGAGAGCTCATAGCTGCATAGCGTGTGGTGGCGCCGATCAGAGTAAAGCGGGGCAAATTGAGCCTCAGGCTTCTGGCCCCCGGCCCTTTTCCCAGAATGATATCCAGTGCATAATCTTCCATAGCAGGATAGAGTATCTCCTCCACAATCCTGCTCAGCCTGTGAACTTCATCGATAAACAGCACGTCGCCCTTCTGCAGGTTGGTCAGTATGGCCGCCAGGTCGCCCGGCCTCTCAATAGCCGGACCAGAGCTGACCTTGATATTCACGCCCATCTCTCCGGCGATGATGAAGGCCAGGGTGGTCTTGCCCAGCCCTGGAGGGCCGTAGAGCAGTATATGGTCTATGGCCTCCCCCCGCTTCTGCGCAGCCTTTATCCCGATGTCGAGGTTATCTTTGACCTTCTGCTGCCCGATGAAATCATCCAGCTTCTTAGGACGAAGGTTGGCATCGAGCGTGGTATCCTCCGGACCCAGCTTGCCTGATACTATGCGCGGTGATTCCTCTTCCTGCATTCCGGATACGCCTTACTTGTTCAGTAGCATTATAGCACACGGTTTCGCTGTCAAATGTTGTAGTTGCCTGGTGAAATAAAGCGACCCTGCCGAATCGGCAGGGTCGCTCTGAATTATACTGATATAACTATCTTTATTCCTGTTCGACCTGGCTATCAGACGGCTCTTCGGCCTCGACCTCGTCCACAGCCAGGGGATTGACGAAGTTGCTTACTGATTCGGCAAATACCTCGGGACTGTCCTCCAGCAACCTGTTGATAGGTTTGCCCAGCTTCTGTGTAAGGGTTATGGTGGACGGTATCAGTTTGCCGATGATGACGTTCTCCTTGAGTCCGTGCAGCCTGTCGGTCTTGCCCCAGATGGCCGCCTCGGCTAGTACCCTCGTCGTCTCCTGGAAGGACGCCGCCGCCAGCCAGCTGTCGGTATTCAGCGATGCCCTGGTTATGCCCAGCAGGACCGGCCTCGCCACGGCCTGGTCGCCGCCTTCAGCTTCCATCATGGCATTGATATTCTCAAAATCGAGTCTGTCGACCAGGTCGCCCACCAGCAGGTCAGTGTCGCCCGAGAACTCCACCCTGACCCTCCTCAGCATCTGCCTGACGATGGTCTCGATATGCTTATCGTTTATGTTCACGCCCTGAGAGCGGTAAACCTTCTGTACCTCGTCAATCAAATAGCGCAGCACGTCCTGCCTGCCGTTGATATGAAGGATATCCTGTGGATCTTTAACGCCCTCGATGAGCTTGTCACCGGCGCGCACATAATCACCCTGTTTGACCAGGATATGAGCAGTCACCGGTATGTCATCATATTTGCGCTCGTCCTTCTCTTCGTAGGTCAACGTGATCTTACCACCCTCGATTTTGGTCACACCGTCTACACGGGCAAGCAGCGGTTTAAGGCCCTCTTCTCCCGATTTAACCAGTGAGGCATCGGGCTCGGCCAGGACATCGCCTCCCCTGACATAGGCGTTATTGTCTGCCAGAATCTTATAGCCGGCAGGTATATCGTAATCGATGGGGTATTTCTCAATATGCGTGATAATGATCTCGCGTTTCTTGAGAATCCCCTCTTCTACGACCTCGTTCAGGTTTACCGTGCCATCAATCTCCGTAAGTATGGCTTTGCCCTTGGGAATCCTGGCCTCGAAAAGCTCTTCCACGCGCGGTAGACCGGTGGTGATATCCATACCCACGACACCACCCGTGTGGAAGGTCCTCAGCGTTAGCTGTGTGCCCGGCTCGCCGATGCTCTGGGCTGAGATGATACCGACCGCCGTGCCGATCTTAACCAGCTCGGTGGAGGAGAGGTCGCGCCCGTAACAATGGCGGCAAACGCCGCGCTTCGAGTTGCAGATGAGAGGAGACCTTATACTCACCTCTTTAATATCAGCCTGAACGATCAGCTTTATCTTTTCCTCGTCGATCATGTCGTCCTTGGCAACGATAACTTCTCCGGTCCCCGGGTGAACGATATCCCTGGCTGCCAGGCGTCCTTTAATCCTCTCCTCAAATGAGGGCAGCAGCCCCTTCTCTTTTTCACTGTAGACGGCTGAGAATACGAGCCCATCTCCGGAGTAACCGCAATCCTCTTCCAGAATGATTAAGTCCTGCGCCACATCTATCAGACGGCGTGTGAGGTAACCCGCGTCCGATGTCCTGAGCGCCGTATCCGCAAGGCCCTTGCGCGCCCCGTGGGTGGACATGAAGTATTCCATTACCGACAGGCCTTCTCTGAAGCTCGCCTTGATAGGGAAGGGGATGATGCGTCCGGAGGGGTCGGTCATGAGACCCCTCATGCCGGCCATCTGTCTGATCTGCGATATATTACCTTTGGCGCCGGAATTGGCCATCATATAGACGCCGCCGTAGCGGTCCAGAGATTTCTTGATCTCTTCCTCAATTTGATTGGTCGTGCGCGTCCATACGTCAATGGCCTGAGCCTCGTATTCCTCCTCGGTAATAAGGCCCTTGTTGAATTGGCTCTGCAAGATGGCGATATCCTCGTCTCCCCTGCTCATGAGCTTCTGCTTGACCTTGGGCACTTCTATATCTCTGGCGGATATGGTAGTGCCGGACTTAGTTGTATACTCGAATCCCAGCCTTTTGAGCTCGTCCAGCATGCGCACCGTGTTTTCGCGGCCGCACCAGCGGAAGCACTCGGATACAAGTCGACGCAGGTCGCCCTTGCTGGTGGCAAAATTGCAGAACCCATTGTAGGGTTCATGGTATCGTAATTCGTCCGGCAATATCTGATTGAATATGATACGTCCAACACTGGTCTTGAATGTCCTGCTGTCAGTACCCGGCAAACGCATCTCCCTGTATTGCGACGGATCTGTTTCTGTGACAGCCTCTACCTCTACCTCGGTATCAGCATCGCTCTTCTCTTCCTCCGGCGCCTGTTCAGATCCCCTGATCCTGACCAGTATTTCCTCATGCAGGCCCGGGTAAATGTTATCGCCCGTGATATTGAACAACTCGTAAGCAAGGATAGCCTCGGCGGGGCTGCCAAACAGCTTCGGTTTATCCCCGGTGGACGGCTTCATATTAGTCAGGTAATAGCATCCAAGCACCATATCCAGAGTAGGCGTCATCACGGGCTCGCCCGAGCTGGGCAACAACATATTGTGTACGCTCAGCATCTGCTCCCGCGCCTCGCGCACGGCCGACCTGGACAGCGGCACATGTACGGCCATCTGGTCACCATCGAAGTCGGCGTTGAAAGCCGAGCACACCAGAGGATGCAGCTGAATAGCACTGCCCTCAATCAAAGTGGGCTCAAAGGCCTGAATGCTCAGCCTGTGAAGCGTAGGAGCACGGTTTAACATGACCGGGCGCTCCTTGATCACCTCGGCTAATATATCCCAGACTTCCGCCCTGGCCCGCTCGACCTGACGGCGGGCGCTCTTAATATTATGGGCATAGCCCTGTTCTATCAGCCTGCGCATAACAAAGGGCTTGAAAAGCTCCAGCGCCATATGCTTGGGCAGGCCGCATTGATGCAGCTTGAGTTCGGGACCTACCACGATAACCGAACGGCCGCTGTAATCAACACGTTTTCCCAGCAGATTCTGGCGGAACCTGCCCTGCTTGCCGCGCAGCATATCTGAAAGCGATTTGAGTTTATGTGTGCTGGCGGCGCTGGGCAGCCTGCCCCTTCTACCATTGTCGATCAGAGCATCAACCGCTTCCTGCAACATCCTTTTTTCGTTGCGCACGATGATCTCGGGCGCCCCGAGCTCCATCAGTTTCTTGAGACGGTTGTTGCGGTTGATCACCCTGCGGTAAAGATCGTTGAGGTCGCTGGTGGCAAACCTGCCACCGTCGAGTTGCACGATAGGACGCAACTCGGGAGGCAGCACCGGTAGGACTGTAAATATCATCCACTCCGGCTTATTGCCGCTGCGCCAGAACGCTTCCACTATCCGAAGACGCTTGCTTAGTTTCTTGTGCTTCTGTCCTTCGCTTTGCCTGATATCTTTGACCAGTTGCTGACGGAGTTCTTCCAGACTCATCGCCCTTAAGATATTGAGTATGGCCTCAGCACCCATACCCACCTCGAAGGCATCACCGTATTTTTCCCTGTATCTCTGGTATTCGTTCTCGCTCAATACCTGCAGATGAAGCTTCTTGATCTCGGCATTATCGATCCTGTTGTCATTTTCCAGATCAGCCAGCTTCTCCTCGATGTCCCGCTTCTTCTCAGCCTGACTGTCCGTGTCGGCCTTATCAGATTTGCCGCTGCTATCGAGCTCTTCCATGGCATTGAGCAATTCCTGTTTCTTGTGGTTATAGAATACTTCCAGCTTCTGTCTGCAGGATTCCTCATTTCGCGAAACGATTACATATTGAGCAAAATAGAGCACGCGCTCAAGGTTGCGAGGGGATATGTCCAGCAGCAGGGCCAGACGGCTGGGCACGCCTTTGGCAAACCAGATATGTGCAACCGGGGCAGCCAGAGTGATATGGCCCATACGTTCACGACGCACCTTGGAGTGCTCCACCGTGACGCCGCACCTTTCGCAAGTAACGCCGCGATATCGGATTTTCTTATACTTGCCGCAATAGCACTCGTAGTTCTTGACGGGTCCGAAGATCCTTTCGCAAAATAGACCGTCCTTCTCCGGTTTGAGCGTGCGATAGTTGATGGTCTCCGGCTCGGTTACCTCACCGTACGACCAATCCTCGATCTGTGTGGGCGAAGCCAGGGAGATGCGTATTGCATTAAAATCGTTTATTTCGAACACTTTATATCCCCTATCTTAAAGCTTTGGGCAACCCGCCCATTTTTTTCTTGTCTTCAAACAGGTTGATGCTCTGGTCCTCCTCGTTCAGTAACTCCACCGCCAGTCCAAGGCTGCGCAGCTCCATGAAGAGAACCTTGAATGATTCAGGGACCCCAGGTTGCAGCACGTCCTCTCCCTTAACCAGGGCTTCGTAAGCCTTGGCCCTGCCCTGGACATCATCCGATTTGACAGTCAGAAGCTCCTGCAGCGTATGACTGGCGCCGTAAGCCTCGAGCGCCCACACCTCCATTTCACCGAAGCGTTGTCCACCGAATTGCGCTTTCCCGCCCAGAGGCTGCTGTGTGATCAGCGAGTAAGGTCCCGTTGACCTGGCATGAACTTTATCATCCACCAGGTGGATCAATTTCATCATGTAGATTATGCCCACGGTAACAGGCTGGTCGAAAAGCTCGCCTGTCTTGCCATCGCGAAGCTGGATCTTGCCGAATATGGGCGGCACGATCTTGGTCTCCACATACGCCGCCTCCACCTTCTCGTCAAGTTCCTCGTTGCTTATATCCCTGGGAACGGCTCCCGTTCCACCGAACTCTTTTTCCAGCCACAATATCAGGCTGGCCCGCCTGGCCTCGCCGTGATATTTGCCGCTTTGATCAAACACCTTATCTGCGTTTATAACATGATCACTCAACCATTTCTTAACCGACGCAAGCCCTTCGTCATCAAGTCGATCCTGGTTGATAATGCCTTCTTTCCGGGCTGTGCGCACTATCCATGCTTTGCCAAGCGCATCTTCGACAGCCTCAGTATCCGCACCATCGAAGATGGGATTGATCACCCTCTCACCAAAGATGTCGGCCGCCAGGCCCAGATGTGTTTCCAGTATCTGGCCGATATTCATTCTCGATGGCACGCCGATGGGATTGAGCACAATATCTATGGGCCTGCCATCCGGCATGAAGGGCATATCCTCTTCCGGCAGAATGATAGAGATAACACCCTTATTACCGTGCCTTCCGGCCATTTTGTCTCCGACTGAGATCTTACGGCGCTGGGCAATCCAGACCCTGACCAGCTTGATTACGTTTGCCGGAAGGTCAGCATGGTTATCGCTGTTAAATTCCGTTACCTCGATTACTTTGCCGCCCTCTCCATGAGGCACCCGCAGAGAGGTGTCCTTCACTTCACGCGCTTTCTCACCGAATATGGCCCTGAGCAGCTTCTCCTCTGCCGTCAGCTCAGTTTCACCTTTGGGTGTAATTTTGCCTACCAATATATCGCCCGGCCCGACCTCGGCACCGACCCTGATGACGCCGAACTCATCCAAATCCCTCAGGCTTTCCTCGCCAACATTGGGGATATCCTTGGTTATCTCCTCCTTGCCCAACTTTGTTTCACGCGCTTCAACCTCGTACTTCTCAATATGGATTGAGGTAAACTTGTCCTGTTTCACCAGCCTTTCACTGATGATAATGGCATCTTCAAAGTTATAGCCCCTCCACGTCATAAACGCGCAGAGCACGTTCTGGCCAAGGGCAAGCTCACCGTTTTGAGTGGCTGCCCCGTCAGCTATGACCTGTCCAGGCATGACGGTGTCTCCCCGCCTCACAACCGGTCGCTGGTTGATGCACGTCCCCTGGTTGGTGCGGTAAAACTTGGTCAGGTTATAATCACGCTTACTGCCATCGCTTTTGATAGTAATTCTCTTGCTGTCGACGGCCACGACCTCGCCCTTCTCTACGGCGTAGACCACCTGACCGCTGTACTTGGCAACCTCACTCTCCATACCGGTGCCTATGAGAGGAGCTTCAGGTTTGACCAAAGGCACACCCTGACGCTGCATATTCGAACCCATAAGGGCACGGTTGGCATCGTCGTGTTCGAGGAAGGGAATCAGCGCCGTGGTAACGCTGAAAACCTGTTTGGGCGAAACGTCCATATAGTCGATTTTCTCGGGCGGCTCTGTCACATATTTTCCGCTCCGGATAGCGCCGACACGCTCCTCCATGAATTCGTCCCTGGTATTGAGCGGAGCATTGGCCTGCGCTATGCATTTATTGGTTTCCCTGTCGGCGGTAAAATATTCGATTTCACCTGAGACATACGGCACTATCTTGATAGTGCAGGAAGGTAACGCGGCAATCTTTTTAGCCAGAGATTCGTCGATCATTGTGTCTGCCGCCGCCATCACCTTTTTCTTGCTGTCGAGCACATCCTGCCGCAACGTCCTGCCGACCAACATTTCAGAGGCGTTACTCAATTCCACATATACCTTGCGGTAGGGAGTCTCTATGAAGCCCAGACTGTCAATGCGCGCATAGGTTGCCAGCGAACCGATAAGACCGATATTGGGCCCTTCCGGAGTTTCAATGGGACATATCTTGCCGTAATGAGAATGATGTACGTCGCGCACATCGAATCCCGCGCGCTCGCGGGAGAGACCACCCGGCCCCATCGCAGAGAGTCGGCGCTTATGAGTGAGTTCAGCCAGGGGGTTGGTCTGGTCCATAAACTGCGAGAGTTGAGACCCGCCAAAAAACTCCCTCATGGAGGCAATGATAGGCCTGTTATTAATAAGGTTAGTAGGAGTGGGATCATCGCTCTGCAGGCTCATCCTTTCCTTTATTGTACGTTCCAGCCTGATGAGGCCGACTCTGAACTGATTCTGGATCAGGTGGCCGGTCGTCCTTACACGCCGGTTACCCAGGTGATCGATATCATCGGGCATCACCTTTTCATTATTTATCTGTATTATCTTGCGAATAATTTCAACCAGGTCGCGCGGTTTGAGAGCGCGCGAGGTCACGTTATAACCAAGCTCCTCGTATTCCAGCCGCTTATTCAGCTTGAATCTGCCTATCCTGCCCAGGTCATATCTTCTGGGATGGAAAAACATATTGATTATTAGACTTTTGGCGCTGTCGCCGTCGGGCGGCTCGCCGGGACGTAGTTTCTTATAAATATCGATCAGCGATTCTTTCTTGGTCCTGATCGATTCCGGCTCTTTGTCGATCGTCGCAGTGATATACCTGTGCTCGGGATTATCGTCATCGGCCTTGAATAATTCCAGCAGTTCCTCATCCGTATTACAGTTCAACGCATCTTCGGGATCGCCTTCCCCGCTGATGGCACGCAGCAAAGTCGTAACGCCTATCTTGCGCCGCCCATCTATCTTGGCCCAGATCACGTCTTTGCCGGAGGTCTCAAACTCGAGCCATGCGCCGTGCTCGGGAATCAGCTTGGCGTTACAGAGCCGCCTCCCACTGTCCTCTGTCACCAGCGTGAAATACACACCGGGCGAACGAATCAACTGGTTGACAACCACCCTTTCCGCTCCACTGATAATGAAAGTCCCGTTCTCCGTCATGAGAGGAATCTCGCCCAGAAATACTTCCTGTTCCTTGATTTCCCCCGTCTCTTTTATCAGCAAACTAGCACGCACATAAAGGTTTGACTGATAGCTCATGTCTCTCTCACGGCATGTGGCAACATCGTGCGTGGGAGGGCGAAATTCGTAACCCGTGAAAGAAAGCTCCATCTTGCCGCCTGTAAAGTCCTTAATGGGGGACACTTCCTGCAGCAGGTCCTTAATACCTTCCTCCATAAACCATCTGAACGAATCAAGCTGTACCTGTATCAGGTTCGGTATCTCAAGCACCTGGGGCAGGCGGGCATAATTTTTACTCTTGACAACAGGCAGGTTGTTATTCTCTGCGGCGATAGAAATAGACATATCTTCTCCTGTCTTATTAGTTACCGGTCGTCTGCGAATTGGTTTGTCAAACTAAAATAAAGATGACAATAGCTGGAATATTTACACGGGACAATGATTTGGGGCCCTCAGTTGAAATGGCATAATTGCAAATTTATAATATAGCAGTAATCTTAACATCTGTCAAATTGTATTAAAAGAGGGGTGGTTCAAAAGAAACATTATCCGCCAGGTTTTCCTGCGAAAGTAGGCCAGCTTTTATATATAATTGTTGTATAATACCTAAAATGTGGCAAACGGCCGGCCAGGATCGCATCATAGAATTTCTCAGGGGCTCCATAGCGAGGAGTTCTCTGGCTCACGCATACCTTCTGGTAGGGCCGGCACACGTCGGCAAAATGACGCTTGCCCTGGATCTGGCCAGTGCCCTGAACTGCGCCGAGGGTGCAGCTCCCTGCGGCTCATGCCGGGCCTGTCAGCGCATCCAACAGGGCAAATACCCCGATGTAATCGTCATCGACAAATATACAGGACGTGACCAGAAGGACAGAAGGAAGGCAACCGAGATCGGCATAGACACGGTGAGAGAGCTGTTGCAGAGGAGTTCCAGTCTGCCTCCCTATGAGGGTACCTATAAGGTCTATATTATCGACGATGCCGACCTGATGTCAGCAGAGGCGTCTAATTGTTTGCTTAAAACACTGGAGGAGCCTCCGCGGCATGTAGTTATTTTGCTGCTCACATCGCAGGAAACCGCGCTTCTGACCACGGTCGTTTCAAGATGCCAGCGCTTTGAGCTTAAACCTGTGGCAATCGCTGAGATAGAAAGCCGGTTGAAAAATTTTGATGGCCTTAATCCGGATAAAATAAAATTATTATCGAGGCTCTCAGGCGGTTGCCTTGGTTGGGCTATATCGGCCCTCAAGGATGACAACTACCTGCAAAGCCGGGACCAGAGGCTGACCGAGTTTTCCGACCTCCTCACCCGGTCATGGTCTGACCGGTTATTATATATCCAACAGATGCCTTCAGACAGAAACAGTGTGGAAGAGGCCATCAAGCTCTGGCTTTCGTGGTGCCGCGACGTAATGCTGCTAAAATATAACTGTGAAGACGACGTAACCAACCTGGATAAGCTGAATGAAATCAGATCGTGGGCAAATATGCTGACAATCGTCGAGATCAAAGAATTTATTAACAGCCTGAACAAGATGCTGGTGAACCTGTCATATAATGCCAACCTGCATCTTCTTTTCGAAGTTATCATGCTGGATATGCCCAAAAAAGAGAAAAAAGCCGATTATTCTATGAATTCGGCCGGTGTAAACAACTGATGGCTAATGTAGTGGGAGTCAGATTTATGCGGGCGGGGAAAATCTATTCCTTCGACACTGCCGGGCTCGATCTCAAAGTGCACGACATGGTCATTGTCGAAACCAACCGGGGCATCGAGCTGGGAAAGGTGATTGTAGGCATCAAGGAAGTAACACCCGCTGAAAACGCCGAGCCATTCAAACCTGTCATACGTATCGCCACACCCGAAGACATCAATCAAGCAAAATTTCAAAAGGATCGCACCCAGAAAGCTCTCTCCAAATCCAAGGAATTGATCGAGAGCCTTAGCCTTCCCATGAAAGTGATCTACCTCCAGTATAACCTGGATGGCAGCCACCTCATTATATTCTTCTATTCGGAGAAACGGGTTGATTTCCGCGAGCTTGTCCGCAAGCTCAGTCATGAACTGCGGACACATGTCGAGCTGCGGCAGATCGGCGCCAGGGATGAAGCAAAACTTATCGGTGGCGTCGGTAAATGCGGCTGCCAGCTCTGCTGTGTCTCGTTTCTGACCGAATTCATGCCCGTATCAATCAAAATGGCCAAGGAGCAGGATATCGCACTGAACCCCATGAAAACTTCGGGGCTGTGTGGACGGCTTTTATGCTGTCTGAGCTATGAATATGAGCAGTATCACTGCATGAAAGGGAAATTGCCCGACATGGGGCAGGAGATCATCACAAAGATGGGGAAGGGCAAGATCGTGGGCAGAAACGTTATCAAAGAATCATTGATAGTGGAACTGGAAACCGGCATGACAATCGAAGTTCCCAATGCCGAGGCCACAGTCGTCAATACCAGAAAGCCGTGACGACGAAACTGTTACCTTTTATGCGGCAGATATTTCTCCCACTCCGATCTGGCGCGTAAATACTGGTAAGGCACGTAGAAACCTATGTTGCTTGGCGCACGCGGTGACCTCAACAGAGGCATGCCGGCTTCTGCAGGCGTCCGGCCCGCCTTTTTCCTGTTACAGGGAATACACGCTGCCACGATGTTTTCCCACGTATGCTGGCCGTTCAGTCGCTTCGGCATAACATGGTCCAGTGTCAATTCCTTCCCCTCCCTTCCACAATACTGGCACGTGTATTTATCACGGTTGAATATCTCCAGTTTGGTCATCTTACGCGGGTGCGTCTGCTTGCGCACAAGGTAAACTAACCTGATCACGGAGGGAATCTCATAACTGCCGGAGCTGGCGGAGAAATACCCTCGCCCATTCTCCACCACCTCAGCTTTGCCCACCAGCACCAGCACTACTGCTCGCCTCACTCTGCAGATGTTCAGCGGGAGGTAGTTCTCATTCAGAACCAAAACGGGTTGATTTACTATAGAGCTTTCCACTTTCGTATTAGAAAATATTTTATCAGGAAAAGCAGGTAGCTTCAAAGAACCGGCTTCGCCCGTTTAATTCTTGGACCTTGGGCGCGGCTTCACCGTTCGAGAGGCCTTTATATCGCCCCTGTAGTCAGGCGCCATAATATTGAATACCAGGCTGATGCTGGGATCAACCATGCGTGAACTGACCCGGTTTTCGATCTCTTCCAGATACAGGCAGGTGGTTATGACCGTAGCCAGACGGGCGTTATAGCGATAGTTTATTATTTGATACAGCTTCTCCTGAGCCCATGAAGTGGCGGAATGCTCTCCAAAATCATCCAGTACCAGTACAGGGATCTTCTTTATTTTTTCGAACAACGCGTCATAAGACACCCGGCTATCGGGAGCGAAAGATGCCCTCAGGTGATCCAGCAGATCCGGCACCACGATAAATAGAACTTCTTTGCCAGATTCACGAAGCTCGTTCGCAATAGCTGCCGCAAGGTGCGTCTTGCCGCACCCGTTTACACCCTGATAAATCAGCCAGCCCTGCGGGGCCCGAGCGAACTCACGCGCATTGACGAACGCCTGTGCCAGGTTCTGCCTTACATCCTCGTGCAGGCTTAAACGCTTGCTGTCGAAATTGCTGAACTTCATATTCTTGAGCAGCTCAAGATCGAGACTGTCAAGGCTCTGCAGGCTGGATGATTCTTTTTTCAAAATGAGAACCTTGCTGAGCTCAGGGTCGTTCATATGACCGGCATAATCAGTGGCAAACTCTTCCACCGACATCCCGGTAGTTATCAGCGTTGGCAACCTGCCATTGAAACGATGCTCAAGCAATTGTTCGAGTTTACCTTTGGACCATACGGTTGTGGCCGAGTAATTCAGGTTATCTAATATCAGCAAAGGGCTGTTCTTGATCTGCTCAAATAATTCATCATACTCGATCTCGCTGCTGGGGCTGTAAGCCGACCTGAGGTGATCGAGCAGCTCTGCGGCAGTAATATAAAAGGCGGAATGACCTTGGCTTATGCGATAGTTGGCGACAGCGCATGCCAGATGCGTTTTACCGCTGCCGACAGGCCCCGCCAGTACGATCCATCCCTGTGGATTTTCCGCGAATTTGCGGATCTCATCCAAGGCAAGTTGAAAGAGTTTCTGAGACACCGGGTCGCTGCTTCGTCCCAGCGGAGACAGATTACCGAAAGTCAGTTTTGAGAGGTTCCCCAGATTACTTATAGCCTGCAGGCGTGCCGCTCTTCTTCGATTGATGTCATCTTTCGCGCATACGCACGGCACCAGGCGTGAATAATCGGATTCACCGGAGGGCAATGCGGGGTGAACGAAGCGTGTCCCTCTGCATACGGGGCAGTCTTCTGCCGGACGGCCGTCCTCTACGGATTCCTCTGTACTACCGCCGGACCATGTGTCCGTATTTTCCGCGGATGTATTTATCGGGATCTCTTTCTTTTTGAGTATCTCCGACAGGTTTTCCATCTTTTTTTCCTTCGCGTTCCCAGCGCTTTAGAATGCTGTTTATATATTTCCAGTTTCTGACATTAGCTCTCAATGCTTCTCTAAAAGCATCCTCTATCCATTCCGGAGGATAGCGGTGTTCCGCTTCCTGCAGCTCCTCGGCCAGAATCGGGGTGAGCATACCGATATTGCGTTCATAGAGGCTGTAGATATCTCGCGATTGCTCACTGGCGGGCTCCTCCTTAGACCTGATTTCCACACTGGGTATCTTAAGGGTTCCGCTCAGTATTTTATTGATGGTATTTTTTTCGACCTGGTTGTTGATAAAGTAGGCATCGTCCGATTTCTCGTCAACGTTGATGGGGATATGCAGTAAAATCCCATGCTTCACAGCAGATAGGAGAGCATCTCGCAGCAGTACATCTGCATCTCCCTTCATTTTGTATAACTCTTTCTCAATCACAGCATTGTGGCTCAACTCGCTGAAGCTCACAAACCTGGGATAGCCTCTTCTTCGGCTGAGCAGGAAAAATATCTGCATAACCGTTTTCAGCTCAAGCAGGCTGTCGATTAATGACAATACCTGGCTGAAAAATACGTTGGGCAGAGGGGTCACCTCGACCCGAGGGGGAAAACCCTTAAAACTGTTTCCTTGCATATACTTTAAATACCTTTAATATAAAGTCCCGACCTCAACCACGCTGCTGTCAAAGTTATCGAATTTGGTTGTTTCCTGTATAAACCTGAGTGGGACTTCACCAGTAGGACCATTGCGGTTCTTGGCTATGATGATCTGAGCGATGCCCTTGGGATAGGGTTGGTCTTCTCCAAATTCACGCATCCAGTCATCCTCAGTCGCGTAAATCTTGTCCCAACGATGAATAAACATCACGACATCCGCGTCCTGTTCAATGCTGCCGCTGTCGCGCAGGTCGGAAAGCTGGGGTTTGACCTGCTGCTTTGACCTTTTACCTTCCTGGCGGTGCTCGATATTGCGGCTCAACTGCGATAAAGCAAGGACAGGCGTATCCAGCTCACGAGCCAGCGCTTTAAGCGACTGTGTGATCTCGGTCATCTCCTGGACCCGATTATCGCTCCTTGAATCACCCCTTAACAGCTGAATATAGTCGAGGACGACCATATCGACACTGTGTTTCAGATGCAGCCTCTTGGCCTTGCTGCGCACCTCGCTGATACGCATGTTGGGAGTATCATCTATATATATGGAAGTCTCCGCCAGCCTGGGTATTATGTCACGCTGAAGCAGGCGCTCCTCGAGATCTGAAAATCGTCCCTTCCTGAAATGCTGCGACTCAATATTGGATTCACTCGACAATAACCTCTGGATTATCTCACGTCGGGACATCTCAAGGCTGAAGAGGGCGATACAGGCCTTCTGATTAACGGCTGCGTTGCGGGCGATGTTCAGGGCCAGGCTTGTCTTGCCTATACTAGTCCTGGCAGCAAGTATAACCAGCTCTGAGCGTTGCAGCCCGCCCAGAGCGTTGTCGATGGATTTGAAACCCGTCCTGATATTCTGGATGTCTCTATCGAGAGTAGTCCTGTGGGCCGCTTCCTCAAAATAGCGGTTGAGCGCATCCTGAATGGGAATAAATTCACCTCGCCCCTGTCTCGTCCTGAGCTTGAAGATGATATCTTCCGCACGTGTAAGCGAGAGATCAACGTCGGGATCAGCTTTATATCCAAGCGACTCTATCTGACCGGCTGCGCTGATCAGGCGTCGCATGGTAGCCAGCCGATACACAATCTGCGCATAGTGCCGTACATGTAGGGACGTCGGCACCATGGACACAAGATGGCTGAGATAGGCGGCTCCCCCTGCGTCATCCAGCTTTCCAAGCCTGACCAGTTCCTGTGCAACCGTGATTTGATTAATGGCTTCATCACGCTGGAACAGGTTGCGACAAGCGCCGAATACGAACTGGTTCTGCTCGCTGAAAAAATCCTCGGTTCCCACTATGGTGTCTATCTCTGTGATAGACTCGCTATCGATCAGTAGTGAGCCGAGCACCGCTTCTTCGGCATCCAGGTCATAGGGCGGCAGTGTCTCTCTCATAGTTTCAGACTGTTTCCCTCTCAATTATGACCATAATCTTGGCTGCTGCATCTTTGCTGAAAATCACTTCGACCTCATACTCTCCGATATTATGCAAAGAGCTTTTCATGGATATTTTTTTCTTATCGATGTCTACATTGACCAGATCAGACAGTCTGTCAGCTATATCGGCTGCTGTGATCGATCCGTGCAAAGTGCCCTTTGTGCTGGCCTTGCCCTTGAAACGCACTTCCTTACCCTCAATCTGCCTGGCCAGTTCAACGTACTCCTCATGCATCCGCTCGCGCTTCCGGTCACGCTCCTGGGCGATTTTCTCGGCGGCTTTTACAGCGCCCGGGGTTGCAGGCAAGGCCAGACCCCTGGGCAATAAGTAGTTTCTGGCATATCCGTCAGATACCTCTTTAATATCGCCCTTTTTTTCTTTGGCCGAGATGTCCTCAATAAATACGACTTTCATACCCTGTGTCTTTACTCCTTACTTAAGTTCTTTACAGGAACAGTTTAGCATTATCCAGAATAATTGACCGTCTAAAGCTTCTTTCCGAAAATATCCTTGGCTGAGTCAAAACGGCAATTCAGAGGCAATCAAGGGAAATTGACCTGAACTCCCGTAGATAGGGGTGATTCACAGCTATTAAAACCGCCAGCATACACTTACTCTTCCCGCAGGTGGTACATGCCACTATCACCCCGGCGTTAGACAGTTTAAATCCTTTCATCAAGCTCAGTCAAGATATGTATGATCTTATGTTAACCGGCTGTTACTACTATATGTCAAATACGATATAGATCGATATCCGACATGCTACACGGCGCTAACTGAATAGCCAGTATCCCGGCTGCCTTCATTTTCTTGACATTACACATATCTCTACTTATAATGAGCCAAATTCGAAGTCGTATCTATCATAATGCAGATAAATGTCGCCCAGCTCCTCAAGGAGCCGGTCGGAGCAAAGCGCAATTACGAAATAGATGGACTGGCCGGCGAAAATGGCGAGAACCACGTTAAAGGCAATATTGAACTGATGCGCACCAGTCGAGGTATCCTCGCTGAAGGCAGATTCTCTGTTGATATCAAAGGTTCCTGTTCACGTTGCCTGGCAGAGGTAAAGAAACGAATTTCATTTATAATGGAGGAGGAATTCTTTCCGGTTATTGATATCGTTTCAGGCGCCCACCTTAATCCACCGCCTGACGAATTTGCGATCACCGATAATCATATCCTTGACTTAAGCGAAGCAATCAGACAGTATATAATCATGACGACACCTACCAGACTGTTGTGCAGGCCTGATTGTCCGGGCATCTGCCCTATCTGTGGCCAGGAACTGGCTCGCGGCGACTGCGGTCACTCAAGCCGGCCTCGTGACAGTAGGTGGGACAAATTAACGCAGTTAGAAAAGGAGAGCAAAATATAAATGGCACCACTTCCTAAAAAGAAATACCCCAAAGCGCGCCAGGGGAAAAGGCGCAGTCACCTTGCAAAGACCCCTGCAGCATTTATCGAGTGTTCCCGCTGTCACAGTCCAAAGCTGCCTCACCAGGTTTGCCCCTCTTGCGGTACATATGATGGCAGGGAAGTAATCGAGATTAAAAGTCCGAAAAAGAAGCGCAAATAGATAGTGTCGTCAAGCTGTTATGGTAAATGAAGGAGGGAATTTAGATGGTTGAAGATGTAAAAGTGGCCTATGTCTTCCCGGGTCAGGAATCCAGGCAGGTCGGAATGGGGCTCGACTTTTACGTCCACTACAATTCCGCCAGGAAAGTCTTTGACGATGTAGACAAGGCATTAGGATTCCCGCTCTCAAGACTTTGTTTCGAAGGCCCTGAAGAGGACCTCGCGCAGACCATGAATGCCCAGGCGGCCATTATGACCGTGAGCATCGCCTGCCTCAGGGCCGGAGAGGAGATCAGTGGCGGAGCGCTTCCAACCCCCACACTGGTGGCGGGCCATGGATGCGGCGAATATGCGGCCATGGTGGCATCCGGCATGATGAAACTGGGAGACGCCGTGCGACTCATTCGCGAGCGTGGGCGCCTCATGAACGAGGCGGGCCGACGCAAGCCGGGCGGCATGCTACAAATTATGGACCTCGATAAAGATGCGGTCGAGGGTGTTTGCCTTACTACCGGAGTCGAACTGTCCAATATAAACGCGCCCGAAAATACGGTGATCAGCGGGGAAGATCATAAATTGGCCAAGGCCAGGAGGCTGGCGCAGGTCAAGGGAGCAAAACGCATGCATCCGGTCAAAGTCAGCGGCGCCTTTCACTCTTCTTTAATGGAACCTGCATTGTCCGGCATGATAAACGCTGTAGGACAATTCAATTATGATACACCACAGATACCGGTAGTATCCAACGTGACAGCGCAGCCCATGCACTCGCTTGAGGCTCTCAAGGAAGAGTTGATAAGCCAGATAGTGCATTGTATAAAATGGCAGCAATCGATTGAGACCATGCTTGCCCGCGGCATAACTACTTTCTTCGAGGTTGGCCCCGGAGACACGCTGACTAAATACATAAAACTGATCAGCCCCGGCGCATTGACTTTTAACCTCAGCAACGCTGAGAAAACAAGTGAGATCGTTAAGTGGCGTAAGGGCGGAAGGATGTGAATCAGGAACCATCGAGCTGAAGTGACTCGCTTCCAGTGATTATATGCCCACAGGTCTAAGACATCTGGCCAGGATTGCTGCACTGCAAACACTCTTTGAGCTGGAATATGCAGCCAACAGCCCGAACTCTGTACTTGAGCGAACGCTCTCCATGAAAGCGCTGACCGGCGTCGGAGCCAGCTTTGCACGTGAGCTGGTGCACGGCGTGCTTGAAAACCAGGACAGGTTGAACAGCACCATTAAACACTACGCTACAGCCTTTCCCGTAGACCAACTCGCCGGTATGGATCGCAATATCTTAAAAATTGCGCTTTACGAGATTTTATTAGCTGATAAAACACCGGCCAAGGTGGCTATCAATGAAGCAGTCGATCTTGCCAAAGAGTTCGGCTCGGAGACATCTCCCAAGTTTATCAATGGGGTGCTTGGAACTGTACTATTAAAGGAAAGGGAACAAAGAAAACAGATTGATTGACAGGTATCGCACATCGTATAATTGACCGGTAATATCAGATGTCAAAACTTTTTGATAAGATTAAGAAAATCCTCGTTGATGAACTGGGCGTCGACTCGGCTTCCATCGCGCCTTCCGCATCATTTATCGACGATCTGAATATGGACCCGGATGACCTGGCCGAATTCTTTACCACAATTGAAGACAGCTTCAGCAGACCGGGAAATAAATTCGAAATACCTGAGAAAGATGCCGATAACCTGGTCACCGTTCAAGATATGATGGATTACCTGCAGGACGCCGGCGTCGAGGACTAAGCGCCTTTTTCCCCCGTGGTCGATATTCCAGCGCAAGATAATTGCAGCACCAGTTCTTTTAACAGCTTCATCCACCTGTGCCCCGCTGTCTCAATATCAATCTTGATCTGTCTGTTACCCCGCCTGACCGCCCTGTTTCTTAAAGCGTCTATCCCGTCCGTATCCTTAATTTCCCTGTCACCGCAGGATACAGTGATATTATCACCATCTCGAACGACTGATTCGATTCCTGCCGCGATGGCTGACTGCCGCAATTCCACAACGTACAACAAATTGGTCACCTCTTCAGGCATATCGCCGAATCTGTCGATCAGTTCCTCGCTTATATCGCACACTTCTTGTGCAGTTACGATCCTGGCCAGCCTGTGATAGATGTTGAATCTCGTCCTGGTATTCTCGATATAATGATCCGGAATAAAAGCCGGTAACTTCAAATCAATTGTGACGCTGGCGGGCTCCACCTTTTTGGGAAGGATGCGGCCCTCTCGCCGGGCTTTGATTTCTTCAACCGCCTCCTCAAGCAGCTGACAATAATAGCTGAATCCCACAGCAGCAATGTTGCCGCTCTGCTCAACTCCCAGCAGGTTACCTGCTCCTCTTATCTCAAGGTCTTTCATGGCTATAGCATAGCCTGCTCCCAGTTCGGTGGCCCGTGCAATCACCTTCAGCCGTTCAATAGCCTGGTCAGTCAGGCCTTTACCCGAATCAAAAAGGAAGTAGGCATAAGCTGAATTTGCGCCACGTCCCACCCTTCCTCGCAACTGATAAAGCTGGGTCAGCCCCATTTTATCCGCATTATCAACTATCAGTGTATTCACGTTCGGCATATCAAGGCCCGACTCAATAATCGTTGTTGTGACCAGCACATCACTCTTACCCAGCATGAACTCAGACATAATGTCTTCCAGTTTATCCTCCTCCATCTGTCCATGCGCCACTGCTATCCTGGCCTCCGGCGTTTGACCCGCTACCTTTGATGCCAGATCATTGATGCTGTGAACCCTGTTATGTACAAGAAACGCCTGGCCATCCCTCTCCAGTTCCCTCAGCAATGCTTCACGAACCAGCCTGTCATTGTATTCGCCTACATATGTGATTACAGGAAGACGGCTTTCCGGCGGTGTCTCAATTGTGCTCATATCGCGGATGCCCGAAAGCGCCATGTGCATCGTCCTGGGGATGGGTGTGGCGCTCAGGGTCAGCACATCAACCGATTGTCTCATTTTCTTGAAATGCTCCTTGTGCACCACGCCAAAACGTTGTTCCTCATCGATGATCACCAGTCCGAGATCTTTAAACCGCACGTCCTTTTGCAGCATCCTGTGTGTGCCAATGCAGATATCTACCGTACCCTCCGCCAGCCCTGCTATCACATCCGCCTGTTCCCCGGCCGAACAAAAGCGGCTGAGCACAGCAACTTTAACAGGGAAGGTCTTTAACCTGTCGCTGAAAGTGCTCATATGCTGCTGTGCCAGGATCGTGGTCGGCACCATAATGGCCACCTGTTTGCTGTCCATGACAGCTTTGAAGGAGGCACGTAGAGCAATCTCAGTTTTTCCATAACCCACGTCGCCGCATACCAGCCTGTCCATCGGTCGCGCCGACTCCATATCCGCTTTCACTGCCTCGATGGCCTCCATCTGGTCCGGAGTTTCGACGTAGGGGAAAGAAGCCTCAAGTTCTTTTTGCCAGAGGGTATCCCTTGAGAAAGCAATGCCTCCTCCCGCAGCTCGCCCGGCATACAGTTCAATAAGCTCGCCGGCTATATTTGCCACCGATTCCTTCACCCTTTGCTGCGCCCTGATCCACTCCTGTGATCCCAGCCTGCTCAGCGATGGAGTTTTCTCACTCCCGCCTATATAAAGGCTCACCCTGTCGACCTGATCTACAGGCACATAGAGCATGTCTCCACATGCATATTCCAGCATCAGGTATTCCCTCTCCACTCCTGCAGAGATTTTCCTGATGGTTCCGGCAAAGCGCCCAATGCCGTGCTCCACATGTACTACTGCATCTCCGACGTTGATATCGTTGAGGAAAAGATGGTGTCTGACAGGTCTGGTTTTAGCCAAACGCCGCCGCTTTATGTTTCCAAAGAGCTCAGCATCGGTCAACAGCAATAACTCATTGTCAAGCTGCCACCCTCCGTCCAGTAAACCCTGCATCAGGACGATAGAATTGCTTACCGGCAGTCCTCCAAGCGTTCTTATCACATCTATGCTGATATCACGTTCCTGCAGCAGTTCGCTTATCCTTTCAGCCTGCTGGCTGACGATCAAGACTCTGCCGCTCTCTCGCCTCAGTTCCGATAGTCTATCTAAAAATGCCGCAAATTTTGCAGAGAAATCCGGGGCGCCCCTGATGGGAAGACGATAATGTTGCTCATCCTGTTCTGCAGTTTCATCCCAGCGGCTGAATTCCACAACCCGGTCCCGGCCCCTGATTTTATTTTCAATGGCCTCCCACTCAAAGCCGACGGCTGCACTGCCCACTTCGCCGGCCCCGGATTGTTCAGGACTGCTGAACTCCGCCATGATTCGCTCTACCTCGGACTCAATCTGCTGGATATCGTCCAGTACCAGAATCGCATCGCCCGGCAGATAATCAAGTAAATTGGCAGTACCTTTATTGGACATCTCCCCTGCGGGAGGTATAAATAGAACCGGCACTTTTTCCATCGATCGTTGCGATCTTGCATCATACAGCCGCAGACTATTTATTTCGTTCCCGAAAAATTCGATCCTGGCGGGCGAGTCGTGACCGCAGGGAAACACATCGATGATGCCGCCTCTTTTACTGAAAGAACCGGGTATCTCCACAATGTCCTCATATTTATAACCCACCGACTGCAGCTTCTCAAGAAAGGTAGATTGATTAATGCTCATACCATTTATAATCTGAATGCAGCCTGATCTGTAACTATCCCGCCCTATAGACCGCCTGATCAAAGCTGCCGCACAACACATAATAAAGGAAGAGGACTGCTCACTTTCAGCTGCGCTGTTGCAACCGGCCAGGAGGGAGATTACCTTTATCCGTTCTGATTTGATCACGGGATCGTCCGGAGAGCCGTTGCCAAGCAGATCCGCCTCCGGGAAAAACAGCGGCATGACCGTGTCAGGCAGCCACAGCTTAATCTGTTCAAAGCGACGCCTGGCAGCTTCAGCATGTGCCGTAACGAACAGCACTGTCCTGTTAAGACGACCGTAAATAGCTGCCGCCATAAGCGGTGCGGCCTGATCGGGAAGCGATAACCTCACCCTTTTGCGCTGCTTATCGTGTAGTGATTTAAGCAGGCGTTCAAATTCAGGCAGCCCGTGAAGTAACTGGTTTATATAATAGAGTTTCATATCCAATAGCAGGGGGATAATTTAGACCGGTATAGTCCTGAGGGGATTTTAGCACAGCAATTTGAAGGCAAACAAACTTATCTCCGCAGTTTAACACATACGATGCTCAATGTCTGAAGACCGTGGTAAGCAGGGAATGGGGAGGGCCATTCCGGGATTGCATAGATCTAAGTCCGTTCTACCCGGCAGGTCATCCAATTTGAGTTCGTCAGCCCATTGATATATTATTTCTCAAGATTTCGAATCTCCCCTGCCCGGTGTTTAACGTTTGTGTGCCATTGGTTCAGAATTGATGCGAGATAAAAGAGTGAGCGATATCATAAAGCTGCTGATCAGCCTGGCGGCCTGCTTCGGCGCAGGTTTTATCGGCTCGCTTTTCACGCGGGCAGCCATACCCGGCTGGTATGTATTGCTGGAAAAGCCTTCTTTCACTCCGCCCAACTGGCTGTTCGCCCCGGTGTGGTTCCTGCTTTACATCCTAATGGGTATATCGGTGTTCCTTGTATGGCGCAAGGGTATTAAGGTTTTTCACGTCAGAGAAGGACTGATCATCTTTATCATTCAGCTTGTGCTCAATACACTGTGGTCTTACGCCTTCTTCGGGCTGAAATCTCCGCTCTGGGGACTTGTCGTGATTGTTCCACTATGGACCGCGATCCTTCTGACAATGATTAATTTTTATCGTGTATCCAGAACCGCCTCATTTTTACTGATTCCTTATATTCTCTGGGTCAGCTATGCCACTGCCCTCAACTTCTCGATTTATCTGCTGAACCCATAAATAAGAAGGTTAACCTTTGCTGCAACTAAACGATTATATCCCCGAACTGGAAGACCTCGTTGAAAGAGCACTGGACGAGGATCTGGCAGGCGGTGACGTCACGTCCAACGCTCTAATCCCTACTCGTATAATTGGCACAGCCTGCTTCATAGTTAAGGATCGCGGCATATTGGCTGGTATCGAAATAGCCAGGCTGGTATTTAATATCATCGATCCTTTTTTAAAATTTACAACCCTGATAGCAGATGGGAACTCGGTCAAACCGGGAAATATTGCAGCCAGGGTTGAGGGCGATGTAGCTGATATTTTGAAAGGTGAACGCACGGCTCTCAATTTCCTTCAGCATCTGAGTGGTATAGCGACACAAACGTCATTGTATGTTGAGGCGGTCAAGAGTTTTCCCGTTAAAATACTTGATACACGTAAAACCCTGCCCGGACTGCGTATTCTGGAAAAGTACGCGGTATCGGTCGGAGGGGGCGTCAACCACCGTATGAATCTGGGAGATATGTCGCTTATCAAAGACAATCATATAGCAATACTTCGCCGCCAGGGACTGAGCATCTCCGAGATTGTCCGCCGGGCAAGAAACAATACACCGCAGAATATCAAGATCGAGATAGAAACCACCAACCCTGAGGAGGCTGCAGAAGCTGCCGAAGCAGGGGCAGATATGGTCATGCTGGATAATATGAGCCTTGATCAAATGCGGCAGGCGGTCTCGTTGATCGCACACAAGTCGATCGTAGAAGCTTCGGGCGGAGTAAGCCTGGATAACGTGCGGCTGATCGCGGACGCAGGTGTCGATTGGATTTCGATAGGGGCACTGACACATTCCGCCAGGGCGCTGGACATCAGTATGAAACTGACCTTCTAATCTATTGCTGCTTCGCTATTTATATAGTCAATAAATACAACTTCATATCTTACTGAATATTAAAAGGGGCGCTTTTCAGCGCCCCTTTTTCTACTTACTGCGTACCCGCATAACAAGTACAAGCACAATAATAACGAGGATGGCGCCGATGGCGATGATGACCCAGACCCACAGCGGGGTTGCAGGCTCTGAAGGTGCAGGCGCCGGAGGTTCCGGAGCCGCTTCAGTCTGCAGGCTGAAGGTGGCGGACCAATCACTCGGGATGTTCTGGCCGTTGACTTCAAGGGCCTTCACACGCCAGAAGTAGTTGGTGCTGTAGTCCAGGGTGCCGTCGTACTCGTAACCGGTGGTGGTGGTGGTGGCGGTTACGACCAGGTTCTTGAACTCAGGATCCTTGGCGAGGTCGAACTGATATTTAGTAGTCTCTTTCCAGGGGCTCCATGAGAAGGATGCCGGCTTTACTTTGCAGCCGAGGCAGCCGTTGTTGGGCTTGATAAGCTGGATGCCCATGTAAGGGGAAATAACACGAAAACCCGGCACTACCTGGTAACTTTCCCTCCACGACCATGGGCTTTTAATGGCATCGCCTGTTGCAACATCCTGGACCATAACTTTCCAGTAATATATGTGACCTGCCTCAAGGCCAGGAACTGCCCAGCTATGACCGTTAGAATCTATAACATCGCCTCCTCCGGGAGGTATATACAGGGATGGGCTATCCAGGTCATACGGAACATAATAAGGGCCAAAATAATCATCTCCTATTTTAGCCATTGTCAAGTAGAAATCGATGTCTTTTGCAATATAAATGTCATATCCTTTCGATAAAGACCTGGGCAGCCATTTCAGTTCTATTGGCCCCGCCCTTCCGGTGACAGGATCGCATGTAACAGTAAAGTGATTGACCGGAGAAGTAGGCCTGGGACCTGACCACAGAAGATCGTCGATATAATACCATACACCCCCGGCTGGAGGATTGAATGGTCTCTGATCAATTGCGTATGTAATTGTTGGTTGCTCAAGCATAAGTCCACCGCAAGTACGAAAACGTGTAGTCGGTTGATTTGCTAGACCCAGAGAAACAGCTGTATCAAATCCGGAAAATGCCGATGACCAGCGTATATAAGGTGTAGCAGAACCCCATGTGGCTGCTGTACAGAAATAGTAGCTGGAGTTTCTGGATATGGTTATACCTGTCACGGGATCAGGCCAGGCTGCCCCACCCCACCATTCCTCCCACGGATTCTCGCCAGTTGTATAAACGCTGTAAGCAAACATACCTCCCGAATTAATCGCCAGGATATAGCCATCGCTCTTGAATCCAGAACTGGCAATGACCATACTATTATCACGAACCGGTAATTGTACAGATATCTGTTTGAAACAAGTGCCACTATCAATGGAATATGCTACATCCCAGAGACCTGCTCCGGAGCCACCGACTATAACGACGCCTTTATCGTTATCAGGAGTCATGCCCGTATAGGCGGTAGCTACACTATACGCGGGATTGACTCCACTTAAAGTACTCCTGTGTAATACCCAGCCTGTACCAGTATAACTGCACCTTTGCACCTCGCCTCCCACGCTCAGTATATACATGACCTTACTTTCCTCGAAAGCTATATCCTGAACTGGCAATAATGTACCGATATTATTCCAGCTGTCACCACAATTGATCGACCATTTCACCATGTTAGTGCCGGGCGCTGACCAAAGAAGCGCTTCACCATCCGGCTTATCTCCTGCCAGGCGCAATATTGCCATGTCGCTTTGAGTTGCCGTGCAATTATCCCCGTTCGTTACAGAACATAGTACTCGTTCCCAGGCAGACCCAAGCGGTACACTTTTACTTAGCCACACGCTGTCAAAACCGGAGCATCCCGCACTTTCGTTAATTGAAGCTACAAATATTTTAGAGCAATCTGGGGCCGGAGCAATATCGATAAGTTTGCTGATTTGTGTGTCGATCAATGACAATTGCGCCCAAGTTTTACCGTTGTTATTACTCTGCGAGAAAGCCGACTCATCAAGAGCACGTCCCACAAGGTATGCAGCCGCCCAATTTACACCGGCGGTTAGATTACCCGTACTGGCTGTTCCGGTAAATGCAATGGAACCATCATTTGACCAAGCTACACGGGCGTTTCCATATGAGGTGCCTGTGCAATTATTGGTTCCAGCTCCTCCTGTGGATGGCTTGATGGCAGGGTACCAGCAAGGTACCGCACAGACAAAAGGAGAATCGGTAAACCATGTCATAACCGAGGCCTGACACGCGCTGCCGAGGACTTCACCCGCCAGCAGTTTCCCGGAAGAGGAGTCGCCATGATAAGCGATGCTGCAAATCCTTTTGGAAGGAGATGCAATCATGATCTGGCACCCGACATAATCGTCAAAACGGTAGATACCTGCCGAAGTTAGGGGACAATCCACGCTGATGAAGTATCTACGATTAGTCGCAACCTGACAGGCATAGCTGTAAGGCAACGATAGGTCTGCCGATACTATCTGATTTGCCTTCGGCGAACTGCCCGCGCCGCTTGTAGTGATTTCAATCGGACCCTGTTGATATGTTGCAGTCCAGTTGGTCATATTCGCTTCAATATCACGGACACCCGCAGTTAAATAAGTTCCCAGCATATTAGAAAAAACTACTACTAATGTGTTGTCATTAGAATAGTCGGGGGAAAACTTGAGCGACATGACATCTCCGTTCAGTTCCTGCTTTGCCCAACTGAACAGCCGCTGACTATTCATTGTCCATACATCGCCTGCACCGATGCCGGATCGAGTTCCTATTGCCACATCCCGATTATCCCCGGCAATTGAAGAAACGGCTACAGCACTTATGGCCGATGTTACAGGACAATATGAGTTAACCCAGGTAATTCCTCCGTCCTTTGAAAGCCAGACACTCGCGGGCAAATTACCGGCGCTATTATTTGTTATAACTGCAATGAAATTGATGTCATCGGGTGCGATGGCGATATACCACACATGGAAATTCGCCTGTTCAGCAACCGTCATCGAGTTGAAAAGATACACTCCAATATCATCCCGCCAGGAAATACCCCCATCCAATGATTTAAATAATGCTTTTCTCCCTGTGACACTATCCGCCCAGGGGATATCAACAACATAATAAGTTTTGCCATCAGAGCCAATAGCCATGCCGTTGACTTCAGAAGGGCTTAAAATATCATTCTTGGTGGATACGGATCCTGGCGTATCCATATAATGCCATTTCAACTGAAGATCATGGGCAGATGCGGAGACCGGTGTTATCAGTCCGGCAAGCGAAGATATAATTAATGTCATCAATATGATCGAATAGTGTTTGAGCACCTGCATTAAAATCTCCCTATTTAGTAATTTGAAACAACAAAATCCCCGACTCCAAAGAGCCAGGGATTAATAAATAAAACACATCCCCCATTCTCCGCGGAGGCTATCAATAAACTATAGGGCCGGCGTTCTGGCTTTCACAGCAGGCGGGACTGTGACGGAATTGCACCGTCTTGCTCTCCAATTAAGCTTCCGGTCACCCGGCAGCACCCGGTAGTTTAGTTATTAAAATTGATTAACCGTCAGGTAACGACATAATACTTTTTCTCATACCACTATTAATCTTCCCCGAATATCTCGGGATGTATCATTTTTGACACTTCCAAAAGTCCGTCAACTATTCTTGGCCCGGGCCGCTCAATCAAATTGGCATCGCCCATCTTATATATCCGGTTATTAAGCATGGCATCCACGTTATATAATCTAACTTCATCTTTTATTCCTTTGTAGACAACGTCGCCGGTAGTCCCCATGCCGGAGACGAAAATGACCTGCGGATTTTTAGCGATTACAGATTCAAGTGATACGGCTCTGGATTTTTCAAAGTCGTCCGCATAAATATTGCTGCCTCCGGCCTTTACAATTACATCATTAATATAATTATTTCTTCCCATTGTCCATATCGGGTCATGCCAGTTGACGTACAATACTTTCAACCGTTGTCCAGGGCTCAAGTTTTGAGTCTTTGAAACGACGCTTCTTATTTTATAATTCATAGTATCCAGTACGCGCGATGCGGCACCGGTTTTACCCGTGATTTTTCCCAGGACGGATATATCATTTTTAATGGAATCAATTGTCAGTGCTTCAGTTACAAAAACGGTCATTCCCAGTTGTTCCATCGCAGGTAGAGCTGTTTTTTCATGGATTGATTCCGCCACTATCAAATCGGGTTGAAGGGAAACAAGTCTTTCCAGGTCGGGGGTGGAATAACCAGATACGCGTGTTTTTGTTTTGGCTGCATCAGGATAATCGCAGTAATCTGTGACTCCAACTATACAATCGTCGAGGCCGAGCGCGAACAAGATCTCGGTATTGCTTGGCGCCAGAGAAACGATTCTTTTTGGCAGGCTGGTGATCACTACTTTTCTGCCGAGATCATCGGTAACTGTGAGTGGGAAATCAGGCAGTACTTCGATTTCTGAATTATCAGTCTGGTTCTCACTGTTCCGATCACCGTCAGGAGTGCTGGAATGTTCCCCAACTGGTGTTATGTCACTTATTTCTTCCGACGCCGTTGAGCTGAGACAGGCAATTGATGGGGATAATAATATTAACAGGATTAATACGATGTACAAGATGTTTTTTTTCATGATACCCTCCTTAATGAAAAACCCCGCTGCCCTTCAGCAGCGGGGTTTCTATTTGCAATAATATTAGCCCCCGTTCACTGCGAAGGCATTCCGTATCATGGCAGGCGTTCTGACTTTCACAGCAGGCAGGGCTGTAACGGACTTACACCGTTTTGCTCTCCTATTAAGTCCGCGATCACTCGCGGACGCCATGAATACTATTCAGTTGTCAGGCAATTATATGCGAGGTGAAACAGTCATGTCAAAACCTCATTTTACAGGTAATGATTTTACTATCTATTGAATCTATGATATCCATCGTTTGGAGGCTGCTGTTTAAACAGCAGCCTCCAATTTTTCCTTGATTTAACGTGCCTGATGATTATGCCCGACGGGTCTTGAATACCAGGATGAGTGTGACAATCACGAGGATGGCGCCGATGGCGATGATGACCCAGACCCACAGCGGGGTTGCAGGCTCTGAAGGTGCAGGCGCCGGAGGTTCCGGAGCCGCTTCAGTCTGCAGGCTGAAGGTGGCGGACCAATCACTCG
>Ga0265297_10001427_pt1 | contig 56259 bp, 57 predicted proteins | sample Munlanlwell13791_FD_192502 | JGI IMG/M metagenome (GOLD analysis project Ga0265297, IMG submission 192502) | Leachate microbial communities from a municipal landfill in Southern Ontario, Canada - Leachate well 137-91 | ecosystem: Engineered > Solid waste > Landfill > Unclassified | place...
CATTATTTATCCCCAACAAACTCTTTTATTTTATCGACGATGCCCATAAACGCCGTGGTAGATTTTGATTTCTCCTGAAATGAAACAAATGGCGTTCCCCGGTCGCCAAATTCAACAAAATTCGGCTGGAATGGCACTCGTCCTAAAAACGGAACTTTTAACGCCTGCGCAGCCCTTTCTCCGCCACCTTTTTTAAAAATATCTATTTCCCCCTGGCAATGCGGACAAACCAACCCGCTCATATTTTCAATGATACCGACGACCGGGATTTTTATCTCTTGCGCAAATAATACGCTTTTACGCGCATCTAAAACAGCCACATCCTGCGGCGTAGTAACAATAATAATTCCACTAGCGTTAGGAATAAACTGACAAACGCTTAACGGCTCATCTCCAGTGCCCGGTGGAGAATCGATAACCAAATAATCCAAATCTCCCCAATTCACATCACTCAAGAACTGTCGAATGACCGCAGTTTTAGCAGGCCCACGCCAGATTATCGGTTGATCGGGATGATGTCCAGAAAGAGCGATGCTCACCGCTTTAAGATTATCGCTAACAGAAACAGGCTGGATCCCCAGTTCCTGCGAAGCAATAACCTGATCCTCTATGCCCAACATCTTAGCAATGTTGGGACCATGCAAATCAATATCTAAAATACCAACTGTTTTGCCGGAAAGCGAAAGCGCATACGCAAGATTAACTGCCACGGTAGTTTTGCCTACTCCGCCTTTACCACTCATTACAATAAGCGGATGCTTAATTTTAGACATTTTTTCTTTAAGCTGTTTTTCCTTTTCCAACAAATCTTGTTCGTTCATTTTCTAATTCCCCTTTTATTTTTTTAATAAATAATCCGCGATAGCCCGATAAAGAGTGCTCACGGAAAGTATTGAACAGTGTAAGTGATCCTTAGGCAAACCTTGCAATTGTTTAATCACCTTACCCGGCGAAATTAACAATGCTTCATCGATAGTTTTACCATAAGCTAAATGCGCAGTCATCTCCGCGCAGGCCCTAGTAGCAGGACATCCATCAGTATAATATTTAATATCGGTAATGCGCTGATTTTCGATCACCAGATAAAACTCCATCTCGTCTCCACAAGCTCCTTTTAAATATGATGAGCCTGTAGGGTCGTTCATTCTTCCAAAAAACTTTGCATCATTTAAAAGCTGAATAATCTCTTGGGGATAATCTAAAAATGCTTCGTTATCATTCTGCTTTTCCATATCAGCATCCTTTCTAAATTTTCTCTAACTAAGCAGATGCGTATACATTTTTATTTTTCAAACCTATCTCGTTACAAGCCTCAACCGGCAACTTAGCCTCGCTAATAAATACTTTAAGTTTTCCTAAATGAACGCTTTGGGCGCTATCTTCTTTTGAAAAAAGGTACTGTTTCTTTAAATCTAGATTTTTAATAATTTCACTCTCCTTGGCGTAAGCCGAAACAAAATTAACGCCGTTTTGGGTTAAGACAAAAACAGGTATTAATTTCGAAAGCTGCATTAGCGCCAAGGGTCCAACCATCTGGCGCAAATCAAAAGATGCACAACTCCAAACTAAATCAGCATAATCACCGATCATCTTAATCTTATCTTTAACAATTCCAGTCGTACATATTGCCAATAAAATTATTTTTACGTTGTTTTCTTTTTCTAATAAACGTAACTTCTTTAAATTCTCAGCCGAATTTCCACTGACCGTAACAGCGATATTTTTATACCCTGCTTTTATCGCCTGCTTAACCCCTTGGAACTGATCAATAATAGCGTTCTCGGATACTATCCGACAACCGGCGCTTTTAAGTTTTTCCATAATACTTTTAATTGGCGAAGTTAACAATAAGCTATTCATCCGTGCACCAATTCCTTGCACAATTTCCGGCGCCTCTGTAATTACTGTTCCGGCCCCTTCACAAACCACCACCGCCGCATCAATTACATTTTGTCTTAACGCATACATCAGCATCTCTGAAGCCCCATAAGGGATCGCAACATCTTCATAGGAAAGCTTGCGCTGCTCAGTAAAAAAACCATAGTCTTTTATTTTTGATTCAATTGCACTTTTAATTGCACTTTTAATTGCTTGATTATCACCAACTGCTAAATTGTTAAAACCTTTATACAAATATTTTGCCAAAGGACAAAACTTAAGTGTTGGCTCGGTAATATTAATTACTTTCCCTCCCGATACACTCACAAACGAAGAAAAATATTTTAAAACATGAATATCGCGCTTATTTAAAGAGTTCATAATTTAAACTTGTAGTTTTTCCCAAATGCAACGAATCTCATCTTTAACCGGCGTATCTTTATATTCCATAATCGTTAAGCCTTTAACCATAGATTCAACCACCGCTTTATCAAACCTGACTTTTCCGATCAAGGCAATACCGTTTTTTGCGCAATGATCTTCTATCTTTTCCGACATCTGAGGGTTTAAATCATACTTATTAATTACTAAGCGCGAAGGAACATTAAAATGTTTGGTTACCTCTATAACCCTTAAAGCATCATGTAGACCGGAAAGCGTAGGCTCAGTAACTACTACCGCACAATCAATTCCCGAAAGCGAAGCAATCACCGGACAGCCTATACCTGGAGCGCCATCAATAATAACTCCATCGCAACTAAGTTTTAACGCTAATTCTTTTGCCTGCTTGCGGACCAAAGAAACAAGTTTTCCTGAATTTTCTTCAGCAATACCAAGTTTAGCGTGCACCATCGAACCAAACCGGGTTTGAGAGATAAACCACTCTCCGGCGACATTCTCTTGCATCTTTATCGCTTGCACCGGGCAAATGTGACTACAAAAACCACACCCTTCACAAGCAACAGGATCAACCGTAAAACTGTCGCTAATCGCATTAAATCTACAAACCACAATACATTTACCGCACTGCTGACAAATTTTTTTATCAATCGCTGCACTTAAACCACTTCTAAATTCTTGACGAAATTTAATTTTTGGCTGCAACAACAAATGTAAATCAGCCGCGTCAACATCGCAATCAGCCATAACATAATTCTTGGCTAAAGCCGCAAACGCCCCAGTAATTACCGTTTTACCTGTACCGCCTTTTCCGCTAATCACGACAATTTGTTTCATTTTTTATCCATTAACTCCTGATGTAAAAATTCAGCCGCTTTGGATACACAAAGTAAACAGCTATTCTTCCGGTCAGTCTTTATCTCTTTACAAGTTAACGCCCCAAAATGCTTTAAAAAAATTTGTTCGCACTCTCCTACCTTATCAGGAGATTTTAGATCCAAAATATGCAAAGCCGCATATAAAGCTCCGCAATAACCCTTTGGAGCATTGCCTCTTCCGCTTCCTGCGTGACTTTCCAATATATCCACTGGCAATTCAAATAAATCCGCACAAGCTTTAACTACCGCTTGGGCGCAATTATAACGCAAACCGCTTTTACCTAAAAAATTATCCTGAGCTTTTTTAATTAACATAAAATTTAATTTTTACTTAATCAGATTATTGATTCGCACAAACATATCCCTAAATTCTTTAATTAAGTCGGGCAAAACGCTCACCATCGTTTCCCCGCAAGAATAAGCTTTAGCAATATCTCGGCTAAACGGTATGCGCATTAATATTTGAATATTTTCCTGTTTACAATATTCTTCGGTTTTATTATTCCCTAAATCCGCACGATTAATCACTACTCCAAAAGGAATCTTTAGTTTTCTTAAAACTTCAACCGCTAAAATTAAATCATTTAAACCAAAAGGCGTAGGTTCAGTAACTAATATACAAAAATCGCTTCCCTTAACAGAAGTAACTACCGGACAAGAGGTGCCCGGAGGAGCGTCGATAATCACGGTTTTTTTAGGATTAATATGCTCTTTAACCTGACGGATAAGCGGCGGCGACATTGCTTCGCCGATATTAAGCAAACCGTGAATAAATTCTATTTTTCCGCAATCGCCTATCTCCACAACTCCGATTTCTCGATTTACTTCTTTGATCGCTTTTTGGGGACATAGCGCGCTGCAGGCGCCGCAACCATGACACAATTGCGCAAAAACTAAGGTGCTCCCTTTTTTATTATCCTGACCTGGAAGCACCGCTATGGCATTATAAACACAGACCTTGGCGCATTTGCCGCAATAAACACATTTACTTTCATCAATCTCAGGGACCGGAATATACGCCTTCTTCTTTTCTTTTATCTGAGGCTTAAGAAAAATATGCGCATTAGGCTCTTCTACATCACAATCAAGAAACTGCACCCCGTTAGAAATATCAAGGGATAACGCCAAATTAACCGCAATCGTAGTTTTGCCTGTACCGCCTTTACCGCTAGCAACTGAAATGATCATTGATTTTTAAGTTTTACTCGCAATTAATACTTGCTGATACACGCTTTGTGCACTTTTAACTAAAAAAGACTTTTCTTTTAAATAATCTTGAGCATCTATTAATTTAATCTTGCCCGTTTCATGCTGATTACCTTCCAGGGCATGAATCTTATCCATAATTTTAAAACCTTCTTCAGTAAAATCCGCTAAAATTAATTTTCCGGTTGGCGAAAGCAGCCTGATAAACTCATCCAGCACTTGATAAGGATTACGCAGATGGTGTAAAACATTTACCGAAAAAACATTATCAAAACTATGATCAGAAAAACTAGTATGCTCGCCGTTTTCAATCCTAAAATCTACCTGCTTTGAAAAACCAAAATGCGCTATATTTAATTTTGCAAAACGCTGCTCCACTGCGGATATATCAAAAGTGACAAAAGAATACCCCGCCTTAGCTAAAGCCAGCGCAAAGTTTCCTTTACCGGTTCCGGCTTCCAGAATTGTTCCAAAAAGAGGCTTAGCCTGTTGGAGAATAAAATCTCTTTCATCCTCTATATCATAACCGAAACTTTGATAAAGCTTTTTTCTCTCTAAGTATACTTTATGATTCTCAACAATTTCCTTATCCAAAGCCTAATCCTTATTCTCTAATCATCATTATTCCACACTTGGGACAATTTACTGAAGCACACGGTATGCCGGCTTGATGTACAACCTTTGTTCCACAAGCAGGGCAAACACAATTTCCTCCTGGTCCTATGCCTTGACGATTGCCACAACCATTTCCTTTTCCCATTCTTGGACCTTGACCCAAAGGACCTGTTCCATCTTTTCCTGGCATATTAAGGCTCCTTTCATCTTTCAACTAACAATATATCCTTAATTACTTTTTTTATTCGGAATTCCGGAATGCGAACCTACACTCGGGCCAGTAACAGCCTTAAATTCCCCTTTTTTATATTTTTCAACCGCTTCCTTTATAGTACCCGAAGCGTTAGTAAAAATCTCTATTCCCGCAGCTTGCAAGGTCTGAAAAGCATTCGGGCCAACATTTCCCGTAAGCACAGCCTTAACTTGTTTTGTCGCAACCAACTGCGCAGATTGAATACCTGCTCCCCCCATCGAATCAATATTCGGATTTTCAATAGCTTCAAATTCTAAAGTGTCGGTATCCACCACAATAAAATATTTACATCTGCCAAAACGTGGATCAACTTTAGAATCTAAAGTAGTACTCTCTGCAGTAATACATATTTTCATAATCTTAAACCTCCTTAATGATCGCAATCCTCTTTATGCGGATGGTCGCATTCAGTCTTATCTAAACCATAGCCTTTACCTGCTCCTGGGTTGCAAAGACTCTCTGCGCTTTTTAAAGTACCTTTTTTTAACTCTTCGATTACTTCATCGATCTTTCCGCTTATTCCCACGATTGTTTTTATACCATATTCATCAAAGAATGAAGTTGCTCTCATTCCCATACCACCAGCAACAATACAATTAACGCCTTTCTGATTTAAAAATTCCGGAATCGCCCCCGGCTGATGCCCTGGGTTCGCTACCTCTATTCTCTTAACCGCCTTGCCATTTTCAATATCAACGAGAGTAAAAGTCGGACATCGACCAAAATGGGCAGATACAAATTCTCCATCTGTAGATATAGCTACACGCATAATCACTCCTTTTTAATAAATTACTATAAGGGATAAAGACTTAAATTATCCCTCATATCGGTTATTTACCTCTTCCAACCTAAACTTTTTCTAATGTCTCAATGCGACTGTGAAGATCCTCAAGCTGCTTTTTTATAACCTCCGCTTGGTTTTTCAAAATCTCTGCCTCCTGCTTCGGAGTCATTTCTGAAGCATAAGGATAAACTCCGCCGAACGCAGGTATCTCCATTGCGGTTCTTTGCCGGCCAGTAAGTCCGGTAGCATAAAACCAATTTCTTTTACCTCTACCGCCGCCGCGGCCAAAGTACCCTCTTCCTAACCCAGCAAAACCTTGTCCAGGTATAGAATTCGCATAACCAGGCGAAGAATAACCAGCGCAAAAACCCGCCGCTCTTCCAGTCATCGGGCCTAAACCCATAGGTCCACTTCCATCTCCTCTAGGCATATCAAATACCCCCCTTTCCTGTATTATTTATTTTTCCCACTACATGCCTGACATAAACCATAAAACTGTATAAGATGATTAGTAATTTTAAACTTATATTTTTGCTCTAACCCCTTCTCTGTCTGGTTAAGCAGTTCAATTTCATCATCAATAAAATCAGTATAATCAATCACTTTATTACATTGCGTACAAACCAAATGATGGTGGTGATGTATACCTTTGGGCCCTTCGGCAAACTCGTAACGATATCTGCCATCACCAAAATCAAGCTTATAGACCATTCCTAAATCCGATAATACATCTAACATGCGATAAACCGTAGTCAGGCCGACATTAGGATATTTTGCATGAATTTTCAGATAAATATCTTCAGCACTTAAATGGCCTTCAGACTTAGAGAGAATATCAAGAATTGCTTGCCGGCCCAAGGTAAGCCGATATCCGCAACCCTGAAACTTTCCATGCCACCAACCTTGTCGCTGACAATTACCTCTTAACATTTATTACTTTCTGCTTACCCTAAGTAAGCTTATTGGAAATGGTTTCCATTATCAATAATACCGTAAATTACTATTCTTGTCAAGCTTTTTTAATAAAAATACTTTATATTAAATGAGTTTTCGTCTCTTGGCCAAGTAATAAATATTACATCCAGGACAAATTCGACCCCAGGCAGAAACTATTTTTACAAACCTTGACTGCGGATATTTACGCGAGATTACACAAAAAGGACAGAACTTATGTATAAAAGAAAAAAATACTAAGCATTTATTAACAATTCTTTTCATCTTCTCTTTTTTGACGATTTTACATCAAACAACAAATTTATTTAATTATCATATACCCGGCAACTACCAATAAACAAAATCCAAAAACTTTACGTAAGACCACCTCAGGAAAACCAATAGCCAGCTTTGCCCCAAAATACCCTCCCAACACAAAACCTAAACAAATTAAACCCGCCACCGGAAAATTCACATGCCCTTGTTTATAATAAGCCCAAACCGCAAGCAATCCTATTGGTGGGATTAACATTGCTAAAGTTGTACCTTGCGCCGCATGTTGAGAAAAACCGAAAATATAGATAAGACACGGTACAACAATAATGCCGCCACCTATCCCAATTAATCCACTAGCCAAGCCTGCGATTACTCCCAAAACTATATATAATATCTGCATCATTTATAATCCCAAATTACATTCTCAGCTTCTAACCCTCTTAATTCTTAATTCAGATAAACCACATCTTCAGGATGATACAATGAAAGGAACAACAGCATATAATCTCTTAGGTGTCGTGTAATTAAAAAATTATTTTTTATATGTTCTCTCCCATTCTCTCCTAACTTATTAGCATATGCCGGGCTACTTAAAAGCTGCTTTATGGCAAAACTAGCTCCTTGAACCGAATGGCAAAGCAATCCGGAATACTTATGCTTTATCTGTAAAGGAATTCCGCCAACATTAGAGGCCACAACGGGTTTTCCTTTCCATAAAGCCTCGGCAACCGTTAAGCCAAATCCTTCCCTGATGGATTTTTGAATAATTACATCAGAGGCCCTCTGTAACGCATTAACTTCAATATCATTCTGAGATAATAATAAAATGTGAATATCCGGATCTTGTTTAGCTTTTTCTTTAACTTCCGCTAAAACCTTAGCTCCTTGCGGATCATCATCTGCGGACCCTCCCGCCAAGACTAATTGACAGTTAGTATACTTCTTTACTTGCAAATATGCTTCAATTACGCCCACCGGATCCTTAAGGCGGTCGAAGCGAGAGATTTGCGTAATCATTGGCTTATCTTTTTTAAGATCGTATTTTCTCAAAACCGCATCAATAACTTCTTGCGGCAGATCTTTATTTTTATCACTTAAAGGGTCAATCGAGGGAGGAATTAAAAACTGCCGTATCGGCAATTTCCGCGAGAATGATGGTGCAGAAAATACCGCTGAATCATATTTGCTAATAAAATCCATAAGAAAGCGCCAAACTTTTTCATTAGGACTAGATACATCAACATGACAGCGCCAAAGCCATTTATTATCCGCTTTTTTATTTACTAAAACAATCGGTTGTGGATCATGTATAAAAACTATATCGCCATATACATTTAAATCTTTAATGTTTTGCTGGCTGGTCTCCATAAATATTTCAAAATCTCTTTTAACTATATCCTCATTCCTGCCATGCAAAGCATTATGAAATTTTTTTGTTACACCAAAAAATTGCTCTCCTCCTTTTATTACATCCCATTTTGTATCTACTCCTAATTCTATTAATAGTGGTACCATACGATTTAATATCTCCGCCACACCCCCTCCTACAGGAGTAGAATTTATATGCTGGACAACTTTTTTATCTAACCGTTGTCCCAACAACTTTAAATCATCGATAACCGCCTGCCCAACTAAGGGAATATATTCTTCTATTTTTGCCATTTTATAAAATTATTTTTTTAACTTCCTGTATAATTTTGTACCTTAAATTATCTAAAGTATAGGTATACGGATCAAAACTAGAAATCTTATCCGCCAAAATCTTATCCCCTATAGAATTCTCTATCCAAAATGAAAAATCATTGGTTTTCTTTTCCAGCCGAAGGCGAGATTCAAAAATATGAAAATAAATTGAATCAATGGTTACTTTTTCTAAAATCTCAATAAATTCCCCTAAATCATAGGCGCGATAATTTGTAGGAAGAATAAAACTAACTGATTTAATAAAATGGAATTCTTCTCCAGAACGTGCAAATTTAATTTTTGCTAAAGGATTAGCTATTAAATAATCTTCAATAGTAGAAACAATAACTTGCCGTAAAGCAGAAATATTAGAATATTGAATTGTATCAATACTAATTAATCTTTCTCCCAACTCGTCTTCGCCGAGAATATCAGTAATCCAAAAAGCAAAATCGTTGGGAGGTTCCGGGGACAGATACTGATGCTGTTGTAAAAATCTGTGCGTGTGATGATAGATGCAAGAGCCCGGCACTTCTTTAATCAATGTTAAAAATTGACCTAAAGTAGAAGCGCGTAAACCGGTTAATTCCGATAAGTGTAACCTAGTGCAAAAATTAAACGGCTCTTTAGCTTTAATTAATTCTGGCATAAAATTAGTTAAGGCACATTTGATTGACCCAACGTAAGAATTTTGTTACTTCTTGAGGATTTTTTAAATAATATTTAGCTTGTGAATTGCCTGGCTTTCCCACAAATATAGTTAATCCCTTATTTTTCAAAGCTTTAAAAGCATCTTCGTCAGTAACATCATCTCCAATATACACAGAAACAATCTTCTCTGCTTTTAAAAAGGTTCTTCGTTTGGCTAAAAGCCACATAACAACTTTACCTTTATCCCATTTAATGGAAGGTCTAATCTCAAGTAACATTTTACCTTTTTTAATTATAATTTTATTCCTTACTGAATGAATAGAAGTAATTTTATAAAAAATCTTCTTTATAAAAGAAACTTGCTTTAAATCCGCCATTCTAAAATGCAAAGATAAAGAAAGTTTTTTATCTTCTACGATTACTCCTTTTACTCCAAAAAGTTCCTTTTTAAGTTGCGCTTTAACTGACTGCAAAAGTTTGCGATACTCTAAAGAAGTAGTTAATTCCTGCTTAATTTTCGGCCCCTCTATCTGTAAACCATGATTGCCGGAATAAATAAGATTCTTTAGGTTTATTTTTTTCTTAATATTATCTAATTCTCTTCCGCTAATAATTGCTATCTTACAGTTAGATTTATTAGCTAATGAATTTAGCAACGCTTTTGTTTTTTGGGGAATAACTGCTTGATCCGGGGTGTTAGCGATAGGCGCTAAAGTACCATCGCAATCAAGAAATAAGAATAAAAACTTACCTTTTAAATTTTTGTTTATCTCTTTTAGATTACTGAATACATAGCGCATTATTTAAATTATTTTTCCTGCTCATAGTTTATTGCTCTAATAGGATAAGGAATATTAATTCCTTCCTGGATATAACGCTTGTGTAATCTTTTAACAAACTCATGTTTTATTAAATATTGATCGACAAACTCCTTTGCTCTCAATATAACTGTAAATTTTATGCATGAATCTCCAAAAGTATGGTAACGAATAAACGGATCAAAATGAGCCACCCCTCCGGCTACCTCCACCATAGTGGCTTTAGCCACTTCACAAGTAACTTTTTCAACGTTTTCCAAATCGCTTTTATAATGCACCCTTAGATCTACTAAAACTGCCATTTCCTTATCCGGTAAACAATAATTAATAATTATCGCTTTGTTTAATTTATCATTGGGAATAAGTACAAGATTATTGGGTAACATTTTAATCTTTGTTGAACGCCAATTAATATCAACTACATATCCTTCTTCTCCTGTTTCTAATTTAATAAAATCACCCACTCTTACTTGTTTAGCTACGCTAATATGAAAACCCGCGAAAAGATTAGCTAAAGTATCTTGAAGAGCCAAAGCAACCGCCAAGCCACCCACTCCTAAAGTAGCCAGTATCGGAGTTATGGATATTCCTAATGTATTAAGAATTACTAATAATCCTATTGAAAAAATAAAAATTTTAGCAATATTCTGCGTTAAACTAGTAACCTGCACTGTAGAATCCGCTCTGGCAGCATAAATTTTTATTACTGCAGATATCGAATTTGCCACAGCCAACATCACAGAAAAAATACCTAAAACAAAAATACTTTTACCTACAATTTGTACAATATTCTCAGCCAATTTAGAAAATTGCAGTGCAAAATACAAAGCCAAAATAAAACATAAAACCAACACCGGACCTTTAATTGCCTGAACAATAATATCATCAATTTGCGTAGTCGTTTTTCTAGACCAATATAAAAAACGCTTAAAAATTATCTGTTTGATAATAATTCCTGCACATAAAACTGCGATAAAAACAATCAACGGCATAAATATATCGATTAAACTTAAAGCTTTAACAAAAAGTTCTTTACTCATCAATACTCCTTAAATTATATTTTTTTTAAAGCAACCAATTCTGTAATAATATCAGCAGCCCAACGAAAAATATTGTTTTCAGTTATAATTTTACGCATATTTTCCATACGTCTTTCTTTTTCTTCTTTAGGCATCTCAATCGCTAGTTTTATTCGATCAGCAAACTCCTCAGTCGAATACGGATTAACTAAAATTGCATCTGTAAGTTCGCGAGCCGCCCCTGTAAATTGGCTTAAAATTAATGCTCCAGATAAATCATCTTTTTCGGCAACATACTCTTTGGCCACGAGATTCATCCCATCATGAAGTGAGCTAACAATACAAATATCTCCTAACTTATAATAAGGCTGTATATCATCTTGTGAAAAATGCTTTTTAAGATAAATAATTGGCTTCCAATTTCCGTCTACATGCTTCCAATTAATCTTTTCCACCAATTCATCAATCTCCCCGATTAAATCATGATAACGCTTAATATGCGTACGGCTGGGAGCAGCTAACTGGATAAAAACAAATTTCTTTTTATATTCCGGATATTTGTCTAAAAATCTATCCACAGCTAAAATTCTTTCAACTATTCCCTTAGTATAATCTATTCTATCTACCCCCACAGCAACTATTTGATCCTTTAATCCAAACTCTTTCTTTAATTTTTCTACTTCTCTTATCGGATCAATTTTAAACGAACCATCTCCAATGCGCGAATTAATACTAATCGGAAAGGCTCTAACAAAAGTTTCTTTGCCTGAACGCACTACACTAAATTTCTCTGTATCTACCCGCGACTCCAATAAACGATTAGCCGTATCTAAAAAATTATTGCAATGATTCTGCACATGAAAACCGATTAAATCACTTCCTAATATCCCTTCTAAAATTTCATTCTGATAAGGACAGATCATAAAAGCCTCAGGAGTTGGCCAAGGTATGTGCCAGAATAAAGCAATCATAGCATCGGGACGCTTATCCTTGATCATTTTTGGCAGAAGCGTAAAATGATAATCCTGCACAAAAATAAACGGACTTTTTACCGGCAGTTCCTCTAAAACGCTATCCGCAAATTTCTGATTTACTTCTTTATACATAAGCCAGTCTGATTCTTTAAAAATCGGACGCGTATGCGTGTTATGACATAACGGCCACAACCCTTCGTTTGAAAATCCATAATAATAGCCTTGCTCTTCAGCTTTGTTTAACCAAACCCTTTTAAGAATATACCGATTATCTTCCGGAGGAACGCCTAATTTATCTTTAGAATTAACAAACTTTTTGTCAAAATTACCACTGCCATGAGCAACCCAAGTTCCGCCACAAGCAGAAAGAATAGGATGAATTGCTGTAACCACACCACTGGCAGGCCTAATACATGAGGTTTTTCCGGAACTTTCTTCAAAGATATGCATATAAGGCTCTCGATTAGAAACAACAAACAATGCATTATCTCCTAACTTCGCATGAATAAGCCCTTTAAGTTTTTCTTCAGTCCAAAGTTCTTCTTTTTGTATGCGCGCATGTGCTTCATCGGAAATAGTTCTGCGTGCCACTCTTATGCTTAGCGCCACTTGCTCAACTTCACTAATCAATTTACCAAATTCACCTTTTTCAGCAAAGGGGCGTAATTTATCAGTCTCTCCCCTTTGAAAATGGGTAAACCATTGGGTTAATTTGCGCACCGGCACAATAAAAATCTGCCTTTGAATTAACAGCGCCGTTAACACTATTAATAAAATTAATACGATAGAATTAACACTAATTTTTTTCCATAATTCTGTTAAGGTAGTAAACATGTAGGAAGTATCATAGATTACTTCTACCATGCCTAACAAGCTTTCATCATCATTTAAAATTGGTAAAATATAACTATATACAGAATACTCATTAAATTTTTCCAAAATTCCCAAAGCAGTTTTCGAAGCTAAAACTTCCTTAAGATAAGGCCGTTCTCTTTGTTTAAAATCGGAAAACCTTTCCGTAATTGCTAATATCTTGCCTTCTTTATCATAAATTACGCAACCTTGTAATCTTTCTCTTTTTTGAAAGCTATCTACCAGGCGATTGGCTTGTTTTAAATCATTATTAATAAGAATATACTTAGCCGATAACTCCATACTTTCGTCTACAGACTTAGCTTTTCTTTTTAAATCGTCCATAAGCTTTTCTTCTGTAAAACGAGCCTGCATAACTCCAGAAACAGCAAAACCAAGTGCCACTAAAATTAATATCGGTAAAACAAACAATAGGATTCTTTTCACTTAATTTGCCTCCTTAAAAACAAAAACCGCAACCCTGTATAATAAACATGCCTATGCAAACATATACAAGATGGCGGCCCGACCACCTAAACTATCCTCTGAAAATATATAAATATTTCAGACCCAGTTACTTAATCTTTTACCATTTTATTTTACTTTGTTTTTAACCTTTAAGCAAGGTAAAATAAAAGCATGCTGATTACTAATAAATCTGAAATTAATTAAAAATTAAATACAAGATGCTGCCAATTATAAATAATTATAAAGTTTTATCTTTAGCAAGCCTTATTTGCGGTAAAGGCAGGTTCGTTTCTTTAAATTTTTGTATTAATTTCTCCCTTAGCTCGCACCGTAAATCCCAAGCCTTGGCGGAATCTGCAGCTTTACATAATATTCTTAAAACCATAGTTTTTTCTGTAAAATCGACTACCTGAACTACAGCTAATCTTTCTGCGGTAGAATTTTTACTTACCTCTACAATTTCTTTCGCCCAAACTTTAATCTTCTCAATATCACAAGTATAATCTACATACATCATAACCGTACCAATTAAAGAGGGGTCCTTAATTGTCCAATTTTCAATTACTTCGTTTACCATTATATTATTAGGGACAACTATCCTTCTATTATCCCAAGTACGTATAATCGTGTGCATCAAGGCTATCTCTTCTACCCAGCCCCAGTCATTTCTAAAAATAACCGCATCATCTAAGCGCACCGGCTGAGAAAAAGAAATACAAATCCCGCCGATGATATTAGAAAGAGTATTCTGCGCGGCCAAGCCAATAACTACCCCTGCAATACCAGCTGAAGCCAAAAGCGCTGTCCCAATATGACGCATCGCTTCGAACTGCTGCAAAAAAATTACAAAAGCAAATAAGTAAATACCTGTCTCTATGATTCTACGAATTATTGTTATCTTGGTTTCAACTGCGGAAGCCCCCACCATCCCCGCTTTTTTAAATCTGGCTATAACTCTTTTCTGAAGATGGTACAAAGATACCGCTGCTAATTTAGTTAGCACAACAGCAATAAAAACTATAATAAAAGACATTAATATTTTAGGAAATGTTTTGTGGCCAACAATTACATAAACGCTATTTAGAATTTTATCGAACATTCCCACCTCCCAGCCTAAAATCTTTATCAATTAAATATTAGTTAGAAGTGCCGCTAAAAACAATAAAAAGAATAGTTACCGCAACGATCACCACTACTATTAAGAAATGAAAAAAATACTTATGTTTTATAATTCGCTCAAACATTATTTTACCCTCTTGCGCAAACTTTCTTACGGATATCCCCGAGTTTTCCGAAACAAATAAGCCTATCACCTAAAATAAACTTAGTATCCGTAGTAGGATTAGGAGTTATTTTGCCATCTCGTTCTATTGCCAAAATTAAAATATCGAATTTTGTTAAATCAGCCTCTATAAGATTTTTATTTAAAACCGGGCTTTCCTTGCAAACTTCGATCCGCGAAACCCCATAGCCGCCAGTGGCTACAACAAGTTCTTCAAAAGAAACTGGTTCAATAATCTGTCTTCTAATTATATGGGCTCTTAAAATACTGGTTATTTTTGCAGCAAGTCTAGTGTTAATAACAACCCTATATATTACAAAAACACCCAAGATAATAATTACCAAATTCACCCCCGGTACCAAATAAGGAGGAACGATCGAATGCACAAAAGGAATTGTGTATGCGGTCACCAAATCATTGCGCAGCGAATTAGCAAAAGTAGCAACCAATGTTACAAATCCCGCATGTCATAAAATGATAAGGGCAGATGCAATTTTTCTTCTTTGAGGATTGCTAGTAACCAACTCAGACTCGCGAGTCGTAAACCCTGTCCCGGTAAAGCAAGACAATGCTTGGAATTTAGCTAAAGGCCAAGGTAAACCGGTGATTTGAAACGCAATCGCTCCGATTCTTACTGTGATAAAAGAAACCCCAATGATTATAAGAAATAATAGTAAATTCATAAAATTAACCTTTCTTAAGATTTATTATCTTACCTATCTGCAAATTTGCAAGTCTTTTCGCACCCTCAAGATTATTCTAATATTTCAAAACCAGGATCAGGCACAAAATAGCTCATTTTTTAGAAGATTGCTATAATTTGTTAAAATTAGCTGTATTATGGGGTGAGGTAATTTAATTCACAGGACAGAAAATTTGTCGAATAAATTGCTGTTACGAACGATAATTTATCTTTAATTATAGATACTTTTTTATCGATAAACATACCTATAAAGCACACACCGGCAAAAATCCAGCAAAATGCCAGTTTTGATCCCCTAAAATATTAAGCTCTTAAAAACTTAGAGATAACAGCACAATCCGGCAGAGACCACAATTAATTACTCTTGCCATTTGTAAGAAACATCAAAAAATTCTGTTTAAGCCGTGATTTTTTCATGAACTTTGCTACAACCGCAAATGCTTTTTTTGCTAACCGGCCTCTCAACCGGCAATCCTTGATTAAAATTTCAAATTTACGAATAAAATCATCCTTGTTGATATCAAAAAATAACGCCGCATCGTTAAATTTTTCTAATACCGGAAGGCGATTTAAAAGAAGCGCTGTATTGCAAAGCGCACTCTCGTGAGTACTCAAAGAAAATGATTCACTTAAAGAACTATTAATATAGATGTCGCTAAGATAATAATACTGGAACAGTTCTTTCTTGTTCAGAAATCGCTTGTAAAAGAACTGCTGCGGGAATTGTCTGCCCACCCTCAAAAGTTGGCGGTAAAGATCTGGTTCAAGCCATCGACCTACAAAAAATAACTTCAGATTCTTATTCCTTGTTAAGATCTGGGGCACTCGATCCAGTACGATATGAGCACCTTTTATTTTTTCCAGCCTCCCCACATAAAGCGAAACGACGTCATCTTTGCCGATATTGTGTTCGCTTTTAATCTGTTCTAATATCTCTTTTTTAAGGGGAAATCGTTCAATTGTATTTTCGATCAACACCACTTTCTCCAAAAATACCGGGAAATAACGGGCAAAATTCTCATATTCATAAGCCGAAGGACAAATAATCTTATCCGCAATTTGTATCATCCTCTCCTGATTGTAAAGAAAATTATTCAGCGTACGGAACCCGGATTCCTTTTCCCTTCTTAATATGCTATGGAAATGATAAATAATCTGGGGTCTCCTGCCCTTACGGTTTTTAATCGCTTTTAATTCTTTCGTCCAGTTAACAAAATGATGGATTATATAACCAAATTTGCACCAATCGTATTCTTTCAAAAAGTTATTCAAACTATGATAATTCTGGATGGTATCATCTGGAAGCAATAACTTCACTGGCTGTCTTCTGGTAAATCCCGCAGTAATTAAAACATATGGCTCATAACCTAAACTCAACAGCGCATTTCTGCATTGTTTGACGATTTGGCCAACTCCTCCACAATAGGATTTGCCGGAAGGATACTCGAAAGAAATAAAAAGCACTTTTTTCATCATTTTAACTCCTTTAATTAACTTGATAAAACAGATTGAGCCGGAAAATTTACTTTGGCGGATTTTAAAAAATAAAAACCGTTGATCTTCTTGATCCGCAGACAAACATTGAGGAAGATTTTATATCTTGTTCAAATACAACATCTGCGTAAGATAGGCAAACTCTATTTTACGTTTCTCAAATTCTTCCTTGATCGCAAAATTGATCTCCTGCTGAATATCCATATACTTGTTATAATCAGGACTTAAAACAAAATAGACGACCTCAAAAATAAGACTAAAATCTCCATAGCTAAAGAAATGAGCTCGATCAAAAGCCGTGTCTTTAGTATCCTTTATAACTTTTTCGATAACCTTTGGCATTTCCTTTAGCTGACTAAGAGAAGTTTGATATGTCACGCCTAAACTGAATACAACACGCCTTTTTTCCATACGTTTATAATTGCGCACACGTGAATCCGTAAGATCCGTATTAGAAAATATCACCTGCTCCCCGCCCAAACTGCGCAGGCGGGTCGTTTTAATCCCAATATACTCAACCGTGCCCATGAAATCACCGATAATTATAAAATCACCCAACTTAAAAGGCCGGTCAAAGACTATTGAGAAATAACTAAAGAAATCCTTAAGCAATGCCTGTGCGGCTATCGCGACGGCGATACCACCGATACCTAGGCCAGCAATCATTGTCGTAACCTTGAAGCCGATATTATCTAAGAAAATTATTAACGCAAGCGCCCATACCAAAAATTTCACTACATTAGACATTCCATCGAGACTGCGCACTAACGTAGGATCTTCTTGCTTTTTTGTTAGATACGCATTCAAACTATAACCTAATAACAAAATAATTATGCGTGCGGCAAAAAAAGTGATTACGGCTAACTCTACGACATTAATCACCTCATCCATCTTGAAAGGTAGTTTTATATTTTCAGGCTTAGGTACAAACAGCTAAGGTATAAAACAGGCAAAACGATCCGCTCCAAGATCGTTACCACCAAATCATCGATTGTCGTGATTGTTTTTTCGGCAAATTTCTTAAGACGCCCGATAATCATGCGGACAACCACTTTGACAAACACTAAACTGACGAATAACGTTACTAAAGCGATGAGATAATTCCAAAGGCTGTTGCCAAAGAAGACCTGGTCAAGAATTTTTAAATCCATTTTAACTCCTTTTTAATTCAAAATCATTATATCGTAAACCGATTCTCACTTTTTCAAAATAAAAAACCGCCATTCTGTTATATCCGATTAACGAAAACTCCAACACCTGTTATTTCACTAAGTTTTCGGCTTAGACTTCTCAATCTCTTTGCCAAGTTCAATATCAATCAATTTCGATTTCTTAAACGCTAATATCTGCGAAGGGTATACGCTCCTATGGCCAGTCATAAGGAAGCTGATCACACACACTAAAGCCGCATAAGGCGCCACCTGAGGCCCAAATAATTCAATGGCCATAATACTGGCGGCAATGGGCGTATTGGCCGCTCCCGCAAGAAGCCCGACAAAACCTAAAGCAGAAAAAAGTATAATATCAAGATGCAACACTTGAGCAAATACATTTCCGGCGCTTGAGCCGACAAAGAAAATAGGCGTCACGATCCCGCCGCTACCGCCGAAATTCAGCGTCATACTGGTCGTAAACGACTTAAGGATAAACGCATACCATGGTAAGGACTGCCCGTTTAAAGAAGATTCTATTGAATTAAGTCCGAGACCTAAATAATCCGTAGAAAATAACAACGCAATCGCGATTAAAATTACCCCGCCTATTAAACCTTTTAATGGCTTCCAGATTTTAATTTTCTCCGAAACCTTCTTGCCGATATTTAACATTTCAATTAAAAAGAACGAACACAAACCAAAGAACACTCCGGCAAGAAGAATTTGATAGAAAAACACGGCTGAAAAATTAAGCGGCATCGTAAGCGCATGATGGAAATATCGTATGCCCAGCGCCGATGAAACATTATAACTAATGATCCCGGCTATAAAAGACGGCAACATAACATCATAGAGAATGGTACCCACAAATAAAACCTCTACTCCAAAAAGAGCCCCGGCAATAGGCGTCCCAAAAACAGAGGCAAAGCCTGCGCTGATACCGCAAATAACCAGTTTTTTGCGGTCGTGGATGTCAAAACGAAAAAGTCTGGCGAATGTGGAAGCGATACCTGCGCCTATTTGAGCGCAAGGCCCCTCTTTACCAGCAGAACCGCCTAATGCGATTGTGATAATGGTCGAAACGAGCTTCACCGGCACAGTAGCGGCTTTAATAATTCCATTATCCTTGTGGATTGCTTCGATGACTTTTTCCGTGCCGTGGCCTTCGGCGTCAGGAGCGAGAAATTTAATAATCAGAGCGCTAAAAAATAAAGCAAGAGGCAAAAGAAGAAAGTAGTACTTATACAGGCTGGCCGTATTCGACGACCAGTTTAACGCCTTTAGAAATATAGCGGTAGATGTCCCCACCATGCAACCAACGATTACCGATAGAAATACCCATTTCGCCACACTGTAGAAAATAATACTTTGTTCTTTGATCCGTCTTTTCATTTATGAGACCCTGTCTTTTTGTTAACATCTTCGTTAAATCTTTAACCGTTGAATCCGCATGCTTTAATAAATTATTTCGCTCGTAAGTAATGAAATCTTGATGCGGAGAAATCCGATACGGCTTCGAGGCATTACTCTCTATAAGCTTTTGACATCTTTGCTAAGCCAGCTCCCCCTGAAGCGGCGATCAAACTCGATCAAATATCTGATACTTCCCAGTATCCGCAACCTTGGTCAGCCACCTTTACCCTTTTTAAGCTCAACAACAAGTTCAATAAATAATTTGAACGCATTGTCTGGCATTTTGATTGTGTGACCATTTATATCAAGGTTATTGCTCCAGCTAATTACCTTTGTGCCCAGGATATGAATTTTGTCATAACATTGATACCCGGAATCCTTGTATTCCTTCACCTGCTTTCAGAATTCGCCTGAGCGCCAACAATGGCGGAGAGGCAGGGATTCGAACCCTGGAACCTTTCGGTTACATGTTTTCCAAACATGCGCACTCGACCACTATGCGACCCCTCCAAAACTAAATTATCAAAATTTAAATCAATTACCGGAGGCGGGAGGATTCGAACCTCCGAGGGCTTGCGCCCAACCGGTTTTCGAGACCAGCGCAATAAACCAGCTATGCGACGCCTCCAAAATCAAGCGGTGGGGCAGAGATTCGAACTCTGGGTGGACTTACGCCCACAACGGTTTTCAAGACCGCCGCTATCGACCACTCAGCCACCCCACCAGTTATTTAAACAAAAATAACTGTTTAAACACCGCGTAAAAAATATTCTTTGCAATATCAAAGGAGATGTTGCAGAAGTTAACGAATGAGAACTTAGAAAAGATCAGGCTAAAGCCAAAAGCCAATAACGCGACATTTAAAATAAAAATAAAAGAAAATCCAAAAATATAATTTGCCTTTAAGAAATCCCCTTTCTTGGAGCGGATTGTTTTGGCGGCAAAGGTCAGGTGCAGGATCGTGCTAAAGCCGATCAAGAAAAGCGCGTATTCCAACAGCCAGTCGGATTTAATCCCGATAGATAATAATCCGTAAAGAATAAAAAATAAGATCGTATAGATCGGTAGCAGAAACGGCGCCACATTCACCAGCGGCTTGACAAAACTAAACATGATCTCTAAAAGTTTATGCCCCCGGTTATAGATCAACGCCGGCTCCCAGACAAACAGATAGATCACTAGAAATACGACCATCCCATTCCAAAAAAGCTGCTGGGAGCTGCTTTCAATCTGCGCAAACTCACTTAAAAAAGAGACCGCCGAAGAATATAGAAACGGCAGAATCGCAATCGCTAGCAATACTTTAATCACTCCGAAAAGTTTGCTGGATAACCCGGAGATTTTGCTGGAGAAATCCCCAGAAAGCCCTCCCCCTCCACCGCCTAAATCTTTAGGCGCTGCTTTTTCTTTGGATTTAACCGGCTTGTCTTCAGGAAATTCGTTTTTGGCCATTTAAATATGGTTGCAGTACCTGAGGTATCAATACCGAACCATCCTCCTGTTGATAATTCTCTAATATCGCGATCACCGTGCGCGCTAAAGCCACTCCGGATCCGTTTAAAGTGTGCACAAAATCCACTTTTTTATCAGCTGCCCGACGGAATCTAATATTAGCCCGGCGCGCCTGAAAACTTTCAAAGTTGCTGCAGCTAGAAACCTCCAGCCATTTATCCGCGCCTGAGGCATACGCCTCCAGATCATAACATTTGCTGGCCGAGAAACTTAAATCCTGCGTCGCCAACATCACCACCCGGTAAGGCAGCTCCAAAGCTTGCAAAACATCCTCGGCATTGGCCACCAATTTTTCCAGCTCCTCAAAAGATTGCTCCGGTTTGACAAATTTAACCATCTCAATCTTGTCAAATTCATGCACGCGGTTTAGGCCTTTAGTATCTTTGCCGTAAGAGCCGGCTTCCCTTCTAAAACAAGCCGTGTAAGCTGTGTAATAAATCGGCAACTTTTCTTCATCCAAAATCTCATCCCTAAAAATATTAGTCACCGGAACTTCGGCGGTAGGAATCAAATAAAGATCATCGTCTTTTAATTTATACATATCCTCTTCCATCTTCGGCAATTGCCCGGTGCCTTGCATCGAGGCCCGGTTGACCAGAAACGGAGGGAAAATTTCGGTGTAGCCGTGTTTGGCGGTATGCAGATCCAACATAAAATTGATCAGTGCCCGCTCTAACTTTGCGCCCCAACCTTTAAAAAGGATAAAATTAGAACCGGTGATCTTGGTTGCCCGGTTAAAATCCACGATATCTAAATTCTGGCAAAGCTCCAGGTGGGTCAACGGTTTAAAATTAAATTTTTTGGGCTGGCCCCAGCTGCGCACAACTTTATTTTGCGTAGGATCGCCGACCGGCAAAGAACTGTGAGCGACATTGGGAATATTCAACAAGAGCTGATTTAATTCTACTTCGATTTCCTTGATCTGGGCTTCCAGCTCGCCAATCCGCTTAGAGGTCTCTTTCATCGAGAGGATCTTGCTTTTGGCGTCTTTTTTCTCTTTAAGCAAAATGCCAATTTCGTCATTAGCTTTATTGCGCTTGGCGGCTAAATCTTCGTATTCGGATAAAGCCAGGCGGCGACGGTCATCGACCTTAATTACCTGCTCCAGATCGATCTTTAAAGCGCGATTCTTAATCGATTGTTTGACTAAATCAGTATTTTCTCTAATGAATTTTATATCGAGCATATTTTCCTCTGATTATAAAAACTATTCCCTGTATTATACCTTCAGATTTTGATTCTTTCAACAAGATATCTTGGGTGGGGATCATCAGAAATGCGTAAAAATGGGCCATGTTGGAGTCGAACCAACGACCTTGACATTAAGAGTGTCCTGCTCTACCAGCTGAGCTAATGGCCCGAAAATGGTTGTTAATGTAGTAAAGAGTATATCTTAGATAAAAAACGAAAGCAAGGGAATTGTTGGGGTTTCCCCGCTCGGTGTCCAGATAGTGTCCAAATAAAAATAGCTGGACAATTAAGCCCAGCCTTTTCTATCAAGATAAATAATGCTCATTGCCGCACCTAATTTTTAAAGAATGAGTGCCCCAATCAATATAATATGAAAGAAAATTTTATCTTATCGTTATTTATCTTTAAACTTTATAGCTATTCCCAGAACATTCTTTTTATACATAGCCGTAGAGTTACCAAAAGTATTTGCATTAAAATTACCACCAGAGCTATTTCCACTATAAGAGCCAGTAGTATTTAAATTATGCATCGCACCTTGCAAAACAAGGTTAGTATTGACTATTACTGCGTCGGCTCCCATTTTAGCGGCTTCTTCTTGAAAATGTTTCGTTATACTGTTCATGTTAGAAGCTGGAGCTGCTTGACACGTAAGTTCTGCTATTTTTTCATAAGCCTGCGGAGGCTCTGAATTAAATATTTTTACCATAGAAGGATCAGTTGGAGGATAATTTATTGCATCATTATATTTTATTACTCCGAAATTCGCACATCCTGCAATCCCTACTAAACATAATAAAAGAATTACGGCTCTATTCATTACCTCCTCCTTTCTATTCATATTAGATATAATTTGACATCTATTCAGAACCAGATTCTTATGTCCTATCATTAAACCACAGAGCAATAGCCTGGAGGTAATTTGCTGGAGGATTATTTCTGACTTTTTCATCTTTAATTTACTAAGATTATCCTATGCCTTATTCTTAATTAAAGATTTTATTAAAATAAAAACTAGAATTACAAGAAGACTAAAGATTATAAGCTGGACTTTACCATTCGAGAATACTTTTACTAAATTATTGCCATTACTATTTTCTTGGATTTTTTCGACTTTTTGTCTATTTGATGAACTAAAATACCTTGGCTCATTCACTACCGAAGAAACTATACCATCTGTAAAATAGACACTACAAGAATAACCTAGTTTATCAGATTGATAAAACCAACCTTCCCTGCCGATAGAATCTCTACCTTTTTCATTGGGGGAGCCGAATAGCCGTTCAACATACTCAAAATTCTTACCATTATCAACAAAAGAACTTAACAATTCATAAGAAACTCCGGTATTTACTTCCGACTTAACAATCTTCAATTTATTATCTACTTTAGCATCTTGTAGAACATAACCGGTTGAATTTTGAGTAATTTGATAATTTAATACACGTTTAAATATAATATTATCTTTGTCTTTTTGGATATCAACATCAAACTCATAATTGGATTTTACGTCTGAACGTTCATAACGTCCATCATTAAATTCAAACGAAACTTTATGCTTACCTGGAGAAATAGCTAACGGGAATATAACAATATGTTCTGGTAACAAGGTCCAATGTCTTATATCCGCTTTCGGGTTGGTTATGCCACTCATTATTGCCGCTCCACCTGAAATTAAAGCAGAAATTCCGGCTGCTGCAGCTAAACCAGCCCGTGCATAAGGATCAGATACTTGATTAGCTTGATCCATAAGTTGAGCGGAAATATTAATCGCTGCTTTTGCAGTATTAGCTGAATTATTTTTAAACACAGCTTTTCCTTTTAAAATCCCATCCATTTTCCGTCCGCCCCTAGTACAAGCTTGAAAATAAATATCAGTATTAGAATAAACCTGGTAATCCGAATTTACTTTGCCGTCTATTTTAAGACTTAAATCTCTAACTTCATATAAATCACCATTTATTACAGCTAATTCCCCGTATTGACCTCTTCTTATTTTATACGGTCCTTCACCAAGCTCCATAACTAATAAAACATTATTCTTTAAATTAAGCATTTTCTCGATAACTTTATCATCAAATCCTAAAATAGAATAATCAGAGTTGCTACGCAATCCTTCCACTACACTACAATAATCTTTACTTAGTGATACATCTCCTAGCTTTTTAGCAATGCGTGACTCAAGTAAAAAAAGTATGGCTATATCGCTCTTGTATGATTCGTCTTTTGAATCAGAATCCGCTAATATCCCCGTTTTAAAAGCAGCCATTGCATTCTCTAAGTCACCTTTATTATAAAGAAGTAATCCGACATATAGTGCGTTCATAGCTTTTTCATACGGATCACCCTTATAAGCTTTTGCGTCTTCAGAAGCAGTCAAGCCTACAGCTTTACGCTCTAGCGCCTTAAAAGCTGTAATATTATTCATTAAATAATGAGCATTTAAAAAAACATCTAACGCTTTATCATAATCTCCTTGGGCCAAATATATCGAGCCTAATTGATTACACCACAAAGCATACTCTTTATTCTTTAAACTAGCAGCCTCTTCATATGTTTTTGTTATATTAGTAAAATCACCTGATTGAAAAGAATACCTAGTATTGCCTATGCTCTCAAATGAATACTTATTTACACTAGCACAAGAAACTAATGACAAACTGAAACAAACTATTATAAAAAACTTAATTATTTTAATAGACATAATTTTTAATAGAAGATTTACCAAATATTGTATTACGAAGAGTTACCCATCCCAACCTAATTAAAGCGATAAATCGCTCCTAGCATGATTAATCGCTACTGCAAAATTAAGGTTTTGACCTTCACCAAAACTAGCAGAGGTAATTCCTATAACCTCTCCATTCATATTGAACAAAGCACCGCCACTGCTTCCAGAAGAAATAGGAGCACTAATCTGTATAAGTTTCGTTCCATTTACATCTCTTATAGCACTGATTAAACCATCAGAAACGGTGTTTTCAAGACCTTCAGGATTACCAATTGCAACAACTCGCTCTCCAACAGCAACCTGATCTGAATCTCCCAAAACCACTGCCGTAAAATTACCAATTTCATCAATCTTTAATAATGCTAAATCTCGAATTGTATCATTCTTAACAACCTTAACATTCGAATAAACACGATTATCAGCAATAAACTTTACTGTTACTGTCTCGCTCGTGTTAATTACATGAGAATTTGTCAAAATTAACCCATCTGAACTAACAACAAATCCACTCCCCATGCTCGATTGCGTTTGGATAAGAACAACTGACTTTCCATAAGCTTCAACAATGTTCTCGGCTGAAGATACGGTTAAACTTTTCTTAACAAGCTTACCTGAAGAGCCAAGCGCTGATACTCCTTCTCGCTTTGAAACATTGCCACCAAAGATTTTATTCCAAAGGTTTATTTCATTATCTTTGTTAGCTTCAACACGCTTTGCTGAAATAATATCACCCTCTTTGATGGGAACTATCGGATCTAGAGATTTAGCTAAAGACAATTTATTCTCCAAAACATCTATAATTTTAATTTTATTAATTTCAGTTTGTTTATATCCGAGAATAGAACCCGAGGTTTTATCTTTAATTGGTTCATCTAGACGAATTACAGAAAAAACATCATTCTTTTCAATATTATCATCTAGACCCGCATTTATATACACACCCTTACTGTCTACTTGAACAACTCTACAGGTCCAGGCACCAACATTAATATCATTAGTTAAGATATTAACTGCTTCTGCTAACGCATCTTGCAAATTATTCTTCTGACCAGTCCCAGTCGCAATAATAGAGCCTGTATTAATATCTACTAAACGTAAAGCTGTTGTATATTGGCTTGCTCCAAATTTTTCTCCCTTCTTGTTAGGAAGAATATCACCAAGTAGAATATACTGCACCCCATAAATATTACCTAATTGATTAATCGAATCTTTTTTAACCCAATCTGATTTTTCAAACTGGATTTCACGAACTAGCTGATTTACTTCTTTTCTCTCAATAACATCAAATTTATTTGATTTTTTTAATAAATCCGATAACATTCCTGCTGCAAGATTAACTTTCGATTCTTCTGGTTTTGGTAAATTTGGAGTCCCAATATTAAGATTGTATGTTTTCGATCCTTCTTCTACCTTCTTTTCAATTTTATTAAAAGAACTACCCGGGATATCAATTGTTTCACCGAAACTTCCAATAGCTACTCGATATTTTGCACTTTGCTCTTTAATTTGACTTAATTTTTTATGATAATATTCGAATTCTTTTTTTTCCCCCTCTGCAGCATTAGCAATATTCTGAAAAATAAATACCAATAGCAAAAAAGCAAAAAATGTAACAAAAATTAAGTTTTTTTTCATGCATAACTCCTTTTTCTACTTATTGAGCATTACGAATACGAATTGTATAATCTTTAGCCTTAGTAGTAAAAGCTGTGGTTCGATACCCATATGTAGAATATGAGGGAATCAAAATAAGTTCCCAATTCGTATCATCGCCAATCTGAAAACCTTTATCATCACGAAAAACAGTCTGAACCTGTAACCTTAAAAGTTCTTTCTTCATATTACGGATTTCACAATAAACCTTAAGACGATTGTCTTCAGTTACATCTGTTTTCTGAGTCAAAACAACAATACGTTTAGAAGCGAACTGATTATCCAAATCCTTATCCATAACAACCACTTTCGATATTCTTTCTTTATCCTGATTAACACTATACGGAATAGAATTATACGGTCCTGCAGCACAACCACTCAAAAGAGAGATACCTACTACAAGAAATATAATAGAAAACAAATTTGACATATTTAGCTCCTTATCGTTTAATGTTATTGGTAGGCAACACCTGCTTCACCAACCCTTTTAATTTCATAAGAATCTTCCCAAACAATATCACTTGTTTCAGCATCAATTAACTGAAAAGACATCAAAATATAATCAGACCGATTATTACTTACTGCTTTTGATAATCCAGTAAATTCCCCAGTTAAATAAAAATCAACACCATAAAGATCGCCCTCTTTGCTAGCAGTCACTAAGTTCTTCCTCTTAGCTTCACGTTCTTTTAATATATCATCCATGCGATCCCTAGCAAGAAAACGCACTTTCCCAGTAGCATTCTTATTCAATTCAATACGGATCTTTTGAGTAAAAATATCCTTATTAATTATAAATCTAGTATTATTTTTAATTGGTAGAAGAGCTACACGAGGAGTTCCTTTGGCATTCATAATTTCTGGTACCTCCAAAATGGAGATAGCCATTTTTCTTGCAGCTGTGAGAACATCAGTAGATTCAATTCCTGTTCCACCTAAAGCATCATCATTATCGGGTAGAATTACATTCGAATGTGAAACTGGGACGCTAGCACATGAAGACAAGGTTACTGTAAATAAAACTAACAACAATAGTTTAAAATACTTCATTTCTTTCCCCTTTCATAATATTATAACTTTAATAAAAATTTAACTACTAAAACAAAAAAACAACTCCTCTTGAAAGTTGTTTATAATTATCCGATTAAATATGACGTCACTACGTCTCCTTTATATATTGTATAATTATCTCTCCAAAAGACTATAATTGCAAGCATTTTAACTAATAATGGCCATGCCATCTTACTCTTAATTATAAATAAAAAGGGCTGAACAATTAAGTCCAGCCCTTAACTTGAAACTAGGATTTTATATTACTTATTATCTGTATATCGAATAGCTACTCCACTAGACCAATAATACCCATTAGGAGCAAGCCCTGAGGATATTAAGATCACCGCATTAGCCCCAAGCGGCGCAGATTTAGCTCTTAAAGAATTATGCATTTTCGCTACTTGTCCTGGGGCCCAATTTGCAGTAGTTACCGTAGCAAGTTCAATGAAGCTACGCTCTGGCCTAAGCACTAGGATTTCGATCTCATCCGGATCTGTCGGAGCAGAATACCCTTTAGCAGTTTTAGTTATATAAACAGTTGCACAACCACTTACCATTAAAAATATAAACAAGAGACCAAAAGAACATAATTTTTTCATAACAATTTCTCCTTTTGTTATTCTGTTCTATATTTTATCGCAGTACCAATGAAACCAGTACAACTATTTGAATATCTATCTTTTTCTGCCCAAATCTCTGAAGTAGAATATGAGCCACCAGTACATGTCACAATTACAGCGTCAGCTCCAGCTTCTGCTGCTCTTTTCTGAAGATAGTCAAAAGAGGCTCCTGATGCTTGTAAATCTGCAATTACCATATAAGGCCGTTTCGGTACAGCTTGCAACACTTCAACTTCACTAACATTTTTCGGAGGAAGCTGTTCTTTTAAATAATATCTATTCGCTTCATTTGTTACACATCCAGCTAAAAAACAAATAAAAAGTAACAACAATCCAAGTTTAGTTTTCATTTATTCTCTCCTCTTTTACTTAACTTTATTATTGTACATAAATCCTAAAATTGCAAGCAATTTAATGAACGGGTTCAAAAATAACAAGGCTGGTAGCTTGGGGGTGGGCGTGACTTAACCTAAAAAAGAATGCTTAGGTGTCCAAAAAGTGTCCACTTGTTATAATAAATACCATAAATATCCAGAAACATCTATAAACAATAAAACTCCGTAAATAATTAGCGGGGTTTACAGGAATTAACTATATTTGCTTTTTATATTACCGTCAATCAGGATCTTTTAGCTTGCCGTTAAGTCAGATCTTCTATCGGCAGCAAAAATGCTTTAGCTCCTTCAACTCCGATATTCTTACGCAGCTGCCTGACCGCCGCAATGATTTTTTTGGCCGCTTCATCTTCCGTAGCCAGATACAAAATATTATTTAATCCGGGCCAGATGTCCGTCCCCAAATGTATTCCGCTAGTTGTCCCGCGTCCAAAGACCCCGGACTGCTTGGTGTAATTTTTTTGCCCGGCGCTAGCCAGAATCTCCATCAACTCATTATCCAACGCTTCATTATAAACGATCATCACCATTTTCATTCTTTAATTACCTCCGGAGAAACTGCCTTGCGGTGAAAAACCGCATAAAGCGTAGGTACAAACAACAAAGTTACCAAGGTTGAGACGGTTAAGCCTCCGATCATAGTGATCCCCAGCGGCTGCCAAACCTCCGAGCCTTGCCCGCGGGAAAGCGCCAAAGGCAATAACCCGGCGATCGTGGTAATTGTAGTCATTAAGATCGGGCGCAACCGGTCCCTACCGCCGATAGTCACCGCCTCATACATAGAATATCCGCGCGCACGCAACATAATAATATAACTTATCAAAACAATGGCATTATTGACCACAATACCCATCAACATAACGATCCCTAAGAAAGTATTAATACTTAAGGTCGTGCCGGTCAGAACAAATCCTAAAATTACACCGATAAAAGTAAACGGTATGGCAAACATAATAATAAATGGATCAAGCAGCGACTCAAATTGCGCCGCCATGACCATATAAACCAACGCAATCCCTAAAACCAATAACAACGTAAGATCGCGGAAGGCCTTCTTCTGCTCTTCGGCTTCCCCGCCGATATTGATCATTACCCCGGGAGGTAAAACTAATTTACTGATCTCCAAATTCAGATCATCGACAATTTTACCGCTTGAGCGCTGATAAGCATTGCACTGCACCCTGACCATTCTTTCCCGATTCTTGCGCTCAATCTTATCCGGGCCACTGGCTTCATAAATTTTAGCGATATTACTTAATTTAATCTGCGGCCGGGAGACTCCGGAGCGGCTGGCCAAATTCTCTAATCCCACAAAAGGCGTATTATCTTCCGGAAGCGGCGCCACAATCGTTAAATTTTCCACATCTTCAAGTTTAGTCCGGGAGTCATCTTCCAGGCGGACATAAATATCATAGGTCTTGCCGTTCTCCCGGTATTTTGTCGCCGTAGAGCCTTGGATAAAAGTTTTTAAAGTTGTAGCGATCGTGGTCATATCCAGACCTAACCCGGCGGCTTTTTCCCGGTCGATATCGATCTTTAACTCCGGACTGTTGGCTTCCCGTGAGATGCTAACATCAACTGCTCCGGGGATCTTCTCCATAATCGTTTTAATTTTTGCCGCTAGAGCATTGGTATCGGCAAAAGAATTACCAATGATCTCCAATTGTATCGCCTTGCCTCCGGTGCCGGTGATTAACCGACCTAGAGGATTTCCGGTTGAAACATCCGTCCTTAAAACTCCGGGGATCAGTTTAATTTTATTTCTGATCGCCTGGCCTACTTCTTTGACCGAACGCTTTCTTTTATCTTTGGCGATAAGTTTGGCGCCGGCTGAAATAATATGCGTCCCGCTTGAGCCACCGACCATCCTGCCCACCCCGCTAACCTGGCCGCAGCGGGAATAATAATATTTTGCTTCCGGAGCTTCTTGATCAAAGATCTCTTCGATCCGCTTGGCGATTTTATCCGATTCTTCGATCCGCGTACCGATCGGTAGATTAATCGTGATCCGCAGGTCACCGGTATCTTCTTCCGGCATAAACTCATTGCCTACAAACGGAATTAAAAACATACTAAAAATAAAAGCCCCGACAAATCCGATCAAGATCAATTTTTTATGGCGCAAAGAAAATCCCAAAGCCCGCTGGTAAAAAGCCTCCAAGCTTTTAAAACAATATTCAGAAAAATTATAGAGTTTTATGAATAATTCCGATTTTTTACGCCGATGGTCAAAACCAAGCCATTGCGCACAAAGCATCGGGGTAAAAGTCGTCGCCGTAAACAAAGATGCCGTTAGAGTGACAATAATGATCATCGCCAGGCCGCCAAAGATAATCCCCACCACGCCGGGAATAAACAACATCGGCATAAAAACCACGATCGTTGTTAATGTAGAGGCAGCCACAGAGCGGAACATCTCCGAGGCCCCAAAGATCGCCGCTTCCGAAGTCCGATTGCCCCGGTCTAATCTTTTTAAAACATTATCCACAATGACAATCGCATTATCCACGACCATGCCTGTGGCGATCGCCAGAGATGAAAGGGTGATCGTATTGATCGTCCCTTTGCTTAAAAATAAATAAATAAAAGCGATTAAAAGCGAAAAAGGTATGGTTAAGGCCACGACTAAACTCGGGGCCAGCGACCGGAAGAAAAACCAGGCGACCATAATCACCATGATAATCCCCAGCCAAACCGAGAATTTCAACGAATCCAACGAATTGATAATATCTTCGGAGGTATCAAAAATAGTTTTTACTTTAACATCGGCGGGCAAGATCTTAATTAATTGCTGCATTTTATCCTTCACTAGCTTTGCCACTTCTACCGAATTGGTGCCGCTCTGCTTTTGCACCATCATCATGATCCCCGGCTGCTTGTTAAAACGCACTAAGCTATCGACTTCTTTAAAACTATCTTCGATCCGCGCCACATCCTTTAAATAAATCGGGGTGCCATTGCGTTTGCCTAAAATTATCAGGTTGATCTCTTCCGGGCGCATAAACTCACCCGGCAGGCGGACCAGATAATCCGTTAATCCGGTTTTTAATCCTCCGACCGGCTGGGTAATGTTTTCCTGTTTTAATTTATTTTGAATATCTAAAACCGAAAACCCGTATCCTTCCAGGCGCTGGCGGTTGATCCAGATATTGATCTGCCGCTGCATCCCCCCGCCGTTGATCTGCACCGTACCTACCCCGGGCAGCTGCCTTAAAGCATCGCCGATCTTTTTGTCCACCAGATCATAGAGTTCGGCATAACTATGCTCGGCGGTGATCCCAAAATAAATGATCGGAATATTGGCGGTATTAAATTTAAAAATAAAAGGATTGTCCATTTCATCCGGGATATCCGGCAGGAAACGCTTGGCCAATTCAATCCGGTCGCGCACATCGTTGGAAGCTTCATCCAGGTTAGTCCCCCAGATAAACTTTAAGGTGATCATTGAGCTGCCTTCCGAAGAAGTGGAGGTGATCTTTTCTAAACCCGGGGTTGTCCCCAGCTGGTTTTCTAACTCTTCGGTAACATTGGTCTCTACATCTTCACTTCCGGCGCCCGGATAAGAAGAGATAACGGTGATCGACGGCGGCTCGATCTCCGGCATCATATCAATTCCCAGGCGGCTTAGCGAATAAAGCGCTAAGATAATAATCGCCGAAAAGATCATTAAATTGGTAACCGGTTTTTTAACGCCGAATTCAGGCAGGCTCATTCTTTCTCCTCTTCCGGGATAACCGACGCCCCGTCATATAAAAGCTGCTGGCCCATAATAACCACCGCTTCACCATCGGCTAACCCCTGGCGCACCTCAAAATATGCCCCCTGACGGATCCCTAAACTTATTTTTTTTAATTTTGCTTTTTTATCTGAGATAACAAAAACATAATTATCCGGATCATGCCCCATCACCGCTTCCCTAAGAATAACCGGAATGTTCTTGCGTGACTCAATCACCAGCTGCACTTTGGCAAACATCCCGGATTTTAAACGATGCTCCTGATTATCCACGGTTATCTCTACCGGAGCGGTACGCGTAGATAGATCAACTACCGGGCTAACCTTAGTCACCTGGCCGATAAATTCTTCCTGCGGATAGCTGTCTACGCTAATTTTAGCCTGCTGGCCCAGCATTATCTTAGGTAAATATTTTTCCGGGATATCCAGCGCGATTTTTACTTTTTCTGCGCTGACGACAAATGCTATCGCAGTATTCGGGTTAACATTTTCTCCCAGGTCCACATAGACCCTGCCTAAAATACCGGTCAGTGTACTTTCTACGGGAGCTTTTTGGAATTTAAGCCCCACCTCATCCCGGTCGATATAACAAATCGCTTCTCCTTTTTTGATCGGCGACCCGTCTTCTTTTACTTTTTCGATAATTTTTCCGCTGACTTTCGGATAGATGACCGCTTCATCAAAGGCCTTGATATCTCCGGAATAATCCAATGTCTGCGCCAGATCCTGCAATTTTATCGTTTCGATCTTTACCGGGATCGCTTCGGCGGATTTTTCTTTAGGCTTATCCCCGGCACATCCGGCCAAGGCAAATACGCAACCAATCAATAAGATCAACTTTTTATATTTCATCAAAACCTCCCGTAGCTTTATCAAAATTAAATTTGGCAATTACATAATCATAGATCGCCTGTTCCTGATTAAAAGATGCAACCTTATATTTTAAACCGGCATCGTCATCGGCTAGCGAACTAATTAATCCTTGAGTATATCTTGCTTTGGCAGTTTCTAAATTATTTTTATACAAGGTAATATCGGCTTGACTGGCGTTGATCTGCTCGATGGCGCTCTTTAAAGACAAATAAGTATCTTTAACTTCCAAAGCAATATCGCCAGAAAGCTTGGCCTGGCCCAGCTGCGTCCTTTTTAGGTCAACCAGCGCCTGCTCGACCAAAGCCTTGGTCTGCCAACCGTCGAAGATCGGCCAGGAGAAAGTGATCCCGGCGACATTATAATCATTCCAATCGCGGGTATTCACCGTTGTCGTCGGAGATCCTTTAGAACGGCCGTAATAATCCCAGGAGGCATAAATTGAAGGCCGGCCTCCAGCCGCGGCAACTTTAACCGCGCTTTGATCGGCTTTAAGTTGAGATTGCAATTGTTTGATCTCCGGGCGGTTCTGCATCGCTTTTAAAAAACCTTCCTCAAAAGCGACATCTTTGGGAAGATATTTAAGTTCCGTGCTGGGCGAAATTAAAATGTCTTTATCTAATGCCAATAGATTATTTAATAGCGCGGCGGCGGATTGCGCCTGGCTTTTTGAAGCAACATAGGCCTGCTCAACATTGGCTAAAGCCGCTTGAGCCTGCAAAATATCGGTTTGCGAGGCCTGTCCTTTTTGATAAAGCGCCTCAATATGTTCTAAGTGCTGGCGGCTATTCTCTAAGATTGCCTGATTTAACTGCACAAAAGAGTTGGCAAGTTTTAAAGTATAATAAGCGCGGGAAAAATTAAAGATCATCTCCAATTTTGTTTTATCTAAAATTGCCTGCGTCACTTCCATTTGGTATTGGCTGTATTTAATGCTATTGACCACCAACCCGCCGCGATAAAGATACTGCCGGATACTTAATTGCGAAGTATGCTCTTGAATATTTTTAGTATAAAGCCCGGAGGTATAAAACCAGTTATAAGTAAAATCGACTGTCGGAAAGATCCCGGCTTGAGCCGAAGATATGGCAAATTTAGCTTTTTTGACATCCTCGGCTTTAATTAAAATTTCACGGTTATCGCGCAGACCGATGGCTACCGCTTCATTAAAACTAAGCGTGATCTCTTCGGCATAAGCAGCCAAAGAAATAAAACAAAACAATAAAACTAAACCGGCAACGCGTTTCATTAGTGGCTTTCTTCTTTATCCAGGATATCTTTAACCTGCATTAAGATACGTAAATACTCTCCCCGGTCCTCTTCAGAGATCTGGCCGAAGATCTTGGTGACTGATTCGGTACGCTGATGATTTATTTTTTTTAAGATCCCCGCGCCTTTGCTGGTTAAATTAATTTTAACGATCCGGCGGTCGGCGGGATCATACTCTCTTTGCACATACCCTAAGATCACCAGGCGTTGCACGATCCCGGTGGCTGCTGCAGTGCTGGCGCGCATAAACTTCGCCAGATCCGTCATCTTCGAAGCCCCCTGGCGGCTAAGCTGCTCTAAGACCATTAACTGCGGAAAAGTGATCTTGCCCTGGCAAACATCATTATTCTGCCGGCGCATAAAACCTTTCATAATCTCCGGCATAATCTGGTTCATTTTTTGCGTAAAATCGGTGATCGATATTCTGGTCATAGTTAGCCCTCTTAATAATTAACTACATTGATTATTAACCACATTAACAATATGCCATAAAAAAACTGCTCTGTCAAGAGCTTAAACTAATTTAATGATTAATTATTTTATCACCCTAAAGCCCCGGGGGCTCTTTATGCCATTGATAGCCGCCAACCGCGTCTTGATATCCGCGGTCAAACAATGCGCGCATCTCTTTAGGGTCAAACTCTTCTTTTTGCGGCGGCCGGAAATCCCCCGGAATATAGGCTAGATTAAAATCGTTACCCCGTCTTTGCATAAAAACATAAATTCGATATAAATCCCCGACTCCTTGATTATTAATGATCGTATCTAACGACTGATTGGCGATCGAGACTAAATTGCCGCTGACGACTTTATAAGCAGGCTGCACGTAACCGTTACGGATAATATAATACTGGCCTTTGATCCTGGAAGAATCCAACTTTTGCGCCTTAGCCAGGCTTTCGACGCCGTGCATTAGGCTAAACAAAGTAAAGACCTGAGTGACCGTGCCACCGTCGACATGCATCTCATCGTAATTTTTACCGTTGGCCTGCACCTGAATATAAACCGGAGGAAACATGATCGGGATCGCCGCGGAAGCCAGGATAACTTTTCTAAAAAGATCGTAATCTTTACGGCAGGCAATCGCCCCCATATCCCAAACGACTAATTTCTGGGCGTCCAGGTAAGTCGTCCCGGTAAAAAGCCTGCGGCCACGACGATGCTCCTGAGCAATTTTATCGATAATCTCATTAGTGATATATTTCTCAAGCGTTCTTTTTAGCGGTTGATTGCTGGCAAAAGAATCGCTAAATAAGGTCGCCAGCGGCCGCTTCATCCTCATCACATCTTTAGTTGATAGCTTCGTATAAATATCCTCAATAGTATGATCATATTCTTTTCCCAAGAAAACAAACGGAGCAATGATCGAGCCGGTAGAAACTCCGGTGACCGCTTTAAATTTTGGGCGCGTTCCTTGAGCCGCCCAGCCTTTTAAAAGCCCGGCCCCGTAGGCGCCGTTAGCCGCCCCGCCTGAGATCGCCAATACCGCATATACCCGGTTGCCTTGAGCATCAAGAGCATAATTCCCGGGCTGATCGTGCAAGATAGAATTGATCATACTCTGGCTGATCTGCGCGTTATCGACCCCGACGACCTCGCGGATCTCCGGCATATCGGCAAGTTGAGCCTGGCCGATCAAATTTTGCGGCAGAGGATTTCTAATTGTTGCACATCCGGATAAGATCGAGCAAATTAATAAACAAAAAATTTTTAAATTATTTTTTTTCATTTTTAGCTCTTTCATTTAATTAGATCGATCTAATAATTATCTTTCTTCCAAACCGACTTTTTCTTCAACCTCTTTTAACCGCTTTCTTAGTTCTCCGCTTTTAATCCTCTCTCTTGCGGCGCCAGATTCAAAGATTACCGGATGATCAGTCTCAGAGTTGCGCGCAGCTGTAACCTGCACCATCTGAGATTGAGTATTATTACGCGGGTTTTGATCCTCTTGATGATCTAAAGAGGCATTTATCCTCTGCCGTTTATCTTTACGCGGCGTCCAGGAAAATTTTATCCTTTCCTGCCCCTGTGCCCGTAAATTAAATGGCTTACGGTCTTTAAAACCATCCTCAGTTTCAAAATTTAAAACAACCTCTTTGGCCTCACGATCGGAATTATTTTTCACAATGATCTCAAGATCGCATTTTTTTTCTACGATTATCTCCCGCGGCAAGCGGATATCTACAATTTCTAGATCGATTGGTTTGGGCTCAACCGCAGTAGTTATAGATGCAACTGTATTTCTACGCGCCGCTGATCTGTTCTCCCGTTCCCGAGCAATTTCTTTATCCAGATTAGCCCGAATAGCAGATCCGGTGCCTTGACCGCCGCCGGCAGGCTGAGATCCTCCCCCGGTTGTCGAGGGAGTTGTCGTTGCCGCCGAAGTCGGCGTTGCAGCTGTTGTTTGCGCTACAGCTACAGCCGCCGGAATATTTGCCGAATAAACCGGGCTCTGTCCGCCTGCCCGGTCGCCATAAGTGACATAAAGTTTAGTCGCCGCTAAATTCCCTTCCAAACTTATTTGTTTATTGCTTTCCATCTGCATCCAGGATGTCCAATTTACGCCATCAAAAGAAAGCGCCATCTGATTAACCGCGATCGCCCAAGGAGAAAATGCCGAAAAATTAACCGATAAATTATTCCCGGTGCGCCCGGCAATGGTAATGCTCCCGGAAGGCGCGGGCGGATTAGTATAATTGGTATCTATAACCGCCGGGGCAGGTAAATTACCGGAAGTTGTCCCGATACCTGCCGCCTGCAATTGGATCGTCGCGGTAATATTTGCCGATAAATTATCCGCGGCATCTTTTAATTGCAGATAAACGGTTTTGGCTCCGGCGCCGTCACTTAACTGCCAGGCAAAATCCCTAGAGACCGATGGATGCGGTTGATCATCACCAAACGCCGCGCTATACCAGATACTCCAGGTTGACCCATCATTAGAAACTCTCATCCGGTAGACTCCGCTGCCACCGGAATTGTCATTTCCATTAATATGTAATGATACGCCTTTATCTACGGTTGATTGCGCGCCATCATTTATGGTTAAACTTCCGGTAGGAGCGATATGATCATTTAAGCTAGCAATCGAACCGATGGTAATGGTTTTAGTCGTTTCCGCAACGCGATCATTTTGATCAACCGCACGTAAAGTTAAAGTGTAAGTTCCTTGCACATTGTAAATATGATAGTGGCTACCCGTCCAAGTTAATTTTCCGGCGAGTAATCCCGCATCAAGATCCAGATCCATCCCCCGGTTATCGCCAAAAGTTAAAGTAATTCTTTTAAACGGTGCGCTAGTAGTGGCAGTAAAAGAAAAACTTGCCGGAATATTCACCGCTCCTTGATTACTACCTAAGGTTAAACTTACCTGCGGAGGAGTTAATTGCACCACTTCAAAAGGCTTCTCTGTACGCAGCGACCAAATATCTTTGTCCCCGGATTTTAAATGCACCTCGAAACCAATCTTATATGTTCCGGCTTCCTCAAAAGTTTTTCTAAAAGTTCCCGGAAAAGCAGTATCATAAGTCGTCGTCTGCCAGGCTCCGTTATTTTTAGAAAAACTTATTTTATATCCGATAAATTGAGAAATTGCTTTTAAAGGTGAGGCAATATTATTGTCCACCGCCGAAAGATGAAAAATAATCTCTCCGCCTTTTTCAACGGTAGGGATTAAGCGACCATCAACAGCTTTAGAATTGGTATAAACTGCTACCGCCGCCGTGGGTTTTTCCAACTGCACAACATTAGTGCTGGGTATCACCGTTATAGTCATTGTATTACTGAATAGCTGATCACTATTATTTCCAGTAATAATATAGCGATCGGTGGCCACCGCCTTAATTACCACAGTACCTAAGCCACAATATGCGCTGATATCAACTCTTGCCTTTCCGTTTGAATCGCTAGTTCCATACCCGCATCCAGAACGCAGCCCCGTTTGCGAAAATTTAAGCGCAGCTGTACCAGTTGAAGAAACCACTTCGAAACGAACCGGGATATTAGGCATAAATTCGCCGGTTGAATTTTTCACTGTGGCCACCAGCGTTGCTTTTTCATTAGGCCCAGGAGAACCGGAAGCCGAGCCACAACATTCAATTGACGTCTGCGGCTCAACCGCCAACGTAATACTCTGACTCCATAAAGGTATCGCCACTACTTCAAATTTATTTTCCTGATTATATTTATTCCAATCCATCTGCGGTTTAAAAACCGACGGCTTTAAAGTAAAACCATCGCAACTGACCGTTAATGTTTCATTGGCCTCGAATACCGGTATGCCTACACTATTATTTCGGTCTAGCCCGGTAAAAAATTGCGCTCCATTTTGACGTTTCACGCTAATCCGCGCGGGTACCGGAATATTTCCGCTCTTTTTAAAATTTAAAGTTATCTTGCCATGCGACGCTTCAAACTGAGCTTTTATATCTACCGGAAAAACCGTCTCCTGCCCGACAATTTTAACTATTGGCAAAAAATTAAAACCAGTTTTGTTAGCAGAAACCGTTAACTCGTTACCCTTAAGCACTTTGGGCAAACTATATTGCCCCTGACTATTAGTCGCTACCCAAGCATCTTGACTAGTGGTCGCATGTACCTCTGCTCCCTCGATGGGATTATTCTGCAGATCCAAAACGCGGCCAAAAACAGCAATATAATTTTCCGCTTTACCGATAAGTTTTATTTTATATCCAGTTTTATCATCTATAAACTTCACGTCCCAATTAGGATAATTTTGCTCCGCAGGCATAACCGTCATATTTTTAGGCTTAGCATTCGTTGCCTGACCCCTATAGAATGCATCATAAAAACTTCCATCCGGACCAGTAGTCGTGGATTTTTGTTTTTTACCTTCATAATATAAATCAACTTGCGCTCCGGATACCCCTACCGCTGGATCACCGGTCACCACCATTCCTAAAAATGGGATAAAAACCAACTGATCAGTAGTCTCCACAGTAAACCAGGGCTTATCTTCATCGCGCGCGGCGACCGCATGCTCTTTTTCAAAATATCTACCGATATCCTCCGTCAATATCCCAGTTCTTAGCTCTACCGGAATATAATTAGCCGAAATTCCCAACTCAACATTACTTAATTCTTTATAATGATATTTGGCGCTGGTAACTTTTAAAGTCACGCTTTTTAATGGCGGACAATCTTGTGGTAGACGAGCATTAATCACTCTCTCTAAACCGTCAGTAGAAAATGTTAGATTTGGTTCAATCACCTCTAAATTTAACGTTTCCCCCGACATCGTCTTAGCGGTAGCGGCAAAAGAAATGTCCAGCGAGCGGTCATAAGTGGTCGAAGTGGCTAAAACTCCGATTTCCATTTCATCAAAAATCTTTTCTACTAAACTATCCGAAGCCTCTTTGGCCGCCGCGCTCCCGGCTTCTTTGCCGATTTTTTCACTAATTTTCTCTACCAAGCCTATCACCACGCCAGGAATATCGGAAACATTTACCGTATCAGAATAATCTATTTTTTCGCTACCCAACCCGTCTTTTTTTACCGCATCAATTTCAACCGCCACATCCGTGACATTTATACCCACTACATTATTTTTCCATTTATTATTCCATTTTAAATCGACGCCCAAATCCATCCGTGCGCCAAACTGCCGGCAAAAACGCGAACGATCAGTCTCAATTTTAATACTGCCCAAAGGAACCACTCCCCCTTGTAATTGCCCGGTAGAAGAAACAGATGCTCCTTTTAAATAACCCGATTGGATATTAGCGTTATAATTATTTAAATCGTCCTTGGTAAAACTCCAGGTGAGTTTTATATCTGCTTCGAAGCGATTATTCTGACTGGGCACCCAAAAAGTATCGATGCTAAAACCTGCGCCTACGGAGACATTTTGAAAAGGAATGGCAAATTGTTGCTTTTGCTTATCTTTTTCGGCTTGGATTACCTGTTGAGAAACGGAAGTTTGAGTCGCACCGGTTGAAACGCTTCCAGAGGGAACCTGGGTCGTAAAAACAACCACCCCGGTATTTTCTGCAGTTGGTGAATTCGCAGTAGTGATACTAACGGTATTTGCGCCTTGCGGCGAAGTAGTATATCCGGAAACAGGAGCGTTACTAGCAACGTTAAAAAACGAATCCATAGTTTTTTTTAGCAAAGGCTCAGCGATACCGGCAAATACTCCGCTAATAAAATCCGTGGAAACGCGTTTGTGACTAGAAACATTTGAGATTTGAATCTCACCTTCTACAAATTTAAGCGTCTTAACCGTACCAGTCGACGGTGCAGGACCAGCAGAAACTAAAGTAGTAAACGCCATATATAAAACAACAAACCAAATTGTTTTAATATTACGCATAATTAGCCTCCGGAATAGTAGCGTTTAAAAAAACGGGTTTTTGCCTCTAATGTAGAGCAGCTTAAGCTTTTGATTGCGATTTATAAAAACAAACTGGCAGGAACCTTCGGATTTAGCAAAACTTCCTAAATTATCTGACGATTTTTTAAACCAATGTAGGCGTACGCTAACCTGATCTTTATTCATTAAAACAGTATCAATAACCATCATTAGTTCAAGATCTTTAAAAGAGTTAAAATAATTTTCTAAATTAGATTGAAAACTAAGTTTATTTTCGAAATCTTTATCTAATAAATCCGTAAAACCCGGTAAGTCTTTTAATTCATAAGCAGATTTAAGACTAGCGATCGATTGATCAACTTGGACCCTGGTTTGGCTATCTAAAGATGTCGTAGAAGCATTCTTAGGCGCCGAAGCCATGCCTAAAGAAAATAAAATTAAAAAAAGTACTGCTAATAATCTTAATCTTTCAACAAAATTACAGCAAAGTCGCACTATATTCATTATTAGTCTGGACTCCATTAACCTGTTCAACAATAACTTTCCCTGTAGGAGACGAACCATAACCATTATAATATCCTTGTTTGCTAACTGTAGTTTGTTCTCCTGCAGCCAGGCTTGAAATATTATCTGTATGAAATAAAACACTGTTACTATATATCTTTACCTGAATATTGCTAGCACTCACAGTACCATTATTTTTTATAGTAGCAATTACGGTAGGAGGAAGTGCGCCAGCCCCGCCATTAACAAGGCTAATTGGTTGCACAACCGGCTGCGCTACAAGTAACGACGATCCGAATATCGTATTATTCCTTAATCCGGTAATTAACCAGCTTCCGCCCTCCTTATCAAAACGCATGGCGATATTAGCAGAAGTTTCGGTTAAATCATTACCATTGCGATCCTGATAATTTCTTTGCCAATAAACATTCCAGATTGCTCCTTCTAGATCATCATCAAATGCCCTAGTATCAATACGATAAAACAAACGAATATTTTTATAATTATAAAAATCGTTTTGGATCGCCTGATCGAATTTTACTAAGTTTGGATATCGACTAGCAAATAGACTTAAAAAACGGTCACTATTTTCATTTTCATAAAAAGTTTTAAACTTTTCTAAAAGCTGAATAAGTTGGGCATCCGGTTTTTCTTTTTGATAGTTTATTCTTAAATTAGGCCTAAAGATCTGCACTCCTTTATCCTTATCCGTTAAAAGCATCTCTGGGAAAAAAACTTCATTGGATAAAGGATGATAACCATAAACAAAATAGCCTCGCTCTTCTTGCATCGGTAACCAAGTCCTACCTTTATCCAAAGTTATTTCGGCTTTTTTATAATCTTCAGATGCAATGGAGAACACAATTCTACCAGCATCCAAATCATCAAAAAATAAATTTAAATTATCTCCCTCCTGTACTAGCTTATTATTTACTCTTAACTCCTGGGCAAAAGTTACCCCCATAAAAATAAAAAGCATAAATAAAGATAGCAATATTTTACGTAACATAATTTAAGCCTCCTTAAAATTTATATGTAAGGTTGGTGCGAATAAAATTTTCCGCATAATTTGTATCCCCACCAGTATAGGTATAACCCTTATGTTAATAGCTAACAATAAACGCTAAATCTTTAATTAAGTCCCTAGATATCGCAAAATAGTAATCTGTAACATTGCCATCTGAAGCATTAATATAATAATCATTGTCTCCAAAACTTACCTTACCTTCGAAAGTTAATGTGGAGGGGAAAACTAATTTTGCTCCTGCTACTGTATAGGTAAGAAAATCAGCTTTTTGCACCGATTTATATTCATCATGCACAACATTTTCGCTGACATTCCAAGATAATCTAGCCTGCTTAATATTGAAACCTCCGTCTAAGGCAAAAGTATAAGTATCCGTATTTCTCTCCTGATCCGCATTTACATGATCAATAATTATCCCTTTAGTGTACCCTAACGAAGCAAAGAGCATTCTAAAGTCTCTAGACAAATTAGTGCTATAAGTGTAAGTATTTTGATTAACCGTACGATCTTCGCTAACACGTTTACGCATATCAAAACCAAGATCCCAGTTAAGCTCTAAAGGTAAAGTAAAGGCTAATTTACCACCCGGATTAATCTGCTTAGTCGTCGTGGATTTACTTTTAGAGAGATTATCCCGGTTCATGTGCAAATAATGTGTGAACTTTGTTTTTAAAGGCAAAAACCACAAGCCATCAAAATTTAACTCTTCTAAATCTTGCGCAGCAAATCCTCCAGTAGTATTAAAGTTATTCCCCACCCAGCTGTAAAGTGAAGTTAAGCTATAATCTTTTAAATTTAAATCTAAACCTAGTTTGTAAGCATTATCCGCTTGGGTATGCTCAGCGCCATCGTTAATATTGGGATCAGTAAAACTTTGGGCAATTTCAGAATAAGCATCTAAATGTTGATTAATTTTATATCTACCGTCGACGCTAAAAACATTAACCATGATCGGATTAACCGAGGTGGTCATATAGGCAGGATCATCCCGTGCGCCACCGTAATTAAAATTAAGTGATAGCTTATCACTAAGTAAATCGTTTTCTAGGCGCGCACCCCAAACATATCTGCGCGAGGAAGAATCGTCTTGACGAGTCTCCCACAAATCTTCCCAACTAGAGATATCTAAACCGCCCACAACAATTAAGCGCGAACTTTTTTCATCACCTAAAGAAAATCTTAGACCTTTTAAAGCATTACCTAATGTATATTCGGAAAAGTTCTGATAAAAATCACCCACCAAGATCTCTTTGCCTGGAGCTTTTAAACCCATATACATGCGCTCAATACTAGCATTCTGACGGTCGATTAATCTATCATCCGTAAAACGATATTCGAAATTACCGAAAGCTTCCCATTCTTTTACAGGGATCTTGCTAAAATCAAATTTACCTTCATATAAGTAATCTGCTTGATTAGCCGGATAGAATGACCGCGAGGTGTCCCCACTGACATGATAATAAACTCCGGAAAGTGATTGTGTAGAATGAACTTCAGCTAAAGCTATGGAAGGAAGAAAAATTAAAGCAAGAAACAAAAACAACATGAGGTTGTTATTTTTCATTAACTCTCTTTGCTTAGAGATTAAAAGATTATTAATCCAATAATAGCAATAAAACTAACAATGTCAATTACTTTAAGAGTTAAAAATGCGCCTGGCAGGAGTTGAACCTGCAACAAATAGCTCCGAAGGCTATTGCTCTATCCAGTTGAGCTACAGGCGCGTTTAAAATTCTCAAACATTATCTACAGCTATCCAGTTGTCCCGTTTCTCTATACTTATATTAGAAACGGGATCCCGCCTAATCTTAAAGCACTGGCGGGAAGCTACAGGCGCGTTTAAAATTTTTGCATTAAACTATTTCAGCTTTATCGCCAAAAATCTCTTTGATCTGTTTTAATTTAACTTTATCAACACAAAGTACATTTTTCTCGGCGGTATTACGCACCGGAGAGTTTAATTGAATTTTATCCGGATTAATTTGCTCGATTACTTCTTTTAATCCTTCAATGTGTCTAAGATCATCATTAACACCGGCTACTAACATCACTTCAAGCCAAATTTTGCCTTTAAATTCTTTTCTTAAAGCAATTAGCCCGGCAATAATTTCATTTAATTTTAAACTGGCATCGGGCCGATCAATTTTTTTAAAGATCTCTGGATCAACCGCATCTAAAGAAGGAACAATTAAATCCGCAGACAATACCTCTTTACGCACTAAAGGGTCACCTAATAAAGTAGCATTGGTAATTACCGCGATACTGGCACCAGTAATTGTGCGCGCCTCTTCAATTAATTGACCCAGGGCTAAATTTAAAGTTGGCTCTCCAAATCCAGAAAAAGTGACAAATTTTAACTCTTTAAATTTCTTAGGATTATTTTGGATCCAAGATTTTAACTCTGAAATTATTGCCTCAGGCTTAGCATATTCTTTTCTTTCTGAGAAAGTGTTACCTACACTACCCCACTGACAATAAATGCAATCTAGGTTACAGACCTTCTCAGAGCTTAAGCTTAAACCTAAGGAGAGGCCTAGTCGGCGTGACTTTATTGGACCGTAAATGTATTTTAACATCACCTGTAATAATTAAGGCGCCACCTGAAAAGCGGCGCCTTAAAATTTTATTTTCCTTTTATAATTATTTAACGTCAATTACACAGTTATGCGTTCCTAAAGTATTGGCTACGCAGTTAGTGCAACGCGGATCATTAACCCAATTTCCATCGACGATAAACTTATACTCATATCTGCCCGGCTTTAAGGCGACCTTGACCTTCCAGCTACCCTTACTATCTTTTTTAGCCAACGCTTTTTTAGTGTTCCATTTGTTAAAACTTCCGGAAACCACTACCTCTTTGGCATGCGGAGCATAATACTCAAAAGCCGTTAATTTTGTTGCTGATTTTGCTGGCATATCTCCCCCTTTTTTAATAGCTTATTCTCACACTCCAAACAACTACTGTCAAGAAATTTTATACCGCCACAATCGCAATTCCCTTTTTATCCGCTAATTTAATACTTTCTGCTTGATCAATAAATAAAGTTTTGCCAGCTTCAAAGGCCAAACCTTTAGCTTTAGCCTTTATCAAATTCTTAATTGTATTCAATCCGATTACTGGAATATCAAAACGCATATCTTGATTGGGCTTACTCACCTTAACAATCACAATTTTGCCACGCCCAATTCTACCGGCACGGCGAATTAATTTATCAGTACCCTCAAAAGCTTCAACCGCAACAATAGCTTTCTCTTTTACCGCTACTGTTTGGCCAATATCAAGACTCGCCACCGCTTTAGCTAAAGTTAAACCAAAATAAATATCTTCCCAAGTATCAAAATCGGGTTCTTTTTTAGTTAGCGTGCCTTTTTTAGGCAAGTACTCTTCTACAAAAAGGGTGGAATCTAAAAGCGTAAGGCCAGCGGCTTCTAATTTTTTAGCTACTGCCCCAAACAAAGTATCGGTTTTTTTATCTTTTAAACTTTGTAAAATTTCTTTTAATTCCTGACTTTTATGAATCTCTTTACTAAATAAACGATGTGGACTAACTTGGCCGGCCATAATTACGCCGTCCACATTTTCAGCTTTTAATAAATCAAACATCTTAGAGAATTCCGCAAGCCCTAGCCAATGTATTTTATCGACGAGTTTTTTTAATTTGGGGGAGGTGTCGCCTTTGATGGCAATGGCCACAATCTGGCAACCTTTTTTGCGAGCGCTAGCTGCAAAAAGTAGGGGAAATTTTCTGTTTCCGGCAATTAGACCAATCTTTTTCATCAATTTAGCGACAAGAGCGGGCTAACCCACGCTCAGAGCTCTTAGCAAAATTAACTAAATAATTTATCTCTTCGCTTTTTTCTAACTCTTGCTCTACCTTTTCTAACGCATGCTTAATTAATAATCCAGAGTTAAAAATTATCTTATATGCCTGATCCAATTGCTTAATTGAGGCATTGGAAATTCCTTTACGTCTTAACCCAATTAAATTTAATCCATAAACTCGCGCTGGATGTCCGTCGCAAGTAGAGAATGGAGGAATATCTTGTACAACTTTAGAGCATCCGCCAATAATCGAAAGCATTCCGATGCGCACAAATTGATGAATCGCCACAATGCCACCGATCACCGCTTTATCTTCAATCGTCACATGGCCAGCTAAAGTGCTATTATTAGCTAAAACACAACCGTTACCCACTTGACAATCATGAGCCACATGTGAATAGGCCATCAATAAATTATTACTACCGACTACGGTCTTAGCCCCTTCTTTGGTCCCCGGATTAAGCGTACAATATTCACGAATAATATTATGATCACCGATTTCTAGAAATACTTTTTCATCTTTAAACTTAAGATCCTGTGGCCTGCTACCCACCACCGCTCCAGTAAATATTTCACAGGCTTTGCCAATAGTCGTATTTCCTTCAATTACGCAGTGTGCTCCAATTTTAGTATCAGCGCCAATCACAACATGATCACCAATACAACTAAATGGACCAACCGTAACAGTTGAATCTAATTTAGCTTTTGCAGAAATAATAGCTGTAGGATGAATATTCATAATTAATTACCCACTAAGGCAAACATTAAATCTGCTTCAGCAACCACTTTACCGTCGACAGAAGCCTTACCATGTACTGTGCCGATCTTAGAACGCATCTTTCCGGCTTCAACCTCAAAAACTAATTGGTCACCCGGAACGACCACTTTTCTAAATTTAGCATTATCAATAGCCATAAAAAAAGCTAATTTGCCTTTATTTTCTTCATTAGCCAACATCATTACTCCGCCCACTTGGGCCATCGCTTCAATAATAATTACCCCTGGCATTACCGGACGCCCTGGAAAATGACCTTGGAAAAAATATTCATTCATGCTGACATTTTTTATGCCTACCGCACGCTTACCTTTTTCTAAATGTGTAATTCGATCCACAAATAAGAATGGCTGTCGATGTGGCAAAATTTTCATAATCTCATTAACATCTAAAACGGTTTCCATATTAGCGGCTCCTTGTGAAGTTATTCTCTGTTGATGAATTAATTGTGCAATCTTCAAATTTAAAGAATGCCCACTTCTTAAAGCAATAACATGCCCGCAAATCGCACAACCCGATAAATAAAGATCCCCAATCAAATCTAAAATCTTATGCCTAACAAACTCATCGTTAAATCTAAGTTTATTCTTTATTACTCCTTCTTTACCTACCACTAAAGTATTCTCATAATTGGCACCTTGGCCTAAACCCTGATTTTGCAATTGTACTGCTTCGCTCTCTAAACAAAAAGTACGCGCCGGAGCAATCTGACTTTTAAAAGATTGTGCATTAATCACTAGCTCCAAAAACTGCGAAGATAATATCGGATGATCATAATTTAAAGTATAGGAAATTTTAAATTCCTTAGCCGGAACAATCGTAATCGAGCTTGTCCCGTCTTGAATAGTTATCGGCTCCTTAACTACATAAACATTCTTTTGTTTGGATTGCGCAAAAATACCTGCTTTTTCTAAAGCTTCTACAAAATTAAGCGCACTACCGTCTAATCCCGGAAGCTCGTTGCTGTCTAGCTGCACATCAATATTATCTATACCCAAACTAGATAATGCTGCCATCAGATGCTCGATCGTCTGTACTTCAGCCTGATCATTACCAATCGAAGAACGACGATTTAATTTCTGCGCTAAAAAAGATTCTACGTGCGCTTTTATTCTAGGAAAACCAGCAAGATCAGTACGAATAAAGGTGACTCCACTATCCACGGCTGCCGGTTTAAGCGTAACATTCACCGGATTTCCGGTATGGATACCGATCCCTTTTAAATTAACTTCTTTAGAAATTGTTTTTTGATTTTCCATTTATCTATTTAACTTGGCCTCAAGCTCTTCAATCTTTTTCTTTAATTCTTTAATTTGATCAAATAGCTTGGGTAAGTTCTGAAGGCTAGCATTGGCTCTTTGTGTCGTCATAAAAGGACGCGCCGGATATCCTGAAACCATCGTATCCGCCGGTACAGATTTTGCCACTCCAGACTGTGCAGTAACAATGGCATTATCACCAATATTTAAATGGCCAGCGATACCAACTTGACCACCTAAAATTACATTCTTTCCCACCATTGTACTACCGGCTACCCCGGCTTGAGCAACAATCAAAGTATTTTCACCAATCACTACATTATGACCAATTTGCACCAGATTATCAATTTTAGTACCTGAGCCAATCACTGTCTTATCAAAACGCGCTCGATCAATCGTAACATTGGCGCCGATCTCTACATCATCGCCAATTTCAACTGTTCCCACCTGCGGAATCTTATGATGTATATTTTTAATCGTGGCAAATCCAAAACCATCCGAACCAATCACCACACCCGAATGAATAATCACACGATTGCCAATACTTACTCTTTCGCGAATAGAAACATGCGGATAAATTAAAGCTTGTGCGCCAATCTTGGTATGATTACCAATATAACAGCCCGCATAAATTATTGTCTGATCACCAATAACCGCGTTATCCGCCACTACGGTATAAGGACCGATGGCAACGTCTTTGCCTAAAACGACATTCTTACCTAACACAACCGTTTGGTCAATGCCTTTTGGATGCCCAACTTCATCAGGCATGAACATCGTAATAATTTTAGCGAAAGCTAACGAAGGATTTTCAGTTAATATGATTGGTTTGGTTGTTTGCTGTGCTTCGACAGAGGTAACAACAGCTGAGGCCCGAGTTTTATCTAAAAGCGGGCTATATTTAGGATTGGCTAAAAAAGTAATCTCACCTTCAACTGCCTCTTTAATTCCTGAGACACCTGTAATTAAAGTATCGCCATTGCCAACTACTTGTCCTGCGACAAGCTTAGCTATTTCCTTTAAAGTTTTTTGCATAACTAAATAAATATTGGCTTATTTGCCTTTATTCAAAATCTCGATAACTTTATTAGTAATGTCAAAAGCCTTGCTTTGATAGACTAAAACGCGATCATTGAAAACAAAGGTTAATCCTTCTTTTTCAGAATATTTTTTCACTGCTTCTTCAATATCTTTTAAGATCTCTTTCATTTTTTCTTCTTGTTCTTTTTTCAGATCAGTTTGCTTAGTACGATCATAATCCTGAAAATTTTTAATTTTTGTCTGCAATTCATTTTTTTTGGCTTCTCTTTCTTTGTCATTAAGCAAATTTATTTTATCTTGAAAAGCTTTTAACTCTGCAACTTTTTTATCACGTTCATCAGTATATGCCTTTTCTTTATCACTTAAGGTTTTATCAAATCCCTTGGTTTTAGTATACTCACTAAATGTACGGCTTAAATCAATATAGGCAAATTTATCGGCAGCCGCGGCTATCCCTGTAGTTAAAAATAACCCTAGAATTGCACCCACTAAAACGATTGCTGACTTTCTCATCTCTGTTCCCTCCATTAGTTAATAATTATTTATCGACTAAAAACTATTGCTGGCACTAAAATGGAATCGTCCGGCTTTCTTTCGGCTAGACTGTCCGGATTCTGGATCCATCGGAATACCGTAATCTAACATAATCGGACCAATCGGGGTTTTAATTCTTAAGCCCAGACCTAGACCAGATTTAAACCCTCCAGAATTTTGTATACCTCCCGCATTAGTGTTAGAAAATATATCCCCCATCTTTTCCCAAACGTTACCCACATCATAGAATGCCGCTACCTTTAAAAAACTAAATAACGGATAAGTATATTCAATGTTGCCGACTACCATGGACGCACCACCCAAAGGATCTCCGTTAGAATCAATCGGACCGACTTTTCTTTCTTCATAACCTCTAATCGTATAAGCGCCACCGGCAAAGAATCTTTCCGAGATCGGTACTTTATCCGTATCACCAAAAGGCTGAGCGACACCTAATCTACCCCTAACTTCTAAAACTGATTGATGGGGCATAGGAAAATAATGCGAAGCTCTGACAAAAAACTTGGTAAAGTTTTGATCTCCACCTAAAAAACCACCGGCAAAATCCAGAGAACCAGATATCAGGTCACCTTTTCTAGTCTCAAAAACATTGTCTCTAGAGTCATAGGTCAAGCTCGGCGTCAACACGCTAACTAAATAAGGACTCATCGCTGCTTCATCTACCAAATCTTGAGAAGAACTATCCGCGATGTTACTAATGTCAACTTGATCTAAACGATAAACAAGATTTCCTTTAATATATTCTGACAATTCTTTACCTAAGCGCAGATCTCCTCCGGTGATTGTCTGATCATAACCGTATCCGGCGTTAGAGTCCTGATCTTGCGTACGTCGATACAAATCAAACCCAAAAGAAACCGGATAATCAAACATCCACGGCTCAGTAAAGCTTAACTCAAAACCATTACTAATATTACCAATAGAAGCACGCACTTTTAAATTTTGTCCGGCTCCCGTAAAATAAGGCCAATTTCGCCAATCAAAATTTTTCTGCTCAACCTCCACAAAACCGATAAACTGATCCACTGTACTATAACCGCCACCAAAACTAAATGCTCCGGTTTTAGTCTCTTTAACATCAACCATTAAATTCTTTTTATCCGGCTGATCCGTTTCTTCAGTATCGTAACTTACTTCATCAAAAAATCCTAAATTCGTTAACCTTTCTTTACTACGTCTTAATTTCTCTCCGTCAAATTTATCTCCCGGATGAATACGCAGTTCACGACGGATAACTAAATCCTTAGTTTTAATATTTCCGCGAATTTTAATTTTATCAACGTAAACCACTTGATTCTCTGTAATCGCATAAGTTATATCTACCCGTCCGGTGTCAGCATTAATTACGGTGGACTCCTGCACCTGCGCAGAGATATATCCGCGATCAAAATATAAACCCTGAATACCGGTAATATCAGCCTTCATCGTCTCCTGGCTAAAAACCTTACCCGGAATACAATAAGTTAATTTACTTAAGATTTCTTTTTCAGCAATTTCTTTATTACCCTTAATAAAAACTGACCCAACTAAATATTTCTTTCCCTCTACAATCTTAATATTAATGTAGAGCATGTACGTTTTTTTAGCATCGGGCTGAATCTGATAATCTACCGCTACATCGGTATAACCTTCACGCTGATAAAATGATTTAATACGCGCAATATCTTCAGTCATTACATCATCTTTTAAAACACCGGCATTAAAAAACCAAGCGCGTTTAGTTTTAAGTAATTTTAAAATTCTACCGGTAGGAAAAGCTTTGTTTCCTGAGATAATAATATCTTTAATCCGTACTTTTCTACCCTCTATTGCATTGAATGCAATCTTTGCCTTATTCGCTTTTTCATCTAAATCAACCTTATAAGTAATATCGGCTTGACTATAACCTAATTTTTCATACATCTTCTTTAAAGTACGCACATCTTCAGTCAAAGAAGGATAATCTAAATATTGGGTTTCCTTACTCTTTAACTGTTGTTTTAATTTATCATCCTTCATCGTAATTAAAGTCATACCAGAAAAAGAAATCTTATCAATGATCGGGCGCTCCACCACATTAATAATAACTTTTAAACCGTCTTTATAATCTTGAGTATCAATTTTAATATCGCTAAAAAATCCTAACAGATAAAGCCTCTTTAAATCATCACTAACAATATTTTCTTGATAAGGACTGCCGATGCGCGTTTTCATTTTAGAGATAATTACATTAGTACTAATCGCTTTATTACCAACTACCTCTAAGGCGGTAACATTTTTAACTACAGCGACAGCAGAAGAACCGGTTGTATTTTGTTCAATAGATTCTGTTCCGGAGTCTTTGGCAAAAGCTAGAAAGCTAGCGCCAAAGATAAAAGAAACTACTAGGAAGATTGAAGTTAATTTACGCATTTTTATTATTATATAAGAGTAGACCTGCTAAATCAAACAATTATTCGGCCCTAGACAAATTATCAAATTTAGTAAATTCCTTGATAAAAGCTAGCTTTAAAGAACCTACTGGACCATTACGTTGCTTGGCGATAATTGCCTCAGCAATACCTTGATTATCCGGAGTAGGAGTGTAATACTCCTCTCTTAAAATAAGCACGACCACGTCGGCGTCCTGTTCAATCGCACCCGACTCCCTCAAGTCTGAAAGCTGTGGACGATGGTCAGTACGTGATTCAACCGCACGCGAAAGCTGACTAATGGCAATTACCGGAACATTTAACTCCCTGGCTAAAGCCTTTAATGAGCGAGAAATTTCAGAGATCTCTTGTTGTCTGCTCTCCATATTCATCGCCGATCCACGCATCAACTGCATATAGTCTAAAATAATTAATTTTATATCATGATGGGATTTTAATCTTCTGGCGCGCGCACGTAACTCCATTACTGAAATTGCTGGAGTATCATCAATATAGATAGGTGCCTCGGAAAGTTTTCCTGCAGCCGCAGTCAAACGCGGCCAATCACTGGTGGCCAGATATCCGGTTCTCACTTTATGCGCATCCACCCGGGCATGCGAACAAAGCATTCTTTGCACTAGTTGCTCTTTAGACATCTCTAAACTAAAAATCGCAGTAGGTATTTTTTCAACCACACCAGCATACTCCGCAATTCCTAAAGCAAAAGCACTTTTTCCCATCGAAGGACGGCCGGCGATAATCACTAAATCTGAAGGCTGCAATCCGGCAGTCTTAATATCAAAATCTACATAACCAGTCGGTACACCAGTAACGTGAGCTTTATTCTGATAAAGCCGGTCAATAGTTTCAATACTTTCTTTAATAATTTCTTTTAAATGTAAAACCGTACCTTGATTTTTTCGATCGCTAACTTCAAAGATAAGTTTTTCGGCAGTATCGACCACTTCGGCGATATTACCCTGGCTTTGATGACAAAGGGAAACAATTTTTGTCGAATTATTAATTAAAGTGCGCAAAATATATTTTTCACGCACGATACCAGCATAATGATTAATGTTGGCTGCCGTAGGAACGGCATTGGCTAGAGAAGTTAAATAACTAGCTCCTCCAATTTCTTCCAAAGAGCCTTCTCTTTTTAAAACTTCCGTGAGTGTAATTAAATCTACTGCTTTATTAGCATTATAGAGATCAATTACGGCTTGAAAAATCTTGCGGTGAGTATCTTTATAAAAACAGCTGGCATCTAATTTTTCCGATGATGCAGAAACCGCCTCTTCATCTAAAAGCATCGAACCTAATACTGCCATCTCTGCTTCTAAATTTTGGGGAGGAAGCTTATCTAGGATTAATTCATTAGCCATATCAATTTTCTCTTTTAAAAACTACAAGCTATTTACGAACCACCCACAGCTTAAATTTTGCAATCACTTCCGGATGCAACTTTACTTTAATCTCATAAATCCCTAAAGATTTTATTGACTCCGGTAAATCAATCGCATTCTTTTCTACAGCAAACCCTTCTTTCTTCAAAGCATCAGCGATATCTTGGGGATGAATACTACCGTACAACTTTTCTCCATCCTGAGCAAGTGCCGAAATATTCAAAGAAAGCCGGTCCAACTTATCTTTTAACACCAAAAAACCTTCTTTGGCTTTAGCTAATTGATCAGCCTGTACTTTTTTTTCTTCTTCTAATTTTTTAAGACTTGCTTGAGTAGCCGGTTTTGCTAAATTATGCGGGAAAAGAAAATTCCGGGCAAAGCCTTCTTTAACATTAACTACGCAGCCTGCCTTACCAATACTCTCTACGTCTTTATTTAAAATTACTTCCACCCCGCACCTTCTTTTTTATTCAATTTATAAAACCCCAAGACCTTAATAATCAAACGATTAGAAGGTGCTGGGTCCATTTTAATTTAGCGAGTATAAGGAAGTAGCGATAAAAATCTGGCTTTATTAATTAATTCTCTAATTACACGTTGATGTCTGGCACAATTTCCAGAAAAACGGCTAGAATTAATTTTACCTTTTTCCGTAATAAAGACTTCCAACCTTTTAATATCCTTGTAATCAATGCTACCTAATTTATCCGCACAGAAACGGCAGAATCTTTTTCTGACCGGCCCCATCGCGTCTTTTTTCTTCTTCAACAATTTCTTTTTGTCTTTATCAAAACCACGTGTTTTAACCTTCATGAACTTCATCCTCGCTTTCTGATAACCATGTTAATTCGCTTGTTGATCCATCGACTAATCCATCAGGGGCCGCTTGATGTGTCGGGCCAGCTTGTTCGCTAGTTCTAGCTTGCCCAGGAGCACCCATAAATTGTACTCGTTCTGCTCTCACTTCAATTACAGAGCGCTTAGCCCCGGTATTGTCTTCCCAGGTACGCGACTGTAATCTGCCTTCCACAAAAAGACTACTACCTTTATGTAAATACTGATTGCAAGTCTCGGCTTGCTTGTTCCAAACTACCGCGGTAATAAAACAAACTTCTTCCTTTAGCTCCTGATCTTTAGTGCGATATTTACGATTTATTGCCATGCGTAAATTAGCTACCGCCGTTCCTTGCGGAGTATAACGCAATTCCGGATCTTTAGTTAAATTACCCATTAATAATACTTTATTATAACTAGCCATATGAATACTCCTTGCCTAAAAGATTAATCATCCATGCGAGTAAACATCACGCGCAAGATATTTTCATTAAGCTTATAAGTGTTACGCAACTCTTTAATTGCTGCTGCAGGAGCAGTAAATGCGACTAAATAATAAATTCCTTCCATAAATTTTTTAATCGGAAAATAAAATTTACGTCTCTCTGCCCAAACTCCAGAGCTAGTAATTGCGCCACCATTTTTAATTACTGCATCATCAATCTGCTTAAATAACGTTTTTTTATCGTCGTCAGATAAGTCAGGTTTAACAATTGCCATTACTTCATACTTATTCATTTCTACTCCTTATGTTAAACGTGTTCATGGTTTCTGCTACGCCGTTTTGTGCCCAACTGATACAACAATTAACGGCATCTTCTTTTACAGTTTCTACAATTTTCTTTTGACTGCGTAAAAAACCTTTTAAAACATAATCAGCGGCATCAGCTGAATTTTTCGGTCGATCAATACCAATGCGCAAACGACTAAATTCATGAGTACCTAAAGATTCAATAATCGAAGCTAAGCCGCGTTGGCCGCCACTGGTTCCCGATGGACGAATCTTGATCCTGCCTAACTCTAAATCCAAATCATCGCAAACCACCAATAAATCTTGGGGTGATACTTTAAATTTCTTAAAACAAGCCTTAACTGCTTTACCGCTTAAATTCATATAAGTCTGCGGTAAAGCAAGTACAACTTCATGTTGATCAATTTTAGCTTTACTCACTAAAGCAAAAATCGAACTATCTCTTTTGAAAGAACTTTTTAAATTACGGGCTAATAACTTAACTACTGCAGCACCAACATTGTGTCGGGAACCGGCATAAAATAAACCAGGATTTCCCAGGCCCACAATTAACTTCACCCCGCTATCCTTTCTTGTCAACAATCAATAAAACCGAGCGGGGTCTAAACCAGCCCTGCTCTATCTTAAACCTGCAAAAATCAGCAGGGCTACTTCTTGTCTTTCTCCTTACCTTCATCAGCTGCCGCAGCTTCCCCGGCAACTTCTTTCTTCTCTTTAATTACTTCTGGCTCAGCTTTAGTTTCTCCTTCAACCCCTTCGACTGGCTCTTCTTCTTTCATTGGAGCAATAACATGCAACACGATG